>JAABUJ010006600.1_pt1 | contig 11133 bp, 14 predicted proteins | sample 5559131 | NCBI WGS metagenome assembly JAABUJ01 (sample SAMN10711875, study PRJNA513366) | rock metagenome | isolation source: Antarctica rocks | place: Antarctica: Victoria Land, Mt New Zealand nord | collected 2016-01-07 | reverse complement strand
TCGCGCCGCAGACCGCGCACGTCCCTCGGGTCAGCTTGCCGCGCCGGAGCGCCATTGCGAGCTTGGCGCGCGCCGAGTCGCGCGCCCGGGCGTCGTCGTTGCGGAAGACCGTGGCATCACGGCGGCGGACAGCTAGCTCGGCGCTGTGGTGCTCGCGCCAGCGGCGCACGGCCGCAGCGTGGCAGGCGGGGCAATGCCGGCCGCCCATACGCGCCCGGCGCCGACAGCCCCGCGCGCCGCAGTAGCGAATGAGGGGCAGCGGAGGGGGAAGGCCGACGTCGTCGAGCTCGTCAATCGGCGCGAATTTGCGCACGAGCAGCGCTTCGCCGCGGCGTATTGAGCCGTCCTGTCTCACACGTTAACACGCGTCTCGTGCCTGAGAAGAACCACTTCTCAAGCGCGCATGCTTTGAGCGATTTTGCGAGAAGAAGAGCTCGTGGAAGAGCATCGGAACGACTTGGCGGCCACCGCGGTCGAGCGAAACGCTGCCTTCGAGCGCGTCTTCCGGCCCCCCGCCGTTGAGGATGACGCTGCGTTCCTCGAACGGCTGGCACGAGCCGTCGACGAGGATTTGTCGACTCCCGACCATGCGCCAGCCACGGAACGTGCCTACGCCCACGACTGGAACGACTTCGAGACATTCTGTCGCCGCCACGCGCTCGAGCCACTGCCCGCCGCGCCCCAAACGCTCGCCCTGTATCTGAAGGCCACGGAAACGCGGCGGAGCCAGTCGCCCGAAGGTCTCCGCGCCGGAACGACCGGGCTCGCGCTACCGACGCTGCGGCGGCGCCTCGCGGCGATCGCGAGCCGGCACGCGACGGCGGCCCTGGAAACGCCGACGGACCATCCGCTGGTGCGACGGCTCTTGCGGCGCTACAGTCGCAGCCGCGGGACCGCAGAGAAGAAGAAAGAGCCCCTGCTGATCGAGCACTTTCTGGCTCTCCTCGCGGCGATGGGGGATGATCTTGCGGCGCAGCGTGATCGGGCGTTGCTATTGCTCGGATACGCTGGGGCGTTTCGGAGGAGCGAGCTGGTCGCACTCGACGTCGAGCACCTCAAGTTTTCGAAGATGGGACTGTATGTCTGGATTGGGGCAGCGAAAAACGATCCGCGGAAGAAGGGACGCGAACTCTACGTACCGCGGCTCCCGGCGGGATCACAAAACGTAGCGCTGTGCGCGGTCGCGGCGCTTGAACGCTGGTTGGCCGCCGTAGGCGCGCCGGACCGGTGTTCCGGACCTTCCACTTGCGCGGCCTGCTGACGTCGACGCGATTGGATCCGGGTGACGTCGCGCGCATCTTGCGGCGACGGGCGGCCGCCGCCGGCGTCGCTGGCGATTTCGCCGGCCACTCGCTCCGGCGCGGGTTCATCACGAACGCGGCGAAAAAGAAGATCCCGATCGAGAGCATCAAGCGGGTAACCGGGCAGCGGAGCAGCGGGGTCGTGATGGACTATGTTGCCGCCGCGACGCTTGACGACGATCCTCCGTTGTTGGAGATAGTAAGCACTGGATGACGTCACCGCGCGAGCGCGCCGGATGTCGCTCTTACATTTGCATACGCATAGAGCTTGCGAACAGCGATAGAGACATCACGCTTGTCTAATACTGGCGACGAACTCCGGCGGCGCACAATTCGCGACCACATTGAGGCCGTGCGCGTGCAGGTGATCGGCCAACGCGGTCGAGAGCCCATGAACGCCTGGCACGAACGCGCTCTGCGAATCAAGGTGAACGGATATGCCCTCGGCGACATCCTCTCGGCGTCGACAAGGAAGACGTAAAGCGCGTCAACGAGCTTATGGGCGCGGCATGGGCTCTTGTCGGCGCGAACGTTGAGTCCGAGATCCGTGAACTACATACGGTTGCGCCGCGAAATGATCTTCCAGCGCCTGATCTGGACGCCGTCCTTGTTGACGATCGTCGCGTCCGAATTGAGATATGCACGTTGGTGGATGAGCGCGAGCAAGTGTACGTCAACGTGCTCGCTGCCGCGGCGCGCCGAACGAACGCCGCCTTGGCAGCGTGCCCGGGAATCGTGGACGTGATCGGTAGCGACGCGCCTATCTACGTGCGATTCTACGACACGCTTCCGATGCCGCAAGACATCAGCATGATCGCACAAGAGCTGACCGCATTGGTGATCGCTGAGGGGGCTGACATTCCGCGAACATCGTCCATGCGCAAGGTCGGGCAACAATACCCGACGTTGCACCGCGTTGGAACGCACTGGACGCGGCTACCATCGGAGGAACCAGTGCGGGTCGAGATCGATGTTATGCAGCACCTCTTCGGTCGACCGCAGCCTGGCGCGTCGATCTCTCGTATGTTCGCGCAGAAGGCGGCGAATTATTCGGCGTACGCGGACGATGGCGTGCCGATCTGGCTCGTGATGTACGTTCAGTCACGCTTGAGCTTCGCCTATGGAGACGTCGAAGCGATCGTGAGCGGTCCGCCTCTCGACCCGGCTCCATTCGATCGCGTGATTGTCGGCGCCCTGACGATCGGTACGACATTCGAGCGCGCTGGAGGTAGCTAGGAACGCTCCGAGGCGTCATAGGCGGCGAGATGTGCACGCCGCTCAACTCCGACGCCGTTCGTAAGGCGTTCGTTTTCGAGCCATAAGTCGACCGAACGTGCGCGTCCGAAGCACACGACCTTCAAACCCAGTGCGCTAGCGAAACGAATGAAGTCGGGAAGATGGCGTTGGGCGCTGGACCATTCGTCGAGCGCGTCGACGACGATTCCGCAGGGCGCGCGGCCGTCGCGTCGGCGATAACCCTGCAGCGTAGCGAGAAACGTGCGAAGGTCGCCGGTGAATCCCGTCAGGTCCTGCGCCGCCCGCAGTAGCGCCTCGCGTGGATCGTCGATGACCCCAACGTCCAGCCACAACGGATCCCACGCCGCCATCAGCGCCAGTTGCCGCGCATACGTTGTCTTACCACCACCCGCTTCGCCAGCTACGAGAAGCGCATCACAGTCGGATGCCGCCAACAACGCACCAAGATTGAAGATCGGTTCGCGCTCAATTGTCGCGTTTGTTTCAAAGACGTACCTGGGCCGTTGAAGGCGCGGAAACGCCGAAAACGTCGCCTGCCCCAAGGTCGAGCGGACTCTTGCGGTCATCGGGTGCCAGCAGCGTTCCGCCGACGAGCTGGTGGACGTAGCGCTCCTTTCCGTCTTCTAAGACGAGCGTGTTGCCGTCGCTACTCGCCTTGTCGCGCTGCCCCTTCGTGCGGAACCTTTCCGGGCGCTTCATCTCGACGATGAGCTGGGCATCTCCCCGTTCCGCAAAAATGTCGGCTCGTCCAGTACCAGATAATTCGGCCGCATGCTCGGTCGAGTCGAACACGAAGCTCGAGCTCAGGTACATCGGCATGGCCCGCGCGCCGGTGGTCGGATCGGGCGGCGTGCCGGCGTGGAGCGCACACGTGCGAAAGCCGAACGTATGGTCTTGCATCGTAGCCCGCGGCTTCGACGCGGCGCCGCTGCGGCCCGGCCGCCGCCGGTGGGGCCTTGCTTGCGGTCGCGGCGCCGCGCGCGCCCGCCGGCGGGAACGCACCGCTCGCGCCTGTCGGCGGCAAAAGCACCGCTCGGGCCTGCGGGCGGCAAAAGCACCGCTCGCTACGCCGGCAGAAGTACCGCTCGTTGAAAGAAGCTTCGACCGATACCCGCGACGAAAGACGCAGCCTTCACTCTCTTGAGGACGCAGTATGACCGATAACAAAGCGACGTGGACCCCGCCTACCTTCGAAGTGACCGGCATGGGCTTCGAAGTGACCATGTATCTCGGAACTCAGACCGAGTCGCGCTAAGCACGCCGTGGCGCTCGCTGCGGTCCGGTCCGAGTTGGTCGAGCGCCTCCGCGCGATCGGCCCGCAGCGCTACCACGATAAGCACCCGTTTCACGCCAAGCTCGTGGCGGGCGAACTCAGCGCGGAGCAAGTTCGCTCGTGGGTCGCCAACCGGTATTATTACCAGATAGCCATCCCGCGCAAAGACGCCTACGTGCTGGCAGCCCTGCCGTCGCGCGAGTACCGGCGCGCCTGGCTCTCGCGCATCACCGATCACGACGGTAGCGACGAGCGACCGGGCGGCACCGAAAAGTGGCTGGCGCTCGGACGCGCGGTCGGGCTCGACGACGAGTACGTACTGTCCGAGCGCGGCGTGGCGCCGGGCAGCCGCTTCGCCGTCGACGCGTACGTCAATTTCGCCCATCACCGGCCGTGGCTCGAATCCGTCGCGTCGTCGCTGACCGAATTGTTCGGGCCGCCCGTGATGGCCGCGCGGGTCGCCGCGATCGTCGAAAAATATCCGTGGATCGACCGGCGCGGGCTTGCGTATTTCGAAGATCGGCTCGACCTCGCCAAACGCGATGCGGAGCTCGCGCTCGAATGGGTCGTCGAGCACGCCCGCACGCGCGAAGAGCAAGACGCCTGCGTCGCCGCTCTCTCGTTCAAATGCGACGTGCTGTGGTGCATCCTCGATGCGACCGCGCTGGACTGCGGCGTCTTTAGGTGACCGAACTCGGAAACTACCGGCTCGCGCGCGGTTGCCGCCTGCGCCGCGAACCTGACGGCCAGAGCATGCTGCTCATTCCCGAAGGCGTCGTGACGCTCAACGAAACGGCTGCGGCCGCGCTCGAACTCGCCGACGGCTCGCGCTCGCTCGACGCGATCGCGCAGACGCTCGCCGAGCGCTTCGAGGACGCGGGCGGCACGCTCGCGGTGGACGTGCGCGCACTGCTCGATACCTTCGCGCTGCGCGGCTACGTCGTCAGGTGAAGGCCGCCGTCGCTCCGCCCCGTTCGCTGTTATGCGAATTGACCTACCGCTGCAATTTGCAGTGCCCTTATTGCTATAATCCGCTCAATCTCGGCCGCTCCGCGGAAGAAATGACGCGCGCCGCGTGGCTTTCGGTCATCGATCAGGCGGTCGATCTCGGCGTCGTCCAGATCGGCTTCTCGGGCGGCGAACCGACGTTGCGCGGCCGCGATCTCGTCGCTCTGACTGAGCACGCGACGGAGCGCGGCGCGTACACGAACCTCATCACGCAAGGCACCTTCCTCGGCGACGAATTGCTGGCGGAGTTGCTCGCTGCCGGGCTCGCGCACGTGCAAATCAGCATTCAAGCGCCCGAACGCGAACTCGCCGCGACGATCGCGGGCACGGACGTGCACGAGCGCAAAGTCGAGACGCTGCGCCGCGTCGCGGAGCGCGACGTCGCGCTGACGCTCAACTGCGTGCTGCACCGGCTCAATCACGATTCGCTACCCGACGTGCTCGCCTTCGCCGAACGAGAAGGCATCCGCCGCCTGGAGCTAGCGAACGTGCAGTTTTACGGCTGGGCGTTACGCAACCGGGCTGCGCTGATGCCGACCCGGCTGCAAGTCGAGCGCGGCGCGGAACTAGTGGCCGACTTTCGCGAGCGCATGCGCGGCCGGATTGAAGTCACCTACGTGCTGCCCGACTATTTTGAGGAGTTGCCCAAACCGTGCATGCACGGCTGGGGTCAGCTGGCTCTGACGGTGACGCCCGACGGACGGGTGCTGCCGTGCCCCGCCGCCATGTCGATCGCGACGCTCGCGTTTCCGAACGTCGGCACGACGAGCGTGTGCGACGCCTGGTACGAGTCCGATGCGTTCAACCGCTATCGCGGCACGGCGTGGATGCCGGATCCGTGCCGTTCGTGTGCGCGCAAGGAAATCGATTGGGGCGGCTGCCGCTGTCAAGCGTTTCTGCTGACGGGCGATGCCGGCGCGACCGATCCGGCCTGCGCGCTCAGCCCCGACCACGGACTGGTTGCCGCGTATCGCGACGCGCCGGCGCACGGCGCGACCTGGGCGCCGCGCCGCCCCGACCCCGCCCTGCGGTGATCGTGCGGGTTCTCGGATCCGCTGCCGGCGGAGGCGTCCCGCAGTGGAATTGCGCGTGCGCGAATTGCCGCGCGGCGCGCGAGGGCCGGCAGCCGCGACGCTCGTCGTCGTCCTTCGCGTTTTCAGCCGACGGGGCGCGCTGGTGGCTCGTCAACGCGTCGCCCGACGTCGCGCAGCAGATCGAAGCCTTCCCTGCGCTGACGCCGGGCGCGGGCCGCGGCACGCCGCTCGCCGGCATGCTGTTGACCGATGCGAATATCGATCACGTCGGCGGATTCGCCGTCTTGCGCCAGCAGGGCGAGCACCGTTTCGACATCTTTTCCAGCGCGAGCGTGCGCGACATCTTGCTGGGCCAGCCTGAGTTCGCGCCGTTCGCCGCGCCGCCGCACCGCTGGGACGCGGTCGGCCTGGGCGGCGTGTTCGAACTCGCCGGCACGCTGCAGGTGCGCGTCGTCGAACTGCCGGGCTTGACGCCCGGCTACGCCGGACGAATTGCGCGGCGCGATGCCGTGGTCGCCTACCTCGTCGCCGATTCGGCGACGGGCGGCAGCGCGCTGTTCGCGCCGGTGTTCGCCGAGTGCGCGGACGGTCTGCTCGCGGCGGCGCGCGCGGCGACGGTTGCCTTTTTCGACGGCTCGTTCTGGTCGGACGACGAACTCGACGGGGTCGGCGTCGCCAAAAGCGCGCGCGCTCTCGGGCACGCGCCGATCTCGGGCGACGGCGGCACGCTCGCGCGGCTAGCCGCGCTGCCGCCCGGCGGCCGCCGTTATTTCGCGCACCTCAACAATACCAATCCCGCGCTCGATCCCGCCTCCCGGGCGCACGCGGCCATCGCCCGCGCCGGCCTCGCGCTCGCCGAAGACGGCTTGCAGCTCGAGGTGTAGTAAGGTTCCGCGCGCCGATATCGACGGCGCTTCCGACGTACCCGCCTCTGCCATGTCGTTATTGTATCGATCGTCGTCAGGACCACCGTGGTCAATGGAAACGGCCGGCTGCAAGAGCGCATCGAGGCGTGCCCGGCTCACCAAAGAAAGTCGCGTGAGGGTGCCGTTGCACAGGCGCTCCTCGTGCGCGCGGATCGCCGAACGGACAATCCGACCAGACACGCTCTGCAGATGGAGGCTCGATGGCGCGGCCGCGGCACTTCAGCTTGACGCCGGCACTCGGCTACGTTCGCGGAAGCGTCACCAACGCATCGTATTGGAGTGAAAATTTACTGTCCACGCTCAATCCGCATTTGGGCTCGCAGGCTTTGCCGTATGCGATCACCTTTCCAACACACGCGGGCGGGGACGACGGCACGGCGCTTCGTCTTTCGCTGCTCTCGGGCAGCATCGGGACGGCGGACGGCAACGTGAAAATTCGTGGTGGTTACTTCGACCTTGCTCAGACAGCGCGCTTCGTCTTCGCGCAGCCGGCGCTGACGAGCGTCAATCCGGCTATTGCGTACGCGCCGGCCGAAACGCTTTCCAACGGTCTACCGGGAAGCGATCTCTGGCAGCTGTACGCCTCCGCATTGCCCTTGCAAGGTATCGATGTCGTTGGCCGGCGCGCGAACGCGACACTCGAATTGACCGATGCCGCATTGCCATCGCTGCCTGGGGAGTCGGCACGCGTTTCGATCGATTCACTCGTCGTCGACCGCGGCGAAGGCACGACGCTCACCGCGCAAGTCGTGCATGCAACGACGTCGGGGCTGCCCTTCGTCACGACGATTCCCTTCGGAATCGACCCGACTTTCACGCCGACGCAGCAAGGTATCTTACCGACGAGCACGCTCGAAGGCCAACAACAGACCGTTGCCGGTCTGCGCGCGACCTTTCACATCGCAGCGGCGGTTGGTCTCGATGGGGTCGCGCAGATCGGTCGCGCGTGGTATCACGCGCATCCCGTCGCACGCCCCGGCACGGAGCCTCCCGGCGGCTTCTACCAGCTCGGCTTGGTCAAAACGCAAGGCCGCGTCACCGCTTCGCTCGACCTGCTGCGCATGGAGCCGCGCTACGCGACGATCATTCTTCCCTACGGCGTTCCGGAAAATCAATGGAGCGCGGCGTTCGCCTGGCCCGGGCAGTGGTTGAAATCGAATTACCAGTTGATCGACAACAGCGTGCTTGGTGTCAATCGCCAAGGGTACCGATTGCGCTATTTCGTCGACAAGGGCCCCCTCGAAGTTCATCTCGAGTACACGGACCTTCGCCAGATCGAGCCGGAAACGACGCAGACATCGACCCAAAGCGGTTTCGTCGACGGTTACTATCTGCCACAAGTGCCCGATACTGCGACGTTCGGACGACAAAAGCGTTACGCACTGTGGGCGGTCTGGCATTCGCGCTTCGGCGATCTGACGCTCGACATCGTCGACGATACGCTGTTCCGTCCGTTTAGCGCATCCCACATCGAAGATCGCGTCTCATACGAAGTGCCGCAGGCCGTCGTAACGTATTCCAAGCACATCTCCCTGGCAGTAGTCTCCGCCGTAGGACTTGGCCGCTACGCCATAAACGGTACCTTCTCCGAACCGCTCGACTTTGCAGAACGATTGTTTTTCGCCGGCGTCGAGATTGCACAGACCCCGAAATCTTCAGTCCTCCTGAGTTTTCGGCGCACGGCCTTCGCGGGCATCACAACGTTTCCGATGTCGCCGCGATCGCCGAACTTCACCGGCTCCACGCTCATCGTCGAGCAGCGCTTGACCTTGTAGCGTGGGCTACCGCGGCAGTGGGCTCGAGAGATGGTCCCGCAGGTTTAGGTGGCCGTGACGGTGCCCATAGCAACGAAGCGACGGCCAAAAGATGCCCTGCCCGACGCTTTTATCTCGAAGATGCGCATGTGCAGAATTCGCCACGGATGGCGGCGGGTGTCGGCTTCCGCTTCGACTTCCATTCCGTCTCGTAAGCGCCGTAGCGGTTTGCGCATCATCGTGCAGGCTTCAATGCCGGGGCCGGCTGTTTCGGTCGGTCCACGGGCAATCCGAAGCGTCCCACGCCGCGCGTCGAGCGAAACGATCTGGCCCGCGAACCACACATTATAACCGGGTTCGTCTGCCGCAGCGGAGCCCGCGACGCATATGAACGCGAGGACGAACGTCGGAAGCGCCAGTCGCTGGATCTTCACGCCGAGTCTCACGGTTTAAGGCCTATGATGTCGCGACCCAACACAACTGTTACATCCGACGCCTCATCGCCCCCAAACGAACGTAACGAGAGGATGCGGGCGGCGGTCGCATTCTTGCCGAGTGCTTCCCGCACGAGAAAGGAGGCTTGCGCCTTGCCGGGATCGCTGTGTATTTCGGTCACTGCAAAATCGTTACGGGGCGCATTGCGGACGTCGGCGATCGTGAAGCCGCGACGCCGCAGATCGCTCGCGACGCGAGCCGCAAGCCCGCTCACCGAAGTTCCGTTCTCGACGCGGATGCGAATGCTGCTCGGCGCCACCACCGCGCTTGTCGTACCCGCGACATCATCCGGCGGGTTCAGCAACGAAGCAACCAAGTGTCGCTTCGCCGCTTCGTCGGGTACGATGGAGTCGCCGTAGTTGGGCAGATCGATATCGCTCACGTACGGAACCTGCGCCGTCACGATGTCCTTCGGCGAGACATGGGCGAAGGCGGTGACCAGTGAGAGTTCTTCCTGCGTGGTCAGGTTTGTGTCGACGTCCTTGCGCATCACGGCAAGCAACGTTTGGGCGTGCGCGAGCGTATTGAAGCGGTCGTGTTCGACCTTATCGGCGACCGCGTGGATCATTTGCTGTTGGCGCATGATGCGACAAGGATCGCTGCACCAATCGTGCCGGAAACGCGTGTAGGCCACGGCTTGATCGCCATTGAGATGTTGCAGGCCGGGTTTGAAATGAATGGAGAGGTGGCCCCAGTGATCGTCGTAGTCGATCGGGCCGTTGGGGCCGACGCCGCGCAGGGCGTCCGAGTCCTTGACGTCGATGTCGACACCGCCGAGGGCGTTGATCAGATCTTTTGCGGTATCGATGCGAAGAACGACGTATCGATCGAAAGAAGGAATACCCAACCATTGCGCTATTACGGCTTGGGACTCGCGGATACCGCCGTCCGATTGAGCTTGATTGATCTTCGCGAGCTTTCCGTCGGGCATCGTCGCGACCATATCGCGCGGCACGGAAAGCTCTGAGATGCGGTGGCCGACGAAATCGAGGTCGGTCGCCATGATGATGTCGCTACGCGACTGCTTCGACGTCTCTTCGTCCTTACTATTGTAGTCGTAATCGAGACCGACCAGGAGAACGCGAATGCCGTTTTTCCCGAACGCTCTCTGCGGAGCGGGAATGAAATATTGCTGCACGGCGTTGATTGCTTGTCCCGGACCGAAAGCGAAGTACCCACCCGCGACTGCTAGCGTTCCGCAAAAAGCAACAAGAGCGGCCTTGCCCGTCCGACTAGAAACGTTCATCGTTCATCCTGTTCGGCCGACCAGTCCGGTTGTCTTCGCGAATGGCTATGAAGCCCCGAATTTGACGGCCGATATGCGCGGCCGTTGCGGTGGCTCGCGGTTGATCGGCGCTGAACTGATAACGATATGGAAAATATCGGCCGTCATCACGTCGGGAGGAACCGCCTCACACTGGCTCGGCGCACCTATTGAGAACAGCATGTCAACAGCATTCGCGTTCGGATCGATCCCGGGCTGTTCGTTGCGCTTCGCGCACTGCCCCGCGGCGGTCGACGTGCGCGCATCGATGCGCTTCCGTGCAAGGGCCCAGGGCCTCGGCTTTACGGCGGCTTCCTTCGTCGCGCAATTCGCCTTCTTCGCGCTGACTCAAGCGCGCTGCTCTCGAAAGCCGAGCAGCGCTACGCCCGAGAGCTTACCGTCGACGGTCCAGCGCGGCGAACGCGAGAGGTCGATCGTATTGCGTTCGACATGATCGGCAAAGCTCTGTGCCGTCACCGTAGGCGCATCGCCGTACAGCTCGCCGCGGAACGACGCGTTGAACGCGTCGACGTCGACTGGGATGCGAGAAGACTTCTATGAGATCAACCGCTTTAGGCTCATGCACGTACGGCGCTTCCACCATAACGTTGGGCTGACTTGCTGACCCGAAACGGTTCGCAATGAAGGCGACGGCGAGACGCCAGCGCGCCTCGCCGTCACTACGAGTTCGGTGGCGCGAAGCGGAACGCTAAAGCAACTCCCACATCGGCACGACATCCGCGTCGTTCGAGTGGCCGAGCGGCGCGAGATCGAATCCTTGCAAGATCGTGCGCAGTAGCGAGTAGTGGTTCAGGGGGATT
>JAABUJ010006599.1_pt1 | contig 11134 bp, 11 predicted proteins | sample 5559131 | NCBI WGS metagenome assembly JAABUJ01 (sample SAMN10711875, study PRJNA513366) | rock metagenome | isolation source: Antarctica rocks | place: Antarctica: Victoria Land, Mt New Zealand nord | collected 2016-01-07 | reverse complement strand
GGTAGGTCGAGCAACTTATTCTGCACGGCGGCCTCACGGATATGTTTGCCTTTCGGGTCCAAGGCCCATATCTCCTTATTCGTCCATAGAAGGAAATCGGGGTAGAACCAAATATCGTCGGCCCCTAACTGGGGGATCGGAATGCGAAAGTATCCTTCCCCCACCGGGTTGCGACACCAGGGTTTACCTAACGAATCGAGCGCCTCCGCTACTTTCCTCTCAAACGCGTTCAGCCCATTGTATGCCGTGTGGACGGCATTCTCATAGTCATCACGGACCTTGTACTTTTCGCGCAAGGTATCCGTCACTCCTGTTATGTCGGGAGATACAAGATTAAAGGGCTTAACGTTGTAGATGTCGTACTCAGCATCCTCTTCTTCGATCTCCAGCCTCTGATCCAGGCCAGCACGTATGGTACCGATGCTCCGTTCTACGTCTCCCATCGCGTGCGAATTGTATTGAATCTCCTGCGTGAGACGCTTGTGCTTCTCTAGCAGTCTGTCGGAGAGAAGCTAATCACCCTGTTTTTTGGGCTTTGAGACGGAATAGCGCGTCCGTGGCTCCCCTTTTCGTTCTAAAACGACGTCCAAGGGGGCTATCTCTCGGCAGAGCACGTTCTCTCCGACAAACGGCCAGATCGCGTGAAGGGACTCCACAGCCAGCACCTCTGCGCCGCCTGCACGACGGCGTATACCGGGGGCTATCTCTCCGCGAAAGGCCGCGCACGGGCACAGGAGCGCGCCCCATCCGTGTGGCGCTGGTTCCACCGCTGGCGCGCGCGCGGCAGCGGCGCGGGGTCGACGAGCGTTGCCGGTCCCCCCGTCGATAGGCGCCGGTACGAGACGTTGCTGTAGCCGCCCGCCGCACCGGCGCCGCGCGCGTCGGTCATTCGGCCGACGCGCGGCCGGACGCCGGTGCGGCGGGCGTATCCTGCCCCTGCTGTCCCTGCCGCGTTTCATTGACGCGACGCGCCTCCGCGTCGATCTCACGGCTCAGCGAGTAGCTGAGGAACGTGCGCAACAGGGCCACCGCGCCGAGCACGATGAGATCCTGCGCGCTCGGATTCAGCGCGGTGCCCAGGATGTCGGCCCCGAGCTGGAACTCCAGCGCCAGGGACAGCGAGCGCCCCAGCGAGAGGCGGATCGCTTCTCTATCTGGGATCGACCGCCCCCCGTTCCGCACAAGCTCGTACAGGTAGAAGATCGCCTCGCGGACGACGGCGACGGCGATGACGCACGCGCCGATCAGGTTGGCCAGGAAGATGAGAAACTGCAGCGTCTGGGCCAGGACATCATCGTACGCGTGCTTGGGGGCCGCGCCGCCGGTCGCGCCGCCCGCGCCGGAGAGGACGGGGCCGCGCCCGTTGGCGATGGAGGTCGGGTGGGGGGTCGCCGCCGCCGCGGCCAGGCCGGACACGGCGTGGAAAGCGTGCGCGGCCAGCGGGTGGCCGTGCGCGAGGACGTGCAACATCATAATCATCGGACTCCTAGTACCTGTACGACGCTCCTACGCGCGTCGCTCGACAGAGCGGAGGGTTTTCAGGGCGAGGCGTTGCAGGACGACGAGGGCGGCGACCAGCGCCAACGCGAGCAGGAACACGCCGAGCGCCTGCCCTTGATTGGGCAGGATGGCGAAGCCGAGCGACGTGGCGATGGCCGGTGGGTGCACCGCGTCGAGCAGGATCAGTACCACGATCGTCGCGGTCATGGCGATCGCCCCAGCGGTATAGCTCGGACCAAGCAGCAACGCGGAGCCGAGGCCAAGGGCGGCGCCGCAGAGGTGCGCCGTCACCATGACCCGCACGTTGTTCATTTGATGCGCGGGGTCACGGTAAATCAGAAAGGCGCTCGCGGCCAGCGCGGCGAAGACCACGCGGCGGTGGACCAGCGTTTCGGTCAGCCACAGCGCCGCCAACACCGTGAGCGTCGGCGGTATGGCCAGGAGCAGCTCCCCGACGAGGCCGCCCCGTCGCGGGGAGCGGCGCCCGTGGATCGCCCCCGCCGTCACGTCCTCAACCGTCGCCGCGCGCTCCCCGCCGCCATCAGGCTGTCTCATCCGTCCCCGCCGCCATCAGGCTGTCTCATCCGTGTGTTATCCCCTACATAATAACTACCCGCGTGCGGGCGCGTTGATTTGACATGACTAGCAGTCTGTCGGAGAGAAGCCTGCCGACCTCATTTATCGTGCTGTGGGAGGGCAAAATCGCGTCTGTAGCCCGTATCTTGACCTCAAAACGGCCTCCAAGCGCACTTTCCTCCGAAAAAACACGTTCTCTCCGACAAACTGCTAGGACCACATACTAATGTGGGGGTGGCATGGGGTGGCGCGACGCGTACGACCGTTTCTGGATGGGCCACCCCGTCGCTCAACGAGCGATCGCGCTGGTTGTATGGGGTGGCGCGACGCGTACGACCGTTTCTGGAGATGTACGCGTCGTGCCAAAGTAGCGCGGCCTGACGGAGTGCGTCATCAATTTCATGTGCCATTCCGCTCTGCTTCTGCTGTAGGCGTGGGACCGGCGCACGTCCTGTGACCCCTGACACCCGCACGCGTCGTCCACCCGCTCGCGCTCACGGGACGCCCGCTGCCGCGTGCCCATGCCAGCCCCCCCCGCATCGCCGTCGCGTTCCCGCCCCTCAGCGCCCCAGGGACCCCAGGACGCGCGGCACGGCGCCGGACGTGCGCCACGTATGAGGGGCAGGGATGTGGGCGCCCGACGCCACACGCGCCGGCGTCGGGCACACTGGAGACAGGCACGCGTCGCGCTATCTTTTACAACGACGACAAGGAGCTACGGTGGGACAGTCGATTAGGGGGAACGTCGCGCTGGTGACGGGAGCCGGGCGCGGCATCGGCCACGCCATCGCCCGCGCGCTCGCCGACGAGGGCTGCGACGTGGCCCTCCTCGCACGCAACGCCGACGAGTTGGAGGACACGGCGCGCCACTATCGGGCTTCCGGGGTCCGCGCCCTCTGCCTCACCGCCGACCTTACCAAGACTGGCGCGATCGAGGCGTCCGTCGAGCGGTGCGCGGACACGTTGGGCCGGTTAGATATCCTGATCAATAACGCCGGCATCTTCCACTGGGGTTCGGCGTTGGAGGCCGACCCCGCCGCCTGGGATCAACTCATCGACCTCAACCTGCGCGCCGCGATGCGCGCCACCCGCCACGCCTTGCCCTATATCGCCTGCGGCGAGCAGGGCGCCGTCATTTTCATCGCCTCCCTGGCCGGCAAGTTCGCCTATGGCATGAACGCGGCCTACGTCGCCTCCAAGCACGGCCTCGTCGGATTCGCCGGCTCCGTCTTCGAGGATGTGCGCGAGCGCGACATCAAGGTGTGCGCGATCTGCCCCGGCCTCGTCAGCACCGCCGTCACCGCGGACATCGGCATCGACCCCGCCAAGGCCATCCAGCCCGAGGACGTCGCCGCGGCGGTCCGCTTTGTTGTCACCTTCCCCCGCTCCGCCTGCCCCACCGAGATACTCCTGAGCCCCCAACGCAATCCCTGGAGCGCCCATCCCTAATAAGATCCCACGGTTATTGCGCGCTATCCCATTCAGCCTGCACCACCTTGCACTATTGGTGTCTCACCGTAGCTTCGAGACAATGCTCAATGCGTGCGCACACAAATCCGCGATCCACGCGGTCTCCTCTCGTACACACCAGGAGGCGTTTCGCACGGCATTGTGCATGTCATAGAAACCGCGTACTTTACCCTCAAGGGCTGCGGGATCGCCTCCAACGTCCCTCGTGTAAGACTGCTTGACGCCCGGCAGGTAGAGAGCGGGGCGCGCGTCGTCAGCAGGACCGCCCGCGACGAACCGCGCGAAGTCATACAGCGGATCACCGGAGAGCGCATCTCCCCAATCAACAAGCGCGGTCACGGCGCCACTACGGGGATCCACGAAGACTTCCCCGTCGCCCAAGTCGCCGTGCAACAGCCGGGGCCGCACGGTCTCTAATTGTGGCGCCAGGGACCGCAACACGTCGTCTGCCATGTTCATAAAGTGCGGCGGCAGATGACTCTCTCGGATGAGCGGCTGCGCGCACGAGAGCAACTCAGCATGAAGCCACCCTGACCACGAGGGGTACTGCCCGCCTAGACCGGGTGTGAGCGGTCCGTAGTTGCGCAGTGGGATGCTATGTAGTGATGCAAACGCGTGTCCGATGTCATCGAGTGTCCGTGCCCTTTGAACGTCCGCTTGGCCGACCGATTCCCACGGCTGCCCGTCGGCGCGTCTCATCACGAACCAGTCCTGTCCGGGAAGCCGCTGATCCTTGCCCTCCGCCAGGATCGCGGGCACGGGAATGCCCGCACGTTCCGCGCGCCGCGCGGCATACACCTCCGCGCGGACACTCTGTTCTCTCGAGGCTTTGAGCACAACGCCGGTGGGAAAGCGTGATGTCGTGACCTCTATGACAACTCGATCTCCCCACGTCTGATGAACCCGGCGCTCGTGGATGTCTCCACACCTATCGCTCAGCACGTCTAGAGCCGCTTCCTGCCAACTCAACACCTGTGGTAACGCCATAAGTAAGCTCCCTCGCCTCCACACTCGTTAAGTGCTAGGAGGCGTATAAACTGGCGCGAGACTGTGTGGAAAGTCGTTAGCCTGATATACAGCCTAATCTCATTTTATTACGACAAAGGTTAAAGTTAAAGATTAGGGAGTAGGTTATGAGCGAGTTTTTAATAGCACTATTAGCTGGTTTAGTCGTCTTAGTCCTTGACCGCGTTGTCGTGCCGCGTGTATCGCAACGACGACTAGCTTCTCGTTCAAGAAAATTGATAACAACAAAGACGAAGCAGGTACAACTACTACAACAGTCGCTAGACATGGCGACGCAGCATAAAAACCAACAAAATTTATTATTTATGGATGTCGTGTCCGGCCTAGCTGCTTTCTGTTTTTCCTTCACTATCGCTGTTGCGTTGCAAGCGCTATTAATTCTTTTGAGGTTTCTTTCAGGACAATCCCTCGATTCCTTTCCAGCTAGTCTCATCGTTTCCCTTCTTGATGGCGGAACGTTAGGGTTCTTGTATATTAGTCTTGTGGAGGCGCGGAAGGTAAGCTGGCTGGTGTACCATGTTAGGGGTTACGATCTTTATAAGAGTCAAACGGAGAGTGAGATCAACGCACTGAATCGAGAAATAGCTGATAAATCACAGCCAAAATTATCTAAAAACTCGGACTTGTAGCTGCAGGAGTTAAGCATGGTGGCGATCCGCCGCACCACGAAGGACGAAATCGCTCAACTCGCCGTCCAACCAGACAAGCCGCGCTCCCCCTACGACGACCTGCTCGACGAGGTGGCCCAGGGCCAGCCCATGCGCGTCGAGAGCGCCGATCCCAAAGACCTGCGGGGGGCCAAAATGGCGATTAGCCGGCTCGCCAAGCGGCGCGGCGTGCCGATCACCTACCAGGCGCTCACCAACGGCTTCGCCATCCTGCCCGCTGAGGCGGCGAGCACGCCCAAAGCAGCGCCAACGCGCCGGCGGCGGACATGGCAGCCCGACGGCGAGAAAGCAGCGGGCGCGTAGTATCCTCTCGAACGGTCAGCGTCGCGTCAGGCGGGCGGGGAGCGTCGTTTAGGCGGAAATGGCCTTTGATAAGGTGGGGCGCGCCTCCTGGAGCCCCTCAACGCCTTTGTGGCGTGTTGCTACACTGCTGTAGGAGGAGGCCCCATGTCATCACATCTCGATGTGCCCACGTTCGTCGCGCGCTGGCAGCGCAGCACGCTCACCGAGCGCAGCGCCGCCCAGCAGCACTTCCTCGACCTCTGCGCCGTGCTCGGCGAGCCCACGCCGGCGGCCACCGACCCCGACGGCACCCACTATACCTTCGAGAAGGGCGCGCGCAAGACGAGCGGCGCCGGTGGCTGGGCCGATGTCTGGATGCGCCGCCACTTCGCCTGGGAGTACAAGGGCAAGCACAAGGACCTCACAGCCGCCTATCGGCAGATACAGCAGTACCGCGAGGACCTGGAGAACCCACCGCTCCTCGTCGTCTGCGACCTCGACCGCTTCGAGGTCCACACCAACTTCACCAATACGGTGAAGGCGGTCTACGCCTTCGACCTGGACGACCTCGCCCGCAACGAGCCGACGCCGACGTGCGCCCTGCCACCCCTGGAGGTGCTGCGCGCCGCCTTCGCACACCCGGACCTGCTCCGCTCGAACCGGACGACGGCCAGCGTCACCGAGGATGCCGCGCGCGCGTTCGCCGCCCTGGCCGAGAGCCTGCGCCGCCGCGGCGAGGACCCCGAGGCTATTGCTCACTTCCTGATGCGCCTCCTCTTTTGCCTCTTCGCCGAGGACATCGGCCTGCTGCCGGCGGGCCTGTTCACGCGCCTGGTGGCGGCGAGTAGCGCGTCGCCCGGCGACTTCGGCCTGCGCCTGCGCGAGTTGTTCGCCCGCATGGCCACGGGCGGGTTCTTCGGCGAGCACAAGATCCCCTACTTCAACGGCGGCCTCTTCGCCGACGACACAGTGCTCGCCCTCACTGCGGGCGACGTGGCGATCCTGGCGCGCGCGGCCGCCCTGGATTGGGCCAGCATCGAGCCGGCCATCTTCGGCACCCTCTTCGAGCGCAGCCTCGACCCCGCCAAACGCTCCCAGTTCGGGGCGCACTACACCAGCCGCGACGATATCCTGCTCATCGTCGAGCCGGTCCTGATGGCCCCGCTGCGCCGCCGCTGGGCCACGGTCCAGGAGGAGGCGCGGGCCTTGATCGCCAAGCGCGACGCGGCCACGGGCGGGACGCGCACCCGCCAGCAGCAGGCCCTCGAACGCCTGCTGCTCGCGTTCGTCGACGAGATCGCCGCCGTGCGCGTGCTGGACCCCGCCTGTGGGAGTGGGAACTTCTTATATGTCGCCCTCAAGCGTCTGCTTGACCTCTGGCACGAGGTCAACCTGTTCGCGGCGAACAACGGCGTGTCGGGCTTGCTCCCCTATGCGATCCGGCCGGCGCAGCTCTACGGGATCGAGCTCAACGTGTACGCGCATGAACTCGCCTCGATCGTGGTCTGGATCGGCTACATCCAGTGGCGACACGAGAACGGCTACATCGCCAACGACCCCGACCGCCCCGTGCTCGAGCCGCTGCACAACATCCGGCACATGGACGCCATGCTCGCCTACGACGAGGCCGGCCGTCCTGTGGAACCGGCGTGGCCGGAGGCCGACGTCATCATCGGCAACCCGCCTTTCCTCGGGGGCAACAGGATTCGGCAGGAACTGAGCGATCAGTATGTCAATGCGCTCTTCGCGCTCTACGCGGGCCGCGTGCCCGCGTTCTCCGACCTGGTGTGCTACTGGTTTGAGCGCGCGCGCGCCCTCCTCGCGGAGCATCGCGTCGAGCGCGTGGGGCTGCTGGCGACACAGGGCATCCGTGGAGGCGCGAACCGCACGGTCCTGGAGCGCATCAAGCAATCGGGCGACATATTTTGGGCGCAGTCCGATCGCAATTGGGTCTTGAACGGTGCGACCGTCCACGTGTCCATGGTCGGCTTCGATGATGGGACCGAGCAGGGGCGCGCGCTCGATGGCCACACCGTCCTCTCAATCAATGCTAACCTGACTATTGGGGCCGACCTGACGACCGCCCGTCAATTGTCGGAGAACGCTAGCCTCTCCTTTCAAGGACCGTCGCCCAAGGCGCCCTTCGACATCCCGGAGAGTGTCGCCCGAGAGATGCTGCGCGCCCCGGTCAACATCAACGGGCGGCCGAATGCCGATGTCGTGCGTCCCGTGGCCAGTGCGATCGACTTGGTTGGGCGAGCGCGACGCGAGTGGACAATCGACTTCGGCCGGCTGTCATTGGAGCAGGCGGCCTGCTATGAGCTGCCATTTGCCTATGTGCAAGAGCACGTATACCCCGTCCGCATGCAGGAGCGCAAGGTGCAGTACGCCGGCCAGTGGTGGCAGTATGCGCGGCCGCGGGTTGAGATGCGCGAGGCACTGGTTGGGAAGGCGCGCTACATCGCCACGCCCAGGGTTGCGAAGCATCGCCTCTTCGTGTGGCTCACGGCGGCGGTCGTGGCTAACGACGGGACCATCGTCTTCGCCCGCGACGACGACTACTTCTTCGGCGTCCTCCAGTCGCGCCCGCACGAGTTGTGGGCGCGCGGTACCGGCACGCAACTCCGCGAGGCCGAGAGCGGCTTCCGCTACACGCCGACGAGCACCTTTGAGACCTTTCCCCTCCCCTGGCCGCCCGGCACGGAGCCAGCCGACGACCCGCGCATGGAGGCTATCGCCGCCGCAGCGCGCGCCCTCGTGGAGCAGCGCGACCGCTGGCTCAACCCCGAGGGCGCGACCGACGCCGACCTCAAGGCCCGCACCCTCACCGCCCTCTACAACGCCCGCCCCACCTGGCTCGCCCTCGCTCACGACCGGCTCGACCGTGCCGTGCTCGACGCCTACGGCTGGCCGCACGACCTCAGCGATGAGGAGATCCTGGGCCGGCTTCTCGCCCTCAACCTCGCACGCGCCGGCGCCATCAACCCGCCCGCGCTGCCGATCGGGGCGGCGTCATGAGCGGCGTCGACGCGCCCCGCGACGATGGACCGGGCGGCGATGCGCCCATCGACGACCTCGCGGCGGCCTACGTCGTCTACACCGACGGGTCCTGCAAGCCTAACCCCGGCCCTGGCGGCTGGGCTGCGGCCGTCGCCCCATCGTTCCAGGCGTTGAGCACCGCCCCATCGTCTCGCCGGCTTGGCATACGCCACGGGCGTTGGTACGCTCCTTCCGACCATTGACGGCGTGACTGTGAGACATCACATCACGCCGCCGGTGGCCCCGCACACCCACGCCCGTCCTGAGCGCCAAAACCTCGGCCCGAACATCTCCCACCACTGCCGAACACAACACCTCACGCGCGGATTATCGCACCTTATCTGACGCAACGTAGGGGAATGTTGTCTGACACTATCCCTTTGTGCCAAGTAAGCGCCCAAGGTAATCGAGCCACATATTGACGGTAGGGATAATGGGCTCCACAAGTCTCTCGACTACTGCAAAAAGGAGAATAGCAACTAGCAGGCTGGCCAACATAATGCTCCTCCGATGCAGAACCGAATAGCGTTGCGGCGGATCCACAATAAAACTTAGGAGCCTCCTAGCAACGCGAACCCTACTTACAGCGATAACAAGGCTTATGGCGCATAAAACCAACGCCAAAATCGCGTCGGTCGCGCCACGATATAGGGGGTGATACCGCACGATCCCATACACAGCGAGCAAAGGCAACGCTCCCTCGAAACTGAAAGCGAAAAAAGCGAGCCTCCCGCTACGGTTACGGAATCGTGGGAGACGTGCGCGCGCTTCAAGTTCAATGAGGATTGTGCACACGAAGAACAGGCCGGTCAGGAACAAGTTGAAACTGGGTTGGCGTGTCAGGGCCGCGCTAAACACGGTCAAGGCGACAAAAACGCCGAGCACCTGGAGCAACGTGCCATTGTCCTCAATATAAGCACCGAGTGTCACGTCCGAAGATAGCCCTGTTGTAGGCGACACCTGGCTAGTGGAGGGAGTAATCGGCAGAGTGTGCGCCAGCAGCTCCGACGTCGGAATTCCTGGCTGAGTGTGACCCTCATCTGCACGCGGAGCACTAACGTCATGGCTAGCCCCGGTCGGACTACCATGTAAGTTGGTGGGCGGCCGAACTGTCTTAGCTTGCACCGTGTCGCTCGCGTCTGTCGCTCCTATGCCACACTCTCGCCGCAAATGATGCGCAGCAAAGACGACAGCGCCGCATGAACCGCCAACCATGATTACAAGCGCTGGCTTAAAGACCATGGGAGCGCTGGGTTCTATTAGGAGCTTTACGGCCAACACAGCAGTTACGAACACAATAAAGCTCACCGCCACCGTGCCAAAAAACGCAAGGACCCGGTGGGCGTAGATAGCTAGGGCCTCATTGTGGGGACGTGTGAGAGGAATGCGCGCGCTAGACGTTTTTGTCTGTGCCATCGTCTGTCACCTGTTCGGGGAGCTGCTTGGCTCCCTCCTCACCCTTCAGGGTACCGCCTTTTATGTCGTCGATGTAAATGCTCTTCGCCACCGGGACAGCTGTGGCGACAGCGAACGCCCCTTGCAGGAACCACAGCAGCGCACGGGTTAACCCGTCGGCGCCTGGGACTAGGAAGCCAACAACAAAGTTGGCCCCTACCTGGATCGCCAGCCACACTAGCACGAAGAGCGTATCTATGGCAATAGCGCCCAAGAGAGTGAGGCGCTCCCTCAATCGCCTCCCCAGCTCCTTTTTCGGGTCCTCACTCACCCTCTACACCTCTACATCTCACCCTTAGCTTAGCTACTATAGTCGGTTAATGTTATTTACAAGCTCGCGCTGAACGTTCCTACCACGTCGGTCACGCTGGCGTCCACGTCGATCCCATACGTCCCCAACCATGCGTTGCCGAACGCCTCGGCCGCCGCTGCGGTGTCCCCATCTTCGAGCGCGTCGAGCGCGTCGATCAGCCCCTCGTTCGCCCCGTCGATATGCTGCGGCCCGACGTTGCGGGGCCGCGCGCGATCCTCGTTGTACACCAGGACCATCACGCGGCACGCGTCCACGTCCAGCCCCTGCTCCTGCACCCGCTCCCGGAAGGTCCGCGCGTTCGCGGCGCGCTGCTGTTCCGTGGCGATCCCCTGGACGCTGATCCGCAGCCCCGGCGTCGAGCGCGCCACGCTGCGCGCCTCCCCGCCCTCCTTCTGCCACCGTTGGACGGTGCGGACGCTCACCCCTAGCTGGCCAGCCAGTTGCTTGTTGCCCACGGCGACCTGACCGCGCCCCTCGCCACCCCCAAGTTGCTGGACGACGGCGCGGATCGCCGCCGGCGTCAACTCCACGTCCGCCACCGCCACCCGCGCCTCGTAGGCCCGCGCCAGGTCCTCCCCTAAGTCCGACACGTCGCCTCCCTTGTGGGCTACTCTGGACTCGGCCACATGACACTTGACGCTGGTGGAAAGGGCACTGTGGGCATCCAATTCACAGAAAAACCTAATGTGCAACTCTTTTAGGGCTCAAATGGCCAGTAAGCCATCCAAATCGCGTGAGACACGCCCCTTTGCAGATTGTAGAAGACGCCGATCATGGATACAGATACAGGCGAGCGCAAAACGTT
>JAABUJ010006596.1_pt1 | contig 11137 bp, 10 predicted proteins | sample 5559131 | NCBI WGS metagenome assembly JAABUJ01 (sample SAMN10711875, study PRJNA513366) | rock metagenome | isolation source: Antarctica rocks | place: Antarctica: Victoria Land, Mt New Zealand nord | collected 2016-01-07 | reverse complement strand
CGGACCTGCGAACCAAACTGTAGAACATGTGCAGCCGACCCATCATTGTCTCTAGAACAAGCCAAAGGCGCACGAGATCCCTCCGGGCAACTATTCTATTGAGCAACAGTGGCTTGTGGCTGGTGTACTCCTTCTCTTGTGCTCCTCAAGACAAAGACTCGAGTCTAGACTCTAGACTCGCTTTCACTAGCAAGTGAACCATTCTTCCCAATTGCGATTATCCGAAGATGGAGTGACGATGAAATCTTCCTTCACCGATGACCCTCAGCTAGCGAGGCAAACCGACCCAACCCTCGTACCCCATCCAGGCCACCCAAGAGTCTCGAGGATATGTGAGCAGTATGTTCGAATAGCAGGAGAACACCTCGATTGACCATTGTGAAGTGCAGCGTATCATTCTACCGAACAGTCTCCGCCGTGAGGCTTGGTATGTTTCGTATTGGAACCATGGCAACGCGGTTGATGATGCAAAGTCGACCGTCTTGCTCGACATAATCGTGTTGATCTCTCTTCCTTTCCTTTGTCACTGGCAAGAGTTGGTCCGTTCTTTGACTGTGCTTGGAGAACCATTTCGACGCCTTTGTGATGGGTTGATCGACTGAGGAGGCCCATAGTCATGACGGCAAATGGTCAAAGCATAAGCCTTGTGCTCCGTCGAATACCGATAAAGGGCATTTGAATACTCGTGGAAGGATTTTTCCAACCCGACGAGCTCTTGAGAAGGGACCATGCCGGCGCATAAGATAGTCTTTCGCTTTCAATGACAGAAAGAAATGGAGCTAGAATGATGACGCTGCCTTGCGCTCTCAGATTGAACCTTTTTGAAAAGATTTGAAAGAAAACATTATCGGATAATTCTTCACAAGCTTGCATTGAATGCGCAGGAGGAAGCACAAGTGAGTTTGGCCTAGAGGTGCGACAGGCTCAGCGATCCAAAATCGAACGATCGTGGCCGAGTTCTTCTTACAGTAAATAGCTTGGCGGGGCTGAATCTACCCACTGGGCGACCTTTAATCGGCGTTGAGGCTAGTGTTGCAAGTCTGCTGTATTGGTTATTTGAATAGGAAGTTCCCGTGATACTGTGTGCATACCTGAGGGTTAGGACAGCGTGCATCTAAGGTACCTTTGGAATGACGCGTTCCGTCAAGTCGTGTAGGCTTCGTTGGCCTTGAGCTCGCGTGCTCGGAGATTTTCCTTTCGTCGAACCATCTTCTCCACCTCAGTCATCCTACCCTCCCATTCTGTCCAACACTCACTCGCGCCCAGTACCTCGAGCTCGTACCATCGCTTGATAGCTGCAGCGCTACGAAGCCGAAGCTCTGCCATTTCTCGTTCCTGCGAGTTTTGTAAGAGCTCCAGGCGCGCAAGGCGAGGCTTCACGGCAATGAGCGCAGCGGACGACTCCGCCGATGGAATGGGAAGGTCTTTCACTGACTTCAGCCGAGATGCGGTCGTGGGATAGCAAGTTGCTGATGAGCTGACTATGGCGAGGATCTCGGGAGCCGATAAGGTCGTTGGCACGTCGTTGAGCCTTTGGGGGTTGAAGAGATCTGGTTGTGCAGCAACTTCTTTCATTAACAGTGAGCTTAAGTTGGAGAACGGTCCACTTACAGAGTGTTAACAAGCCCTTGATAATTGCAGACTTTGAAGACAGCCTGGCCAGATTGTTTTCCAAGCCTGCAAGACGCGCGGGTATTCCATAATCTCGTCCCCGAGCAGCAGCTTGGTGCAGCTGCTCTTGGCCCTCGTCAGATCCCGTCAGGAGGAATTCAATCCTTCGAAGACGATACGACAAAAGGCCAAGGGTCTCCAAAGCAATCTTGTCAGCACCCTCAATCGTCATTGTTGTCCTGCCACGAAATGAAGCTAAATGGGCCAAGACTTTGCCTGCGGTGAGGAAGGGTGGAGCGGAATGAATCCGCTCCATCTTTTGTTGCGGCGTCAACATGTTTCAGTTCCACGACCAACACTTGCACGGGTCGCCACCACTGAGGTACTCGACCATTTCGCTGTATCGGAGATGGGAAAGCTACGTTTCAGCTGATTGTCCGCTCCTGCTTGGTTTACGGCGCGTGCAATTTTCGTGTGCTGTTTCGGCCTTCGGCCTCAGCTCCCTTGGCCATGACAGGCGAGCCGCGGCGTTGTTCATCAAAACCTTCGTCTGGCGCAACGGGAGAAGGGGTAAAGTATACTCACACCCAAACCGATCTCGGCCCAAATGGCTGCTTGAATCCTGAATTGCTCCTTTATGCACGCTCCTGAAGATGATAATCGGCCCCCCTGGGCATCATCACCTCTTCTGGCCACAAGGTTGTATCTCTGCGCTGCTACGTTTCCCCCTGGGCATGAATCGTTCTGGAACACGTTGCGGTCGCTATTGGGTAGTCGTATATAATGGATAGTACTGCTCTCCTTTTTTTCTGCATGCCGTTCTCGCTATACTCTCTCTAAACCAGTCACTCTTTCATTCGTATGCTTATCTCAATATCCAACATGTTTCGCTCTTCCGTCGCTCATTATCTTTCAATTCTTCTGGCGTTGAGCGCTATCAGTCTTGCTCTTCCTCAGCGCGGAAACAATGGGGGCTGGGGCCATACCCAAACAACCACACAGGGAACGGCGGCGACGTCCACAGTCCAGAACACTCAGACTCAGAACACTCAGACAGTAACGAATACAGCTAGTCCAACCGAGACGACTACCGCTACTCAGACCAATACTGGTATAGGAGGGAATACCGGTACAGTGACTGCGACAAGTACGGGTACATCTGCCCCCAGTCCTACATCAACCTCCGGTGGCACCAATGCTAGCGGTAAAAGAGGCATAGCCTACAACGCCGCATCACCTGGCCTGGACATTTTCAATAGTTACCCCAACATTGGCTGGGGACTCGACTGGGACTCCCAACGAGGCCAGCTGCCCTCGACCTTCACGTTCGTTCCTCAGCTCTGGAATGATGCTTCGCTTCACACCAATGCTTGGGACGCCAATGTTAAGGCTGCGAACCCACAATATGTGCTTTCCTTCAACGAACCTGACATTCCCTCCCAAGCCAATATGCCAGTCAGCCAAGCCGTCTCTTCACACATCCAGTGGATGAACCCGAAATCCAACAATGGGGCTGTCCAGATTGGCTCTGTAAGCGTTAGCAATGGCGTGGCAAACAACGGCGGTCCACCCATGGGTCTTGATTATCTCAGTCAATTCCTTTCGCAGTGCGCCGCGGCAACACCTAAGCCATGCATTGTCGACTTCGTCCAGGTCCACTGGTAAGCCACAATAATTATGCATCTCATTGGGACATGTGCTAATGACATGCTAGGTATGGCTGCACTAACGGTTGTGGTGTCAACGCGGATCTTTCCGACTTCAAGTCCCATATGACGAGCGCAATATCGACCGCGGGAGGCAAAGATGTATGGATAACCGAGTTCCAACACTTCGGTTCCGTGTCAGAACAGCAGTCATTCATTACGCAAGCTCTGACGTGGTTAGACGACCCCGCGCAGAGCAAGATTGTCAAGTATGCATATTTCATGGTGTTGGATGGTATCTTGACGAGCGGAGGGTCTTTGAATAGTGCAGGTAAAGCATTTGCATCATGATACCTATACTATGTATATATCTGTTAGATTTTCAATTCCATTACAGTGTCTCCTCCACGCTCGCTTTGCCAGCATTGCACTCCCACTTTCTCGTGGTGAGATGGATGATGACTACCAATCATTGTGACTAGCGAAGCATTTTCGAATCAACCTCACGCAGAGAACGGCGATTGCCGAAGACCTTGAACACTGGAAGAGTCAAATGCCACCAGCGTACCCCAACCAGCCTCGAGCGCCACTTCCGTAAGGGTAGGCCTCAACTGGCATCCAACAGTACATATGCCGCATTTCAGGTTCCACCATGAAGCCCCTCCTGCTAACGCCCCACGCATTCAAAGCATCAGATCCCCATACAACAAATATGTCATTCGTTTCCCGTCCCTGACCAAAGCCGGTCACGTTGATAGTGGAAAGAGGTTTCAGCCTGTCGATCGAAACAGTTTTAGACACTCCTCGGGGCTAGCTGAACCTCTCAGGGATCACCATATGTGGACGAAGGATTCGGATTTGTTCAAACAGATGTATTTCGTGGCGAAGACTGTCTTGCTGCTGAATGAATAGATCATCAACGGACTTGCATGTTGTTACACCACTTACAGTGTGCAGTGAAGAACTGAAGTCCAGGCGGTGGAGCGGACCTGTTCAGCCACGGTAACCACTCTGGTCACGTGATTTCTTGGCATCCATCTTCCCGTCTTGATTCAGCTCGACTGGCCTACAAAAGTCGGCCTTCAGATGATACCTTATAGCCCGATTTAGATTGCAACCACACCTTATGCGTTTCATCTTCTCACCTGTATCAAGGTTGTCTATACGTGCCATTTTACAGCCATATAGGTCAGCGCCCTGGCCAATAATTGCATAAAAATCGATGTGGACGCGGCCATGACCCTCGAACGGTTGTGATTCAACCGTGTCGGCCGATGTTAAGGATCATCTGTACGTGGTGTCGGCAATGAATTTGTTGCTTGTTAACAGAGCCAGATGACGACTCTGTACAAGCAGCTTCGCTACCTCTTTTTCGACCCCCAAACCTAGCCCAGGGGGGGGGTCTGAAATAAACATGGATTCTAGCTGTAGTCAGCCGTGTTTGGCCTAGAATTAGAGATACCTGTCACAAACACGTTGTCTTCTTTCTTCTGTCCCACTATGTAATCACTTTGATTGGTCTATTGATCCATATGCCTGCATTTATTTGCCCTATTGCGTTGTGATTGGAGCTCTTAATTTCTTTCCTTCCTCGACTGCAAGGGATCTCTTTCCCGCTTCCTTCTGCAGACTCAGCTGTCAGTAGGCTTTCTTTTCTCCGAGATCGACACTTATTCTCCGAGCCACATTGTTCGGCAGTGGGTCATCTTGTATCCAATTCTGATGCAATATCATGATACCCAATAATTTTCTCTGTGTTTGGCATGACGACTTAGCAGACCTAACGATAGTTCGAATAAGACCCGGCCTGGCTTCAATTTGACCATGGTATTCCTTCCAGCTTTAAGGTGTTGAGCTTAATCGTTGTCAAACAGATCTCGACGGTAGGACTTGTGATTCGTCGGCCACCGCATGTCTTATACTGTTGTCTCGGAGCTTTACGACTTGATCATTGAAACTCGGCATGTAGCACGAAGTGATCCCGCAGCGACACAGCCTGCCTTGCTGTGCGATGGTGTTTGCTCTATCTAATTCTTACTTATGGAGTCGTCATTCAGCGAATGAGGGACTCTAGTAGGTATCCAACACCGTTGGACAAGGCTCGGGCCCGCTGCTGCTGGCTCTGACGCCTTTTCTGTGGCCCGTCTATGGCCGCTCAATCCTTGATTGATCGAAGATACACGGTGATCACGGCCAACGTGCATCGTTCTACAGGCTCTGTTTGACCTAGTGCAACGATGTTCACGGAAAGGCACCCTCATCACTGTGACGGAGTCTTCCTGGCACCCATTCTCTTCCCGAGACATCCTACGAATAAACCCAGAGATCATCACCATAAGAAGCTTATTGGTCCATGTGGAAGAGCTCGCATGGGAAGACACGCTGCCAATGATGCTCAGGTCTTCTGAGCTATTCTTGGACGAAACTTCACTCGGAGGGTGATCGTAGGGTGAAGGAATGTACATAAGGGAGCGAGCGACTCCCTTCGATTCACCTCCATCATTTCAATCGTCCAGCTCTTGACCCTTCCATCCTGATCACCTTCGATCATACCAAACAATTACCTTACAATCCACCAAATCAAAGTTCTTGCCACACCAACCTGAGATTATATCTTCCAATATCTACCTTTTGTCGACCTGCCAACATGCACCAATCGATTCTCCTCCTTGCCCTCGGCAGCAGCATTTCCTTCGTCGCCGCAAAGCCCCGGCCCCTCCTCCCTGTTGGAGCAAACCAGGTCGATGGCGTGGCTACGTTCAACAATTACAACACGCAAACGTCGACTGTCTGCGGCAAGTTCTACGCAGGTACGCTCCTTCAGTCCTTCTCTTGCTGCTCTACCACTAAACGTCTCCTCTAGACAATAAGGCGTACTTCGGTGCCGCCATTGGCGACATCAGCAAGGACATCAAGGGTGGCCAATGTGATGGAACCAGCCTAACCAACCAGAATTACGACATGACCAAATGGTAAATTTGACCGCTCTCCTCTTATCTACCCATCTTCCCTTCGACTTCACTTTGTCCCGACCAGTTCTAACTCCTCACATACCATCCGCTAACCCGTTGCCCTCTCAGCGACAAGCCTCAAGGCTCCTCCCAACCAGGCCCAAGTTGCTCGGCTGCCAGCTCCACGACCTGCGGCCTCTGCTTCAAAGTCGATAACTACGGCGACATTGCGCAGCCTCCAATTCCGAACAGCCTTGGTACTGTCACCGTGCAGATCATCGATGCGTGCCCGGCCGGGAGCGCCATGAAGTAAGTCCCTTCCCGCTCAATTTTTTATACTAAGGAGAAGAGCTAACGATATGATGCAGCTACTGTAAGACTGACACTCCCGCTAATCAGCGATGTGGCGATGGGTCGACGAACAGCTTGGATATTGACGAGACGGCGTATCAGCAGTTGACGGGAATGGGCTATAATGAGACGGTGAGTCGTTCATCTTGAGAACCGGCTTCTAGTCAGAGGGTGTGCTGACAATGTGATGGCAGACCCACCCGAACCTCAACATTAAGATCACCGCTGTGAGCTGTTAAGCTGAGATGTTGAGCTCGTACGGCAGACTGCTTGTTTGCAACACTCCAATACCTTCACCATTGGGAGCATTGGCGGCCCCATGGCAGAGCAAGGCTAGTCGAAGGCTAAAATTCGACATCTTTGTATTCCTCTCATCCTCTTACTCTGGTTCATTGTTCCTCCGGGACTCTGGAATTGCACAGCGGATGTCTTGCAAGCATTGTACATAGCCTACATGCAGTGTAGCATTCTTTCCTGCATCAATGCTGCTCCTACAATCCGCATGCCTGCGCCTTTCAACACTGCTATACTTATGCCTTGCGTCTTCTCCACAACTGTTGCTCTTCAGATCCCCAATACACAACGGGCGCATCCATTTCGTTATCCAACCCTCCCTTCATGCCTGCCTACTACTTTCTCCATTGACCTCCTCCCATACTCACACTCCCAAACCAGGATCCAGGCCACCTCGTACCCATCCTTCTTCCTCTGTAACACTGACAACGGAAAAGCAACCTCTCCCACCCTCCATAACTCCACTTCCGTCAAAGATGGCATATCCAGCACCTGCAAATCCTATCTCAAGACTAGCAATTCGCACACCTCCATTCCCCTTTCATAACCCCTTACTCTTCAGACACTCCATGCCCTAAACCAGCAATCCTATAATATGCAACCCCCGGCCAAGTATATCCCATCCATCCATCCATCCATCCCTCCCTCCCCTACATTCGCCTCCCCCTCTGTCTAGCACAACAAAGTGCCCACAATCATTCATCGTTTGTCGCGGCTTGTATCATTACGCAGCACCCACCTTGCCATCTCTACTTTGCTCTCCTTGCCTACTCCCTCTCAACCGGAGTCCAGGTTGCAAAACGAATTACTGCTGCTTCCAGCTTACTCTCTACAGCGTCCGCCTCCCTTCTACACTTGGATCTAGGTAGACAGAGGGGCGATCCACACCCAGAGCCCAGCAGCAGCGGCATAGAAGCAGAATTCTCCAGCGAATCCAGCGTGGCGCGTGCAAAAGAGTTGCGTCATTTTTGGGATGCTTGCAAGGATGGGACGCCTGGTTCAGCTCTCAAAAGATACGGCTCCACGGCGCTTGTTCACGAACCAAGTCTTCACATCCAGCACAGACGAGAGCCACTGCCCCTTCTGAACATAACCCCTCGAGTCCTAAGAGCCTTTGACGTGTCTTGAGCATCCCTGCAATTTGAGGCTCTGCGTCGAGAGCAATGCACAGGTCTCGTCTCCATCTCAGACTCCTCTCGAGGTATCACATCAGTCACGAAGGAGATTGGAAAGTCTTCTGCGTGCGGTTATTGGGGGCCTATGTCTATGGCTAGGGTTTTGCTTTACGGCGCATGGATATGATGGGTGGGGTGAAGAGATTGGTTTGGTTCACGAGAGTGGGTTCAGCGTGAGGTCAGGGACTCAGGGGGCTTGTGCTGCTGGGACAAGGGGAGTAAGCGCCTTTGCGGTATGCGGAGGATTCGGGGGATAGGTATGGGCCTGGGGATCAACGGCGCAATAGAGGAAGCAGGATTGCGGCGGGTTGATGGGTAGGATGATGCGGATGGGGTTGAAGATTTGGTCATGTTTTGGGGCATGGATGATGGAGGAAGAATCTCGGATTTTGGGGGAGAAATGTGTGGATGTCTGACGTCTATGCCACAGAGCTCCTTCTTCGCAGTACTTGTAATTCGCTCAATTTCCTGGGGGAATATTTGAGGCGCAAGGCTGCTTTCTCTTGTGAAACTTCGGCTTCGTGCACAATCTTCGCTTTCTTTGTTTGACGCCTGGATAAATCCCATTTTCTATTCTTGTGCCGGCATCTAGCGGTCTTTTCGTAGCTCTATTAAATCCAATGCTTGCTTTTGTGTAAGGATAATATCAAATCTAGAGCTATCGTTGGACTGTATATCATATTTAGCCAGAAAAATTACCTCACGTAGACTCTTGTGCCTCACACCTAAAGTTAAAGAGGGCAAGATTCAAGTCTTGCGACATAGCCTATGGAGTAGTGCCTGGGCGAACCGATTGAAGCGGACGGTGTCTCACCCAGGGTCGAGACCCGTGAGCACCTTTGTTATGAACTCCATACCGAAGGACCATTCACTGTACGTGCTTCTCAGACTGCAGATATACGAATATGGAAAGTCGGTGGAAGGGTATGCCGTGGATGTTCTGATATGGTCCATGAGATCATGACTTTTCGTGTATGCCAAAATACTGTTGTTCCGTTCCCGACTCTATGGAGCGACCCGAGTACTCTGCGTGAACGTGGTTTCGAGGACGCACTGCGACCTGTGTGAACCATGCGCTTGAACACATACTACTCCGGCCCACAGCCCGGTTTATTCCAAAACATCAACAATTAGGCGAGTTAACCTCGTAGAATGGCCTGTCAGCTTCTGTAAGAACAACCAGAAATCGAGCCCAAGGATCCCGAAGTCGCCAGAATAGTTCCCTAAGGTCCGACCGGACTGGAGCGACGAGGCCGGAAGAGCCACTTTCTTGGCTTCGGACTCTGGGTAAGGTCGTTTTCGGGAGCTCCAGGGTTGAGATTGTTGTCAGCTGTCTCGCCGACAGGCGGTGCATCGGCCACTGCTTCCGTTGGATTGGGAACGCCCATTTCCACATCGTCGACTGCGCGCTTCGCAACGCGATCTGTAGACCTCTGATACATCGTTGCTTCTGGTAAGTCATCAAACTGAATCCCTTCATCCTTAGCCTTTGCGTGAAGCTTTCGTGTGCGTATCCGCCAGATGACGTGAGAAGTCATAATGCCAAGCTCCAAAAGGAGGCTGTTCAACCTACTGTCAACATTAATCCATATGTTCAAACACAGCAGGTACTTACCAAACAATGTATGAAACACCGCCGAGATAGTCAAAGGTATGTTGAGCCACTTGACGATGTCAGTCAAAGCGCCTAGCTTCAAGGGATCAACCACTTACCTAGAGCCATCAATGAGAAGAACGCTCCTAGCCAATCTATGCTAATAAAGAACCAATCTAGGCACTCGTCAGCATCAGTTGCATGTTTCCAGTCGAGCACTACTTGCTGATTCCAACCACCCTGCCACCACGTTTCCAGAGCTCAAAGTAGGCTGGGAGAAGCCCTGCTCCCAGCAGAATAGCGGCAATGACACCCGTTAAGATCATCGGCCATTCGACGCCGCGGTCATATGGACCCTAAGTTTTGTGAGCTCGGTCGCATATATAGAACGCAGAGCGTACTCTCAGAGTGAGCGTTAAGAGTGCTTCCACACCACCGAAAAAGGCACCGATCCCTATGGCGAGCATCGAGGCTGTCCATGTTCTCCATCCACTATATACCGTCAGCAGAAGAAAGGTCAACTTCATATAAAATGCATGCTTATTATAGATTAAGATCTGAGCCCAGCTCACTAGCGCCAGCATGCAGAACATTTGCGGCTGTATTTGGATAGGGATATTGAAGTTCTAGATGATCCGTAAACATTTTCTCACCAGGATCAAACCCTCGATATACCTGTACGATGGCGTAAACACCAAATGGCACCGCGCCTACATTGTCGATAAGTTGCTGGATCTCGGATAACCTGCGCTAGGTACGTACAGACGGCCCATATGAACATCATCGAGCCTGGCAGTCCATCCGTCTTTTTCTGCTTCCAATTGTACCATATTTGTGGTACTAGTTGAATGCACCAGAACACTGTGCCAATGGTTCCGAGGATGTTGGCGGCAACGGGAATACTTGTTTGAGGGGCCATATTGGCAGCTCGGTTGAAAACTTGCGTGGGATCGTTCGAGAGGAGAGTTGGAAGTGTACAGAAAGTTTGGGGTGCAATGTGTGAATCTTCCAGAAAATATTGGGTAAGAAATATTCACTAACAAAATCTTACATTACGTGATACGTAAAATGTGTGACGACATGGAGAAACATTTCCGTATACTTGATACTTCGGAGCATCTTCATGGAACATAATTATGCTGATTGTCACATTTAACAGTTGGCGATGGCCATTCACCTGCCAAGAAGTGGAAGTCTGTGTGCTTGGGAATCTACCTTTACCGAAATGCCTCCCCTAGTGGTGGGTTGAGGACAGCCCGAACCAGCCACGCCCAATGGGCCGGAAATATCGTAGAGTTCATGCTAAATTGAACCTGACCAAGAGCTATCCTCGAAGGGTTGAAGATAGTTTCTGGTTCCGTGCTGTCATTCGTGGCGAATGGCATTAGCCGGAGACGGACTGCCGGCCTGAGGGACCGAACATCGGGCCCCACGTTCATACCAAGCCGAAAGACTGGTTAACGGTTTGCCGATGGGGTTGCACTGGGCCAAGTAATCAACGGGGCGTCAGGTATA
>JAABUJ010006593.1_pt1 | contig 11139 bp, 15 predicted proteins | sample 5559131 | NCBI WGS metagenome assembly JAABUJ01 (sample SAMN10711875, study PRJNA513366) | rock metagenome | isolation source: Antarctica rocks | place: Antarctica: Victoria Land, Mt New Zealand nord | collected 2016-01-07 | reverse complement strand
TTGTTGCCGGATACAGTTTGGGGAGAGTTGAATATCCAGCGACATGTCCCCTCGTGTGACTTAGGGATGTCATCCTGTCGCGCGAATATTTCAGGAAAAAACAGGCTATCTTTGAATTGTTGCTGGGCTCTTTCCATGGCCTCCTTGTATGCTTGGTCATCCAAGCGGCGATCGATATGCTTTTGAATAACCACCGTCTGGTCAGCGAGCAGTTGCGCAACTGTATTACGACCTTGGCTTAGGGCTGTAGCGAGATCTCTAACGCTCTGTTCAAGCTTTCTAGATTGACCGATTTGGAGAATAGCTTCGGCGTCGAGTTTTGAAAGAATACGGGTATTGAGGATGTTTTGGTACTTTTCGAGCTTTTTCTCTGTCTCAGCTATGATGGTTTTCCTTCGTGCGGAACGTGTAGTCTTCTTGAAGACCTGAAGCAGGCTACTTCGTGGATTTAATTGCAGTTCTTGAAGTTCGCCAAGGAGCGCTGTAGCTGTTGCCGAGCACTCTTTTGATACCTCTATAACGTTTTTGGCTTCTTCAGACATCGGGTTGGAGGCACTTTGAACAGATGTCTCGAGACGTTTAGTAGTTTCAGCTGATCGCACGTGTCATTACTGCATTCAAAACAGGAGTAGGAATTAGCATCACTACACTTACCTAGGTATTCAGTAAACTTCTTAGCATCACGATGCTGGGCGAGAGAGCCGTCTTTGTACGTCTCTTTACATTTGGACAGCGCTTTGAAGCTAAGATCTAGAACTTGGAGTACTCCAGCAGCCAGACTGAAAGCAGTTATCGCATCCATTGCGGTAGCTGATGTACTTCAGCCAAGGTGGGACGAGGCTGAGCAATCAGCAATCAGAGAAACACTGCTTTGTTCTTACTGTGAGGATAGACAGAAGCTTTGTAATGCACTCTACCGGACAATGAAAGAGCACGCTATTACTTCGGACTAAATCTCAATAAGTAGAGTTGTCTTAGGTTCTGGTCAAGAAACATGGTCAGAAGCGGCGCAGAAGGCGGCAGCCCAGCCTTGTCGTCGGACAACCAATTATCGCTCGATGCTATGCATGCACGATTAGGTAAGTTAGTAGACCTACTGTTACAAAATCATTATTCTTCCGTGTTATGTGTACACCCTGACGTATTCGATCTTCGACAAGGATCACGAATGGTTAAAGAATTCGAAGACATAATCATGGTTTTTCCTGCTGGCCGGCTTGGGTCTAGACTTACGTGTCGGGACCTGTAAAGAAGAAACAATGTAGACTGGGCACAAACATTGTCCATGAAAGCTTCGTCCCTCAACCTTCCTCGGGAGATCCGAACATTGTCAAGATCTAATCATGCTGTTAGCGCTTTCACAACGGTTGTCGCCCCTTGGCCTTATTTTTAGATCCCCGACCCCAACATCTGGCAAGATAAATTTGGTCAACTTTCGCATTTCGCTATTAAAATATATAGAATTAATTACTTATTACTCTAGATACTATGCGCTTTCTAAAACTGCTTTGCTTATAAGTTTTGATTACGAATTGCTAGAGTTATAGAAACTGCATAGTTTGTTGATATATAAGAAGTTCAAGTCGATCTTTATTTTTGAGACACGCTTCGAAACACAAAAACTTTGCAATCAAATAACTTTCTCAATATTGACTTAAACTCTATCAAAGATGTGTTGTTAAAAGCGCAAAGTCTACTCTATCAAACATAAGATTTTGATAGTAATAAATCAAGAAATGCGAAAGTTGATCAAAAGCATCTTGCCAGAAGTTGGGGTCGAGAATCTAAAAATAAGGCCAAGGGGCGACAACCGTTGTAAAAGCGCTAATGACACGGGAATTCCGGGCGCGATGGACTGATGACACCATACTGGTGAGCCGGCGAGCCTCACTATTCGTTCCCAAATGCTCTAAGAATTTTTTGTCGGCTACATCTCATCCCATAAGTAAGTCTTCAGCCCGTCATGTGCGATAGTTCTTCTCAGCACGTCTATTGTTCTTCTGTCGCTAACATTAATGTCAATCTCTCACCTTAGAAATTCAAAGCTGCTCCACCTGCACTCTCTTACAGTCGATTACCCAAGCTCGCCGGTCGTCGAGTAAGCTCTCCGCTTGTCGTACGACGATGACAGTGGTGGTACTGACGACTTTACTTCCAGAGGCATTACCCGCTGTGACTCCACGTGGTGTCGCCTATAAGTAGTGGGGAGCTTAGTAAGTTTTCTACGAAAGGTCCCTCACGGAGCACAAAATTCTTTCACGTAAGACCAGAACTCGACGGTACAATGTTGTACCTCCACCGCTCCGCGACTACTTGGTCGAGGAGCTATAAGATACTGTCCTCTGGCCAGACGCGATCTGCATCAGTCGACTTCTTCAAGACGACATTGCCCATCTTCTTGGTCGTTGGGCTATGTTGATAGAGCTAGAATCTCTAGTATTGATAGTTTCTAGCAGGCGAGAGCGCTTTAGGACCTTAAGGTATAGCTCGATTCCTATCCACGCGTATAGTAGGATAGACTAACCACTATCAATTGTACAAAGGTTAGTAGGTATAACAAAGACGTCAGGTTACGGACAGGCTGAATATGTGTCTCAAGGCAAGACAGACTTGATGTGAAAAAAATTGTCTGATCCAAACATCTTGCTCACTCACTCTCATCCGAGATGCACACCTCTGCTTAAGTGCCAGCATTCTTGACGTCTCGAGGGGAGACAAGCGACCTCAAGAAGAATGCAGGACCAGTGACCAGTTCAACCTCGCCCGCCTTCAAATATGTCTCTGGAAAGAACAAGTCAAGCTTTCGAAACAGACTTTCTCGGTTGATTCAGTTGATGAAGACATTAGCTACTCTGATCATCGTCAAACAAGCTCCACAGCGACATCACGACCAGCAGAATCATAACCAATGGCACCACCTGACCAAATGAACTGATGACATTCTCGCCAGTCCCATCGTTCAACGTTGGCTTGTTTGCCTGACGGAGCGACACGATATCAGCGAGGTTGATCGCGTAGATGATTGTAATATAAATCGGCAATAAAGCTGCAAGCGCTCCTTTGAGCCACCATTTCCTCAGAATCTCAACTGGTACGAAGACCTGTGCGAATGCAAGGATATTGAATAAGAGCGTGACCACGACCTCGCCCATGGTCCATCCACCGTAATTGCCGAATTGTGGGCTGTAGTTGAGTAAGCATTCTTGATTCTTATCCGCGTTGTCGAAGCGCTCTAGGGCTTTAGCTGCAAAAGCTAGATAGATCGAGATGTAAGCGGCTGAGACGACGCTCGAGGCATCCAGATCCTTTTGTACCAGAGGCGTGTCGGAGGTGCGGCCGCTATATCATGAGCCTGACCAGGGGCAGGGGCATGTTTTTGCGTGAATAATTGCACAAAAGCATATATCAGAACCACTGCCTGGCCGTCGGCGGATATCGTAAGGAGATCTGAAAGCACTGCTATGTGGTAGAGTGGCATTGTCTTAATGTGAACGATGCCCGCGATGGCCAGCGCTATACCAGTGACAGTCTGTGTATCAGCCCAAACGAACAATATCTTCTCGAGCTGTCTTCGGCGGTTCTTGAGCGAGGTGAACAACCTGTGTAAGATGTTGCGGAGCCTCTCTGGTATAATAAAGCGTAGTATCTTGTAAAAGAGTTTGTAGAACGTGTTCAGTAAGATATTGAACGTCTTCAGCAAGATATATCGTGAGTCCTGTGCCAAAGGGGTTGGTTGGGGGTCGCTGATCCACTTCAATGGATCTTCTAACCACCAGGCGAGCACACTTGCGTTCATGATGGCTGCTTGGAGCACGATACCAATGATAAACTAGCCTGTGTCACCACTATACAAGAATGGTGGATACAAGAGCACTGAGATCACAACATACCCCAATCCCAGCAATATCAGGATTTCCGTCAATACACCTTGGACATGCGCCCCAGGCATACGTAGGGTGCCAATCGAATTCCTGCTCGATTGCCGTGCAGCTATTGGCGTTTAAGCTCATGGTGACAGTAGTGACAAGCGTTCCTTGCACGCTTGGCCCTGGGATAAGGCTAATAGTGACAGTGCATGCCACCTATTCCTTCTAGTCTTAGTAGCCGGGTGGCTGGAGTGGTTCCAACAAAGAGATACAAGCACGTATCAATGATATGCCTAGGCGATGCCGTTTACTAGTAGAAACGGGTGGGAGGCCTATTAAGACGGCATTATGGTAATAAATAGTGGTTTAATATACTATTCGCTCATAGAGAATCGAATCATAAGGCATTCCGGCTAAACACCGGACCGGCACTGACTAATTACACCTACTGGTGATGGTGAAGTGTGAGGCCCCGAAGCTCTGGTGACTCAGCACTTACGACTGACTCGGCCAGTCACTTGCTCGATCTTCAAGGAAGCTATCACTCAGTTTCGAGGTCAACATATCCTCAATGGACCAAGCTCTAGCGCACTGGCGGCGTTCCTATCACGTAGATGATAATGCTTTTGAATCACTGATGGGTTTCGACACTAGGTCCGCAACAAATCTTCAGCACTGGCGATGGAACACAATCGCTCCCGCGGGCCATTTCCCCAAATATCTCATCCCACTACTTCGCGGGCAACGACTTTGGTGACACGTCTGGAGCCACGAGAGCTCCCTTCAATGCTTCGACAGCATCGCTATTCCCACAATCCCACTCGAATACCATGCCAGTGCAAGACATGGTCACGGAAGCTGACCCGTTCATGGGCTACCTCTCACCTGCCCAAGATCCTATGGCTGCCCCTCTTACCGACAACATAGTCTCCGAAAATGTTCAGAACTTCTCCCAGAGCTCGGTAGCTGCGAGTCGGGAGACCCATTTAAGATCATGCGTTAATTGCTGGGCAGCTAAGAAGAAGGTATCAGTCGGCCACCGTCAATGACTAAGCAAGATTGGCAACTCCTCACTAAATAAACCTTAGTGCGACTTTGGAACTCCGTGCAAGAGATGTATCGGTCCGACGAGGACACAATTGCCCCGCCATTTGTGCCTGCGAATCCGTTTGGTTGACGAAGGGGTGTTCTCTAAATGTTGGCCACTTTTCGCAAATCGACGTGCAACAGCACTGATTGGTATTCTAGGTGCAGAAACATCTTATAAGTCCAAGCTTGCTTGGGAATCCTTAGTACGGGGTCCTGCCGCGGAAAGATTGCATTGTTAACACACGAGCGAGGGGGCCCGACTCTGCAGGGTCATTGCCGCGAATTCGACGCAACCTCGCTGGATCAGACGCAGCTCTTCTGGAAGGAGTCGACGGGCGGGAACTGGATGTATTCGACAACATACAGCTTGGCGGTGCCCAATATCGACCTCAGTCAGTACATCGATGACTGTGCTTCCTTCCTCTTGAAAGGAGCCAGCGAGAAGGCCGATTATCTTGGTCAGATCTTTCAGCTGGCGCCGCTGTATCGAAATGTAAGTTTCCCACCAGCCGCAGAATTGGGGACACCATTCTCCCTGCCATGGACCAGTCTCCCTACCGTGACCAGTCTCTTCTTAGCGACCAGTCAAAACCCAGTGACTAGTTAAAACCCAACGACCAGGCACTCCATCAGGAAAGGGCGCTTCCCAAGGATGCCCATGATGCCCCCTGGATGACGACGAGCCACCTGCTCTTTTCGCTTTGCCCCTTGAAGATCTTACATCCAACCCGTTTCGGTACCAACTTGATCCGTAGTATGCTTCTTTTCTGCTAGCCCCTATACGACACCAACAGCAAATTCCCCTATCTCACGAATCACAGCTTGGAATGATAATTTGTGACACAACACATGCGAATAAATCCGAGTGACCTCAACAACAGCACGTCTCATCATGGAACCCTCCTTATGGGTGTTGTTATAGATCTCTCGAATGCAATCGGGGAATGTATCGCTGATCCAATGTTGCTGGAGTTAGACTTTGAAGTTCGAGAGAGCGTATGCCTGGAGGTTGGGCATTAGGAAGATATCGGCGAGAGCAAAGGCTCTCGGGTATTTCAATAATTCAAGGTCGTCTCCTGCCAGATCACTAACTTGTGCCTTACACATAAGGACCTTGAGCAAACCTTGCGTATTCAAACTGACTGCTGGATTCTCGGAGTAGTCTCCTCGGTACATGTACTCAAAAACCCTCCAAAGGGTATGCATAGAATGTTCCGGGAAACGAAACTCGCAAGTCGAGGCTGCTTTGAAATCCGTCGTAAGGGCGATATCAAAATACGGACATTCTCTCAAATATTAATGTATACCGGCAAATACGTGTGAATGGAATATAAATGACCATTATGCAGGAAGTTATATCTTCTTCATCAATGCTTTCATTTCTTGATCTCTAACGTACACTGTCATCCCTCGTTGTGACATGGTAAGACCCCGCCTGCCTAGATGGAACAACTGTGAGGCTCGATGCGTTCGAAGTTGTGGGCGTCTCCGCCGTACATCCGCGAAAGGCACCATGAGGCGCTGACAGGAGGAGGGCGACAGGTTGGAAAGTTATGGCAGAAGAGAAGAGTCGTGCTTTTGAAGGAAGACTAGAGAGCGACAACCGTAGCCTGAACATCAACGGCAGAGGCCACGTCAGTGGGATTGCTACAAGAATGAACATGTACCAAGCTTCGTCTCACTGAGCCGGAGAAGGGTGTGTTGGATATTGCAGACGTCAATAGCAGTGGCTTAACGATCTCTAGAAGGTTCAAAGAGAAGGTGACAACATCGAAGACGTAAGCTATGCTGTTCCTGGAACTGTCACAATACATAATTAGTCCACTCGCTTATAGCTAGATAGAACAAGGAGAACATTCGTTGTTGATCCAGGGGATCGGATGCAATAGGTAAGATGATGTGTCGATCAGATATTCTTATGTCTATAGCTATGCTTGTTCCTCAGGTAGGAAGGTGGTTAACCAGTCCCTTCCATACCAGCGCATACCTGTATTTGCCAGTTGCGCACAACCGAATGGGCTAAGTTTAGATGAGGGATAGGCGCTGGAGGAAAGAAAGTTATCTCTTCTTAAGGACAGACTGGGCGAACTTTAAAAAGTGACGGGAAGTTCTGTGATTCCAACATCCATAGTAGGCGGAGAGTACTTGATCTCAGAAAAAGGAATCGCCAGCTTCAAGTTCGGAAGTTTCTGAAACAAGGTAGCTACAAGAAGCAGGAATTAGCGAACTGCACCAATTTGTGAGCCACGGGAATAAGGGTTCACCAAAGACAACTTCAAGCTCCGCACGAGCGAGCCACTCGGCGATGCAACGATGAGCACCCCAGCCATACCCAAGAGCCTCTTCGGATCCACGCTCACGGCGCATGTTGAAGGTGTCTGGATTAGAGAAGACGTCCTCATCCCGGTTCCCGGACTGGTTGGAGCAGATAATACCTTCGCCAGCTTTGATGTGCTGGAAAAGGGAGGCCAAATTAGTAAAGGACGCTCACAAATGAATGGCAGAAGTGCGTACCTTGCCTTCGAGAGTGATATCAACTTTGGCGACACGACGCATGGCCATAGCAGACGCGGTGTGGAATCGACAGAGTTCCTCGACAAAAGCTTTGGCAATGGAAGGGTCGGCTTTGAGATCTTTGAGCTGGTTTGGGTGCTGTAGAAGAGTCGCAACCCCCTGAAGAATACCAACAACGCTTAAGTCAGAAGATTTCACCGTTTTAATAAACCTTTTGGGGAATTGAAGCTTACGAGATTGATCATGTTGACCATAGTGGCGTTACCGGCAACGAGCATCAGGAAGGCGATCTGGACGGCATCCGATTTCGTGATGTGTCCTGGAGTGACCTGAAAGCCGGAACGATAAGTGGCTAGCTGGGGCAGTCCGAAAAGGGAACAGAGGAATTGCAACGAGAGTGCGTACCTGCTCGACGACCAGTTTGCTAATGAGATCATCCGCAGGCTTGGCATGTTTTTGCTCGACCAAGTTGCTGATGTAGTCAAGGAGCTCCCTAATAGTTGTGATATTAGCTCAGTCACCGTTTCTGCCATAATTGGGAATGTAAGAAGAAGAAATAGTGACAGGGATGAAATGTGAGCAATGTACTGATTTGCACTTGACGCCTCGGTCGCAGTAGCACTTCCATTGCTTCTGATGGCGTTGCACTGAGTGAGGTACTCAAGGTCCTTGAACGGAACTCCCAGGATACCGTAGATGATCTATTGGCATGACACACGCGGATACGTCTTAGTATATAATATGTCGATTGGGCGGTCCCCAAAAAAAGGAAAAGGGCCCTCACGTAGGAAGGAACCGGCAGAGAAAACTTATCAACGAGATCAACGGCCTTATCCCCCCGAGCCTTGAGCATAGTGTCGAGGAGTGAGTCGACGGTCCTCTGGATGTGCGGACGCATCGCATCGACGTGCTCGCGTGTGAAGAGAGGAGCAAGCATTGCCCTGCGCGGAGAAGAATAAATCGAGTCAGATGTGGTGTCGTCTCCGAAGAAGTCAGAGGCTTGGTTCTCACCTCTGCTGCATATGCAGCGGCTCATCCATGTCGACGAATGTCGGCTTGTTCTTGGCTGCTTGTTTTCCGCCTGCACTCATCTCGGGGAAACCAGGACGAGAACGTTCCTAAAGAACCAAGGCAGGTGAGCTGTTCAGTCACCGAACGTGAACTATACGTCGGAATAGGTCCATACTCCTGTTTACCTTTGACAGGCGTCCGTCAGTCGCAACACTACAGACGTCTTTGTGCTTGACAACAAGCCAGGCGTGGCTTCCGTCCCAAAGCTCAACCTTGGACACTGGGTCGGTGGCACGGAGCCGGGCGTACTCGACGGGCGGTTCAACGGCCGCAGGGCGAGCGAAGGGAAATTTCGGTGGAGCTGGGATAGGCGGAAAGCGCAGTCAGTTGATGTACGTGCAAGTCTTTCTTTCCACGAGGCTCACCAGCAGCGGTGGACATTTTGAAGCAATGTTCCGGAGAAAAGAAGGAGTGAAACTTTTGACGAATGGAAGACTGAAGGTTTGAAGGCCCAGTCGTGCTGCTGGTGGCACCTTCGTTCATTATAGCACGTCCCATATAAAGTGGAGAAGTCCCATGGCGCATGTGATGGTTTGGATCTCCGCGGCCCGCAGTTTCCTTTCCCGCCATCCTGGGCCGAAATTACAAGATGCCGTCAAAGCCACATACGTAGTATGACTGGAACGGCCATCGCAAACTGCTAGCACATCGCAGTGGGAGAGTATGCGCTGTTGCGTTATCGACAATGCAGGGCTATAATGACTCGTGTTCCAAGTCTTGCAAAATTCCAATGGGCGGCATATCCGGCTTTTTGGGCAGTAATGAAACGGTGTGCGGCACTTTTCGCCTCTTGTGCTATGAAACTCCTTTGCCCTTTGCCCTTTGACACGTTTGTATTTCAAAGTGCCTTCCGGCTTGCCTTCCTACCCTCTTTTCTTTCTTCGCAATTCGAGGAAATGATCACTGCACTGCACTGCACTGTACTTCTCTTGTGAAAATAATGAGTGCCAGTACGAGTTACTTGCGCGCACCGCTGAGGACGTCCTGGATAGTGGCTTCGACGACCAGACGGCATTCCGCATCAGGAAGCAGAGCATGCGTTTCGACATGTTTCTTCTCCACATCACCGTCACCACCACGACGAGCTGGGTGGGTTCCAGCACGTGGGATTTCGACCGATTCCTTCAAACCCGGAACCGATCATTATGCGAAACATACTCAATTAGCTTTCGTTTTAGGGCTCTCCACCTCAGTCGCGCTCGGTATGTTTCTGTACTGGCGACGCCAGAGCTCTGTTCGGAGGATCTGGGCACAGGATAGCGCGCCCGCCGCGGTGGATCCAACCCCTGCGCCCACCTCAGAGAAACCGGTACCGCCCTATGAATTTGCGGAAAAGCCGTTCCCGGTGGTGACGCCAGAGCCGATGTCCACGCGGCGTTCAATCTCCTTTGTGCCTGCGCAAGCGGGGGAAACGGCGCATTCGCGCCCGGAAATCTACGAGATTCCCGAAGGGGAGTCATCAGAAATATCGAAATTCCCCAAAGAGGAGGCGATACTCACGAGCGCGCCGCATGTTCCTCCATCGATTACCCGAGACTATTCTGTGCTCCTCCAAGTGCCGCTGACGGCGACGACCAAAGTGGTGCAGCTTACGAGCCCCTACAAGTACGAACAGTGGACGTTCAATGACACGGTTCCCGGGCCGTTCATCCGAGCGCGGGTCGGCGACGTGGTGGAGCTGGCGCTGACGAATCGGGACCGGACGGGTAATCCGCACAACGTCGACTGTCACGCGTTTACGGGGCCTGGCGGAGGGGCGGCGCTGACGACGGCGGAAGAGAACGAGACCAAGACAGCGAGGTTCAAGCTACTGTACCCGGGACTGTTCTTGTACCACTGCGCGGCGGCGCCGGTGCCCGTACATATCGCCAACGGCATGTATGGACTCATATATGTGCAGCCGACGGAGGGAGATCTTCCCTCGGTGGACCGGGAATACTACGTGATGCAGAGCGAATTTTACCACGAGCCGCCTGAGGAGCTGGAGGACGGACGGCGGTCGTCGATGGTGGAGTTTTCGTATCCAAACGCGCTGCGCGAGGAACCGGACGTCGTCGTCTTCAACGGGAGCGAGTCCGCCCTAACGAGAGACCGACCTCTCAAGGCCCATACCGACGAAACCATCCGCATTTATTTTGGGAACGCAGGACCGAACTTGACGAGCTCCTTCCACGTATTGGGTAGCAACTTTAGAAACGTGTACCGCGACGGCGACGTCGTGAACCCCCCTGCATCCTCTATACAGACCGTCAGCGTTCCCCCAGGTGCTGCGACGATCGTCAATATGAAGATGGTGGTCCCTGGGACATATACCCTTATAGACCACGCCATATTTCGCTTGGATAAAGGCGCTGTAGGCTACTTGAATGTCTCTGGGAAACCAAGGCCCGATATTTATCAGAGTGCAGAGCCTCCCGCGCCATGCGTTGGATGTAAATTACACCCCTAAAGATAAAACCTATCCCTCAGATACACATCTGTTAGATGGATGTTCGGATAAGATGTTTAAGATTGATGATTGTTGGATCCTTTTCCCTTTCTTTCCTTTCTTTCCCTCTTGCTTTTACGCCCTAATATCGGGTAGAGCTTCTTTAGAGGT
>JAABUJ010006590.1_pt1 | contig 11143 bp, 12 predicted proteins | sample 5559131 | NCBI WGS metagenome assembly JAABUJ01 (sample SAMN10711875, study PRJNA513366) | rock metagenome | isolation source: Antarctica rocks | place: Antarctica: Victoria Land, Mt New Zealand nord | collected 2016-01-07 | reverse complement strand
ACCATGAGGGGCGGGTATCGCACCCGCCGTCGAGTCATCAGTTATCATCACTCCCGTGATGCCGCCCCCACCTGACGTCCGTCAGTTTTGGGGCGAACGGGTCACACGTCGCGAGTAGCAGCGGAACAGTGAACCGGGTTAAGCTGGTGCTCCATCGGCGGGTAGGATTGCTATAAGGAAGGCACCTGGGACCGCTTAGACTGGAGAAAGGGGTTCGACTATCATTGAAACCATAGCGTACGCTAAGCCTCGGAGGTCGCACCTAGCTCATCTCGGGCGAGGTGAAGTGGTAGCGGCCCAAGAAATTGATGAGGCGATACCACTGAGAGAGATGGAGCAGAAATCATGACCGAGGGGCCTGAGACAGCGGCATCACGACAAGGCCCGGCCGCGGTGCCCGATTTTGGGAGCGAGCCGGGCCTCGTGGTGGTCGAGCAGCGTCTGGGCCACGCGCTGGGACAGGAGCAGCGCGCGTCGATTGCGGGCACACTCAGAGAGATCGCGGACGCATGGGCGAGCCACCGCTCGCCGGTCCCCGATGGGACGGAGCCCGCGTTTGTGTTTCACCCTATTCCTCTGTTGTCTCACGGCGACAGACCAGCTCTCGTCGAGGAGGCCTCTCATGACTGATCGCGTCGTCGCGTACTCCTCGGCCACTGAGTTGGGGCAGCTCGTGCAGCGGCGTGAGATCTCCTCCGTCGACCTGACAACGTGGTGCCTCGAGGCGCTGGAGACGCGGGGGCGCGCCCTCAATGCGGTGGCGGAGCTCACGCCGGACCTAGCCCTGGCACAGGCGGCGCAGGCCGACGCGGAGATCGCGGCGGGCCTGATCCGCGGTCCCCTGCACGGCGTCCCCTACGGTGCCAAAGATCTGTTCGCCACCGCGGGCATCCCGACGCGCTGGGGCTCGCCCACCCACCGCGATCAGGTGTTCGACTACGACGCCACCGTGATCGAGCGTCTGCGCGAGGGGGGCGCCGTCCTGGTCGCCAAGCTGGCCATGGTCGAGCTGGCGGGGGGCGGTGGGTATGGCGATCCGGGGGCCTCGCTCCATGGCCCCTGCCGGCTTTGCCTCTAAATTGCCCGATGGGGACTCATTTGTGGGCAGGCGGGGTTTTTGCCTATAAATTGGTTGGTGGGTGACGGGCGGGCTAGGGGTCATAAACGGGAGGGGGGGGCTTTGCACAAAAAAGGCAAGTTGCACAAGTAGTCGGCGGGCTGCACAATAAGTCGGCTTGGGGAATGACATGCCTCTAGCAGGAATATATAGGCAGATAAACTGCCACCCAAAAATTAGACCTGCACCAACTCTCTCATGTGCCTTACAGCGTCGTCCAGAACTGTTACAACAGCAGCCCCCGAATCCAATATGATGCTGCGAGCATCTGTACTGGCCTGTTCTAGGTCTTTGTCCTCTGATATGCGGCAATAGACGATGAACCGACTTACATGATCGGTACCCAAAACGTCCCTGACTTTATTTGCTTCTCGGTCGGCTCTGCCGATAATCTCGTCGGCATTCTTGACGTTTAACTTCAACCCGTCTAATGCAATATTGGACCCGCCGTTGATATAGAAGTCAACCGTTCTGCGGACTCCAGTATGTCCTTGCACGAAATAAGCCTTTTGAATTCGCTTTTCCTTAATCCATTTGTTGAATGCTGCTTGCAACTCAGCGACCGGCAAGACTTCTGAGGAACCGCCACCGATTTTCCTTGGGGTGATGATGCGCTTCACCAGGTCATCGACCCTCGTGGATAAATCCTTGTATGATGCGCTTGGGACCGCAAAGAAGAGCGGATCGCCAACTGTCATTTGAGGCAAACCCAAGCTTCTTACAGTATCCAGGATTGTCTGCGGCTCGATCTTGTCAATCGACGCCAATTTCTCCCTTAGCTCGGTTTCCAGGTGCGAAAATATGCTGGAAGCCAAGTGGGGATTCTGGCGAATGATGCGCTTACTCGCTTCGTTATCGAGTCGTAGTACCCAATCTCGGGTATTCCAGGCCACGAGTCCAAGGTTAAATACCTCATGCCGAGCCAGATCAGGCACAAAGCGTATTACCGCGTAGTCGGCTGCTGTCTTACTCATATCAACCCACTCCCAAGTCTGCCAAAGATGTGTCGTTCAGCTTGAATCAGGCTGCGAAGTGCTAGTTTGCGCTCCATTAAGAACTGAATGACATCTTGCTTCTCACTGGCGTCCAAAAGCTTGTCGGGAATGACGTGCTCCAATGTCTGAATTGTAGCGTCTTGGATGTCCTCAATAGCAGTGATCCCATCACTGAGCAATCGCGGATCGGTGATTCTGTCCTGCACGAACGGAGTACCCAGGAATATCGAGATATTGCCGTGCGTGGCTCGTGTCAGTAGTGATGCGGGAGTCTCGCTAGGCTGTACTAAGCATCGGCTGTGATCGTTCAGGAGAAGGAAACGGCTCCCTCTCCTATCGTCGCGGACAAGGAAATTGCCTGAGTGCCGGTCGGTATTCCAAAGCCATATGTCAAATGGAACGATGTTGTATACCCGCTCCCGATTCTGGCAGTCATCGAGCAATGGTTCCGTCAGGACTGGATGGAACATGCCCCCACTGAGATAGCTACTCGCGAAAAACAGGTTGCCTCGGATGTCCTCAGCTAATCCAAAGTCAAGAATTGGCAGTTGTAGAAAGTTGGCGATCAGGGCGGACACCAACTCATTCGCTGCCACGTAGGGCTCAGCCGGCGTCAGAGATGCGCCTTTGATTAGATATTCAGAGCCGTTCTCGGTTGCCACGTAGTGAGGTTGGGAAGCGCCACTCCCCGTCGTAATAGGGCCATAATCCGTCCATATGTCGAATCTCCGAATCATCCGGCTAAAGTCGGGCATATTTAGGCTCAGTTGCCTGACGGGGGTGCCGCTACGTCCTGCCACAGGTGACCCTAAAGGCGGCTTCTTGCAGGTGGTGTCTTCGGCCTATCCCAGTTCGGCCTATCCCAGTTCGGACTCTTGCACTTTGGGCACACGCGGGGCTGCTCTGCCTTGTCGCGGGGTAACCACTCGTGCCCACAGCGACAGCGACACCCTTGAAGAAGCACACTGCCAATGTCCCTTCGAGCTTCTTGATCGAGTTCCTTGGTACTCACTGCCATTGCATCCCCCCCCAAGCACCATCTACCTCTAGTATATACTAATAGTATATACTAATAGTATATACTATTAGTATATAGATGAGAAGGGAAGGGGATTGGGACACATGGATGCACGAGAGCAGCGCGGGCGCGACATTGCTAATGCTGGCCGTATCCGTGAGCACAACGGACTCTGGATCGTGCCCTCGCAATCGGGGAGCGATACCTACACCGTAGGCATCCAGGGTGAATCCCTGCACTGCACCTGCCCCGACCATGAGGTACGCCGCGTCACCTGCAAGCACATCTACGCCGTCCAGTACACCATCAGCCATACCACCACGACGGAAACGACGGTCGCGCCCGATGGTACAGCCACAACAACCACGACAACGACCGTCGCCAAGAAGGTCCGTGTTACCTACAAGCAGAATTGGCCCGCCTATAACGCCGCCCAGACACACGAGGGGGAGCGGTTTGGGGAATTGCTGCACGGCCTGTGCGCCGGTATCGTCACGCCCCGGCGAGAGGGGCCGGGACGCCCGCGCGCCGCGTTGTCCGATGTGGTGTTCAGCGCCGTGCTCAAGGTCTACTCTACCATGTCGGGGCGGCGCGTCGTGAGCGACATACGCGCGTGCGAGAGCAAAGGCTACGTGAGCAAGGCCCTCTCGTATAACTGCACGTTCAAGTACCTTGAGAATCCCGACCTGACGCCTATCCTCAAGGCGCTGATTGAGGAAAGCGCCAGCCCGTTGAAAGCGGTGGAAACGTCCTTCGCCGCCGACTCTAGCGGCTTCTCTACGTCACGCTTCGAGCGGTGGTACGACGCCAAATATGGCAAGGAGCGTAGCGAACGCCAATGGATCAAGGTTCACTTGATGACCGGCGTCACGACCAACATCGTGACCAGCGTGGAGATGACGGACAGCGCCGCCAACGATTCGCCCTATCTGCCCCGGCTTGCCCAGACGACCGCCAAGCGGTTTGACATGGATGAGGTGAGCGCCGACAAGGGCTACATCAGCGTCAAGAACCTCAAGGCTATCGTGGGCCTGGGCGCCACGCCCTACATCCCCTTCAAGGTCAATACGACGGGGGAGGGGCCGGAACTGTGGCGACGGCTGTACCACTACTACATGTTCAATAGGGAGGCATTCCTACAGCATTACCACAAGCGCAGCAACGTGGAAACCACGTTCAGCATGATAAAGGGTAAGTTCGGGGACGCGTTGCGCTCCAAGACGGACACGGCCCAGGTGAACGAGGCGTTATGCAAGGTGCTGGCTCACAATATCTGTGTGCTCATCGCCTCTATCTACGAGTTGGGGATTGAGCCGACGTTCTGGGTCGCCGCCGCCGCGCAAGCCGTCTGATCGGGCGGTTGACACAGCCCCTCCCCTCTCATATTCTCATGGGAGGGGAGGGGCTGTGCCATGACTGCCAATACACTTTATTATGGCGACAAGGCTTTGCCCGGCTTTGCCTAAAAAGTGCCGTTTGCCCAGAAAGTCCCCCGCCCCCGCGCGTCCTGCCCAAAAAGTCGGGGAAGGGCGGTTGCAGGGCTAGGACGGTTTGCACGACTTGCAGTGCCGTACCATCGCCTCTGTCCCCCGTGCCAGGGCTTCCGCCGCCGCCACCGATGGAACAGGCGGGTGCCATTTGCCATGCGCCTTGTCGGTGCCGCCCCTCTGGCCCTGCCCATACTTGCAGTGGCCACAGCGGCCACGGTGGATGACGGCCTTGTGCTCCCCGGCCTGCCAGTTTTCGTAAACGTAGAACTCATCGCCCATCGCGCGACTCCAATAATGACGCCCATACGGCCGATTGACCCTATCCCCGGCCCGATTTGACGCGCACCCGCCCGTGTCGCCATACTCTCTAGCAGAGAAAGGGGCGTGCAGCGTGGCGACGACAACAGCGGGGGCGACAACAGGGACGACGACGGATAACACCCTCTATTATGGCGATAATCTGGACATCATGCACGAGCACATTTCGACCGCGAGTGTGGATCTGGTGTACCTCGATCCGCCGTTCAACTCGAACCGCACCTACAATGTGCTGTTCCAAGATGAAAGCGGCAAGGACAGCGAGTCGCAGATTACCGCATTTGAGGATACGTGGCACTGGGGGCGGGACGCGGAGGCGACGTATCACGCCCTCATAACCGAGGGTGGGGATCGTGTAGCAACGATGATTGACGCCATGCGGACGTTTATCGGCGCAAATGAGATAATGGCTTACCTTGTGATGATGGCGGCACGCCTTGTGGAGTTGCATCGCGCACTCAAGCCTACCGGGAGTCTGTATCTGCATTGCGACCCTACGGCTAGCCACTACTTGAAGATTATCCTTGATACTATTTTCGGGCCGGAGCGATTCATCAACGAGATTGTGTGGAAGCGCACGACGACGCATAGTGATGCGAAGCGGTGGTCCCCAGTCAGTGATACCCTCCTCTTTTATGCCAAGTCGGCTGAGTTCACATGGAACCCGCAATATACTATTCACGACCCGGAGTATGTCGCGGACAAGTATCGACACGACGACCACGATGGGCGCGGGCTCTACCAGTTGGACAATATGACGAGCCCCAATCCGCGCCCGAACATGATATACGAGTGGAAAGGACATACATCGCCACCTTTTGGATGGCGTTACTCAACGGAGACGATGACGAAGCTCGATGCGGAAGGGCGCATTTGGTATCCCGCATCCAAAGACAAGCGCCCTCGATTGAAGCGATACCTCGATGAGTCCCCTGGTCGTGTCCATGACAATATATGGCTAGACATCCCACCGCTGAACTCGCAAGCGGCGGAACGTCTAGGATACCCGACACAGAAGCCTCTCGCACTGCTTGAGCGCATCATAGGTGCAAGTAGTAATCCCGGCGATGTCGTCCTCGATCCATTCTGCGGGTGCGGGACGGCTATCGCCGCTGCTCAGAAGTTAGGGCGCGCCTGGATTGGCATAGACATTACCCACCTGAGCATCGCGCTCCAGAAGTACCGTCTTGCGGCCATGTTCCCCGGCATCACATTCAAAGTGATTGGGGAACCGGAGGACATCGGGGCGGCGCGTCAGCTAGCCCTCGATGACCGCTACCAGTTCCAGTGGTGGGCGCTCTCACTCGTGAAAGCAAAGCCGCTAGGGGGGCAAGAGGGCAGCAAGGCAGGCAAGAAGGGCAGCGACAAGGGTATAGACGGTGTGATCAACTTCCTCGACGGCGGCGCCAGCACGCTACAACGTATCATCGTGCAAGTGAAATCCGGCAAAGTCAAGAGCGGTGACATACGCGACCTCGTGGGGACCGTACAGCGCGAGAATGCCGCCATAGGGGTATTCATCACCCTTGAGCCGCCGACACAGGACATGACACGAGAAGCGGTCACAGCGGGCTTCTATCACTCCCCATCGTGGGGGCGGGACTACCCGCGCATCCAGATATTGCCGGTCGCGGACCTGCTCCACGGGGCCGAAGTCAAAATGCCACAGGCGCATGGCACGTTCAAGCAGGCACAGAAGGCGCGACCAGCGCCCGAAGGGCATCAGCCCGCGTTGGACTTCGGCGCGGTGGCAGAGGAGTGATGGGAACTGACAATGCCCCGCCATGTTACGCTCATATTTGAGTAAACTATCGTAACAAAAACGGCCCGATGTGGGGTATGTGGGGCCGTTTTGACGGGCTGCACAGTGACGGCATCCAACACTACGACTGGGTGGGTCGTCGTACACGACTGGCCGCGCTGCTGCTGCGAGTCGTGTGTAGAATCATAGCGAAATTTTCCTTGCCTCCACCGAGCGCATAATACTACTATTAACTACCAGCATTATTCATAATTCTGCGCCGAAGTTGTGTCAAAATAACGGGCGCATATCATAGGTAGTAACATACGCTTTCCGTGAAAGTGGCGTTGATGCCACATAGTAGTAGTACTACAAAACGGCTAAATGCTGACGGCTAACGGACACATCACTCTACACTGCCGAAGCGGTTATACAAGACCGAACTTGTAGGACGCGTCAAAGCTACGAAGGAAGTGCTAGCTGGCAAAGAAGTGACCAGAACACTACGGACTATTGTCGGGCCGAATAGGTGCAATCGTGTCCAGATTACCTGTAGGTTCGCGACGCGTTAAGTAGAGAAAGAATTGCATTTGAAACGCGGCTACAGCCGTTTCTGTGAGAGATGCAATTCGTTTCATGTGGTCAAGATAGTACGGCGCTACACATGTGATTCGTCGCAAATCGACGTAGCTTTCTGGCATATCTCCATAGGCAGCGAGATGGAAGAATGCGGAGTTTTTGTTTCCACGGATATTGTCCCAATCTGCTGCGTGGGCCGCAGTGATCGGGCGAATCAAAGCAATTAGTCTATTTTTAGGATCATTATCAATTTCGCACCCATGGCTAAGTATCATGCCAAGACCAAGTTGACATGATACAGCAACTTGCTCACCATTGCTAAGTTTATAGTTACCGGGTGGCCTATTTCCCTCTGGCTGCTCCCCTTCGGTTAGGTAGGTGTCATACGTAAAGGGCGTATAGATGCGCCCTCGCCTAGTATCAGCTGCACGAAGTATCTGTAGGGGCGGCTTTAAGTATAGATTGGGGACATCGTGTACGATGTCCCCTTGACAGAGTTTCGGTTGTGGCTCGCGGTAAAGCTGTGATACGTCCATAAATTGGGCTTTAGAAAAGGGTAGGATCGTCCGCGTCAATGGTTATCGCGACATCCACGCGCTCGGATGGACGGCTTACCGAAGAAAGCATACTCGCAAGCCACTCAACCGAACGGACGTGATCAGTTTCTGCGCGTACTGTCTCTGGCTCTAACGCCTCATGATCAGGTTCAATAAATACCACAGGGCCGTCCCATATGTCGTCCCACATATTATCGTTAACAGCTTTGCGTCCCATAACTGGCTCTACGGGACGACTGATCGTGGCAGGTGTTTCCGTAAGACCCTTAGGGAAGGGGATACAATTAGCACTAGCCAAAGTTTCATATTCCGATTTAAAGAAACTGCAATTGGACACAGGAATAATACCCGAACCATAAACATGGATGCCCAAAATATCAAGAAGGTTCTGATCAACATTTAGTCCGTAGTAATTTAGTGCAGAAGAATGTGAAATGAAAAAGCTGCCTACTTCTAAATTGAGGCGTATCCTTTCCACATTAGCTAAATGACCACCCACATATGGTAGACGAGCAAGCGGGGCATTATTCTGGTTTACTGGGGCAGTAGCAGCACCTTGACTAGCGATGAAGTGATTCCCGACGTTCTGCGTCGAAGCCTCATCGCTTCGTGGGAACACAACGGAATTCATTTTTAGTTACTTCCTTCGTCATCTTGAAATAGAGATCGGCGGATGTGATGTACCACATTGTCTGCGCCGTCCAGCATTGAGGTCAACTGATCAGGCTCTGGCATGATAGTCGATAGAATGCTATAGTTGCATGTCATCCATATATTCTTGGTAGAGGGATCGTTATAGCGCGGTTCTATGCTTACTGTGTAAGTTGCTCCGTCCCGTGAAACTAAACTCAATCGGGCTGTTCCTCCAATCAAGTCAAGGCCGTAGGGAGCAGCACGCGCTACCTCAGGGAACACTCCAAGCGCAATTGATTTTGCAGCCTTTTCTCCATTGATATCCGTGAATTGAATTTCAATGTTTGCGCCCACTTCTTTGATATGAACGACGCCGAGCTTGTTGGCAACTTTGGATAGTAGCTTAGGAAGCGTAGATAGGCTATTACTGATTTCTCCTGAGCGATCATGCACGTCTAATCGAGTGGGGGCAATGCTTACTGTCATCCGACTGCGCATGCTATCCGCTTGAAGTGACACTGTGGCACTGCGGGTAGCTGGGTCTACTACTAATCCTTGCGAGTAGATAAGGGCAGGTTCAAGAAGATCCGCGAACTCTTCCGTTTCAAAGAATCCTGCGGGGCTAGTGGTTAGGTTGGCTATATTAGACGGTGGCTGTTCAAGAACCACTACGATGCTCAAATCAAGTACTTGGACGCTCATCGCCTCTCTTCCTATTTGATATCTCTGCCCAGCCACGTATTGGCATAGTCCGCCATATTGACACAGAGCCAGACAAATTTAAGGGACTATGGGCTATCAAGGTACATCTGCATATAGGATGCCATAGATCAGATTACCGCTATATGCGAGTAACAATGATCATAGGCGAAGAGCGATGCTTTGTCAAGGTGATTGGCTCTCCCGACGACTTGGTGAAACCGATTGGGAGAGAATGTGGGAGGTAGATCGACAAAACGCCAAGTGCCACGCACGGTAGCGGTCGCCTAACCCCATAGGGCAGCACGACGTGTCTGGCGCACCTCCACATTGTTGCTATCAATCCCTCCCGTTCTTGGGCCCTAAAGCGCCGCCATAAAGTGGTGCCTCCGTTGCGACTTTCATAGCCACACGCGGTCATCTTATCACCTCACCGAGCCGATTGAACCACATCTCATCGATGGCAACGCGCTTTTCCTGGATTCCGGCTTCACCAAGTCGTCGGGAGAGCCAGGTGATTGATGCCGACGTAGCTATCGCGTGATGTTAGCCTAAATGCATAGCAGTTGGTCTAAGACCATCGTTGTGACGGCTTACTTTACGTCCAGCACGGTCCTGCTTGGGTGGCACGCCCTCGTGCTCATGGCCGTCCCGCATCTCTTGTTTGCGCGCTGCGTTGATATGACGTGTACGGGCCGCTCGTGGTTGTGCCGTTCCTCATGCGCTGGCGCTGGCATAGTCTATATAGCCTGTTTCCCATGCCAATGCACGGCAGCGCGGTCGCGCTTCCCGTCGCGTTTTATTGACCGCGCAAACTCCACAAAGAGCCGCCCATATTCGTGGTCCCCTGTCTCATGAAACTGCCGCAACAATTGGAGCGGTCCGCAACTTGTCACGTTCTCTTTGATGACTCCGATGTTTGCTTGCTTGGTGAGATAAGAGCCTGCTCCCACATCGGCCCGCGTCACGTCTACTGCCCGCGCTTCCAGGCCACGTCCACCACACGTCCGCTGCCATACGCCGTCCAGATCGCCGCACAACTTTTCTACGTCCGCGTTACCTCTCACGAAAAGTAAAACGTGATCGTGTTGGTGCCAGTGATGGCCCACAAGCATATACGTGCTCTCAGTGACGCGTAGGTGACTCGTCAGCCCGTATCGCTTCGGCAATGCCCGCCACGTCTTAGACGCATGCAGCGCCGCTCTTGCCCGCTCCCATCGCCGCGCTTGTTCTTCGAGCGGTACGCCCACATCGCGTATGGTGAACGTCGCCATGACCGCGATCCCGCCTACCTGCTCGTGCGCTTCAATCGCACGCTCTATGTCCCGTCGCAAGGCCCGACCGCGACGGCCAGCACACACCGGGCAGTAGGGATGCTCGCACATCTTTGCATTGAGAACGTACTCACCGCCATAGCTAGACCGCTTTGCTATCAGTTTTTCTTGGAATTGCACGCCGCTCGCATGTAAACAGCCGCGAGCGGTGATGGTTGTCGGGTAGGTATGCTGTACGTTCTTGTGCCGCTCGCATGGGGTCGGCATACAATAAGCGCGCTGCTGTTGCTCGGAGTTGACGCGATACTTTGACGGGCTGCAACGGGCTGCTTGTGGGGGGGGTACAAGAGTTGTGGAAGTATATATATGAGCCGCCCCGTCCTCCTGCCCCTGCCGCAGCCCGCGTTGGACTTCGGCGCGGTGGCAGAGGAGTGATGGGAACTGACAATGCCCCGCCATGTTACGCTCATATTTGAGTAAACTATCGTAACAAAAACGGCCCGATGTGGGGTATGTGGGGCCGGGTGCTCCCCGGCAATTTATAGGCAACCCGCCCTATTTGTGGGCAAACGCCTATTTAGAGGCAAAGCCGCCCCTGGGTAGTGCCCCACTAAACCGTGGTCAGGCGACAGCCTCCGCAGGGGGTGCCTTGACGCGCCCACGCCGCGCCGCCCGCGCCCGCCCAACCTCATCTGTCTGGCGCGGCGCGGGCGCACCCGTCA
>JAABUJ010006589.1_pt1 | contig 11144 bp, 13 predicted proteins | sample 5559131 | NCBI WGS metagenome assembly JAABUJ01 (sample SAMN10711875, study PRJNA513366) | rock metagenome | isolation source: Antarctica rocks | place: Antarctica: Victoria Land, Mt New Zealand nord | collected 2016-01-07 | reverse complement strand
CATCATAATAAGGCAACACAACACCCTCCCTATCCCTCCTCTGCTTCTCCGTAAGTCCGAGATCAAACGTACTCCGCACCCCGCCCTCCTCGGCGCCCACTCCCTCACCCTCACCCTCAGCCGGCAACCGCCTATACAGCGGATGGTCCTCAAGCAAGATCACCCTCTCCCTCCCCGCCTTAAGCCTCCCCGCCCCCAACACCCCACCCTTCACGTCCGTAGGAAGAAAAAACCACTCCCCCACCGCCCGCCCGCTCTTCCGTCGATACTCCATCTCCACGACCACGCCCCTCCGATCATTCCCGCCGAGCCCCTTCAGAACCCCTCCCACCTCCTCATCCAGCCCAAAAACCGGCTCCGCAACGCTCCTGTCGGCGGCGGCTTTGCGCGCTATGGTTTGAGACAGCGAGTGGACGGTCAGGAGCGTGGTGCTGAGATATTTGAGGAGGGCGAGGGGGCTGGGCGCGTAAGTCGATGTGGGCTGGGGGAGGAGAGGGATGTCGAGGTGGCAGATGGCTAGTATAGAGGTTGTGGGTGTTATTAGCGAGGAGAGGAAGGTCGGGAGGTGCAGGGTGGGGTGCGTGGCGAGGGGGTGGAGGGTGTCGATTATCAATAGGGTTTCTGGAGGGAAGAAGGTTTAGTAAACGGGTTTGGACGGCTTTGAGGCTATGGTTGTGGCGTACTTTGAGACGGTGGAGATGAGACGGAGACCTCGGCTCGGAGTGATGGCGGGGCTTTGCCCCGGGCATGGATGAAGACGTCGACGTCGGCGGGTTGGCGTAATGTTTCGAAGGAGATGTATAGTACTCGTGATTTGGATAACTGGTTTACCCTCAGCTTGTCAGTGTGCACTCTCGATGGCGTTTTCAGGGTAACTGTCAGACCTTTGCGCGACTGGCGAACTCCCGGACCAGAGTTTTGCCGGACTGTTCGAGTGAGTCGAGCACCAATGTGAAAGGAGAGGCGTTGTCACGGAGGTTCAGTAGCTTTGATATGAGAAGGATGTTATGGGTGCGACGGTGCTGGAGACTAGTTGGAGGCATATTGAGGACTTAGATTTGTTGCGGGTGAGAAATAATCGGAGGGGTCGATGTCGAAGCTGTGGGGCTCTGCGGGAGATCGACGAAGCTACTGTAAGGCACCGTCTAGGGCTGCCACGTGGGAAGCGGCTCGGCTTTGATAAGGTAGTCACAGATCCCCTTTCAAAATGGACAGTCAATTTTTTGGGTTCAATTCTTAGCTACGACAAGATCCCGATGGGAGTCATAAATACTATACAGTCGACGCTAAGGTTCCAGGGGCATTGTTAACGATGCTGGGAATTTAATGCTCTGCTCTGCTAGCCATATATCACTGACCAATCCTATATCTACGTGCATAGCTCTTCAAGGGAGAGACATCACATGAAGCTCAAACAATCCGTTCCTTCAAAAAGTATCCAAGAGCAAAAAAACGGTCCTTCCACATGCAATTGTTACTGTGTATGGTGGCCAGAGCTAATGGCATAGGTGAGATCCAGCATCTAGAGATGGCACCAACGAAAGAGCGGCAACAATCGGAGACAAGAGACCCATTATCAACCTCATTCGCTTCAGCTCATTCAAATCTTCCATTCTGTCTTCCTCAACACTTTCAATCCCTGGTTCCAAGTATGTCCACTCTGCTTTCCCACCACATTTCTTCCTTCGATTCATCCCACCAAGCACTCGGAAGATCTCATACCCTAAACAGGTGGCCATGCTCTCTTCTCACTATGTTCCATCACTCCTCTTCTTTCCAATCAATTCAATCCTCGGTATCACGAACTAACTTCGCTATCGTTGGAGCGATCTGTTTCCACACTCATTATTTACAAGCCTGCTTTCTACATCTCTTGTTACAACAACCATTGTCACCTCATTACACGCAAGTTCTGAGAGTACCAGTTTGACACTTAATAGAGATGAGCTTTCCTTTATGCTATCATGTACTCAATTGACATATATTCATAGCTACCCTGCGCACCCACAGACCCTCAATGGACCATAGCTTTCCGCATACCCTTCAATAACATGGTCACTTCAATAACATGGTCATTGACCTTTCATATATCAGGCTATCTGATCTTCTCAATGCATGCTGTCAGGATGCATGTTGTTGGGGTGCATGCTGTCTGGATGCATACTCTCAGGATGCATACTGTCGGGATGCATACTCTCAGGATGCATACTGTCGGGATGCATACTGTCGGGATGCATATTCTCGGGATGGATACTCTCGGGGTGCATACTCTCAGGGTGCATGTTGTCCGGGTGCATGCTGTCTGGGTGCATGCTCTCAGGATGCATGTTATCCGGGTGCATACTCTCAGGGTGCATGTTGTCCAGGTGCATGCTGTCTGGGTGCATGCTCTCAGGATGCATGTTATCCGGGTGCATACTCTCAGGGTGCATGTTGTCCAGGTGCATGCTGTCCGGGTGCATGCTCTCGGGATGCATGTTATCCGGATGCATGTTTTTGGGGTGCATACTGTCAGGGTGCATGACCTGAATCTGAAGTGTCAGCCTTGCTATTAGAGACCGATGACATGTTTGTCTTACTGCAGAGTTCTCTGGATGCATGGGGTGCATTTTTCGAAGCACCTCCCAGTCGGCATCAAGTGTTACGGCAGATACCACGATGACGGCATCTAGTGGGTAAGGATTCCTGATCATAGCCTCGCAGTGCTTCACGTGTCCCTCAGTATCCGCACGGAGTTCAAGGGTGACACCTGTGGACCGGGCTCGAACGGCTTTCCGCCAACTGTAAGTGCAGTGTGCGATATGCCATTCTTTGGTGTTATAGTAGTAAACCGGTCTATCCGCCAGAGCGGCGACCTCGTCGATTGAGTATGTACCACTCTTGTTGAGGTCCGTGTAGTAGAGCCAAGAGCCATCGGGTCCGGGGCCAGCGCGGTCGAATTCCGCCGTGAGCTCCTCGTCTCGGCAGGCAGGAGGAAGCCAGGCTGAGGCTAACGTGTCGTATTTGCAATTGAGAGACTTGGCTTCCTCGATGGAGTTTCCGCATGAACAAGAGCTCCTCTTGCTCACATGAAAGGTTGACCACAAGTGACAGGTGACGTCGAAAAGACTCCAACCTATGAGCAGCATCATGAGGAACCTCAACGCCCATCTCCCTGCCTGTGACCAACGCGATGGACGAGGTCTGACAAACTCCAATTCGTCGCGGACGAGGTAAGAGTCGGCGTCCGCCTGACCGAGAAGCTTCTCGGACTCGAATGTCCCTTCATCTGCTTCAGAGAATGCAGACCGCCAAGCCGCAGGAAGGGACGACATGCTGTTGATCGAAGGTATTGTAAGGTTATGATAATTTAGAGCAGTAGCTATCTTTTCAGGCAAAGCAAAGATATGGAGGAGCAAGAAGAATACCGAAGAGCAATTCTCGCAGAAGATCGGTCTGTTATGAGAGTATGAGGGCGACGCCAAAGTAAGAAGGAACTCGGTAGGGCATAGATAAGGTAGTACAATCAAATGACCCAAGCATGCATCCAGCCCTGTCGTCGAGCTGAACGAGCATAGAACAACCATGGCCAGAAATCCACAGTGGAACGAAGTACAGTCTGATAAGAGCTGTCAGACCTGCAGACATTATCGCGAAGGATCAGCCACATGTGTGGTGTTGTGCTTGTGTGGTTGGGTGGTTTGTAAAAAGCCGTGCAGTTTGCAGGCAAGACTAACTGGATGAGGAGATCCGAGATCGTCCCGTAAGCAAGGAAAGCAATTAAATTGCAAAAAGCAACTTCGCACCCTTTTCATCTCTGATGTTGGCCGGGCCCTGGTCAGGTAGGCTGGCAGGTGGCAGGGGCCAGGTGGGGAAGATATGCAATTGGAAAGCAAATGAATAAGTCCTCGACGGAGTGTTGTGTGAGTACAGCTACGGAGTACTACCGCCTGATAACTGACTAAAGCAGCGGCAGTAGTCCAGACAGCGTCTGACAGTTATGGAGCTGCATTATCGAAAAGTTCCTACACAACCGAATTCAGCTCGAGGTGCGGATATCAAACATGTATGGGTTGAGTGATGCTGGTCGGGCAACAATATCAGTCTCAGCCAAAGAGACTGCAGGGGCCACAATCGTGATCGATCACTCGATCACTCGGACTCCTCCGTCTGCATTGAGGCACAGCAATAGATACCTTACCTACTTCACATTCTTTAACAGATACCCTGGCGTAGGATTAATATTATTATCGCATTCGAATGTGTGCAGGCGGCACAGCTATCTTCGCGGTATCTTCTACGCTTTAGAACCAACACTTTCTTTTGTGACTCGAGCGAGCAGATATGCGATCCGTTGGTCCTGAGGCCTCCAGTCGCTGCAACAGCGGGGTCAGCACGAACTTGGGCAGCAGAAGGAGAAGTCCGCTGTCGTCTGCATCCCAAGGATCCTGATCCTCATGCAGACGGGCCGCGCTCCCCGCTCCCCGCCCCCAACTCCCATCGGCGTGGCCATTTTCTGACATCCGTGCGGCGACCGTTCCAAAGCCCATTCATGCCGATGAATGATGCTCTTACAAGGAAGTGGTACGACCACTGCAAGACGCACTTGAAACCTGAGAACTGTCAGCTGTCGGGAATTCCCTATGTTCTCACCTCAAGTGCAGCTTTGGCGTCTCTATATCTCCGGAGGTTAAAGCTTGCTGATAAGCCAAGAGAAAGAGGCACAACATAGGGGTACTCGTAACATGTCCACAATGACGGTGACTGTCCCCAAGACAGACGAGGTCAAAAGTCGAGGTAACTTTAAGGAAATCTTCACCGGCCCCCATGCTTACGACAGGAAGACGGAAGAGGAAGGGACGGAAAACCAACCTAAAGCTTCTGTGAGTACCTCCTGTGCTTGATCGTAAGGAACATCCGCTGATACTCCATCTGAAGTATCCAAAATATCTTCCGACCTGGGATCACTCGGAGGTATATCCACCTCTAGAACCGTTCACTCATCACGACCGCGGCCTCCACGCTGATGAGTCGTTCCCTGATCTGCTTCCTGCCGGTGTCGAAGTAGAAGAGCTGACTCCATCGATTGGATCTATAATCCGTGGCGTCCAGCTCAGTCGCCTGAATGGTCGCGGCAAAGATCAATTGGCGCTCATGACTGCTCAGCGTAAAGTGGTCGTTTTTCGAGACCAGGACTTTGCCGACCTCCCCATTGCGGAGGCTGTTGAGTTCGGCGCTTACTTTGGAAGACTCCATATCATGAACATAAGCCCTTGTCCCAAGGGGCACCCCGAAGTTCATCTGGTACACCGAGGTGCGGGTGATACGAGTGTTCAAAAGGTGCTCGCCGGACGAACGAACAGCGTTGTGTGGCACAGCGATGTGACGAACGAAGAGCAACCGCCAGGAACGACGGTCATGTACATCCTGGACACCCCGAAAACAGGCGGCGACACCCTCTTCGTGAGCATGGTGGAAGCCTACAATCGACTCAGCCCAGGATTTCAGCAAAGGTTACACGGACTAACGGCACTTCATTCAGGCGTCGAACAGGCCGAATCTCAGAAAGCCCTAGGAGGTATCTGTAGGAGAGAGCCGGTTGCCAACGAGCACCCAATCGTCAGAACGCACCCGGTCACAGGAGAGAAGGCTCTGTACGTCAATCCACAATGTAGGTCGAGTCTGCGCGGCCAATTGTTCAGGATCCTACTAAGTACAGATTGACAGACACGAGGTATATTGTCGGATACAAAAAAGAAGAGAGCGATGCACTGCTCAAGTTCCTGTACGACCATATAGCATTTGGTGCTGATTTCCAGACTAGAGTGAAATGGGAGAAGGGGACTGTCGTCGCGTTCGACGTAAGCGCAATCCTTCTTGCCCTTGGTCCTGAGGAGGCCCCAAGCTGAACGATATAGAACCGTGTGACTGGTCACTCTCCACTTGCCGATTTCCAGGTTGGTTACTGCAGACCATACATTGAGCGAAAGGCTCCCTGACGATCGTGTAGGGTCAACGCCGCCATTTGGCGCGTCTCACACCACAAGCTGAACGGCCTTACGAGACTGCTTTCCCCGATGAGCCGCATGAAATGATGAACGGTCACTGATCTTGAAGAGCACAACTTTTGCATTGTCGGGCGAAACGGTTTTCGGCAGAGAGCGATCGAGACCTTTAGCTGCCCATCAGTCACCGCACCGTTCCTCAATCTCTAAGCCCACGGAGATCTACTCAGCGTGTATCAAGGATATGGACATACAAGCTTCTTGACTCCTGAGTATTTCGCACATAGATGATCGTACCGTAAATCCCAGCGACAAATGTGCATCACCCTAAGAACCCCAATAAGGTGACACTATCAATGATTCATGAGGAAACTTGGCATCTCCCAACGTACCCAACCTGATAGCCTACAGAGAAGGGCGGCTTCCACGAGGACTTGGGAACCACAGATGCTTTGGCATGCCCTTCGACCCGTCCAACGAAATCCAAAGTACCCCACCGTTACGTCGTACATGCGTGCCGATCCGGCTGCACGTCATCCGTATTACCGATGTATAAGAATGTAGAACATCGTTGGGGGCTCTTGGCTCATTCCGTTTCCTCCAATCTCACAGTTGGATGCCTCAGAGACTTAGTCCGATTGCAGGTCAAGGTCGGCGCTGCTCTCGGAAGCCTCAGATTTTGTGCAGCTTACGGTGCATCCTGATGATCTTGAAGCATGGCTACCACGCAAGGCGCCCTGAGCGAGAAGTCCTATCCAGAACTGGTATCTTCCTCTCCCGTATCCACTCCTGAAACAAGTGAGAGCGCCGCCATCGACGCAGAAGCTTCACGTTCCGCGAATCCCTGCCCCGATCGGGTTTCGTCACCACAGACTTCACATTACCGACCTCGAGACGTGTTGCACCGAGTAAGAACTCCAGATTCAGCCAGCGATCCTGGCCCACCTCCAGACGGAGGCTTTCCCGCCTGGAGCCAAGCCTTTCTCGCCCACCTCGCCATCTTCAACACGTGGGGATTCATCAACAGCTTCGGCATCTTCCAGACGTACTACACCACCGCACTCGGCAAACCGCCCTCGACCATCTCCTGGATCGGCAGCGTCCAGATCTGGCTTCTCTTCTTCATCGGCACTTTTTCCGGCCGGGCCCTGGATGCGGGCTATTTCCGAGCCGTCTTCATCCTGGGCCAGCTGATGCAGATTGTCGGTGTCTTCGCGACCTCGTGGGCCACGACGTACTGGCAGGTCTTCCTCGCCCAGGGCCTATGTACCGGCATCGGGAACGGCCTCGTCTTTTGCCCCTCCTTCGCCTTGCTCTCGGGCTACTTTGCTCGAAACCGAGCGCTGGCCATCGGCGTCGCGGCCTCGGGGTCCGCGACGGGCGGTGTCGTCTTCCCCGCTATTGCCGAGCGACTCCTGCCGACGCTGGGGTTTCCGTGGACGGTGCGCGTTATCGGCTTCGTGATGCTCGGCACCATGTCGTTGACCGTCCCGTTCTTCAGGGCACGGACCCCGCCGCGCAAAAGGGGGCCGCTAGTCGAGTGGGCTGCTTTCACCGAGATGCCGTATCTTCTCTTCTCCATCTCCATGTTCCTCGTCTTCTGGGGTCTCTACTTCGCCTTTTACTACATTGGCAGTTTCACGCGCGATGCACTGGGCGCGTCACAGCAGACGTCGATCAAGGTGCTGATGGTCATGAACGGCGTCGGTGCTCCGGGCCGCTTGATCCCCGGTTTTGTCGCGGACCGGTATTTCGGCCCTTTGAATACCTTCCTTCCGTTTGTGCTCATGTCAAGCGTGCTGTTGTATTGCTGGGCGGCCGTTTCCAGCGTCGGGGGCAGCTACGCGTTTGCGGTTGTTTATGGCTTCTTCGCGGCGGGGATTCAGTCGTTGTTTCTGGCTACGCTGAGCAGTCTTACGACGGACCCGACGAAGACGGGCGTGAGGATGGGCATGGTCCTCACGGTTATCAGCTTGGCTACGCTCACGGGGCAGCCGTTGGCCGGGGCGCTGATTCAGAGTGATGCGGGGCGTTATCTCAAGGCGCAGATGTTTGCAGCGTCTTCGATGGCCTTGGGTTTTGCGATTCTCGTGTCGGCGCGCTTTGCGAAAGTGGGAAGCGTGCTGAAGGTTAAAGTCTGATGCAGCTAGAGGGCGGGAAGACCGTTCAGTGACTTCTTACCAAGGTTCAGCGGAATATGTCCATGTTGCTTTTATTTCCTATCCTCACACTCAATATACACACCGCACCATCGCATCCTGAGACCCCAGTTGATCGATCTATACCATCTCTAATTGACAACCCTACGGGGTACAGCTAATAGCTCATCCGGGCCAATCCGAGCACAGGGATCTAACTCAAGATTCAAAGCAGTTCCAACATCCAACATCCAACATGAAAACGAAAACCAGGCCAGAACCTACACTACCTTGCTCACTTGACGTCGGTACAGTCAAACTGATCGCCACCGGCCCAAATCAACGTATCAGGATCTGGCAAAATGGCAAATCATAATGGGCTGAGCTTGCAGATTGTTGACGGGGCCCCACAGTAATATCTTGGAGTGGATCAGTTGAGTTTCTCTGCCGCCTAACCCTACTTCTACAGTAACGGGGAGAAAGACTCTTCGAGATTTCTCACCCTTCGGAAGCTTCGGAAGGGACAGATAGCGAACTGGGTGTTTATTAGGACAAGAACTCAATTAGCTTGAGATTGGCGTGAGACCGGGTTGGAGGACAGTCTCTCTCCACCCAGGACGCCGGATGCTCTTAAGTACTGACAGCACTCCTGCTGCGAGCGAGATAAAGAAAGCCATCTTGAAGATCGTAATCGCGCATGAGGAGAGAATCATAACGGTGCTGGCCTCCGTATTCTTCCTGCACTGAAATGAGAGTGTTGTATACTAGAAGTCACTGGCGGCAGAAACGTATAGCGATGCGTAGAAATGATTATTGACACACCTATACTCTTTGTAATAGAATGTGAATACTGGAACACTTATTGTCACTCATTCCGAAAAGATACTGCATCACCCCATTCACCCCAAAAACAGCAGCCCCAAGAGAGCAATATTGTTAAAGTTACCTAACAGACCTAGGCGCAGAGCTCACCGGCCAGAACGGTTGCGTGTTTAGCACGCAACGACCACCGTACACCGTACCGTAGCGTACCTACCTTCCCGTAGTACAAACATGGATCCATCACGTCCACCCTATTCATTTCCATGGGGAAAACGAGCAGCAGCTCAAGCTCAACCTCAAGCATCGACATCCCCGAAACCCGCACCAGAACCTCCCAAGCCAGCTCCCGAGCTACCCGCCGCAGCTCCTGGCAACCCAGCAGCTGAAACCAAGCCAACCGCTCTCCAAAAGCGTGTCCGGTTCAGAACCCCTTCACCTAACTCCCTACCTCGCCGCAGCATGGCCGAACCTGCGGCCAAACGCTCTCGACGGACGGACAGCTCGGCGATGTGGGACGACGATCGTCGCGACAGCAAAGTCCACGAAAGGGACGCGCGGGACTATAAAGGGCGCGAGACGGAGCGGGAGCGGGACCGAGACGGACGGCACGAGGACGCGAGGACGCACGGGCGAGACGAGCGGAGACGGCGGTCGAGGTCTCGCGATGCGGGCGATAGGCGGCGGGAGAGGAGTCCGGAGAGGGAGAGGGAGAGGGAGAGGGGCGAGCTGAGGTCGAGAGGAGGGGGGAGGGATAGGGATAGGGAGAGGGACAGGGATCGGGACCGGGAGGGACGTGAGGGGAAGGATAGAAGGGGGGATCGCGAACGGAGTGCAAGTCGAGATCGCAAGCGGTCACGGAGGGGTGAGTGATCTTCCACTACCCTCTACAAGAATGCACTGGAACTAACGAACGCCTCTAGATGACCCCCCACCAAAACCAGACCGACAACGCACCCGCTCCCGCTCACCCGCTCGAAACGGCACCAACACGAGCACAAACACCCGCGCCCGCTCTCCACCCCGCGCAGCACGCGTCGCGAAGCCCCACGATCCCTCCAAGCCCGCCAGCAGCCACAAGGACGCCAAGCCCGCACCCTCGCAGCCCTCGTCGAAACCGGCCGCAGATTCAAAGGGCGGCGGCGACGATGCGGAGAAGATGCAGGTGGACACCGAGGCGGACGACGACCCAGAGGGGGCAATGATACGGAAGACGATGGGGTTCGGCGGGTTCAGAACGACGAAGAACACGAAGGTGCCCGGGAACGATGTGTCGGGGGTGCGCAAGGAGAAGAAGACGGAGTATCGGCAGTACATGAACCGTGTTGGCGGGTTCAATAGGCCGTTGAGCCCGAGTCGGGAGTGATGGGGGCGCTGTACTCTGTGGTTCTGGGTGTTCCGGGAATGCTGTGCTCGTAGGACGATGGCGGTTGATTTACTGCTTTCATCGGCCCTGTGACTTATCACTGACTGGAGGTCGCTGTACGTCATGCGATAGGGATCAGCGAGGAGATCATTGGGTTGGAGACGTGACTGTTTCCGTCCCGAGCGAATGGTCTGATAGTGGAGTGAGGTTTCTGATTCTCGACGTGAACCCAGTGCAAGCAAGAGACAGGTTCAGTTCGTCTTCTGTCTTTAAAACTTGAAACTGAATGTATTGGGTGAATGGTGAATGGCTATCCTAGCTTCAGTCTGCTTGGACCTCTCACCTTTCACCTCCATTCGCACTATCCGGCCTTCGAAGATCCTCGACGAAGAGGGAAGAAAGGACGGGATAATCACAGATGAACAAAGTCCGAAGACACGGCCATCCTTTACCTTCTGATGACGTAGACATCCGAGACGCCCACGCTATGCTTGCCCGTGGACGAAAAATCCCTTCGTAGAACGGATAGAAAAATGGTAAGCGACCCTCGCGGGCAATCAACGATCACGACGACGATCGTCAACGCGATCATCGTGCCTCCGCCGCCTCCGGTGATGATGTCGATCTCGGTCTCTGTGCGGGGATCGGCTGCGATAAAACGTCCGTCTCCTCTCCCGGTCCCGATCCCGCTCCTGATGTCGAGACCTCGACCTCGACCGTGACTCTCCCCTCCGCCTCGCATATCCTCTCTCTCTCCGTCTATCATCCCGCTCCCCGCCCTGCCGCCAATCCTGACTCCCACCCCGCCTCTTCCTCCTCCCCTCCTCCCCCCTCCGC
>JAABUJ010006587.1_pt1 | contig 11147 bp, 11 predicted proteins | sample 5559131 | NCBI WGS metagenome assembly JAABUJ01 (sample SAMN10711875, study PRJNA513366) | rock metagenome | isolation source: Antarctica rocks | place: Antarctica: Victoria Land, Mt New Zealand nord | collected 2016-01-07 | reverse complement strand
AGGCCCTCTGGAACTGGAAGTCGACGATAACCGTAACAGACCCCGAAAGGAGTCCATGGACAAGCCTCATAGCCAACGTGGCGAGGTGAAGCGAGAGTTCACGGAGGAGGAGCTGCTCATCTCTTCACCTGTCGTACTAGGCTTCGTCTTCTCCAAGAAGCTCTGGCTTGAACTTACTATAAGCGGCATCCAAGAAATCGAGTGGAACAAAGGCGCTTTCGACTCGCTCGTAATCCTAGATGACCAAAAGTCCATAATCAAGGCGCTCGTGCAGTCGCAAGTTTCCGAGGCACAGGGACGCAAGACCATTGACGACGTCATCAAAGGAAAAGGGAAAGGACTTGTTGCAGTATTACATGGCACCCCTGGGGTTGGTAAAACGCTTACAGCAGAGGGTATTGCAGAGTTGCTCCAATGCCCGCTTTTTCACATCAGCGCAGGTGAGCTAGGCACGAGTCCATGTGAATTGGAGCGAGAGCTTACGATGGTCCTGGATCTGGCGCATGACTGGGGAGCTGTACTGTTGCTTGACGAGGCGGATGTGTTTTTGGAGGCAAGAACGGCGCAGGATATCCACCGCAATGCGCTGGTGTCAATCTTTCTCAAGTTACTGGAGTACTTCCAGGGCATCCTGTTCTTAACGACGAATCGAATTGACAACTTTGATAGTGCATTCCAAAGTCGAATTCATATAGCGCTCAAGGTGAGTCTAGTATCACCTCGGAGCGAGCCTATGGAGCATGAACCTAACGTGTATATGCAGTATCAAGAACTCGACTTTAAAGCCCGTCGTGCAATCTTCAAGATTTTCCTAGATCGTGTCGCCGCAATCACGCCCTCACCCTTCATCGTTCCATCCACCGCCACCTCAGAATCCTCGCAGATCTGTGCCATTTCTGGCCCCGCGTCTGCCTCTGTCGTAGCTTTCTCCGATACCAAACTCGACCGTCTCGCCGAACGTGGTGCGCTCAATGGCCGGCAAATCAAGAATACAGTGCGTTGTGCGCAAGCACTCGCCGTCAGCGAGGGAAAGCCGTTGGCTATGCATCACCTCTTCAAGGTTCTAGAGGCTGCAGAGGCGTTTGAGCAGGACTTGAATGGTGGAACGGGCTATCTGGATGCTATGAGGAGCTATGTTTGAAAGGGCAGGGAGAGGGACGATGAAGCAGTACTGGCATGAGAGTATGGGAAGGGGGAATGTCTCGTGAATAACGACTCCAGTATAACACAGCGATCCGATGGAATGCTAGTGTCGACGGCGGCAGAAGTGACTACGGTGTATGGGTACTTGCTCATTTTTAGTGTCTTCCCTAAATATCGCTTCTCCAAGAGATAGTACTGGCTTCATAGCTCTTAGGCGTCATGGCAGTTACAAAATCTTTGAACTCATATGACGGGGGCACGAAGCGATAGTTTAGTTTCCATGGTATGCTACGGATTTATCGGGCTAGAATAGAGCACCCTCCCTGGATTGAATTGAAATCCGGAGGCATTGACACCACATGCCCTTTGTAAATGAGAAGCATCATCGCTATCTAGGCTGGATACAACTATGAAAGGAGCAATATGCCGCTGAAAGACGAGCATGAAAGTTCGCCTCCTGACCATCTCAGCCTCTGAAATCAGGCAGCTATAGACTTTGTGTCATCCACCTCCATACGTAACTCATGTGCAATGGTCACAACGAAGTGTGTCTTCCTTCAAAGACAGGTTCTGAGACCTGCGATCTTTATCTGATGAGCCCTGTTATGGCTCCACTAGTAGGTTTTCTATTACTACAATGGGTGTCCGAAACGGAACCCTCTGACTTAGTGGATGGTCCTAAAAGTGGTCTACCTTCTTGCTCGGCCATAGATAATGCTCAATCCAACCGTAGGTCTTTGACCTCACATCGAGATACAACAAGACGAGGTGGAACTCATCGAGAAGAAGCTTGCGGAGGATAGAGGTAAGTATTACAGAGGCACAGTACGCGTCAGGTTTAAGCATTTGCAATTCAGTAAGCTATGCCCTCGTGGGCGCAGCGACGAAATCGTGGAATACTTAAAGGACAAATTCAGTCATGCGTGCCTTCGTCTGGATCCAAAACACCGAATTCCCGCCGTCATCGAGCCGCAAACACTGGATGCTGCTATCGAATCCTCTCCAGCAATCACGCTCGCTAATCTTCTCGATAATCCCAAAGGATTACCCCCGGAACTCACGCTGCCTCCTGATTGCCGTCTCGAATGTCTTCATGGCCGGCAGCGAGTTGAGGCTGCAAGGGAACTTCTCCCGCCGAAAGACTGGTGGTGGACCATCGACCTCTACCTCAAAGGTACAAAGCTCGAACAATTAAATTTCGAAGTGAAATGCTGACCGTCTTGTCCACTAGGTGCAAGCCCGGCATTACTTACAACCCTGTCTGAAGAATACTCCGATTCGATAAATTTTTCTGATGGCGAAATATACCAGAAGATCTGCCAGTACAATGACGACCCCGAGCGGTCGCCGGATGCCGTATTCGCTGAGAAGCGGTTATGGGCGCGTCTTACCAAGAGCAAGCGACGGGATCTCAAACAATTTTTGAAGTCGCCACTTGCTGCAGGTTTCAACGGCTTGCGTGTAATACCGGGTCTTTGGGGTGGATTTCGAATCGGGCATAAATTTATGGCGATAAAGTGTGACGAGGTAAATATAATATCTCATCTTCGACTGTTGCTAATATTCAGATAGGAAATATTGCATTATCTTGACCACATCCGGCAAGTCTGGTCCGCGATCCTTGGAGAAAATCAGGAGCTGATGCAGAGCACAGGCCCGGGCACCGTCGAAGCGTTGCAATTGAGAGCCCCGGGGTTCTCTCAGCAAGACCTAGCTGCTCTGGAGACTCCTTTCCGAGCAAGGAGACTCTTTCCTGCGATACAAAACCAACAATATCGAAGTGAAATCTGGAACAACTTGCAAAAGGAAAAAAGACTAATACCTTCACTGTGGAGTTTTTTTGAAGACATCAAGTTCCTCAAAGGACCAGCGAAGATCATGAGACACCTCTTCGCAAAAACAGAGCTTACGGTATACCGAGCAATGGAAGAGATCTTTACAGCTTGTAACCAAAACGAAGACGAGCTCGTCCTGCAGAATTCGGAGAGGTCCTTTCGATCCAAAAGCGGCCGTTCAGTCGACCAATTTAAGTTTGGTTACTGGCAATTATGGTTATATACGTGGCGGCATTTTACTAAACTTGGCCAGGGATGTCCGAGAAAAGAGGAAGGCGAGGATACGCCGGTGCCCAAGGAGCCAGATCCGACCATATGGCACTGGTTTGGCGCCCTGGCGGACAAGCTTGGATTTGAATCCGATCAGATCAGTGAATTAATGTCGTCGGACCCAGACAAGGAGACTGCGCGAAAGGCTTTACTCATGGGCCGGTGCCATCGGTACTTTCAGTACGATCAGACGGACTTCGAGAGGTTCCAGAGTCGAATAGCTGACATGTATAAAACGGCTATACCCACATCGCCAACATCTGTAAGGCCCTCGCTACTAGTCGACGGACCCGGAGAAGCACTTCAACGAAGATGTGGGCGTACGTTCAGGCGTGCATACGCAGATGATCAGGACTTTTTGTTCTTGGACGTCTTGTATGACCCTAGACTAGGCGAAGGTAAAGGTATCTCCTCCCTCTACGTTAGAGCATCAGTCTTTTTTGCTTTCTTCGGAAAGCACAGGCCCAGTAGCCCTATGGACACTGATCCCAGCATCCAGCCAAGGGTCCTAGATTCAAACTCTCAAGTAGGAGAAGAAAACCCCTTACAGACTCGGCCGCAGCCTCAGAATAGTAGAACAAACTCGCAGACGACGTTATCCCACATACCCAGTAGTCCTATGGACACTAATCCCAGCATCCAGCCGAGGATCCCGGATTCAAACTCTCAAATAGGAGAAGAAAACCCCTTACAGACTCGGCCGCAGCCTCAGAATGGTGGGACAAGCTCGCAGGCGACGTTATCCCACACACCCAGTAGCCCTATGGACACTAATCCCAGCATCTAACCGAGGATCTCTCTCCGATGACTTGATGACCCTAACTCAACTGAGCTTTTCCGCTTTCGTAAACCTTGCGGAGGTTTCAGAGACGACTGTTACCATCAGTACTCTGCTTCAGTATCAGGCATCTTAGAAGTTACCTCCATTGCGCTTGATTGAAGGAAAGGAGCTAACTGAGCTGGAACTTAATCTGAGCAGTGAAAGGAACGTACAATATATCGGGATATCTAGGATTGTAGTGATAAGGATTGGTCGGGCTCCATGACTACACCGCATGCCTTCTACGGACAGAAGATGCATAGATTGTGCACATTGATCGACATCTCGCTAATACGAGTAATGGAGCTGACGCAAGGAGCTCCACTGTAACATTTCAACTTTTTGTAAGACGAGAAGATGAAGCGATCAAGGGTAAGTTTCAAGGGGACTGGAACCACTGATCCTTTAGGAGCTCCTCAGCTGTCAGCCTCAAGCCTGGATTCAGGTTCAGAATTCGTCCAAAGAATTCCTTGTCACCAGGTTCGAGCCCTTCAATGTCTCTCCACAAGGAAAATGGTTTTCTTGGAGTATTGACATCGAAGCTCTGATCAAGCGCTATCAAAACCTCACGCCAGGGGCTGTCTCGGATATGTTCTGTTAGTCCCCTGGGGAGAGGTCCAAAGTACGAAAGCATATTGGAAAGCACCTCAATCTCTGGCTCAACACCATCGTGCAGCTTGTCGTACGCAAAAATGACCATTTTGGTGATTCCGTAGACGGCCTGCAGTGATTGGGGGACTCATGTTAGTGAAAAACTTCAAATCGGCACATGAATGGTGGGCTCGAGACGGCTCGCAAGTATAGAGGCAATTACCGTGACTCCAAACGACCAAACATCCGATACTTTACCCACGCGAGTACCATTCTAAGCTTCAGGGCTGCGCCAGAGGACGTTACCGACCTGGATAAAGACACCTTCTCCGCTTTTCACCCTGGTAGCATCTTCTATATCGGATAAAGAGACGCGATCAATCTCTCGAACACCGCCCGACCTGGACGTATACGAGATCAACACATTGTTGGGCTTCACATCTGTGTCCAAATACCAGATCGACGTTAGCAGCCACACCAATTCTTTGAGGTCATGCAAATAATATAGAGGAAATCGTTACCGCAGTGCACCCAGTCTTTACTGTGACAAGCAGCAATGCCTTTCAGAATGTCCCACAGGATCCGCTTGACCTGTGACCTCGAAACCGGGCCGCTCTGCATGAAACTCAAAAAGTCCTCGGTGTAATGCTGGAAGATAAGAGCCCTGTTGACGTTGTTACCATCAACTGGCAGTCGAATATGAGGACTGAATGACAATTCCTCCTGGAGCCTAAACGCCTGGTCGTAGAGAAAGGGAGTAACAGGCTTGACCACGTAGGAGCCATTATTGGAGCTAGGATTTATCAGAAAATATTCCAATTACCCTGAGAAGCTGCAGGTCGGACGAAACGCACAGAGCGAGCCATAGCCTGTGCACGACTCCTTCGTTTTCAGTCCCTTTATCTATCCTCTCGTAAAGGACTTCTTGAAGGTGATAGGAAATTCCGGTTCGACCAACAAGTGTTTAGCCTACTTGTAGGGAGGAAGCCATTCTCACCACTATTCGTCGCATCTTTTGCGACAATACGACGAGAACGTTACGGTATCTTCACGTTTGCGGGCAAGAGATGGAAGCTGGGACGTTATGTGTAAAACAGAAGATGACGTGTCAAAAGAATGTTTGCTAGTGATTATGTTATCCTCGCGCTAGCGTTTCTTGCCAAGAGAATTGTCGTATCCCATACATGCCCAAGACCCTTCAATCCGCATGCCCTGCCGCGCACTCCGCTCTTAGAGTGCCTTGACAAAGTGCTGTGTTGGGAGGTCTTCGCCGTCTTTGTCTTTGCAGAATGCGGTGTAGTGCTTCCTCTTATCTTTGTCGCTTTGGTGCTCGGACTCCCTGATGCGCTGTTTAGTGATTGAAAAGTTTCCCCACTGTCTATCGACTTACTTCATGGCAACTTGAGTCGTGCCAGCGGTTAGCTGGCCCTTATTTGCCTCTGAAGCAGACATGCTGGAAAGAGGGGTTTGGCGTTGATATGACGAATGAGGGTACTGCGGATTGGACTTCCACAGGGTAACCAGTACAGCTTTGAGCAATGGAGGATGAATATGGTTGGGTTCTCACCGAGGTGGACCACGATTATGTACTGGTGGGCGTACCGGGCTACAATAAAGGTAAATGTCTCCCGGTAAGACGATGCAGTCGGACCCCCTTCGCTCTCTCCGGCGAATACTGAGACTCTAAGCGTATCTTGCAGCATGGTTTCAACTTTCGCCTGGCTTGGACAATGTCTTTGCACTTCACTGTCATCGCACGGCACAAATCGCATTTCAAAAAACAGGCAGCAAGGGCCTATTAACTTAATAACGCGCTCTGCAATCGGGCGCTGCAAAACGCTCTGTTTTCCTCATTAGAACACAATTATCGCCACAAGAATCCGCTTCGGCGAGCCTATCAACTGTCTGTGCTGGTGAACTAGACCAAAAAATACCCTTCGCAGTGACTTCGAAAACAAACTAAGGCATGTACCTCATGCTCCAGGATGGCTATCCCCTGCCGTGTAGTAGGAGACCACATGATGAATGGCCCTACTGGCATCGATAGTGATTGTCTTCTTCATGAGCCCAGACCCATCTATCGCTTCGCCGACCTCAAATCCGTCCTGTTCCCGAAAGGCCCACTCCATTCCATCCCTCCAGTGATCAATGCCTGTGCTGTTCGCTTCCCAAACGAAAACATTGCCACTGATAGTTGCCTCTCCTTCTCGAGGCCCTCGACATGAATGGACAAGCTTTCCACGAAGGCAGGCTTTAACGAGATAGACAGCATCTTCTTTGCTTTGCACGTGGCCTCGATATGTAGGCACCAGTGGCTGGTCCAAGCGAAGTCCAAAACATGACTTCCAGAAGGTAAGCGTAGCAGGCAGCAGCCGCAGGCCAGCCCTTTTTGACTACTCTGATTGCTCTCTGGAAAAACCAATGTTGACGTAGCTTCTTTGCCGTATCATAATCCCAGATCTTCAAGTCGTTGGCTGCAGGTTCAAAAGGATTGTAGTAAAGGTCGACGTCCGAGCCAGGGAATGTTTTACCGAGCGTGTCCTGTACGGTACGGCGATGCGATTTGAGGATACAAATTTCCCATGATCCATCGCTCAACTCCTCGATATTAGGCACTTCAGTCACTGTCCCGATTTTTTTATCAAGTTTCTCCAATACATTTTCATCTTTAACCTTAGACAGTCGTATAAGTGTGTACTGGTCTGCGCGTAAGCCCGGTGGCGGCGATAGGTGGCTTTTGTCTCCCAGAGAAGATACTGCGACGATATAGGAGGGCGTCGTATCTTCTTCAGTAGATCTAGTGGTGGTGGATATTTCGATTGTATGAGTGATACCAATCTTAAGGGAATTGTAGCCTTGAGACTGCTCCACGGAACCTCTGCATCGGTCAGTACAAACAAGTAGGAATAAGACAGCAGGCACGTACTCTGTTTCCACAACTGGCATTTTCGTTTCGCTGTATGGCTTTTGTGAATGGTCCTGAAGCGATAGCGCTTCCATTCGCGTGACGGTCACCCAGTCCGGATCGTCATCCGTTCCAAGCTCTGGCATTTCAGAATGTGATAACTCCCCTATAGCGGTCTCATGAGGCTGACCGTTGATCCTTCGAAGCAAATATTGATCGGAAAACCCGTCAAAGACATGCAACAGAGGAGGATCTCGGTCAAGCACAGTCACGAGGAAGGTAACGAGATCCGCAAACTGGTCCACGAAGTAACAGAGCACACGTACCAATGAAAAGATCATTCTTTCCCCAACCACTCCACTGTTTCCTAGAGAACGCCCATTCAAGAGAGCATCTAGGTCGGCCAGATAGCTAGCTTTAATGGGCTGGTCAGAATGGTCCGAGGAATCAGGGTAAAGTCGCCGATAGCTCATCAAGGCAGCCATGGTCAATGCGAGCTGTTCCACGCTTTGGGGAATTCGGAAGTCTCTAGCCAACTGCTTGTATAGGTTCCAACCATCTTCTGATCTCGCCCAATCGCTGAGGACTTTGAGCGGACGACCGGAAACTATTTTGCTCCAGGTAAGAAGCAAAAGTATGCTGTTTCCGGGATTTTTAAGCAACGGAAAGATGCGATATGTGTTTGCACTGGTTCTCATTAGTTACAGTGCTCTATGAGCGAGTAGTGGAGACTTACAGGTGAATATTGAACCTATCGACCTGGCCAAAGCCGAATCCGCTCGACACCTGCGATGGAAGATCCTGGTCATATTAGCATCCAATTCGTTCGCCCTTCAGGATATTGTACCAGGTATCCTTCTCGAAAGCCGAGACAAAGGCAGCCCATCATCTTCGTGATCCATTCTTCCAGATCTTGTTCACTAATCATCACCCCAGAGAACACCGGTGATTTCGAGAGCGTGTTGCAAATTGCCTGCGGATCAAACTTTCCGAACTGGTTTGTCCTTGTAATGTCGAAAAGCGAAGCGCAGAGGTCAGCATTTTCCCTGGCCGTGTACTCTTCAGCAAACCTATGCTGGAGAGCGTCCACTCTGCCGCCGGATCCTTCCAGCAGACCTCGGACAATTGAAGTGATTTGAGTCTCATCAAGCTTCGTCCTTTTGGGTGGTACTCCCGTTGGAATTGGTAAAGAAAACTGAAGACTTTCAAGCAGCTCTTCCTGATCACTTCGAGGCAGGTTTGAGCATCATCGGAGCCGTGATCTTTCTCTAGATTGAGAAACAAGAACACAAGGTTTTGTGCCAACTTTTCTCGAACCCGAGGGGTGGACGCCTGTGTGGCACAATGGTTAGGTTACTGAAGAGCTCGAAAGGGTAGCCTTACCCCTATATCATGGACCAAGATTGCTCTCTCAAGCTCTTCCCGTAAGCCACACGAGAGAGCATGAGCGCGATAAGCTTGTCCAGCCTTTGGATCTTGCCCAGAGCAGATTATCGTGCGGAGCAGGTTTCTATGTCGCAGCCGAGGGGACGCCAAGTTTTTGGTGGCCCCACCACACAGATTATGGTTTTTCGCGCAATTCAATTAAAATCTCTTTCACCTATTTAATTGATTTGCAATCGTAAAGCCTTTAGTAGATTTGTATAGACAACATATTTATTTATCTTTGTTTCGTCGTCGATAGTTTTACTAGCTCTCTTGATTTTTTCTTGTCGTCGTCGCTATAAGCAAGTCTATCAGAATTAAGAAGCTTTTCAAAAAAAATTGTTGTCGTCGCCTTCAATAACTTCTTGCAATCTATAAAGCCTAAAATTACTAAATTGAAACTCAAAATCAAAATCAAAAATACGTCGACAACAAGTTTCTTTACTCTTGCAAAGAAACAAGACTTTTTTATTTATTGTCGTATTCTTCGATAGTAATGCAAATAGCAAGACGTTTATTAATACAACAATTGTAACAAAGATCTCTTTAAATAAGAAGAATAAATTTATTATTAATAAAATTGCAAGTTGTTATAAACGTTGTTTGTCAAATAAGAGATTCGAAACTATACAAAAAGAGAGACAAATTAAAGAAAAGAAAAAAAAAATTGCTTGTTCTAAAGAATTACACGTTAGTTTATATTGTTATCTTCGACAATAATACTCTCTTTAAACAAGATAATAAGCTTGTTGTCTTTTGTAATATTGAAAGTAAAAATTATACAACAATTTAAATTTGTATTTAAGATAGAATAATGCTATATATTAAGAACAATGCTATTTTATGCTATTAATTAGAACTAGAGACAATAATTTTTTAAAAAAAATAAAAATCTAATGAAAGACTAATTACAAAGCTTAGAAAAGAGACAAATTTTCTATTTAATATAATTTCGCATATTAAACAATACTTTCTTTCGTAATTTAAAAAGCAAAAAATAATAGTTTGTATTGTTACGAGTCGCGTGCTAATAAACACTATTCGTCGCGCATCGCTCTTCACAAGATAATCGAAAAGAGAAGATCTATCAACAAGATCAAGATAATCAAGATGGTTTAACTCTTGAGCATCTTGAATTTCGAATTAAGGTGATCAAGATGATCAAAGCTTTGAACACCTTAAACATCTTAAACCTTAAATGATGAAAAAGTATATAGCTTTCGAACGCGACTTTCTTATGAATTGTGTTCAACTCATCTTAAGTTTTTACTTATTGTTACTCTAATTCATTGAATCACTTGTAAAAATCTATTAAATATAAAAGTGCTTATAGTTGCAATGTCTTGTTATCAAATGATTGCTTGCATTGCCTAAAGACGTTTACAAATCTCTTCGATAGAATAACTCTTTCTAATATTTTTTACGAAAGTATCAACGTAACATTTTGAACACTTTAAGAATGTTTGTATCAAGTCAACGCATTTCTATCTCGAGCAATAGCTCAACAACATCACGTCGATTCTCTATTGATGAAAACGATAAAATAAGAATCAACAAGTCTAACGTCTATCATGAAGATCGTATCGACTTGAAGAACTAATTTATGCAAATAAATATTTATTTCATCTTTCATCTTGTTTTAGCGAACAAGAAAACGAATTTCGCATCAACATTTCTTAAAGAAAGAGCTCAACATTGGCTCAAATTAAACTTACGCAAATATTTGAAGAACTATGACGAAAACTCTCGTACAATGTTCACGAACTTCGATAACTTCAAGAAAGAGCTTCAAAGAATCTTCGAAACATTCAACGAGAAACAAATCGCAAAAAGAGTGATTTAGCACTTAATTCAACGAATCTTTGCAATAGACTACGTAGCAAGATTTCAAAAGTACGTTAATTTTATCAAATAAGACGATGTCGCACTTATAACAATGTTTCGACGAGATCTTAAGAACAATCTCAAGAACGAAATTATGCGCGATGACAAATTTATTAACGACATGTTCGATCTTATTGAAGTAGTCATCGACTTCGACGACAAGTTGTATAGAAGAGCTATGAAAAAACAATACGATCAATTTCACGAAAGAGCAAGAATCTTCTTTGAGTCAACGACCAAATATTATTAGAAAGAATTTCGTTCTAATTAGAAA
>JAABUJ010006586.1_pt1 | contig 11147 bp, 9 predicted proteins | sample 5559131 | NCBI WGS metagenome assembly JAABUJ01 (sample SAMN10711875, study PRJNA513366) | rock metagenome | isolation source: Antarctica rocks | place: Antarctica: Victoria Land, Mt New Zealand nord | collected 2016-01-07 | reverse complement strand
CCACACGGTAGAACAGATCGGTGATAAAATCGACGGTGGTCATGGGGTGCTCCTCTCTTCTGCTGTCTTGACACCATCAGAATCGAGGACGCCCTATGTCCCTGTCAACTAGCACCAGAGGTTAATACGGGCGTTTCAACGGGCGGCGCGCTGGCCCTGACGGCGCAGCAGGCCGAGACGCGGGTAGCCAGCAATCTGGGGGCGCAACTCACCGCCATGCTGGACACGGTGGTCGGCCCGGACAAGGCTGTCGTGCGCGTCAACGACGTGATGGACTGGACGCAGCGCGACAGTACGTCGAATACGTACCAGCCGCAGAGCAAGAATAGTCCCCTCGGCGAGGCGCGCGTGATCACGAGTTCGTCGACCGGGCCCGCGACGACCGTCGGCGGCGTGGCCGGGTTGGGGTCGAACGTGCCTAACTACGGGACGACCAAGGGGGGTGGCGCCGGCGGCGTGACGCAGACGCAGAGCAATATTGACAATACTTACCTGCCCTCGAGCACGATCACGCATGTAACGCAGGCCCCCGGCGCGGTCAAGCAGACCTCGGTCGCGGTCCTGCTCGACGGTGTGACCAACCAGAACGAGCTCCGGCAATTGCGCGCGGCCGTCATTGCCGCCGCCGGGTTGAATCTGGCGCGGGGCGATGTGCTCAGCATCAGCAGCGTGCCCTTCGACAATAGCACGGCGATCGCGGCGGCCGCGGCGGCCACGGCGCAACAGCAGCAGGCGCTGATTCTCTCGATTGCCCGGTGGGCCGCGCTGGTCATCGTGCCGCTGGTGCTGCTCTTCCTGCTGCGGCGCATGCTCGTTTCAGCGCGCGTCAAACGGTTCAACGAACTAGATGAGCCGGGCCTGGAGGTCATCGAGGAGGGACAGGGACCCGCGGCGCTGACCGCGCTCACGGGGGCGAACGACATGGCGGCGATCGCCGCGCCGCGAGATTCGGCGGCGCGGCGCACGATGGTCGAGTTGGCTCGTGAGAAGCCCGAGCTCGTGGCCGGCTTGATCGGGCAATGGATTGAGGAGGATCGCGGATGAATCAGGCACGGCGCTTCGACGAGTTATCGGGCAGCGACAAGGCGGCGGCGCTGTTGATGGTGCTGCCCGCGCAGGAGTCGGCTGGCGTGCTGCGTCTCCTCCCTGAAGAGAAGGTTGAGCGCGTCACCATGAAGATGCTGCGGCCCGATCCGATTGCCGCCGACGCGCGGGAGGCGGTGCTGCAAGAGGCGCACACCACCGTCGCGGCGCAACAATACATCGAGGCCGGCGGTATGCACTACGCGCGCAAGCTCTTGACACAGGCGCTAGGGCCGGAACGCGCCACAGAGATCGTGGGCCGCCTCATGGAGGCGATGCAGGCGCGACCCTTCCATTACCTCAAAGATGTGGAGCCGGCGCAGATCGCCACTTTCCTGCACGGCGAGCACCCGCAGACGATCGCGCTGATCCTCTCCTACCTAAGTATCCCGCACACGGCGTCGATCCTCTCGGCGCTCCCGGATAAGCTGCAGGCGCAAGTGAGCATGCGGCTGGCCAACATGGACGCGACCAATCCCGCCGTGGTAGCGCAGGTCGAGACGGCCTTGCGCAAGAAGCTCTCCTCGGTCCTCTCCGCCGCGGACCGCAACAAGACCGGCGGTGTCGATTTCCTCGTCCGGGTGCTTACGCAGGTGGACCGCGGCACCGAGCGCGCCATTCTAGATCAACTCGACGAGAGCGCGCCCGATCTCGCCACCGACATCAAGAAGCAAATGTTCGTCTTCGAGAACTTGATCCAGCTGGATAGCCGCTCGATGCAGCGTGTCCTGCGCGATGTCGACGGCAAAGACCTGGGCTTGGGACTGCGTGGGGCAACGCCGGGCGTGCGCGAACATATCTTCACCAATATGTCTCAACGCGCCGCGCAGATGCTCCGTGAGGAGCTGGAGAGCAGCCCGCCGGTGCGCATGCGCGCCATCGAGGAGGCGCAGCAAAAGATCGTCGCGGTGGTGCGCCGCCTGGAGGATGAGGAAGAGATCACCGTGGCGCGTGGAGGCGGCGACACCATGCTCTAAGCAGTTTTAGCCTGCAGTGTCGATAGATGTGTAGAGACCACTAAAGATCGTGGCGGCGTGCGACGCGTGGCGCCCACTAGTATCACGATCAGTGAGAGATACAAAGATAAGAGATAGAGGAGCACTATGGCCCGACCGTTACGCGTGCTCATCGTCGACGACTCCGCCCTGATGCGCCACCGCTTGAGTCGCATCATCGGCGCGGACCCCAGCTATGAGGTCGTCGGCCACGCCAAGAACGGCGCGGAGTGCCTGGCCCAGCTACCGACGCTACAACCGGATGTGATGACGCTTGATGTCGAGATGCCGGAGATGGATGGCCTGAGTACGCTGCGCCGTGTCATGGAAACGCGCCCCACGCCCGTCCTCATGGTTAGCAGCCTCACCGAGTCGGGCGCGCGCACGACCCTCGACGCGCTCGCGCTGGGCGCCGTCGACTACCTCACCAAGCCGGCGGCGGGCGCGCCCCGTGGAGCAGGCGGCTTCGGCGAGGAGTTGCTGCGCAAGCTCGCGACCACCGCCCGGGCGTCGGCCCGGCGCGCCCTGCCCAGCGTGGGCCGTCCCGCCCCGGCGAGGGCCGTCCCACCCCCGGCGGCCGTCGCGACATCCCAGCCGGGGCGCGCGGACGCCCTCGTTGTCATCGGCAGTTCCACGGGCGGCCCGCAAGCCCTGGATTGCCTGTTCGACCGTTTCTCTCCCGGCGCCTCCGCAACGTTCCTGATCGTCCAGCACATGCCGCCCCTGTTCACGCGCTCGCTGGCGGAGCGCCTGGCGCGGCGGAGCGGCATGTCCGTGCGCGAGGGGGAGGAGGGTGACCGGCTCACGCCGGGCCACGTCCTGGTCGCCCCAGGGGGCTCGCACCTGACGGTTGGACGCGACCACCGGGTCCACCTCGACGCCGGTCCGCCCGTCCATGGCGTGCGGCCGGCCATCGACCGGACGCTGTCGTCCGTCGCGGACTGTTGGACCGGCCGCTGCCTGGTCGTCATCCTCACCGGCATGGGGGTCGACGGGGCGTCGGGCGCGCGGTCCCTGCGCGCGCGCGGGGCCGATGTGTTCGCCCAGGACGAGGAGACATCGGTCGTGTACGGGATGCCGCGCGCCGTTGTCGAGGCGCGCGTCGCGCGCGCTGTCCTCCCGCTGGAGGGGATGGCGCCGGCCATCGAACGATGGGTCGCGTTGGGGGCGACGGATCGGATAAGCAATACATATGAGAAAGGAAGGGTCGCGGCGCTATGATCACAGCGTCAGAGGCCGAGTACGCGGCGTTCAAGCGGGCCGTCACGCCGCTCCTGCCCGTGCGGCTCGACGACTATAAGCAGGAGCAGATGGAACGCCGCATCCGCGATCTCGCGCGTAAACACGGCGCCGCGACCTTAGCGCGGTTCGTGGAGATGGTGCGGGCGGACAGGGATCTGCAGCACGCGCTTGAGCAGCACATCACCATCAACGTGTCCGAGCTCTACCGCAACCCCGAGGCGTTCGACCTGCTGAACGCGCGGGTCCTCCCGCGGTTGCTCGCGGCGGGGCGGCCCCTGCGCCTATGGAGCGCCGGCTGCTCGTACGGCGCGGAGCCCTATACGTTGGGCATGCTCCTGCTCGAGCAGGAGCCCAGGCTCACGCACCATGTGTACGCGACGGACATCGATTGGGCCATGCTCGAGCGGGCCCGGCGGGGCGCGGACTTCTCACCCGAGGACATCCGGCATCTGCCGTCGCGCCTGCGCGACCGCTATATCAAGCCTGGGGGCCCATCCTATGCCGTGACGCCCGCGGTGATGCGCCTCGCGCGCTTCGAGCGCTTCAATCTCCTGGAAGACCGCGTCGCCGAGCGTTTCGACCTCATCGCCTGCCGCAACGTGGTCATCTACTTCACCGACGAGGCGAAGACACGCCTGTACCGAAAGTTCGTCGACGCGCTGCACCCAGGCGGCTACCTCTTTGTCGGGGCGACGGAAGTGGTCGGCGCGGCGACGAGTGTCGGGCTGCGCTACGTCGCCCCGTGCTTCTACCAAAAGGCGACGTGAGGCCCGCATGGGCATCGAGTGACCACATACCGATGCCCGTCCGGGAGGTTCCTCTTTCGTAGCCATGTGGGGAGGCTAGCCTGCATTAGCCATGACCACTCGATGCACCACGGAGACACGGAGACACGGCGATTTTTTAGGACATCATGGCGCCCCGCCTGACGGCCTACCAGGGACGTTGACTCCTTTCCTGCTCTCTCCGTGCCTCCGTGCCTCCGTGTCTCCGTGGTGCATAATCGAGGCTAGCGCGCGGCCAGCAGCTTGTGCGCCGCCTCCAGCACGCGTACCGCTTGGAAGGGCTTGACCACGAAGTCGCGCGCGCCCGCCTTGAGCGCCGTCATGACCATGTCCTGCTGTCCCACCGCCGTGACCATGGCCACGCGCGCGGTTGGGTCGTGCACGATGATCGCGCGCAACGCCTCGAGCCCGTCCATCTCGGGCATCGTGATATCCATCAGGACGGCGTCCGGCTTGCTGGCCTGGTAGGCCTCGACCGCCTGCTTGCCGTTCTCCGCTTCGATCGTCGTGTGCCCTTCCTCCTTGAGGAGCTTCACACAGCGCATGCGCATGAAGGCCGCGTCGTCCACGACTAGGAATGTTGCCATTTGTCTTCCTCTCTATTGACGCGTATGACGCGTAAAGCCTTTTTCTACAAGTTAAGGATTTTAAGCCGTTGTCAAGGCCATTTTTGCAGCTTTTAAGCCAACCTGATAGCCGCCATGTTGCACAAACGCATGAGGCGCATGGCGTAGCGACAGCCGTGTGTGGGAGCAAAAGGCTCGTGGACGTACGGCGTATATGCTGCTACGCTCCCTTTGCCACCCCGAGCGGCGGAAATGCGGGTACTTGACATGTGGCTCAGAACCTTAACTTGTAGGCAATAGCGTAAAGCATACCGATAGGCGGCGTTGTCGCCACGTTGCTGTCCCACCACTGTGGTTCGGTCTCTCCCTATATCGGCCCCTTCCCGCCTTTCTTTAGTCGCCGGCCTGGTCTCGGCGCCGAATGTCATGGTAAGAGACCGCGGCGCGACGCTCAATAGGACAGCGGGGGATGACCTGTTTGGGCTATTGTGGGTCCCGCCGATGCTGACCCATGCTGGCTGTATCCGTGCGATGCAGAGGTTCGGTCCCGGCCGCGCCATGTTGAAAAGGGAGAGGGATGAGAACAGAGATTATCCAAGCGTTCGTGGGGGCCGCGCGGGACGTGCTAGCCCAGGAGATCGGGGAGCCGGTGGAGCCGCAGAAGGTCAAGCTGCAAGGCGGTCCCTACAAGACGACGGACGTCACGGTGCTCATTGGTCTTGCTCAAGGCATCGAGGGCGCCGTCATTCTTGGATTGACGACGGAGACGGCCTGCCACTACATCGGGCACATCATGGGCGAGCCGGTCGAGGAGCTGGATGAGTTGGCGCAGAGCGGCATCGGCGAGTTGGCTAACGTCATCGCCGGCCGCGCGGGGGCGCTGCTGGGCGAGCGGGGCTACCCCACCGTCATCGCCCCGCCCACGATCATTTTAGGGCAGGACACGACTCTTTCAATGATGAGTGTCCCGCGCCTGGTCGTACCCATGCACACCTCCGTCGGCGTGATTGAGCTGCAATTGGCCGCCAAGGAACGCGGCTAAGACGTTGGCTTGCGGCGCGCCCGTGCCCAGGCTCTCAGGGTAGCCGGGACGACCGACGAAATTGTTCCGATAGACGACGACACACGACGACATGCGCGCGACGCGCGGTATGCAAGGTGGGAAAGGACAATGTGCGGATGGCATGGCTAAATAATATCCTCATGGCCCCCAAGCTGATTGGCAGCTTTGTAGTAGTAGCGCTGCTGGCCGGGGTTGTCGGAGGGGCCGGGTTGCTCGGCCTGGACGCGATGCAGAGTGGGATGGACTCGATCACCGGCAATGCAACGCCCGGCTTGGTCTATCTGCTCACGGTACAGAGCAACGTCAACTGGGAGATGCGGGCGACGCGCGGCGCCATCCTCGCCCGCACGTCGGCTAAAATCGCCGATGTCAGTGGCGACGCCGTGGCGGCGCGCGCCGCGGCCTTAGGGGCGTTCAGTAGCTACCAGGCGTTGCCCCACAATAATGCGTACGAAGCGGCTGTCGCGGCCCGTTTGCAGGGTGGCCTCCCGCGTTGGGCCGTATTGAGCGAGCAGGTCCAGCGCCTCGCCGCGTCGAACACACCGCGCGGGAAGGCCGCGGCGACCCAGCTTTCACTCGGTGGGGAGGCGGACGCGATCGATGTGATCACTCCGGACCTGAAAGAACTACTGTCGATCAACCAGCGGGCGGTCGATGACGCCGCCGCCCAAGCGCGGGCGACACACAGCATGGCTGTCGCCCAACTGCTCGCCGTGTTGGCGGCCGCTGTTTTCCTGGCCGCCGGCCTCGGCGTGCTGCTGGCGCGCTCGATCGTTCGCCCGTTGCGCGAGGTGCAGCGGGCCGCGCACAGCGTCGCGACCGTCTGTATGGCTGGCTTGGAGACAGGCATCAGCGCGCTCGCCCAGGGCGACCTGACGGTGGTTGCCCATGGCGGTACCACGCCGCCCGCGTACCACAGCCGCGACGAGGTCGGGCAGACCGCCGAGGTCGTGCGCGCGATCATCGCCAAGGCGCAGGCAGCCAACAGCGCCTACGAGGCGGCGCGCGCGTCGCTGCGGAGTCTGGTCGGCGCGGTGGCCGGCTCCTCGGCGCAGGTGGCCACGGGGGCGGAGCAGGTGGCGGGGACGTCGGAGCAGATCGGGCAGGCCAGCACGCAGGTGGCCAGGGCGATCGAGGAGGTGGCGCGCGGGGCGGCCGACCAGAGCCGCAGCGCCGCCGATGCCCTGGGGCACATGACCACGCTCTCCGCCGCCGTGACGCAGGTCGCCGCGGGCGCCGCGGCGCAGGTCCAGGCGGCCGAGCGCGCCGCCACGACCGCCAAGGAGGGCGAGACGGCGGTGGCGCGGACGATCGAAGGGATCGCGGGCGTGCGCGCCACCGTCCTCTCCAGCGTCGAGCGCGTGCAGGCGCTGGGCCAGCGTAGCCGCGAGATCGGCGTGATCGTGGAGGCGATCGACGACATCGCGGCGCAGACCAACCTCTTGGCCCTGAACGCGGCCATCGAGGCGGCGCGGGCGGGGGAACACGGCAAGGGCTTCACGGTGGTCGCGGCCGAGGTGCGCAAGCTGGCCGAGCGGACCAGCGCCGAGACCAAGGAGATCGGTGCGCGCATCGCGGGCATCCAGGGTCAGGTGGCCGACGTGGTCGCGGCGATGGAGGCGTCGGGCGCGGAGGTGGAGCGAACGGCGACGCAGGGGGCGCAGGCGCGGGCAGCGCTGGAGAGCATCCTGGGCGTCGTCGAGGAGACCGCCGGGCAGGCGCACGAGATCGGGCGGGCCGTGGCGGGGATGCGCGTGGGAGCCGAGCGCGCGGGCGGCGCGATCGAGGGCATGGCGGCGGTCTCGGAGCAGACGGCGGCGGGCGCGGAGGAGGTCAGCGCCTCGACCGAGGAGCAGACGGCTGGCGTGCAGGAGATGGCGGCGGGGGCGCAGCGCCTAGCGCAATTGGCCGCCGACCTGCAGGCGACGGTGGCCCGCTTCCGCCTCGACGACGTGGACGTCGGTCGGGCGGACCAGACCGCGACAGCGCCCATCCAGCGCCGTCGCGCCGACGACTGGCAAACCACGGAGCGTCCCGCGGCATGGGCCGTCTAAGGGTTACTCATACTCAATGGGGACGGCCGGGCGCATGCGCCCGGCCGTCCTAGCTACACAATCGACGCAAAAGAGGAGGAGGACGGACTCATGTCCATGTGTATGGCGTCCGACCAACAGGTGGTGATCTTCCGGCTAGCAGAGGGCAGCTACGCCATCGACATCGCGGCCGTGCGCGAGATCATCCGGCCGCAGCCGATCACGGTGGTGCCCCACGCCCCGGAACACATCGTGGGGGTGATCAATCTGCGCAGCGCCGTGGTGCCGATACTGGATCTGCGCCAACGCTGCGGCCTGCCGCCGGCGGCGGAAACGCGCGACACACGCATCGTCGTGGCGCAGGCGGACGCCCAAAGCGTGGGCCTGATCGTCGACGCGGTCTCCGAGGTGACGACGATCCCGGCGGACGTCGTCGAGCCGGTCGAGGGCGTGGTGCGCGGCGAGCCGGCGCAGCGGCTGCTGCGCGGGGTGGCGCGGCTCGATGAGCGTCTGGTGATGCTGCTCGACCTGACCCACGTGATCGCGACGCCGTCCGGGGATGTGGTGCCCACGGCGGAGACCGCGGCGTAACACTCCGGCGTAATAGAGAGAAGGAGAGAAGACTGCAGCGCCAATTGGCCGAGATCACCTACCAACAGGCGGAGCAGGCGCGCGCGGCGGTCACGTCCGTAGCCGAAGCTCCATAGCGTGGTGATGGGGATTGTGTCGGTGATGCCCAGGAGGCGGTCGGCCTTATCGTAGCCGAAGGTAGCGGTCGTGGTGTTGGGGTAGGTCTGCGTGATGAGGTTGCTCGCGGCGTCGTAGCCGTAGGTCGTGCCGTGGCCGAGGGCGTCAATTCGTGCAAGGACATTGCCGGCGCCGTCGAAGCCGGTGGTCAGCGTCCTGCCGTCGGTGCGCGCGATGGTGGTCTGCTCGTTATCCCCGTCGTAGCCGTAGCGCGTCGTCTGCGTCAGTGGGTCGGTCACGGCGGTGCGGTTGCCCATGGCGTCGTAGCCGTAGACGGTCGTCTGGCTCATGGGATCGGTCGCGGTGACGACACGGTCCATCGCGTCATATTGGTAGGCCGTCGCGTGTCCGAGTGGGTCCGTCACAAGCGTCTGGTTGCCGGCGGGATCGTATTGGTACGTGGTGGTATGGGAGAGCGGGTCGGTCGCGGCGATGAGGCGGTCGAGCGGGTCGTAGCCGTAGCTCGTCAGGCGGCCGAGGGCGTCGGTCGTAGTGATGACGTTGCCGTCGCCATCGTAGCCCGTGTTTACCACCGTGCTATCCGGCCGTGTGACGCTCGTGCGTTCGTTGTCCAGGTCATAGCTGTAGCTTGTGACGTGTTTATTCGTGTCGGTGATGGCCTGCAGGTTCTGATTGGCGTCATATTGGTACGCAGTCACATGGCCGAGGGGGTCGGTGATGGCGGTCGTTTCACCGAAGGCGTTGTAGGCCATGGCCGTGGTGTAGCTGAGGGGGTTGGCGCCCGCGACGTTGCCGTTGGGGCTGACCCGCGCGATCATGCGGCCAAGGAGGTCGTACCGCGCCGTGGTCGTGCGGTTGAGCGGATCACTCGCACTGGTGAGGTTGCCATACCCATCGTAGGCGTCGTGCGAGGTGTGGCCGTTGGGGTCGGTGCGCGGGGTCATATCGCCGGGGTGCGCCGGGTCATAGCTCAGCGTCGTCGTCGCGACCTGGCCGGTCTGCGTCAGCGGGCGCGATACGGCCAGCAAGTTCCCCTTGACATCGTAGGTCAGCGCGGTCGTGACGCCGAGCGGGTCGGTGATGGCGGTCGTGTCGTTGAGCGCATCATAGGCGTAGCTCGTGGTGCGGCCCAGCGCGTCGCTGTGGCTGAGCAGGTTGCCGCGCGCATCCCAAGTATTGCGGGTGACGTGCCCGTTGGGGTCGGTTTCCGAGATTAGGCCCAAAGTCGTGGGGTCGTAGGTGTACGCCCAGGTGGCTTGCTGCGGAGTCCCGACGCCCTTGGTCTCGGACAGCAGCACGTTATTGCTATAATGCGCGGTCATGACGTTGCCGAGTGTATCGGTCACCGTCGTCGTGCCGTCGGGCGTATATGAGAACGCGGTGGTCCGGTTCAGGGGGTCGCTTTGCGCGATGACGCGCCCGTTCGGGTCGTACGTATTTGTCAGGACACCCCCATTGGGGTCGGTCATCGTCTGGAGCAGGTGCGTCCCCGGATAATATGTGAAGGACGTGTGACCGCCATTCACGTCGAAGGCCGTGGCGAGGTTGCCGGACGCATCATAGAAGAAATTGACGCCGCGCCCGGCCGGATCGGTGATCGCGGAGATACAACTGCTGTAGGGCGCGGTCGTGTAGTACGCGACGTTAAGCTGGCGACCGGCAGGATCGATCACGGTGCTCAACAGGCCGTTCGCGTAGCTCAACGCCGTGGCATAGCCGTTACGGTCTACTTCCTTGACGAGTTGGCCGACAGTCGTCGTCGTGGGCACGGTGAAGACGAACGTCTCCTGGTCCTGGCGCGCGAAGGTTATTGTCCCGTCCTCGTTTTTTACCAACGTCGCTAGCACACGGCTGGGCGCTTGATAGACGCCTGGGGCCGTTTGACTGAAGACGACCGTCGTGCCGCCCTCCTCATTCACCCCGACGTTACCGCTGATGTCCTGCGTCAGGAACATGTTGTAGTTGTCGGTCCAGCCGTACCCGATCGGTCCGTTCTGGTTGGCGATGACCGAGTTGTAGGTGCGCGTGAAGTTGAGGGGGATGCCACGACCGGGGATAGCGAGGTCGGTAACGGTATGCCAGAAGTCACCCGTCGCGCAGCTCACGGTCTGCGCTAGGCTGCATGTGGTGTCCTTCTCGCTCAGGCTGCGGATCTCAGCCCTGCCAGGACCGCTGTACGACCCTATTTTTGTGATGAAGGCATCGTAATTGCCGCCGTTGGAGCCTTGCAGCGCGTTAGCGGTGGGGAAATCACTAGAGCTGGCATCCCCCGTGACGTAGGCGTTGCCCGTGCTGTCCACCGTGACGCCGTTGCCAGAATCAGTGAGGTTCCCGCCGAGGTAGGTGCTGTAGACCAGGGCGTTCCCGCTCGGATTCAGCTTGGCGACGAAGGCATCGGTATTATTACCACCTCGACTGTTGTGATTTGCACGGGCAGGCGGGCCATGCTACCCTCCAAGGCTAGAACCGCGTGAATACGAAAGGGAGGCCCGCTGATGCAGTTGCCCCTTGTCGCGCCCGCACCGCTGGTGCGCACGCACGCTGCGGCGTTTCGGGACTTGTTCGGGAACCGGCGGCAGTTCGCCCACTTTGAGCATTATCTCACGGGGCTGATGGTGCTGGAGAACAAGAGCATGGCCAACAGCGCGCGCTGTCTGGTGGAGCGCGCGGAT
>JAABUJ010006584.1_pt1 | contig 11149 bp, 14 predicted proteins | sample 5559131 | NCBI WGS metagenome assembly JAABUJ01 (sample SAMN10711875, study PRJNA513366) | rock metagenome | isolation source: Antarctica rocks | place: Antarctica: Victoria Land, Mt New Zealand nord | collected 2016-01-07 | reverse complement strand
ACGCGGAACGCGGATGCGCGTATTTGCCGATACCGCGTGGCAGGCTTGGAAGCGCCATGACATTACGCGATGTTGGTCAGCGCAATTATCAAACCGAAGACGAGGCCGAGTGCCGCACCGATGACCGCTCCGCCGATTGCTGCGCCGATCATGGTCGTTGCGGAATACGTCGCGACGAGAAGCATGATGGGGGATGTACCCCCGCCGCCGATCAGTGCCGCGCAATTCCGCTTACATTCTTCCGATACGCGGCGTGCTACACTACGCGCAGCCGGACGGAATCAACCTCCATGAGGCACGCGGCGATGGCCTTGGGTAACAGCGAAAATACCGATTCAACCGCACAACGGCACTGCGTCCGCTGCGACCGGCCGTTCGATGACCGAGCGGCGTACCTCCTCGGCGGGGAATGCCGCTGCCTCCGATGCGCGCTCCGCTATCGCCCTATGCTCCGGCGATCGGCATGGACCGCAATGGTCGTCGGAACGATCCTGGTACTCATCAACCACGGGGGCAAATTCATTGTCGGCGACTTCTCACCGACGCTCGCCTGGCAAGTGCCGCTGACCTACCTGGTCCCATTCTGCGTCGCGAGCTGGGGGGCGCTCGGTAACAGCCGCATCGCGGACGCTACCGAAGCCCATCCCTCTCTGTAATCGCGCTTACGGTACTACGTTCGACCATGCGGTAGAGTGAAGAGGATCAAGGCATGGCACACACGTTGCGATCGCGGAATCGTTGGCTGTTTTCCTGCCCTCCGGCACAGGGACGCTGAGCGGGGAAAGAGGAAAGGAATGTTTGGATGGCGACACTACAACGACACGCACCGGTCGATATTGGCCGGTGGGCCAAACAGGGAGCGGTCGGCGGCGTGATCGCCGGGATCGTCTTCGCGATGTTCGAGATGATCATGGCCGCCGTGCTGAATGGCGCGGCCGCCTTCTTCATGCCGCTGCGGATGATCGGGGCGATCGTGCTCGGGATGAAGGCGCTCGATCCCGGCTACTCGCTGCTCACCGCCGGGGTGGTCGGGCTGATGCTGCACATGATGCTCTCGATCGTGTTCGGGATCATCTTCGCGGCACTCGTCGCGTCTATTCCGGGACTCGCCAATTCGTCCCCGATACTGCTCGTGGCGGCGAGTGTCTATGGCTTCGCACTCTGGATCGTCAACTTCTATGTCATCGCCCATGCCGCGAGTTGGTCATGGTTCCCGGACAAGACCAACGTGGCCGTGCAGTTCGTCGCGCACACCATCATGTTCGGGACGGTCCTCGGGATCTTCCTCGACCGCACGCATGCCCGCGATGCGACAACCTAGCGACGCCGCACGCGGCGGCATTGCGTGAGCCCACGGCCTGACCCTCCTTCCCCTCTCCCTTCCACCACACCGGAGACGCCTTGCTGACCTCCGGAGTGGTGGTCGTACGCTTCCCACCCGTGGCGCACGGAGTCCGTCCCTGCGCAACGCACCGAACCGCGCAGGCTTTGCGCCGCCGGTGTCGTTCGGTGATTTCCCTTACAATCATGGTCCTACCGGCGAGGATATGCTGGCGCGGGAGATCTGGCGCAACGAAGAACGCGCCGAGGAGCGGAGATGGCTGTGACGCTGACGATTTACACGATGACCCATTGTCCTACCTGTGCCGAGACCGGCCGCATCGCCGCAGAAATACGCGCGCGTTATCGGGATCTCACGGTCGAACTAATCAATCTCGATCAGACACCGACGGCGAAGCTCCCCGCAGTCGTCTTTAGCGTCCCGACCTACCTGCTTAACGATCAGGTCGTCTCGCTCGGCAACCCGTATCTCGACGACCTCGACGCGCGCATCCGGCGGGTGCTGGAATGCACGCACGCGGGGGGATGACGATGCAAGAACTCGAGAAACTGCGCTACCTACAGAAGGTGGACATCTTCCGGGATCTGACGCCCGATGCGATGCACGAGATCGAGACGACGACCGTGATGGTGACCTGCGAACCGGGGCGCGTCTTCTACCGCGCGGATGACCCGGCGGAGGTGCTCTTCATCCTCAAGAAGGGCGAGGTGGCGATCTCCCGCACCACCGAGGATGGCAAACGGCTGATCACGACGACAGTGTATGCGGGGACGATCTTCGGGGAGATGCCCTTCCTTGGTCAGCGGCTCCAGCACGCACAGGCGGAGGCGCGCACCGAGTCGCTGATCTGCGTGATGAGCCATCGCGATGTCAATGAGTTGCTCGCGCGGCACCCGTGCATCGCGCTGCGGATCGTCGAGGTGCTCAGCAAGCGGTTAGATGCGGCAGAAACCCGCTTGGAAGAGATGGCGTTCAAGGGGCTGCGCGAACGGCTGGCCTGCCTCCTGTTGCAGTTAGCGACCGAGCGGGATTGGCGCGGCCGTCCCGCCGTTACCGGGTTGACACATCAGCACTTCGCCGAGTTGCTGGGCACGTACCGGGAGACCGTGAGCGCGACGCTCAACGCCTTTCGAGACGACGGGCTGCTGCAGACGGGCCGCAAGCGCGTCACCCTCCTCCAGCCGGATGCATTGCTCGGCATCGCCGGTCACAGCTGCCGGATTGAGTCGCCGACAACGTAAGGCTCGCGGAAAGCCTCCTGCCCGCGCAAAGGAGAGAAGCACACCATGCGAGTCTCCGAACGGCAGCGATCGCTTCGGGCGCAATGTGAGGCGTTCCTCTGCCAGATGGCCTCCCAGTGGGCGCGGCGGCATCGGCTTTCGCATGGCGAATTGCCTCACGAGAGATGGGCTCTGGCACACTCTCGGTGATGACATTTCGTCGCTTTCGTCCGGTGCGCCTACCGCGCCGACTGATCGAGCGGTGCGCGGTTTCTCCGGCTATGCATAAGGAGGGTTTTCCGTGATGCAGCCGAAGAAGCCACATCTACCCATGGCACCGAGAGTGTGCCAGAGCCATTCTCCCGTGAGGCAATCCGGACCAATTCTAGTTGACGTTAGACATCCGTTTTACCGGAGTACGGTATTCGTCACAGTAATCCTTCTTACACGGAATTGAATTGTCGGCGTACTGGTCCATCCGAGCGTCGATCCCCAACGAAATCGAGCGCCTCGTCGGGATGCGTGGGCGATGACGAACGCTACGGCCCCTTCATCGCGAGCGGCCGGTAGTTCAGGTGAACGTGCGCAGCAGGCCCCCGAGGGTGAGCCAGTAATAGATGAGGTATGTGCCGGCGAGGAGTAAGAGGGCGGCGCTCAGCGGATGCACCCAGCGCACGACGCGGCGGACGGCGCGCATCGCCGCGTACTTGAATAGCGCGGTGCCGAGCGTCAGCAGCGTGAGGACGAAGCCCATCCCGAGTGCGTAGAGCACGAACTGGCCCGTCGCCGCGAGCACGCCGCCGGTCGTCAATGTGCTGCCTACGACCGTCAGGAAAATCGGCAGCGTGCAGCCGAGCGAGGCGAGGCCGTACGCCAGCCCATAGGCGAGATATCCGCGAGTACTCGTCCGGCGCGCCTGCGTGCCGAGGCGACCGGCCAGCCGCCCGCCGATCCCGGCCGCGATCTCTCCCCCCCTCAGCTGCACGCCCCCTGCCAGGACGAGCGCGATCCCCACGATCAGCCCGACCCACGGGAAGACACCCGTGATCGCCGACGTCACTGCGCCGATGATCAACCCCGTCACGCCGAAGAGGGCGACGAAACTCGCCGTTACCATCAGTCCGATCCAGACAGCCCGGACGAGGTGTCGACTTCGCGACGCATCGCTCCCCTCGGTCGCGCCGAGATAGAGGCCGAGGAACGCCGGTAGGAGCGCGAAGCCGCACGGATTGACCGCCGCGACCATCCCGGCGCCGAAGGCGTAGCCGAGCGGCAGCGCGCCCGCGATCCCGCCGAGCAGACTCGTCGAGGTTGCGGAGGCGGACTCGATCCCTTGCGTCACATGGCCGGTGCCGGAGTGGGTCAGCAGCGCGGCGATGATCGCGGCCGCGTAGGCGAGCGGCACGGCGGCGAGGCCGATACGGCCACGCCACGACGATGGTCGTGCCATACTCGCGTGGTCCATCAGGCGGGCGCGGCGACAAGCAGCTGGAGGTGGCCACGCAGCTGCTGTTCGAATAGGGCGCCCGAGGCGCGCTGCGCGACCCTGCCGCGCGCCGTGAAAAAGATCGTACTCGGCATACTGAGGACGTTGTAGAGCTTGAGCGGCGAGGCGTCCACTGCATAGGCGGCCGGATACTGGACACCAACCTGGCTGAGCAGCTTCCGCGCGTCGTCGTGCGAACCGAGGCCGGTGAAGGGGCCCACATCCACGCCGACGAAGATCACTTTGTCCTGGTACTCGGATGCGACCCGCTGGAAGGTCGGCATCTCGCCCTGGCAGGGTGGGCACTGACCGGCAAAGAAATTGAGGACCACGGGTTGACTCTGACTGAAGACCGCAGAGAATTTCGTCTCATGCCCACCGAGGAGCTGATCGCCCTGATAGGCGACGAGTCGGAAATCCGGCACGCTCACGGGCGTGACGGGGGAGGGCGTGGCCGATCCTCCACTAGTCGGGGGGCCATTCGGGGTCGGAGGAGCCTTTGACGCCGCGCCACCACAGGCGGTCACGACTGACGCACCGATGAGCATGATTCCTATTGCCGCAGCTCGGCGGGGACACCTACGCTCGAGTACGCCGTCGACATGATCCCAGTGAGGCGCATCCTCGCATCGCATCGCATCCCTCCCATGCGGCCGGCAGCCCGCGCAGAAACATGCTGCGCGTTCAGACAACATAGCCGCGAAGCGGACAGCCGTACTGTAAGCGACATTACACATCACGTCCGCGCTGCGGAAATGCGTAAGAGCGCTTACAGTGTTCATGTCACCAAGACCGTACCATGCGAATGACCGCAGGGCGGACGTCGTACTGATCGAGGTGGCGCGCGTGCCTCAGTCATGAAAGTACGGTACTCCCGCCCTTCCGGTCGCCACGATCATCCGGCGGACAGCAGGAGCGATTGCATAATGTGGACGACGCGCGCATGTCGTGCCGAGCGGATCGAGCAAAAGATCTGAGACATCGAAAGGAAAGGATACTGCCATGCTGTCGCAGGCTCGCCTCGTGCCGCTCGTGACCGTCATCATGCTCGCGGCGTGTGGGAGCGGTAGTTCTGCTTCTCCGCCCGCGTCGCATATCCCGACCGGCGGTGGAACGGCGGGACAGGCCACCGATGCGGTGCCATTCGCTACCCATGGAGCATCGGTCGTGACCGTCGGGCCGACCGCACCGCCGGGATGGTTGCGCGACGGATGGAAGACGAACATCAGCCGCCGCACCGTGGATCTGCAGGAGATCCGCTCCGGTGGCCCGCCGCGTGATGGCATCCCGCCGATCGACCATCCGCAGTTCGTCGCGCCGTCAGACGCCAACGCCTGGCTCGGGGATACCGAACCGGTGATTGCTTTCGCGAATGGTGGCGAGGCACGCGCGTACCCGCTGCAAATCCTCACCTGGCACGAGATCGTTAATGATGTCATCGGCGGTGCGCCCGTGACCGTCACGTTCTGCCCCTTGTGCAACACCGCAATCGCCTACGACCGCACCCTCGACGGTACGGTCTACGACTTCGGCACGAGTGGGCTCCTGAGGGAGAGCAACCTCGTCATGTGGGATCGGCAGACGGAATCGCTTTGGCAACAGTTCACCGGCGAGGCGATCGTCGGCGACCTCGCGGGGAAGGCCCTCAGGCGGCTTCCGGTGCTGATCATCTCCTATGCCGAGTTTAAGGCATCGTATCCTGAGGGGAGCAGGGTGCTCTCGCGCGATACGGGCGCGCGACGCCCATACGGCACGAATCCATACGTCGGCTACGATCGGGCCGATCAGAGTCCCTTCCTCTTCGACGGGACACCCGACACGCGCTTGCCGCCGATGGAGCGGGTCGTGACGGTGGCGCTGAACGGCCAGTACGCCGCATATCCGTACGCTAACCTGGCACAGAAGCGCGTCGTCAATGATGCGGTTGGGGGTAGGAGCCTTGTCGTTGTCTGGCGCAGCGGCACCGTGTCCGCCCTCGATCGGGATCAAATCGTGGGCTCCCGCGACGTCGGCGCGACGGCGATCTACGACGCGACACTCGACGGACGTGCGCTCACCTTCGCGCCGCTGGCGGGCGAGAGTACGGAGCCGGGCGCGGCATTCTTTCGCGACAACGAGACGGGAAGCGGTTGGAACCTGATCGGAAAGGCGGTGAGCGGGCCGCTCGCGGGGAAGCAACTCGCGCCGATCGTCCACGGCGACGAGTTCTGGTTCGTCTGGGCGGCCTTCCTCCCCGCCACCGCAGTCCGGCAATGAAGGCCTCGATCGCGCTACCCGAGCAACGGATCATACTCGCGGACGTGCCGGAAGCGATCTTCCGACAATTATCGGCGTTCGACGAGCAACGCATCCTGGCGCGCGGCGAGAACGAGATCATCGCGGAATTCGCGGGGCAGATCGGCCGCTATCGCTGGACGACGCGCGAGCGCGTGCGCTTCGACCCCGACCGGCACGGGATCACCTTCGAGCAACTGCGCCCGCCCTTCTTTACCGTCCGCACCGCTGTCGAGACCTTCGACTTGATGCCGAACGCCGAGGGCGGGACGACACTGATCGTGCGTGGCACGCTCACGCCGCGCCTCGGCCCCTTCGGTTGGCTCATGACCCGGTGGGTCGTGCGGCCATGCTGGGAACGGATTGAGATGAAGCATCTAGACCGACTCTCCGAACGTTACGGACCATCATGATGCCCTGCACATCCGTCGGCGTGCGCATCCGAGGCGAAATCCGTTCGGTCGGGGCGGGATACCGATCAGGCCTCCCGGAGACGCGGAGACGCTCCCCGTCTCCGGGCAGATGCTCCGCCGCCCTGGGGCGGCCGCTGTCACCCTTCGGCGCACCACATCCTTGGACCGGTTCGACCTTCGCGGGAGGGCAGAGCATTTTGCCCTCAGACGCGGTGCTGACGCTGTTGCGTGACGCCGATTATCACCGCGATCGCGATCAGGGCGACGACGATGGCAATGCCGATCCCGCCGAGTACCCCGCCCACACCGACGGCCGCAACCACCCCGATCATCAGTGGCACCCCGGCGCAGCAGAGGGCGGCGAGTGCCATCGCCCCGATTGCCGCCACTGTTCCACCGTTTTTGTTCATCACATCATCTCCTGTTACTCGGCACAGCAGGAGAGCTTCGCCGGATCCTTGTACCTGCTGATCGCCACGATCTTCAGTGCCTCAGCCATCGTCGGGTAGACGTGGAGCAGGTCGATGTAGTCGTCGAGCGTGGCGTGGAAGCGCATTCCCATCGCCGCCTCGTGGATAACCTCACCCGCGTTCACGCCGACCATCGAGACACCCAAAACCTCATTCGTCTTGGCGTTCGCGACCATTTTGATGACGCCCCGCGTGTCGCGGATCGCCCCGGCTCGGGGCACGTATTCCATCGGCACGGTGTTGCACCAGCAGTCGTAGCCAGCGGCGACGGCCTCGTGATCGGTCATGCCGACAATGCCGATCTGCGGATCGGTGAAGATCGCACGGGGAATGACCCGGTGATCGACCGCTTTGAGGGTCTCCCCGGAGAGCGCGTTGCGGGCAGCAATGCCGCCGTCGTGCGCACCGACCGGTGTTGCCATTTGGCTGTGGGTTTCCGTGCCGATGATATCCCCCGCTGCCCAGATATGCGGGACGTTCGTGCGCAGGTGCTCATCTACTTTGACCGCGCCCTGTGCAGTGAGGGCGACCCCGATCTCCTCCAAGCCAATGCCCGCCGTGTTCGGGGCACGGTCGGTCGCAACGACCAATCGCTGCGCGCGCAGTTCCCGCTCCTGCCCACGCACGCTGACGGTCGCAACGATATCGTTGCCATCTTCCCGAATCGCGAGCACGTCGGTGCGCGTCAGGACGCGAATGCCCTCTTCAGCAAAGGCTTCACCGATCGCCTTGCCCACTTCCGGCTCATATCCATGCGCCAGGAGGCGAGGGCTGCGCGCGATGATCGTGACATCGGTGCCGAGGCGGGAGAACAACTGCCCCAACTCGAGCGCGATGTACCCGCCGCCGAGGATCAGCATCGAGGAAGGCAGTTCTTTCAGTTCCATCGCCTCGTTGTGCGTCAGGAGATCACTCGTCAGATACGGTGCGCGGTCCAGTCCCTCGATGGTCGGGGTCGTGGGGTGGGAGCCGAGCGCGATGAGGAACTGCTCGCCAGTGACGCGCTTGTTCCCCACCGCGATGGTGTGGCGATCGAGGAAACGCACATCGCCTTCGAGGATGGTGATCTTATCCGCGCCATCGGCGAGGGAGAGGTATTTCTTCTGCCGGTAGCCAGCGATCACGTCATCCTTCTGGCTCACGAGTGCCGGGAAATCGACGTTTATGGATGCGCCCGTTAGGCCGGGATAGCGGGGATTGGCGGCGTCATAGACGAGTTTGGCTGCTTCGATCAGGTTCTTGGAGGGCAGGCAGCCGCGATTGACGCAGGTGCCGCCCACTTGCCGGTTCTCGGTCATGATGACCGTCTTGTCCATCTCCGCTGCTTTCAATGCAGCGGCAAAAGCGGTCGAGCCGGAGCCGAGGGTCACCAAATCCGCGTGTGTCTGTGTCATACCGTTAGTTCCTTCCGGTCGGCCTGTTCCCCGACGATGAGGCAGGAGGCGAGCGCCTGCGCGTTGTCCGCCATCATGGTCGTGGCAAGGTCGAGCAGTGGCCGGATGCGCGGGTCAGCGATCCGATAGCGGACGGCGCGCCCGGTCTTCTCAGCCACGACGAAGCCGCACCAGCGCAGACAGGCAAGGTGTGTCGAGACCCTGCCTTGCGGCGAGCCGAGCAGGTGGACGAGTTCGGAGACGCTTCGCTCCTCTTCCAATAGCAAAAAGAGAATGCGCAGCCGGGTGGCGTCACCCAGGCCGCGAAAGAAGCGCGAGAGACTGTCGCTCCTCATGTCAAACGGTGCCGCGATTTCTGGTATGACTGCTGTGGGCGTCGTCCCCATCGTATCCTCCTAGACAATGTATTGACTCATACGTATATCAGTATGTATCATGTATGCGGACGTGTCAATGGCGAGATTGCCAGTCGCCATGGTATGAGACGTGTAGACCGGAGACGCAACGAAAGGAGAGTGTCATGCCACAGGAAGCGGATCGTCACGACGTGCAACGGCTGATCGGTGCGGGCGCGCAGTTGGTCGATGTTCTCCCCGCCCCCGAGTACCGCGAGGAGCATCTCGCCGGTGCGATCAACATCCCGCTCAAGACGCTCACTGCGGAGACCGCGACGCAGCTCGATCGCACCCGCCCGGTGATCGTCTATTGCTGGGACTACCAGTGAGACATGAGCCCACGGGCCGCGTGGCGGCTTGAGAGCCTTGGCTTCACGATGGTCTACGACTATGTACCGGGAGAGGCGGATTGGGTGGCGAACGGGCTGCCGAGCGAGGGGGAGGCGGCGGGAAAACCGCGTGCCGACACCGTCGCCACGCGCGATGTGCCGACATGCTCTCTCGCAGACACGGTTGGCGCGGTTCGGACGCGGATCGAGGGGAGCGGCTGGGAGGTGTGCGTCGTCGTGAACGACGAGCACGTCGTCCTCGGGATGCTTGGGAAAAATGCATTCGCTGGCGATCCCCAAACGCCCATCGAAAACGTGATGGAATCCGGACCTTCCACTTGGCGGCTGAGCGGTTCGCTCGCCGATATTGAGCAGTATATGGACCGACACGGCGTCACTGCGGTTATCGCCTCGGGATCGGACGGGCGACTGTACGGGGCGGTGCGTCGCGAGGATATCCCTCAACAATAGCTGCCTGCATCGCTCCACGATCATCGACCATAGACGCGATGAGTCGCGGCGTGCGATCGTACGAACGTGGTTCGAGAAGCGAGTCGGAAATGAATCAGGGCACGGAAGCAGTCGAGACCGGGCTGGCGAGCATATTTCGCCCGTACACGCGCATTCTGCAAAGCCGCCGCTATCGTCCGTTGTGGATCGGTCAGGTGGTCTCGAATCTGGGAGACACGTTCCATTATATTGCCCTGGTCGTCCTGCTCTTCCGGCTCACCGGTTCGGGGAGCGCACTTGCGGTGCTCGCGCTTGCCCAGATCGCGGTGACGTTGGCAGTTGGGCCGATGGCCGGGGTGATTATCGATCGGCTTGACCGGCGCTTCGTGATGATCGCCGCTGACCTCATGCGTGCGGCACTGGCAACCGGACTTGCTTTCACTACCCATGCGCCGGTTGCGATCACCCTTGCGGTTGCGATGGCAGCGGCGGGGGTGGCATTCAATCCTGCAGCAAGAGCCCTGCTCCCCTCGCTTGTCGAGGAAGATGCGCTGCTTGCGGCGAATACCGTCGTCTGGACAACCGAGCAGGCGACGCAGATTGCGGCAGCAGCAGGAGCCGGTGCACTCCTTCTCGTCTCTGGCACGACACCGGCGTTTCTCTTCAATGCTGCGACGTTCGTGTTCTCTGCGCTGATGCTCCTTCGCCTTCCCGCACGATTACAACCTGAGGAGGTTGAGGAACACGGTGCAATCGGCGGATTCTGGGTCGAGGCACGCGATGGACTGCGCTATGCCCGCAACGACCCGTTTGTCCGGCCGCTGCTGCTTGTCCAAGGTCTCGCGTCCTTTGCGACGGGAGGCACGTCGGCGCTCCTCGTTGTCTTGTCGAGTCGGCATCTTCATTTACAACCTGGACAGTTCTCCTGGCTCCTGCTGGCAATCGGGTTTGGTGCATTGATCGGGCCATTCCTCTTGCCCCGGCTGATGGGAGCGGACGCACGGTTCGTGTTCTGGCCGTATGTCTGGCGTGGCATCGGAGACATTCTCATCGGCATCTTCACTCCCCTCCCCATCGCGCTTGCCATCCTGATCGCCTACGGCATCGGCACATCGACGGGTGCGGTGACCTACAGCACCGTCGTTCAGCGACGTGTACCGGACACGATTCGCGGACGAGTCTTTGCGACGCTTGATGTGGTCTGGGCGACCGGTGAAATCGCGAGCATCGGCGTCGCGGGGTTTCTGGCCGATCGTATCGGGATCGCCGCCGTTTATGTTAGCGGTGGCGCCATCCTCATCCTTGCCGGGGTGATCGGGCTTGTACGTGTCGTTCCCGCATCGCCTGTCGCCACCGCTGCCGAATCCCCCGTGTAA
>JAABUJ010006581.1_pt1 | contig 11157 bp, 12 predicted proteins | sample 5559131 | NCBI WGS metagenome assembly JAABUJ01 (sample SAMN10711875, study PRJNA513366) | rock metagenome | isolation source: Antarctica rocks | place: Antarctica: Victoria Land, Mt New Zealand nord | collected 2016-01-07 | reverse complement strand
GATCTTCCCGTCATGGCACGATCTGCTCGCAACACTGGCGTTCGCCAGACCACCCCCGCTCGGCCCTTGAACAGCAAACCCCCAGCCGCTCACGCCAAAGCCCAAAATGAGAATTGCTGCTCGCGGCAACAGGCGCTTGACAGCAAAACCGTCGACGTCAACCGGCTCACGATCTCGATGGAGGATCTGATTCGTCGCACCGTCGGCCCCGCCATCCACGTGGAGACGGCGGTGCAAGGAAATTTATGGAAGGCGCGCTGCGACGCGAACCAGCTTGAGAACGCTCTGCTCAACCTCGCGATCAATGCCCGGGACTCGATGCCGGACGGCGGCCGCCTGACCATTGAAGCCGCAAACGTCCGTCTCGATGACGCCTATGCTAGTCATCATCCCGGCATGACCGCCGGCCAATACGTCGCGGTGTCGGTGACCGACACAGGCACCGGCATGACGCCGGAGGTGGTCGCCCGCGTGTTCGAGCCGTTCTTCACCACCAAGCCGTTCGGCCAGGGCACCGGCTTGGAGCTGTCGATGGTGTACGGCTTTGCCCAGCAGTCAAACGGCTCCATTCGCATCGACAGTGAGCCGGGACGGGGGACGACCGTTCGCCTGTGTCTGCCGCGCGACCTGGCAAAGCCCGAGACGGCTTCCGGCGAAGCCGAGAGTCTGCCGGAGCTTACCGTCGAGTCCGGCGAAACGGCGGTGGTCGTGGACGATGAGCCGGTCGTGCGCATGCTGATCGGCGACATGCTACGGGACCTCGGCTACGGCGTGATCGAGGCGGCCGATGGCGCCGAAGGGCTGCGTGTCCTGCAATCGAGTCAGCGGATCGATCTTTTGGTCAGCGACGTCGGGCTGCCGGGCGGCATGAACGGCCGGCAGCTTGCCGAGGCGGCATGGGTTCACCGGCCCCGGCTGAAGGTGTTGTTCACGACCGGGTACGCCGAAAGCGCCGTGCTCGGGAACGGCGTGCTGGAACCGGACATGCCGGTCATGACCAAGCCGTTCGCCATGGACGCCTTGGCCGCAAAAATCCGCGCGATGATATGACCGGTAGAGTTTGGCAGAGCGGCGCGACGCTTGCCTATCTCCGGACGGCGACGCGCCCGGCCCATGACAGCCTCGAAGGCGCGCTGGGCCTGCTGGACGAACTAACTCGATCTGAGCGGCTACACGCAGGTGCTCGGGCGTTTCTACGGCTTCTGGCGCGAGTGGGAGCCGCATGTGGCGGCTTTGCTTCAGGACGAGACGTTTCTGGAGCCCCGGCGTCGCCTGCATCTGCTCGCTGCCGACTTGGCTGCGGTCGGCTGCTCCTTGCAGGCGGTGGCCGCGCTGCCGCGGTGCCCGCTCCCCACATTGCGGGACGCGGTCGAGGCGTTCGGCTCGCTCTACGTCATGGAGGGCTCGACCTTGGGCGGCCGGGTGATCGAGCGCAACGTCGGCCGTTGCCTAGGACTGGACGGGCGGTCTGGCTGCAGCTACTTCGCAGGTCATGGGGACGCGACTGGTGCGATGTGGCGCGCGTTCCTGCAGCGACTGGATGCGACGCCCGCCGCGGATGCGAAGCGGATCGCCGCCGGCGCTTCCGCGACGTTCGACCGCCTGGGATGGTGGCTGCCCCGGCGTTAAGCGCCGTCCCGGTCACGCCGGACGGCCGCTACTTCGTCGTGCGTGGCCGGCTATGGCGCTGCGCCAATCCTGCCCTGGACGCGCAGACCCGAACTTCGCTCACGAGCGAACTGATGTCCGCGCGGCGGGCGAAACAGGCGGCGATGCGGCTCGGCGACCTGGCCGGGCGTGAGGTGGCGCGGGTACGCGTGGACGCTGCGAAGCGCGCGCTTGGCGAACGTGGGCCGGTGTGGTGGCCGGATGGCGCGCCCGACTACAACCGGCATATGGCACGCAATACGCCATATGCGTCCTGGTTCGCCGGGCTAGCTGGCTAAGGCGACGGGTCCAGGCCGTAGCGCTCCATCTTGCGATACAGCGTGCTGCGGGAGATGCGGAGCAGGCGCGATGCGCTGGCGATGTTGCCGTGAGCCTGTTGCAGCGCGCGGGCGATCATGTCGTGCTCAGCGTCCTGCAGGCTGGCGAGCGGGGCAGGGAAGGCGGGTTGCGGCCGGGTCGCGGCATCCGGCAGGGACATGACCGGATCGGCGCCGGTCAACAGGGCGCTCTCCACCACGTTGCGCAGCTCGCGGACATTGCCCGGCCACGCCAGCGCACGCAACGCCGCCAAAGTTTCGGGGGTGAAAGCGCACGGTGCGACGCCGTGCCGGGTGGCGAGCTGCTCATTGAAATGCGCCGCTAGCAGGTCGATGTCGCCGCCCCGGTCGCGCAGCGGGGGAACCGTCAGCGCGGTGACGGCGATGCGGTAGAACAGGTCGCGCCGGAACCGCCCGGCGGCGACCTCGTCGCGCAGGTTGCGGTTGGTGATCGCGATCAGCCGGACGTCGACATGTCGCGGCTGGGTGTCACCGAGCCGGTAGACCATCCCCTCCTCGAGCACGCGCAGCAGCACCGGCTGCAAGTCGAGCGGCATCTCGCCGATCTCGTCCAGGCAGAGCGTGCCGCCGTGCGCCAGTTCGAACCGTCCGGGGCGGCCTTCGCTGGTGGCCCCCGTGAACGCGCCGCGGACGTGGCCGAACAGGTCGCCGGCCACCAGTTCCTTGGACGCGGCGCCACAGTTGAACGCGATGAACGGACGTCCGTCCTGGGGGCCGTGGAGGGCACGGGCGATCAGTTCCTTGCCGACGCCGGTCTCGCCCTCGATCAGCACCGGCACCCGGCGTCCCGCAAGCAGGCGGGCGCGCTCGATCATCGCCGCCATGGGTGGGCTGCGGCCGATGACGGCGTCGAACCCGCTGCGCTCGGGATCGCTCTCGGACGCCTGCGCCCCCAACCGGCCGGCCACCGTGCGGGGCTTCTCCGGAATGACCAGCACCGCGCCGATGGTGCGGCCGCCGAAGCCGACCGGGCTGAACCACTCCGCCCGCCACTGGTCCGGCAGGCAGTTCGCCCACTCTTCCACGGCCATGTTGACGTCCAACCCCGGCACGCGTTCGCCCAAGGCCACCGGCGAGGCGACCCGCCCCGTCGTGTGCACCAGCCGCCCGGTGCGGTCGATCGCCAGCAGCCCCGCCGTGTCGGACGCTGTCAACCGCTGCAGGCACACTTCCAGCAGCCGCGTGCGCTCCTATGCGGCGCGCTCGCCGAGGGTGGACTCGATCTGCCGCGCGGTGGCGACCGCCAACGCCAGGTTATTGCGCTGGTAGGTCGCAGGCGGGCCGGAGATGTCCACCACGCCCAGGATCGCCCCGGTGCCGGGCTCATAGATGGGCGCCGCCGCGCAGGTCCAACGCTTGATCCCTTCGCAGAAATGCTCGGCGGCGTGGACCTGCGCCGGGCGTCCCGTGGCCAGCACGGTGCCGATGCCGTTGGTGCCGACCGTTCCCTCGCTCCAGTCGCCGCCCGGCATCAGGTGGATATCCTGGCCCTGTTCGAGCGTGTAGAGGTCGCCGACCGCCTCCAGCACGACGCCGTCGGGGTTGGTCAGCAGCGCGATCGAGCGCGAGCCGGCGAACGGGTCGGTCAGTTCCGCGAACACATTGGCCGCCGCGGTCAGCACCTCGCGGTGGCGCAAATGGAGCTGGCGCATCGCCTCGCCGCGGGCCAGCAGCGGCGCCGAGCGGTTGGCGGGGTTGACCCCCAGGGCGAGGCTGCGCTGCCAGGAGGAGACGACGAAGTTGCCGGCGGGGACAATGGCCCGTGGATGGCCGGTCAGGAAGCGCTCCCAGGCCAGCATGGTGTCGCCAGTGTCGGACCGGCCGGACACCGGATCAGGCCGCTTCGGTTCCGCCTGTCCTGTCGATGATGGCCTGCCTGCCTGGACCAACCTGCCGCTCCCCGGTCGTCCGCCGTCGCGCAGCATGTCACCCATTCGCCGGAAATTCACGCGCTATCGCATGTCACGCCCGCCCGAGCCGCTCTGCCCCGCCGCCCAGCGCAGCCCCTGCGGTCGGGTCGAAATTGTCCGGCTTGCTCGCGATCAACGTCTGCGTGGTCAGGATCAGGGCGGCCACCGAGGCGGCGTTGCGCAGCGCCGCCGTGCTGACCTTCACCGGGTCGATGATGCCGGACGCCAGCATGTCGACGAACCGGCCGGTACGCGCGTCCAGCCCATCGCCGGCCGGGGCCGATGCGACATGGGTCACCACGGCGTCGGCCTCCAGTCCGCAATTGCCGGCGATGCAGGCCAGCGGCTGGGCCAGGGCGCGCTGCACCAGGGCCGCTCCGTCGCGGGCGCTGCCGGACAGGTTGTCGATGACGGCGGACAGCGAGGGCGCCAGTTGCAGCAAGGCGGTGCCACCCCCGGCGACCACGCCCTCCTCCGTTGCGGCGCGGACGGCGTGGATCGAGTCCTCGATCATCTGGGCCCGGCGTTTCTGCTCGACCGGGGTGGCGCCGCCGACGCGGATGACGGCCGTACCGCCGGCCAGCCGGGCCAGGCGCTCCTGCAGCTTGTCATGCTCGATGTTGGGCGGAGCGAGCGCGAGTTGCCGGGCCACCTGCTCGCGCCGGGCCGCCAGCGCCGCCGGGTCGCCGCGGCCGCCGGTGATGACGGTCTGGTGGGCGGAAATTCGCGCCTGGCGCGCGCTGCCCAGGTCGCGCATCGAAACCTGGTCCAGTTGGCCGCCGAGGTCGCGGGCGATCACGCGACCGCCGGTGACGATCGCGAGGTCCTCCAGCATCGACTTGCGCCAATGCCCGTAATCGGGCGGATGGATCACGGCGACGGGGGCGCCGCCCTGCTCTCGCGCAGCCAACAGCGCCACGACGCAGGCGGGTGCTACTTCGTCGGCGATGATCAGCAACGGACGGTCGGTGTCGCCCAGCACCGCGCGGAGCATCGCGACCTGTTCGGGCGTCTGCAGCTTGAGATCCGTCATCAGGATCAGCGGGTTGTCCAGCACCGCCTGCATCGCCTCGACGTCGGTGACCATGTGATGCGACAGGTAGCCGCGGTCGAAGCCCATGCCGTCGATGACCTCCAGCCGGGTCTCGACGCTGTCGCCGATCTCGACCGTCACCACGCCACTCAGCCCGACGCGCTCCAGCGCCTCGGCCACAAGGTGGCCGGTCGCCTGGTCGTTGGCCGCGATCACCGCCACAGCGCGCGCTTGCGCTCCTTCGGGCGGCCGGGCGGAGGCCTGCAGGGCGGGAAGCATGTGCGCGACCGCGAGTTCCAGGCCGCGCACGAGCTCCACCGGGTTGGCCCCGTTGGCCAGGCATTGCAGGCCGCCCTGCACCAGCGCGTCGGCCAGCACGGTTGCCGTCGTCGTGCCGTCGCCGGCAACTTCGTTGGTCTGCATGGACACCTCGCGCACCACCTGCGCGCCCATGTTCTCGAACGGGTCCTCCAGCTCGATCTCACGGGCGATGCTGACGCCGTCACGCGACACCAGCGGCGTTCCCACCGGACGGTCGATGATCGCATTCATCCCCTTCGGGCCGAGCGTTCCGCGCACCGCCTTCGCGAGCTTGGCGACGCCCCGGCCCAGCGCCTCGCGGGCGGCCTCATCGTGCAGCATGATCTTCGCCATCGTATGTCAATTCCCCCGCTGCCGGCCCCTTGGGAGCCGATCGTTAGTGAGCTGTCGATGGGCCGGGCAGCCGCGTTACGGCGACGCTCGCGCCATCTGCCGCAATGGCCCCATGCGGGCGAAGTCCAGCAAGGTCGGCTCGCCATCTGCCGGGCGGTCCTCGCCGAAGCGGGCCGCGAGCAGCGCGCTGCACAGGGCGCCGTTGAATTCCGCATTGGTGCCGATCCGCCGCAGCGTCCGCAGGTAGGCGGCGAGGCCAGCGGCGTCGAGCGAGTGGCCGTCCGCATCCACGAACGCCAGGGCGTCCGGCGCTGTCGGCCCGGCGATGTCGCGGCGTTCGAGATAGCGCCCGCGCGGCCGCTCGCCCGGCGAGTCGAGGGAGAGCTGGGACAGGCCGGAAAGGGTCATCGCAACCAGCGTTTCCGAGGATGCGGTGTTTTGAAGGTGCTGGAGCAGGGCCTCCTGCCGCCGCTGGAACGCTTTCACCAGGAACGTCCGGCGTAGTTGCTGCAAGTCGTCCGTGGCGGCATCGCCGAAGGTGTCCTGGAACGACAGGCCGTGCGCGACGCCGTGGTTGATCTTCTCGGCGTACATGTGCTCGCCGTGCCGGGGCACGACGGCCGTGACCCAAGGCAGCACCGCAACCTCGCGCCGCATGTCGTCGGCCATCATGAAGGCGAAGTTGGCGGCGCACCAGTAGGTCGGCAGCCGGAAGTCGATCGCGACCACGCCGTCCCGGTCGACCGCGACGGCGGTGACGAAACCGAGTTCCGTCACCGGCTCGTCGAGTTCCGGATCGGTGACGTGGTCGAGCCTCGCCAGGACCTCCGCCGCGCGATCCGGGTTCGTCATTCCGCCGCCACCAGCTCCGGGGCGCGGATGCGGCAGCGCGCCGGCACGTCGACGTCGTACAGCCGCGCCGCGTTCAGGCCGAGGATCTTGCGCTTGGCGTCCATCGTCAGGTTGACGCCCTTGTCGCGCACGATCTGCTCGGGCAGTTCGTAGGCCATGAACTTCTCGACCAGCCACTGCGGCGTCCAGATCGCATAGTCGCTGCCGAACAGCAGCCGGTTCTCGCCGAGCCAGAACAGCAGCTCGGAGATGAGGTTGGCGAAGTAGTCGGGCCGCGCGTGGATGAACGGCAGCGCTACCGCCAGACCGCCGAACACGTTGCGCTCCTGCACTGCGATCCAGCAGAAATCGTCCAGCCGCGGCAGGCCGCAATGCTCGACGATGAAGTTCAGGTTCTGGAAGTCGGTCGCGCAATGGTCGATGTCGGCCACGTCGAAAGCATCGCGGTCCAGCGGGGTAATGGTCGGCCCCTTGTGGACATGGATGTTCTTGATGCCGAGCTTCTCCGCCCGCTCCAGGTACTTGTAGGCCCACGGGTCGGACAGCTTATAGCCGCGGCTCTCGCCCTTCCACTCGGCCGTGTAGAGCTTCACACCCTTAAGCTGATACTTCTCGGCCATCTCGTCCAGCGCGTCGAGGCCGGCCTCCTGGTCGCGCGGATCGAACGAGCCGTTCAGGATGAAACGGTCGGGATGCGCCTGCTTGATGACGGCATTCTGCTCGACCGTGTTGAACCCAGCGTTGTAGAAGTCGGTCAGGTGCGTCGGCTGCAGGATGGCGATGTTGTCGGGCCCGTCCACGAACAGGTCCTGGTACATCTGCTCGGCGCCGTACTTGTCGAACTTCTCCTTAGGCCAAACCTGGTCCTTGGGGCTGAGCGAGGTGTGCTAGCCGTAGAAACAGTCGATGAACTGCTTGCCGTGAATGTTCTTCTGGTTCGCCGGGCTGGCGTCCCAATTATGCACATGCCCATCGATGATGAAAATATCTTCGCCGTTTTTGGTCTTATACAAGTCTGTTCCCCTTTTCTGGACGCCTGCTGCGGGCGTCTTATTCGTACTTGATGTATTCCATCGCTTCATTCATGTCGCCGAACAGCACGACAGTCTCATCGTCCGGCATGACCATGCGACCGTAATGCGTGGACGTGCAAATCTCGAACAAGTACGGCGTCATCGGCCGTCCCAGCGCCTCGCTGATCTCCTCCATGTTGAAGACGATCTTGCCCTCGCCGTCGATCCGGATCATCGCCGGCATGTAGGTCACGGTGATGCCGGGCTTGCTCGCCATCACCTCGGCGATCGAGCGCGACTCGACGCTGTCGTTCATCGTCACCCCGCACTGGTGCGAGACGGTTTCCTCGAACTTCATGTCTTTCATGGACTTGAAGATGTTGTCGTGATGGGACTGGGTCATGCTGCTCTCCTTGGATGTTCGGCTCAGCCACCGATGACCGAACGGGCGTCGAAGCCGATCTGTGCCGAGATGGCGCGCAGGCGGTTGTGCGACTGCTCCACGGCATCGGTGAACTGCGCCACTTTGACCCGCGGCTGCGACCAGATCGGCTGCAACAGGTTGGCCGCCTCGGTCGCGAGCTGCCCATGCTTCTCCGCCCAGCCGACCAGGATTTTCCGGTTTGCCTCGCCGTGCGCCTCGTCTTGGGTGAGCATGGTGAACAGCTCGACCGTGTTCGCCAGGTTGCGCTCGTAGTCGCCCTCGGCGGCCGACACCACCGACGGCGTCATGAAGTCGTTCTGCGACGCCGCGAGCTGCAGCACCATGCCGCTGCGGAACAGCTCGGCCACCAGCGGCTCGAAGATGACGTTGGCGGCGAAATACTGCTCCAGGTAGTCGTTGGCGCCCATGATGGCCTCGATGGCGTGGCGCGTGCCCTGCCAGGTCGGGTTTTCCATCCAGTGCTGCTTGCCTGCATCGAGGTCGAAGCCCTCCAGGTCGAGCGCCAACTCACCGAGATATAGGGTCAAGTCCTGCGAGAAACGCAGCTTGTAAGATGAATTAGTCAGGATCGCGTTGTTGACCATCTGCGTGTAGCCGTATCGCTGCGCCTGCATCAGCGACGTGCCCAGGCCGAACTCGGCATGCTTGAACGCGCCGAGATGGTCCTGCAGCACCTTCACCCACGCCTTGTCGAAGCGCTTGGACGCGCCCGAGCGCCGGCCGTTCTCGATCACGTTGGTGACCATGCCGACGATGGTGGACTGGCGCTGGTAGTGGGTGCGCTCCCATTCCTGGTCGACCGAGCGGTATTTGTGCCAATCCGAGCTTTTGAGCGCCGTCCAGCTCTCGCTGCAGGTCGGCGTGCCGTCGGCGAACGAGATGATCCATTCCTGCAGCAGATACCGCTTCGGGTCGGGCTGGACATCGACCGTCATGTCCTCGTAGTGCGTCGCCTTGCGGCCCTTCGGCTCGAAGTAGTTGTATTTGCGGCTATCCGACCCGGCGAATACCGACGACCCCGCCGCCCCCGACTTGTCTGGCACGACCTGCTCAGTAGAACTCATGGCCTTGGTCCCCTTGTTGACACTTTTATCGTTTTGGTAGGCTTCGCGGTCAGCGCGTCGCTGGCGTGAACTTGTCGAAGTAGATCCGGTCGGGCTCCACCCCGGCCATTTGCAGCACCGGCAGCACCGCATCGATCATCGGCGGCGGCCCGCAGGAATAGGCGTCCATCTCGCCATCGAGCGCCTCCGCGCGCAGCGTGCGAGCGACGACATCGTGGATGAACCCGGTCTCGCCGGTCCAGCCCTCATCCGGTTCGGCGTGCGACAGCGCGGGGATGAAGCGGAAATCCGGCATTTGGGCCGCGAGTTCGGCGAACCGGTCCAGGTAGAACAGGTCGCGCGTGGTGCGGGCGCCGTAGAAGAAGCGGACTGGACGCTGCTCGTCGCTGTGCAGGTGGTCGTGCAGGATCGACCATAGCGGCGACATGCCGGAGCCGCCGCCGATCAGCAACAGCGGGCCAGGACGGGCCTCGCGCCGGAAGCAAGTGCCGTAGGGGCCCTTCGCCACCATGCGATCGCCGGGCCGCAACCCGCCATCGAGTTGGGCGGAGAAAGCGCCATCCGGGTATTTCTTGATGATGAACTGCAGCCGAGTACCGTCACCCGGATTGCTCGCCATGGAGTAGGCGCGGGTGATGCCGGCAGCCGCGATGGTCAGGTCGACATACTGCCCGGCCCAGAAGCGCAACGGTGCTTCCAGTTCGATTTCCAGAAGGCGGATGTCGTGAGTCAGGTCGGTAACGGCGATGACCGTCGCGTCGAACGCCTTCACGGCGATCGAACGCCGCATCAGGTCTTCGTCGTAGTTCAGCAGCTCGACCACGATGTCGCTGTAGGCCAGCGTGCGGCAGAGCAGGATATGGTCGGTGTCGCGCTCGTAGTCCGGCAGGGCGAAGGTGGAATATTTCAGCAGCTCGATGTCGCCCTCGATCAGGCGCGATTTGCAACTGCTGCACTGGCCTTCCTTGCACCCGTGCATGACCGAGATACCCTGACGGAACGCGGCATCGAGCACCGTTTCGTCCTCGCTCACATCCATCTCGATCCCGACCGGCTCGAAGCGGACGGTATGGGTCTGGTCGGCCATTTCTTCCCCTTATCCGGTGCAGTCGCCGGGGGCTGGCGCGGCCAGCCCCCGGATGGTCAAGCGTCAGGCGTCAGTTGCAGGGATTGATCTTGAACCCCTTCCGGTACTCGGTCACGGCGACCTCGCGCTGCTCCGGGGTCAGCGCCCGGAACGCCTTGAGCGGGCTGCCCAGCTTGTGGCCGCGCACGTCGTCGAGCGTCCACATCTTGCTGTCCTCGAAGTGCAGGTGCGGCTGCGGCACGAGCGTCTTGCCGTCACTGCGGACGAAGCCGAGGTCCGCGATCGCGTCGGCCACGTCCCAGCCGTCGTAGCACTCCTCCCACTCGCGCCGGCCGCTGAAGCGGCCCATCGCGGGCGTCGGACGGCCTTCGTACTCGGCGGAGAAGGCCACCTTGTGCGTCCAGCGGCAAATCTCGGAGCAGTAGGTGTACATCTTGCCGTCGACTTCGTCGCAGCAGAAGTCCTCGCGGATCAGGCAGGGGACCATGCAGCTCCAGCAGCGGTGCGGATAGGCATAGCCGACGTCCTGGTTGAACAGGATGCTAGTCTCGCCCTTGTGGCTGAGCTTCTCGTACCAGCGCCAGTAATCGCCGAACTCGGCGTACCAGCCCGGATACTTGAACTCGAACCACTCGAAGTCCTTGTCGGTCTGGGCCTCCTGGCGCCAGAACGCCACCGGCCAGCCGACCGAGAAGAATTGTGCCGTCTTGTGCACGTAGTTCTTCTTGACCATGCGGTCCCAAGCCAGCGCCACGTCGTCGTGGTGGATCTTGATGCCGTACTTCTCGAGCGGCAGCATGTACGTGCGGTAGTAGTCCTCGTAAATCCAGCGGTGCCACAGTTCCGCGTAGGACTCTTTGTTCTTGTCGCGGTCGGTGGTGCCGTATTCGACGATCGTGCCGACAGCGGCGTCGACGATCGCGTGGTTCTGCCAGAACGCATACTTGAGGTCGCGCTCAATCAGCTGGTGGTTGTCCGGGTCGTTGATCAGCAGGGCCATTCAGTTCTGGCGATGTGGCTTGATTTGTCCACTCCGGCGTGAACAGGGCGGAAACAGGTAACGGTTGTATGAGGGCGACTTTCCAGCTTCGTG
>JAABUJ010006580.1_pt1 | contig 11158 bp, 11 predicted proteins | sample 5559131 | NCBI WGS metagenome assembly JAABUJ01 (sample SAMN10711875, study PRJNA513366) | rock metagenome | isolation source: Antarctica rocks | place: Antarctica: Victoria Land, Mt New Zealand nord | collected 2016-01-07 | reverse complement strand
TTGGCTTCACGTAACCACCCACAGTGTGCCGATAACACATTAGGATCCTCTTCTTACCAACTTCACGCAAAAGACTGATGGACTGTTCTGTTCGGATTGTCCCTCTTTCAGGCCCTACGAGATGTGCAGCGAGACTCTCACAGCTCCCTTACCCCGGAACGTATCCTCAGCACCTCTACCTTGTTCGCTGAATGAGAGCAGCGGCGTGACCAACGTTGTACGGCCTGAGTATGCTTACCAGACGCTTGGGAAGGGCATTAGCCAGGTCAATTCGTCCTTCAATCTCGTCAATTTCACCTCTCTTGACCATGCAGAGTCCAAAAAGAACTCAACACTTGTCCAGATTGTCACCACTTTGCAGGGCGGGACGTTTCATGCTCTATTTTTCAATCCGAAATCAGCCGAAAATTATGATGGGACCGATGTTGGCGCTGGACCGGATTTTGGCCTGGACTACGTTGCGGACACAATTTCCATGGCAACACAATGCAGAATGGCTACCAGAGATTGCAACATTACTTCCATAACATCCGAGTCGATCAAGCTAGACCAGAACAATCTCTCGATACCTTTCCGTTGTTACGACGACTTCTCTGGTAACCTCGGTCTGACACCAGCAACAGGCCATGAAAGAGCTCAGGGTTGGAACATGAGCTTCTACGACATCATCGATGGCTGACCTCGAAATATGCCCGTCCAAGCCCAGTCAAATCCTTTCAAATTCTACGTGGCAGCTGCCGTGAACAGCATTAATGCTCAGAACCTCCAAGATGCTGCCATACTCGGACATACACCCGACAACGAATCTCTCGTTAATGTTGGAGGTAGCTTTAGCGCATTCGCTCTGAACTGCGAAGCGACTATTTACGACGTCAGATACTCTTTGATCAACGGCTCCTTCGATAGCTTCACCGCGACGAAAGCCTCGCCTCAAAAAGCCTCTATTATCAAAGCCCCTCTGCAAGTCGGTTTTGGCCAATATCACCTTTACGAAGCCGCTCTCATTGCTGCTCTCCCCCATGACAAACCTATCGCCGACACTATGAGCAAAGCCTTCAGTCAAACCGGTATGGCGTTAGCTTCTGGAGCATTCGATCCTGATGACGCTGCTCTCGCGCGTTTCCGGTGGACGGTCACTGTAACAGAAGTGCACAAGGCTCCGTTCTGGTTTCTGGTAATCGTTTGTCTCGTGTACTCCATGTTTGGTCTGGCAATGACAATTATGGCCTTCCTTCTAAGGCGTACGCCTGAGGTTCGGGGTCATCAGGCTAGGCTGATGGTTCAGTGGGGGCCAGAAATCCAGAGTGGAAGCGGTCCAAAACAGAAGGAGGACAAAGAGAGGAAAGAGAAGCAGTGGTCAAGATCTTCGGAAAGAGAATTCGCTGAGTTTGAACGACGCCTTTACGTAGCTAATCGTTGAGAATGACCGGAATCATAGCAACTTTCTATAGAGCTGCCCATACTCGAAGTGACAGTGAGATCAGAAGGCAGATGTAACGGCTGATCAAAGAGCTCTGAACTAGACCAGAAGGCATTTCAAAGATGGTGACGGCGATTTTTTGCATCGTGAGCGGAAGAAGAATCTTCTTTCATGTGAAACCCTAAGCTTGGAATTTGGCGCCTCAACCCTAGGTGTGGCGCGAAACCCGCCAATCGCTTTCCTCTTGAGCGCTCGCCTTTCTCTATCATTCTGCAGCAAGGCTTCGGCAGGCGCCTGAAGCTCAGCAAGATGTAAGGTGCCTTCACAGCCTCTATACGCCAAACGTATGCTAATCAACATTCCCAGGCCACCTCTAGTCAAGAACGCCCAGATAAAGTCCGCCACGATCCACAGTCCTCTACCTTTCTTCCTCCACACCTATATCTGGCCCTTTCTCTTCATATGGCCGGCTTTCTTCGCTTTCTACCTGTCCGAAGAGAGGTACAACAAGTATATTGCCGGCTCCGAATGGACATTCGTCTGGGCCGGCTCGATCATCACGGCGCAATCTCTTACATGGCTTACTACCAAGTGGAACGTCAATGTTGATGCGCTCTTCACTTCAACAAAAGCCGCAGATCTCAGGAGTGCAAGGCTCATTAAGGTTGTACCGGTTACGAACGCCGGCTCCGCAGAAATATGCTCCTTAATCAGGGATACAGTCGGGGGACAGCAGAATGTGTCGTTCCTCTTCCAGAAGCGGAGGTTCCTCTACAACTTCAAGCAAGGCTATTTTGCGCCGCTATCTTACTCGATAGACGAAGAACCGAGACCTAAGATCAGCACGTACCAGGAGTCGGTGGGCCTTGCGTCCAAATCCTCGATCGATCGCATTCAGCAACATTATGGGAACAACACCTTTGACATCCCCGTACCCACGTTTACGGAATTATGGAAAGAGCACGCGGTGGCGCCCTTCTTCGTGTTCCAGATGTTCTGCGTGGGTCTTTGGCTGTTGGACGATTACTGGTATTACTCGCTGTTCACACTGGTCATGCTTGTTGGATTTGAAAGCACTGTCGTGTGGCAGAGACAGAGGACTTTGAATGAGTTCCGAGGCATGAGCATCCAGCCGTACGATATCTGGGTCTGCCGTGAGGGCAAATGGGGCCAGATCACCAGTGACCAGCTTCTTCCTGGGGATTTGGCTTCCGTCAGTCGGATGAAGGAAGATAGCGGCGTTGCCTGCGACATGCTCCTCGTCGAGGGCACTGCTATTGTCAACGAAGCGATGCTTTCCGGAGAGAGCACGCCGCTGCTCAAGGAATCAATCCAGCTGCGTCCTGGGGATGACATGATCGACCCGGAAGGTATTGATAAGAATGCTTTCCTGTGGGGAGGCACTAAAGTACTTCAGGTGACGCACGGTCACGCTAGCGAAGATGCACCCGAAATGATACCTACACTGTTGTCTGGTGTCAGTCCGCCTCCGGATAATGGTGCCATGGCAATCGTCGTCAAGACAGGTTTCGAGACGAGCCAAGGGAGCCTTGTCCGTACTATGATCTACTCGACCGAAAGAGTATCCGCAGGCAACGTCGAAGCCCTGCTGTTCATCCTCTTTCTGCTTGTCTTTGCGCTCGCCGCATCGTGGTACGTATGGCAAGAGGGCGTTAGCAAAGACCGCAAGAGATCCAAGCTTCTGCTTGACTGTGTCTTGATTATCACGAGTGTAGTACCCCCTGAGCTACCCATGGAACTCAGTCTGGCTGTCAATACCAGTCTTGCCGCTCTGAGTAGATTCGCAATTTTCTGCACAGAGCCTTTTCGAATACCCTTCGCTGGTAGAATTGATGTCGCATGTTTTGATAAGACTGGAACTCTGACAGGGGAAGATCTAGTGGTGGACGGTATTGCTGGGTTGTCACTTCAGATAGATGGTACTGGCGCTGGGCGCACAGACTTGACACCTGTTGTGGACGCTGGACAGCATACAATACTGACGCTGGCTACTGCTCACGCGTTGGTGAAGCTCGACGAAGGCGATGTCGTTGGTGACCCGATGGAGAAAGCCACACTCAACTCTCTAGGCTGGACCCTTGGCCGCAACGACACCCTTACAAGTAAGCCTATGGCCAAAGGACGCTCGATGGGTCAGGATGTGGTCCAGATTAAGCGAAGATTCCAGTTCTCGTCCGCATTAAAACGGCAAAGCTCTATTGCGACCGTCGTAACTTATGATCGATCCAATACGAAGAAGGTCAGAAGAACCTTTGTGGGCGTCAAGGGTGCGCCAGAAACTATCCAAAATATGTTGGTTAAGATACCTTCATATTACGAGGAAACTTACAAACATTTCACTCGGAACGGAGGCCGTGTCCTCGCCTTGGGTTATCGGTATCTATCAACGGATGCAGAACTCGGCCAGAAGCGGATTAATGAGATGGTTCGGCAAGACGTAGAGACGGGACTCACTTTTGCTGGATTTCTCGTTCTCCAGTGTCCACTGAAGGACGATGCGATAAGCTCTGTGCGGATGTTGAACGAGAGCAGTCACCGCTGCATCATGATTACGGGTGATAATCCTTTGACTGCTGTGCATGTTGCTCGTCAAGTCGAGATCGTTGATCGCGATGTTCTTATCCTTGACGCACCGGAGCATGATAGCAGTGGCACAAAGCTCGTCTGGCGAAGCGTAGACGACGAAGTCAATATCCCTGTTGATCCGAGTAAACCGTTAGATGCTAAGATCTTGGAGGAGAAGGATCTATGTATTACCGGCTACGCCCTGTCGAAGTACAAGGAACAGCCAAGTTTGCCGCAGCTGTTACGGCATGTATGGGTTTACGCACGGGTTTCCCCCAAGCAGAAGGAGGAGATATTGCTCGGTCTGAGGGCTGCTGGCTATCATACGCTGATGTGTGGTGACGGCACTAACGACGTGGGGGCGCTGAAGCAAGCCCATGTCGGTGTGGCTTTGCTTAACGGATCGCAGGATGATCTGAACCGCATTGGGGAGCACTATAGGACTACAAAGATGAAGGAGATATACGAGAAGCAGGTATCATTGATGAAGAGGTTCAATCAACAAGCTCCTCCGGTGCCGCTGCAGATAGCCCATCTATATCCGCCCGGACCCAGCAATCCCCACCACGAGAAAGCTACGCAGCAGCAAGCGGAGAGGAAAGGCACCGCCAGAGCAGATGCCGTGAATGCGCTTGCATCAGAAGAATTAGAAGAGGCCACAATTACATCGCCTGGCGCAAAAGCCCTCCAAGACGGCGGTGGGAATCTTTCTCCACAAGATAAACGACACCGAGAAGCCCAGAAGAAGGCTGCTGGTTTGGCAGATCAGCTTACTGCGACAATGATGGAGCAAGAGCTTGATGAGAATGAACCTCCGAAGATCAAATTGGGCGACGCTTCAGTTGCCGCACCTTTTACCAGCAAGCTTAAGAATGTTGTAGCCATACCCAACATCATAAGGCAAGGCCGGTGCACGTTGGTTGCGACGATACAAATGTACAAGATATTGGCTCTAAACTGTTTAATCAGCGCATACAGTTTGAGCGTGCTTTATCTGGAAGGAATCAAGTTTGGGGATGGTCAGGTAACAATCAGCGGTATGCTCATGAGTGTCTGCTTCCTCTCAATCTCAAGAGCAAAGGTACGTCGGCTCGATCATCTCCTAGCCCTGCTCATACTAAACTAAATTGTAGTCCGTCGAAGGCCTATCGAAAGAGCGACCACAACCCAACATCTTCAATCCCTACATCATTGGCTCCGTCCTCGGCCAATTCGCCATCCATATCATCACCCTCATCTACCTCTCTAATTACGTCCAACAAATCGAGCCCCGCAAAGAGAACGTCGACCTCGAAGGCGAGTTCGAGCCCTCCCTCCTCAACAGCGCCGTCTACCTCCTGCAACTAATCCAGCAAATTTCCACCTTCGCCATCAACTACCAAGGCCGCCCTTTCCGCGAAGGCATCCACGAAAACAGAGGCATGTACTGGGGTCTCGTTGGTGTGTCCCTGGTGGCGTTCTCCTGCTCCACAGAGTTCATCCCGGAAATCAATGAGAGATTGAAGCTGGTACCTTTCTCGTTCAACTTCAAGGTTGTCATGACATCCGTCATGGTTGTCGACTATGTGGGCTGTTATATTATAGAGAAGCTGTTGAAGCGCGCTTTCAGTGATTTCAGACCGAAGGATATTGCAGTGCGAAGGCCGGATCAGATTAAAGCGGAGGAGACGAGAATAGCGAAAGTCAAGTGGGAGGAGTTGGAGAAGGAGAAGGAGATTGCGGGTAATGGTGTTGCATAGTGTAAGGTAGATAGATAGATACAATAGATAATCGTTTCTTGAATGTAGGTTCCTTTAATAAGTTGGATCTTTCGGATCCGGATCCGGCTTCTTTCATATACCCTGATCTTTCGTTGACAGTCATGTCACATCTGTATCAGCTTCCCTCACTTCGATAAAGTCACATCGTGAAGTGGGCTTCATCCATGCTTGGCGGCGAAGCTGCCTACAAATAGCCATCTCCACGCCCACACGAACTCAAACTTCTCCATATCCCTCTACATATCAGCGTGGGTAGTAAAGCTCTTTACCTGCATTGAATGACTAGATTGCTATAGAATCATATATATATACTCGAGACCTCCTAGTATATTTATCCTAAATGCAAATTCCCAGTGCGATCGTGGAAACGACACCATCCAATGATTAGACAATCACGCTTTCCTACACTATCCACAGCATGGAAAGAGAGTCATGCCAGGATACCTGCAATGTTGTTCAACTGTCAGGGAACATACAGCATCCTAAATCGCGATACTTGGCAAGACATGAGTAATCGCTTTCCGATTCCTATACTCCCCTTCAATTGAGACATCCGAGGTTGACACTGTTTCAGTCTTCAAGATTACTGTTCTGCTCCTCCCATGCCGCTGACCCCAGTCATTATACTATATATATGAGCAATGTCTATAAGCTTTCGTTTAAGGCTTACCTTGCGATGAGGGGAATTCTTGCCCCATTCGCGCTTATGTTTTGCTGCATCGCAACCATGAGAGCTTTAAGCTTTATACTCTCACAAGAAAGCGAGTCTATATCTTATATTGCAAAAAAACTCGGATATCGCTCAAAGATACTACTCAAGCGGCATCGCATGCTCCCCGGCTTACCATAACCTTCCTCGTCAGCACTATCAACGCCTTTGATGTTGATCTGGTGGGCGTAGTGGAAGGGAAATCTCCAGTTTATACGCCGACTTACTCCTAAAACATGGCAAATCGACGCACTCGAGTAAGTACAATTTCCCAAATTCGATAATCTAATAGAGTCTCTTCTCGAAGACGTTTTACCGCCAATCAGTAGACATTGGGAGTTGCTCATGAACATCACACCTAAATTTCCGATTGCGGATGTGCATCACGATCGAGATATGAGCGTTCTGTCAGCGCTGATCTACCGGGCCCCGATGATGCTGCTCAAGATTTTGCCGATGGTGGTGGACTACACAAAAGGCAAAATCACCTCGCGATGCCAGAAAGTGGCGAAATCCAATGAACTCAATCAACAATCAGAGACGTGTGATTTTTGTCTCTTGTGTAGAGGGTGATTTGAGTCGGCTGCCTGAATTATATCTCGATATTTGCTTATGGTTTGGACTGGAGTGGCGAAAAGCTCGAGCATTGCGCTCTCACGACATGGCCTGGTTTTCACACCCGGAAGGTCATGGAACACATGCGGCTCGCAGTGCCTCGATATACCTTCGACCTGAAAAACAGCATCCATCTTGAAGGCAAGAATCAAGAATTGCTGTGACCCAACAACATCTCATCTATCATCACTCTCACCGAAGATCTATTCCGAAAATCTCGATGCCAAAGAACCAAACATTACCTTATTAGAGGCCAATAGATGATCAGGAACCAAGGGATTTTATAAAAACCGTGGATGCATTCCGTGGTCTGGATCCAGGAGATGAAAGATACGATGGGGACGAACTCAATAAAGATTATAACGTTGGAGATGAAGAGAGAAAGGTTGTGAAAGACGCGGATTGTCCCGAGGTTATAGCGTATCTATCTCAAGCGACTATTGGCAGGCCCTCGGGAGTCTATTAGCATGCTCTTTGGGAGCTCTCGGCCAAGCTACAATCAGCCAAATAAGGGGATTATCATGACCAGGCCTAATACTGTGTCACTGATTCCGTGAGGTCATGGGGTGGGGCAAAAGTCCCGTTGTGCCCGCAGCACCGAGACCAATCTGGCATTGGAACAGCCGTCTGGGCGTCGACGCCCTCACCCGCGCCGTGGACGAGGAGGCGCTTGGCCGTGACGTGGACATCACAGATGAGATCCGCCGCCAATTCTGAGATTTGCCGGCAGCCCTCAACACCATGACCGCCGTGGCTTCCGACTACTCCGAAGCCTACCATCTATTCAGCTTTGACGTCCACGAACCCCTCTTCCCCAGACAGTGCCCCGAGTCGAGCACCAGCACAGCGCCAGAGACAAGTGAACCAGCCGCAGAGGTGAACAACAACGCCAATCCCGTCCATAACATCGATGGCACAGCCGCCGAGAGCGCCACGGCACAGCCAGAAGCCCCAAAGCGCGCCAAACGCATCTTGAAGCCGCATCAAGTCGTCTTCCTCGCACGGGCCTGGTGGGTTGAAGAGATTTTGGGTGGCAGGGCACAGCGACGATATGGGGCTTTGAAAAACCCTGGCGGCACTGGCATTCACTACTGACCAGGCTGGGGGCACCCAGAATGGATATATGAAAGCCACCGCTGAGAAGACCTCAATTCACGAAGTCTAACGCAATTCAAAAATAGCGCTGGCCGATCTCGGTTTGCCTAAGGTGTCTCGGATGGAAGATGGAAGCCACTGCCATCCTGGTCGTTTCCATCCCTCACTGCTTATGCTCGAAGCTATAGGTTCGCCGCCCAGCCGTGTCCTACCAGCTCGATCGACCATGGTGTGGATCACAGGTCGGGGTGGAAGAGGCTGTAAACGCTCGTAGTAAGGCCCAGCAATCAGAGCTAGCTGCAGAGAGCTTGAGGCTGCTGTCCATACCTCGAACGAAGGAAGCGCCAGTGACAATGTCCGCAAGCCAATTACAGCGTGTTCGCTAGGTTGATGATCCGTCTACCTATCAGGTTCTTGGGTGTGTATGCTCTGCTACTCTCTTTGTGATTATTTGAATGAACGTGACGGGTTTCTATGACCTATTCTATATAGAGGAATTCGACGGTCTGTCTGCGCTCGAATTTTTCTTTGGCTCAGCTTTCATTTGTTTCGATATATTCGACGGACGACCCGAATGCGAACTCAGAGAGAAGATCAATGGCAAAAGGATCAGGCATAGTCTGCGCAGAAGTACTATCTGTCTACCTCGGAACGTGGCATATTCTGGCTGTAAATCCCACGCCACAAAGAGCCGGCACAAGTTACCATGGATGAAGACAATCTTGTCCCAGATCTGCTTGTTCTGGTCACAATTCAATGCGAGTACGGAAAGATGGAAATCACACCAGGTGGACACCGAAGGCGATCAGTGGATTTGTTCAAGCTGGGATCACGGCAAGAACCAAGCTTGCACAACCGAGTCAAGTCACTTTTCAAATATTTCTCCAACCAACTGCAAGAGCGCCTCGACCAGCCCGCCATCTGTATATTCACTGTTGACACAGCACAAAGCCAGGAAGGATGGAGGGAGATGGCACGTCACAAATGGCCTGTTTTGCAAATCACTCAAGCATTTCGCGAAAGCGGCTACGGAGTCTCCGAACAGCCTTCTCCTTCAAGTGGTCATGTACACTGGCAGCCAAACTACACAAGATCAAGTTCAACAGGAAGCCCAAGTCCGACAGGGGGCCCAAGGTCAACAGGGAGGTAAATTCCACATGGCATATGGGCAAGCTCCGCCCGCACCTTAGCAGCCTCAGGCTGGTTAAGGTCAATATCACGGCACACCTGGGCAGTGCAGGCAAATCAATACAAACTTGCATCATACGACTCCCAGTACCAGCCCCCTCCCAAGCCATCATCTCCATCAGGTTCCCTCTGCACGCTCCTCCCAGGCTCATCCCCCTACGGCCTACTAGGATGCTCAAGCTTCGTATGTCATTGTCTTAACGCCATAACACCATTTACCTTCGGAGCTGATTCCACTTGTCAGAACGGTCTGGTATACCTAGAATGAAGATTACGAAACAACACTACTATCTACAAAGCAGCCAATGACTACATTCCTGGGACAAGTATGAGGACCATTGGAGACACACTACTCCGTCCGCCCTTTTTAAATTGCTAATCAGACTGCGTTCACAGATCAGATTGCATGGATGAAAACTCACGCCGTTTGAGTGATCGACTTGGATTGTGGTGTGCGATCGAGGTCGCTAGCTCTAGGTACAGATCATAAGGAGCCGACGCTCCCGAGTAACAAAGCACCATTCTCAAAATAAAAGAGCGCAGAGCACTAACACGTTACCGGTTCAGGTCGAGGGCTAGTGCCAAGGACAAGGAAGATCCAACGCGCCGGGAGGCAATTCAGTGGGTTAACATGATCAAGTCAAGTGTCTTAGTCTCGTTCCGAGCGCACTGAAAGCTCTGAGACATGGCAAACCAGAGTGTAGCTCGTTCCAATGGCCAAAAGACGTGATGCTAATATCAAGCCCAGCCGTCAGAGTCGCACCAGCCACGGCGGAGCAAGTTCCGCCGAGTAGATGGGGTTTGAATACTCACACTCACAAGAGAATGTCTTTTTCTGTACAACCTCTTTGACTCAGTACGCGGAGCCAAGCACAGGCCAACCACTCACAAGCTCAGCAAACTGCGAGTCTGCAGGCATAACCTCAGAAACAGGAGCCTCGAGGCGCCATATGGCTAGAGAAAGCTGTGGATGCAGGACAAAGCGAAGGGAGCTTATTGCTGCTTCCAAAGGATCCGAAGAATCTCAGAACAGTATTGTGACCATAAAAGTCATAGATTCTGTCAAGTAGCTGAAGGGTCCTAAGACCTCAATACACTCCTTACAGCACGATTCACAGTCGAATGGCCATACTTTTCTGTTTGCTCAGTCAAGATATAGGAAGGTCGTCATAATAAAGACAAGCTCAAGTCAGTTCCTTCAATTCTACACCGTGCGGCGATACAGCTGACTAACAGCGAGAGCAACGGCCATGAGAAGGGTACTCAGACTGTCCTCGCTGCAACAACAGCTGGCATTGCAATAGTCAATGCTGGTCTCGATGCCAGCGGTGGGGCATGAAATACGATCTCGCCGGTCGAGAGAATTGGTGAGACTGCAGTAGGCCTTGCCCATGTCATTCACTTCCTGATACCTGAGTTTGAAAGCTTGGAACGAGCGACAAGTCAGTACTTTGGTGCGAGCATCTACAAGTACAAACATGGGACGGCGGGATATCCCTCCAGGGATATCCACATACAGAAATGAATCTCATCCTTTGCACCATTAATGAAAAAGTCAACGCGTACAAAGAAGGACAGCACTACAGCTCATTGCGACAATTATACTGCAGTAAATATGGCCAGGCTCTCCGACCATCTAACGACAGTCACTACGATGCCCTCTATCATGAATCGACGTCCCAGTGGGCTTAAAACACCTCGAAATTGTAAAGAACGCGGTGAATACTCAAGAAGAAGGAGAACTCCTTGTACTATATGCAAGAGACTGAGGCCGAAGCCGCGTAT
>JAABUJ010006579.1_pt1 | contig 11158 bp, 10 predicted proteins | sample 5559131 | NCBI WGS metagenome assembly JAABUJ01 (sample SAMN10711875, study PRJNA513366) | rock metagenome | isolation source: Antarctica rocks | place: Antarctica: Victoria Land, Mt New Zealand nord | collected 2016-01-07 | reverse complement strand
CAGATGCGCCCGCAACGCCGTGTACCTGCGCCCCGCAGCCTCTGCCACCTGCATGTCCACCGCCATAGCACAACCGTAAGGGCATCACACCATAAAACCTAGCTTATTTTGACGCGGGTCCTTACCTGGTGTAGCGGGGCGCCGTGGTCGAGCCGGCGCAGCAGGCCGGCTGCCATGAGGCCGAGGGCGGTGGCGGGCGGCTCTGTGAGGGTGGCGTCGCGGCGGATCGCTGGGTCGGTGGTGTCGAGGTCGTGGCTGCCGGGGCGGCAGACGTAGCCCTTCTCGGTGACGGTGAGGGTGACCGCCGTCGTGTCAGGGTCGGCGATGGCGTCGACGACCTGCTCGGGCTCGTCGGCCGCGAGGAGGACCTTGTCGATGACGGTGATCTCGCGGGGCGGGGCGGCGTCGGGACCGACCTCGAGGACGGTGTAGCGGCCGTGCTGGGCGCGCATGGCTTGGACGAGGTTTCGGTTGCGGAAGCTGACGGCGGTGATGCGCCAGTCGTGGTGGGCGGCTGAGTTCGCGTCCTGCGTGTAGACGGCCTGGTGCGCCCGGTGGAAGTTGCCGAGGCCGAGGTGGACGATGCGGCTCACGGCGCGGCAGGTTATTCCACCTGACGACGGCCGGTCAAGCGGATGCCGTGAGCCGCCCCGTGTCCGGAGACTCAAACCTCGGGAAGTCTGGAGAGGGTGGCCTCGGGAGACGTCAGCTGAGCTCGAGGACGACCTTCGATGAGACGCCGGCGTCGCGGGCGACGTCCATCGCTTCAGTGACGTCGTCGATGCCGAAGGTGTGCGTGACGACGTGCTGGAAGCGGTCGTCGGTCACCAGGAGTTCGATGGCCTCGTCGATCTCGTCGGCGAAGCGGAACGCTCCGCGAAGGGTGATCTCGCGGGCAACGAGCGCTGCAAGGGCAATGGGGAGGTCGCCGCTCGGGAGGCTGCCGACCTGGACGACGGTGCCGCCGCTGACGACGGAGGCGATGGCCGCACTGAGCCCGCGAGGCGAGCCTGAGGCCTCGATCGCGACGTCGTATGCCAGCTCGGGCACCGGCTGCTGGTCGACACGGATGGTCTCGGTGGCGCCGACGAGGCGGGCCACCTCGAGCGGCTTGTCCTGGAGGTCGGTAGCGGTAATCTCGACTGCTCCTCGTGCGGCCGCAGCCGCCACGACGAGCGCCCCGATCGGGCCGGATCCGGAGACCAGGACCTTCTTGCCCCTGATGTCGCCGGCCTGGTTGACGGCGTGGAGAGCGACACCCAGGGGCTCGGCCAGCACGGCGCGGGCGAGGTCGAGACCTTCCGGCAGCGGGCGAAGCTGGTCCTTGCGGACGATGAACTGCTCGGCGAAGCCTCCCTGGGTCTGCGGGTCGCTCGCCGCCGAACCGAAGTAGCGAGCGTTACGGCAGGTGTTGGGGTGGCCCGCCCGGCACTCGGGGCACGTGTGGTCGACAGTGGCGGGGTGGATGGCGACCGGCGTGCCAGGTGCGAACGTGCCACTGGGGTCCATGTCGACGCGGCCCACGACCTCATGGCCGAGGACGAGCGGCTCCCGGAGGACGAAGTTCCCGACCCGGCCCTCGAGGTAGTAGTGCAGGTCCGACCCGCAGATCCCTCCGTGGGTCATGGTCAGGCGGACCTCCCCTTGGCCGGGCTCGGGGACGGGACGGTCCTCGACGCGGAGGTCACCTGCACCGTGGACGACGACAGCCTTCATGGTCCGCCATTGTGTACCTGCTCGACTCGGAACGACCCTTCCCTGGCTCGTGGCCGAGCCGCACAGGGACCCACTGCCCATGACCTCGTCGCAGAGCTCGACGGCAAGACGTATGCCGGGCCCAGCCTGGGTCGCTCGAGATGCAGCCGTCCTGCCGTGTGGGTGGTGTCGGATATGAACCAGGATCGAACAGCAGTTGATGCGCTCTGGGCCGCGGCGGCCACCGCCCTTTCAGTCGTGGACCGAGCCGATGCCTGTCGTGGTGAGCGCCCGTACCAGCCGCAGAACGGGCCTTCTGGGCAGAGCCCCACTGTTGACGGCCCTGCCGCCGACCCACCACCACATCACAAGGAAGGCCCGAATGACCGTCAGCGCCACCACCAGCACCATGTCCACCATGAAGCGGGCCGTCCGGACCGCGGCCATCGCCGCTGCGGCCGTCATTGCGGTGGCGGCGTGCAGCAGCTCGCAGACCTCTGGGGCCACCTCCTCCACCACCACCAGCTCGCCCGCCTCCGCGGCACCCGGCTCGGGAGGTGCGGCAGGAACTGCGACCTACCAGTTGCACATGGACTTCTTCTCCCACGAGTCGAAGCTGAGCACGGTGATCGATCCGCAGGTGTTTCAGGCCTCGGCCGGCGCCGCGGCCGGCCCCGGTCCGCAGGGCATCTCCCACGCGGCCGGGATTGCCCCCGACCCCGAAGGACGCTCCCGCCGCAACGACACTGCTGGGCGCTGACGGCACAGCATTGAACGTCAGCCTGGGGCAGTGGGAGAAGGCAGCAGGCACGGTGGCGTTCTCCTGCGTTGCCGGCAGCGAACAGGCGATCAGCCAACTGAGCGGACTCATCCCGGCGGGTTCTTACAGCACGTTTGTGGTCCATCTGGATGTTCAGGGTAAGGGACGGTTCACCCCGTGGGGCGACGCTTCCGGCAGCACCAACAACTTCACCGCCAGCGCCAGCGCCAGCGGCACGGCGTCGGTAAGCAACAGCGTCTCCGGATGTTTGACGAGCAGGGAAGCAGCGGTGATCATCTGGCACAGCGACGGGCGTCCCCATGGCGCCACCCCAGGGGTGCTGGGGGTCACCTGGCACAACAGCATCATCACGCCGCTTCCCTGACTGACTCGCGAGCGTGGCGGCTCGCCTCGAGTTGCTCGGGCTGTGGCGTCAACGGCCGCTCGGATAGATCGACTGGCTGGTGTTGGTGGCCGATCAAGTGACAAGTGGGATTTCCGAGTGCTGGGTGCAGCTGGGTTGGGTTGGCCAACGAGTCAGCCGCAGTGCGTCAGATCGCCGGTTTGCTCGGCCGGGCGCCGAGTTCCGTCTCGCAGGTGCTGTCGAGCATGCGAGCGTCGGGGCTGGTCGACGAGCAACGCAAGCCAGCACTGCCAGAACTATTCTGGGAACTGGCAGCTCGATGGCGGCCATTCCACGCCGACGTCCAGATGGTTCCATCGCCGGGTCATGGCACCATCCCGGGTCATGGCACCATCAACGACGCATTGAAGCTGGGTCTTGAGATGTCGAGGCGACGACTGGATGGGCGCTCATGGACACGATGGCCGCGGCCACTGACGGGGCCCCGTCAGTGGCCGCTCAGATCACCCTCTTGGGCTTCTGCGTCCCTACCCGGCGACTCTGCGCCGAGCGGTGGACCTCCTGGCCGCGGCTCGAAATCACGGCAGTCGGTTCGCGAGCCGTCCGGCCGCCGTTCCGAAACATGACGTCCGGCCGCCGTTCCGAAACATGACGTCCATCAACCCACTCCCAACCGCCCTGCTACTTGCAAAGTACTCTCAAGAGTTTAGAGCATTTGTGTGCCGACGAATCGGGTGGACCAGATCCTCGCGCTGGCCGTCGACGAGGTCGGTGAAGTGCTGGCCTGTGTGCCGGTGGATCGGGTGGTAGCTTGCTGCGCCTGCGAAGACAATGCGAGTTCACGTGCGCTCCAAGTCGAGGCTCGGAGGCGCCTGCAGGCGCCATCGGCCTCACCTTCGCGCAGGTCGAAGAGATCGTTGGATTCCCCATCTCGTCCGCATTGCGGCTATCCCGGTCTGACTGGTACGGCCAGGAGAGCGCTGTGGCACGCGCCATCCTGGACGCTGGGTGGAAAACAGGTCAGGTGAGCCTTGAGCGTGAAGCAATCACGTTCGTGCGGGGCTGAATCGCGCCCGCCTGACCGACCGGCCACCAGAACCGCGACGACCCTCAGGAGACCGTGTCGGGGCTCAGCTCGCTCTCCACGGCCACCCGGACCCGGCTCAGGAAGACCACCGCGGTCGACATGAGCACCAGGAAGAGCAGCGACAGCAGGAGCGGCACGGCACCGGTCCGCAGCTGTTCGTCGAAGACCACGACCCCGAGCACGACGCTGACCAGGGGGTCGGTCGCCGCGGTTGCGGGAAGGCTCGCTGACAGCGGACCGGCCTGGAAGGCGATCTGGGCGAGCAGGAGGCCGGTCGCTCCCGCCGCGATCACGGCATACAGCTGCCAGCTGGTGACCAGAGCGACCAGGCCGTGCTGCACCAGGATGTTCGTGCACGCCTTGATCAGGGCGGCGGTGCCGGCGTAGATCGTCCCCACCGCCACCCCGAGCAGGGCCGCAGCCCGACGCGAGTCCAGCTTGCGGCGGGTGGCCCGGCGCGAGGCGACGACGCACGCCGTCACCAGGACCAGGGCGGTCGCCGTGGAGAGGATCGCGGGGAACCGGTCGGTCGTCGACGCGGTCGCGCTGACGGCGCCGGAGACGAGCAGGAAGCCGGTCACCGACAGCACCAGTGCGGCCCCGAGAAGCGCCTCGCGGCGGCTGATCCGGGTGCCGGCGACCCGGTGGGCGACGATGAGGGAGAAGAGAACCGCGCTGACGAGCAGGGGCTGGACGACGGTGAGGGCGCCGAGGTGCAGCGCCACCACCTGCAGCCCCAGGCCGCCGACGTCGGCGAGCATGCCGCCCAGCCAGAGCGGGTGGCGCAACGTCGCCGATGCGAAGGCCAGCAGGTCGGCGGCGTGGAAGTGGTGCATCCGCGGCACCGTCCCCGCGCTGCGGTGCTTGAGAGCGGTGGCCACCGAGAAGAACGCCGCCGACCCCAGGGAGGCTGCGACGACCCACGCCAGGATCATGTGCTCATGACGGTTGTTGTTCCGGCGTCCACCGCGACGGGCTCAGCGCTCCGGCCGCCTGCGCCGCAAGTGCGGACGCGTACGCCGAACGCATGCTCTCCAGCAGCGTCCCCCACGCCATCGAGCACTCGGTCGTGCGGTTGTGCTCGGCCATCCGTCGGCGCAGGGCGGGGTCGCGCGCAAGCCGCACGATCGCGTCCGTCATCTCCTCGTCGGACCCACAGAGCAGGCCCTCCCGCTCGTGGCCGACGAACTCGCCGACGCCGCCCCGCCGCTTGGCGACGACCGGCAGTCCCGCGCAGCGGGCCTCGAGGGCGGCGATGCCGAACGACTCGAGGTCGGCCGGCGCAAGGAACACCTGCGCCGCTCCAAGGACGCGGTGGACCCCCTCTCGGTCGAGGCGCCCCAGCAGGGTGACGCTCCCGGTCATGCCGTGCCGGCGCAGGTAGGTCTCCATCGCCTTCTGGCGCGGCCCGTCGCCGGCGACCCACAGGTGCAGGCGGGTCCCGTCGCCCGACTGCTCGAGCACCCGCTGGGCCCGGCGGACGATGCGGAGCAGCGCCAGCGGACGCTTGCGCCGGGCGAGGCGCATGACGGAGACGAGGTGAAGCTCACCCGGCCGCTCGGGCGCGGCGGGAAGGCGCCACTGCTCCTGGTGGATCCCGTTGGGCAGGATGCCGATGCGGGTGTCGCGGGGAAGAAGGCGTTGGACGGGTGCCGCGGCTGCCTGGCTCACCGCGGTCCACACGATGGGCAGGGTGGACCAGCGACCGAGGGCGTCCATGGTGGCCATGATCGGAGCGACCCCGGCCCACATCGAGTGCACCGTGACGAGCGTCGGTATGCCGTCCCGGGCGGCGGCCCGCGCCATGAAGAACGCGAAGGGCGACGCGACGCCGAGGTGGGCGTGGACGACGTCGACGTCGAGCTCGCGCAGACTCCGGATGCCGGCCCAGACGGCCAGCGGGTGGTGTGCATGCGGGTGGTCGAAGTCGCTGGTGACCCGGCATACGCCAGGGGTGGCGGGACCGGGCGTGCTCGTCAGGACCCGGACGTCGTGACCCTGGCGCCGCTGGAGCTCGGCGACGTCCGCGATGTGGGTCTCGATCCCGCCGAGTCGGGGCAGGTAGAAGTCACTGACGTGGGCAATCCTCACGAGCGACCGAGCCCACGCGCGTCGATCGGCACCCCGGTGGGTGGCGGAACGGGCTCCATCGTCGTTGTCTCCTCCAGCCGCCCATGAGCAGTTGGGCTGACGACGGCGGCGCGGACCACACTAACAGGAGCGGGGAGTGCGCTGGAGAACGCCAGCGGCAGGCGCCACCCACCGGGGTGACACCCACCGCCTCAGCGCAGCGGGTACGGCGGCTGGCGCCACCAGGGGCGGTCGCCGTGCTCGATCCGCACGACCCACTTGAACCCAGTGGTACCCCCGTCGCCCCGGGACGACGAGACGCGCCGGAGCGCCGTGGCCCTCGGTGAGCGGCGTGCCGCCGACCGCCGTGGCGAGGAGCAGCTCCGGCGTCACCGGCAGCAGCCGTGAGTACCCCGTCCGGCTCGTCACCGCCACGCTTCCCGCGCTCCCCGCTGGCAGGAGGCGAGAGACCAGCACGCCGGACCACTCCTGCTCCGTCCACCAGCCTCCGGTGCAGTCGAGCACGGCGGTCTGCCGGTCGTCCCACTGGCTGAGCTCCTGCAGGGACCAGTCCCGGGAGCGCCCGTTCGAGGCGACGGTCAGCCGCCAGGAGGAGGGGTCGATGGAGGGCACGGCGTCGAAGAGCCACGACGTGACGGGTATGCCGTCGGTCGAGGCCGAGGTCAGCCGGAAGGAGCCAGTGGGGCGCCGCGTCATGGGCGCCGCCTGGAGCATGCCGGCTCCCTGGGTGGCGGCCGTCAGCAGGCTCGCACCGCCGACGACGAAGCCGGCCCGCAGCAGTGAGCGTCGGGAGAGATCGGTCCGGCGGCCCCGCACCCGGCGGTCCCGGGCATGGGCGAGCGTCAGCACCACGGCCAGCACGCCGACGCCGACGTGGACCTGGAGCGTGGTCACGGTGGAGTCGCTGAAGATCAGGCCGAACAGGTGGGCCACGCCCGTCACGAGCGCGAGAACGGCGCTCCCAGCCAGGACCACCGAGGTCGCCCGCCCGGGCCGCGGTGCTCGCCGCAGCCCGCGCCGCACGACGGCGGACTTCCACGGGATGAGGACGACGAGTGCGAGGCCCAGCACGGCGTGGACCAGGGCGACCGGCCAGACGAGTCCGCTCCCGAAGAGGAACATGGCGAACCCGGAGATGCCGGCGAGCGGCACCACCACGAGCAGCGCGAGGTTCGACCACCGACCGGACACCCCACAACGGTACGGGGCGGCCCAACCGTCGATCGTGACGTGAGCGGTTACGTCGCCATGACGGGGGCCGGCCAGCCCCACCACACCGACCCGGGTCGGTGTGGTCGGTGCCGGTCCATGGGCCGCGTCCACCTGGCCGCCTGGTGTGAGCCGGACGTGAGCTAATCGACGACCACCTCGCGCGCGGCGAAGGTGGCAGCCCGGTAGGGCGCGACGCTATGTCACGACCTGGCCGAGCTGCTCGCCCCGTGCGACATCGTGGACGTCGGCACCCCACACCGTCCCACCCGGGGATGGTCGCGGCGGCACGTCGGCGTCGGCGTCATCCGGGTTCGTGGAGGCACACAGAGCCGTACCCGCCACACCGCCCTGTGCCGCTCAGCCGCCGGTCAGTCACCGTCGAACCGGATGACCTGTCGGATGGCCAAGCCGTCGGCCAGCCGGTCCATCCCGGCGTTGACGTCCTCCAGGGCGATCGTCTCGGTGATGAGCTCCTCGACGGGAAGCCGGCCGGCCCGCCAGAGGTCGACGAAGGCCGGGATGTCCCGGGCGGGTACGGCCGACCCGAGGTAGCTGCCGATGATCGACCTCCCACCCGCGACGAGGGCCAGCGGCGAGACCGAGGCCATCGCGGTGGGCGCCGGAAGGCCGACGGTGACCGTCCGTCCGCCGGGTCCCGTCAGCGCGAGGGCCAGCTCGAAGGCGGGCACCGCCCCGGCGGCCTCGATGACGACCGGGGCGCTGATCCCGGACTCCCGGGCCTCGTGGGGGGTCAGGGCCGCGTGTGCTCCCAGCTCGAGGGCGCGGGACAGCTTCTCGGGGACGGCGTCGACGCCGACGACCTCGAGACCGTCCAGCGCCAGGGCCGTGAGGAGCGCGGCCATGCCGACCCCACCCAGCCCCACGACGACGACCCGCTGGCCGACGCTCGGACGGCCGGCGTTGAGCACGGCACCGCCGCCGGTGAGGACGGCGCAGCCGAGCACCGCGGCGACGTCCGGCGGGACCTCGAGCGGGACGGGGACGACGGACCTGCGGTTCACCACGGCATACGTCGCGAAGCCCGAGACACCGAGGTGGTGGCTGACCAGCTCCGTGCCGCGATGGATCCGTGACCCGCCGCCGAGCAGGGTGCCCTCGTTGTTCGCCGCGCTGCCGACGGTGCACGGCGTCAGGCCGTCGGTGGCACACGCCGCGCACTCCCCACAGCGCGGCAGGAAGGTCATGACGACCCGGTCGCCCGTGCTGACGTCCGCCACGCCCGGACCGACCGCCTCGACGATGCCGGCCGCCTCGTGGCCCAGGAGCATGGGCACCGGTCGGACGCGGTTGGCGTCGACGACCGAGAGGTCGGAGTGGCACAGCCCCGCGGCCTCGATGCGGACGAGCAGCTCGCCGGCCTCCGGGTCGTCCAGCTCGAGCTCGCTGATCCGGATCGGGGCCGAGTCGGCGTAGGGCCGCGGCCGTCCGATCTCCTCGAGCACGGCGCCGCGTATCCTCATGGGTCCTCCTCCCGCAGTTGCTCGTGGGGCTGTGTGCCGCAGTGTAGGCCGGGAAAAGGACCGCGCCGCAAGGCCGCTCAGGGCCTATGGTCGGGGAGTGGTGCGCTGCACAGGATGCGCAGGCCTGGTCCCCAACGTCGAGGGGCCGACCCATCGCTACATGGTCTCGGCCCCCGGCTGCTGGCAGGCGTACGGCGAGGTCGCGGTCCGCGCCATGCAGGAGCCCCGGACAGCGCTGCGGCACTCGCACGTCGACTGCTTCGCCGCCCAGCACCCCACCGACGCCGCGACGGACCGCAGGCAGCGGCAGTCGGTCGCCGTCCACCTCGTCGCGCTGTGCCTGCGCCTCGAGCACCACATCCAGGGCATCGAGCTCTCGCGCCGACGGCAACAGGTCAGTGACCGCACCATCCACGCCGCAGGCCTCCCGGACTGGCCGTTCCTCGAGCCACCGGACGCCGTGGGCGACATCCGCGCGATCGACCTGCAGGACGCCCCGGACGCGGAGCGCTTCTGCGCACTCGGCGAGCAGTGGCCGCGCACGGTGTGGCAGGCGTGGGCCCGGCACCACGGGCAGGTCCGCACCTGGACTCGGCTCGCCCTGGGTAAGCGATGAGACCCGGTATGCCGTGACGACCGTCGAGTGCCCGGGCTGCGGTCTGGTCCACGCGGCCCGAGGACGACCGAGGCCCGCCGAGCGGGGCGCCACGGGGGAGTGCTTCGAGGAGTACGGGATACTCCTCGACCGCTCGTACTCCAGGGCGGAGTACCGCCCCGTGCACCAGCTCGTCGTCGATGCCTACATCTGCCAGCACCCGGCGGGCACCTCGCGGCGGGAGGCCCAGTTCACCGCGCTGTGCCTCATGACGTTGTGCTTGTTCTGCGAGGACGCCGCGGAGCGCGAGGACGCGGCGGAGCGCGCAGACCCCGCGGACGGGCCGTGGCTCCACGCGATGATGATGCGCGGGCGGCCGGACTTCTTCCACCACCTCGACCCGCCGGACCTGACCGGACTGCTGACCCACCGGGAGGTCCTCATGGCGAGGTCGGCGTCCGAGCACGCCCTGCTGGCCAGGGCATGGGCGGGCTCCGTCTGGTCCGCGTGGGAGCCGCAGCACGCGGTCGTGCGCGAGTGGGTCGCCCGGGCGTGCGGCGACGTCGTCGGACGAGGCGGCCGACGTCCCCGGCGGTGAGCGCAGGCCACCGGCTACCGTCGACGGCCCGGCGCCTGCGAGGCTGCGTGCATGCAGCTCGTCGACCGACCTCACGGGTGGCTGCGCGTCCTGACGCAGCGCACCCACCTGCTTCCCGGGCTGGGAGTCGCCGCCGGTGCCGCCGCGGCGTCGCTGCTGGTGTCCCAGTGGCTCCCGTCGGTCAGTCCGCTGCTCCTGGCCATCGCGGCGGGTGCGGTCCTCGCCAACACCGCCGGGGTGGCTCCCAGCGTGCGAGCCGGGCTGGCCGTCGCGGCGAAGCGCTGGCTGCGGGTGGGCGTCGCCCTGCTCGGCTTCCAGCTCGCCCTGACCGACATCGCCGGCCTGGGCTGGCGGATGGTGGTCGTCGTCGTCGGGATCGTCTCCGGGTGGCATCGTCCTGACCCTCGGACTCGGCCGGTTGCTCAAGGTCGCGCCGGGCCAGCGCCTGCTCATCGCGTGCGGCTTCTCCATCTGCGGCGCGGCGGCCGTGGCTGCCGTGGACGGGGTCGCGGACGTGGACGAGGAGGAGGTCGCCTCCTCGGTCGCCTCCTCGGTCGCCCAGGTCGTCCTCTTCGGCACCGCGATGATCCCCGTCATCCCGCTGCTCAGCAGACTCGCCGGGCTCAGCGAGCACCAGGCGGGGCTGTGGGCCGGAGGGTCCATCGACGAGGTCGCCCAGGTGGTCGCGGCGGGCGGCCTGGTCAGCGCTGGCGCCCTCGCGACCGCGGTGGTCGTGAAGCTCGCGCGGGTGCTCATGCTCGCTCCGGTCCTCACGCTCCTGGCCATCCGGCGACGCCGTTCCCACGGAGGCGGGCGCGCCGGGGCACACCGGCCACCACTGGTGCCGCTCTTCGTCGTGGCGTTCCTGGCCTGTGCCGTCCTGCGCACCACTGGACGGGTCCCGAGCTGGGCGCTCAGCGGCGCCCACGTCGCCCAGACGGCGCTGCTCACTGCTGCGATGTTCGCCCTCGGCTGCGGCGTCCATGTGGCCTCGTTGCGTCGGCTCGGTGGTCGCCCGCTGGCCCTGGCGTTCCTGTCCCCCGTCGTCGTGGCCACCATTGCCCTCGCCGGAGCGCTCCTCGCCGGCTGACCGACCGCTCTCCGGTGGCGCTGCGCTGATCCTTCCGCACGGTCCGAACCGGGGGCCCGGATGCTCCTATGGATGTCAAGGCGGGGTGAAGCGCTGCTGGGCGGCTTGCCTGGTGGTGCCCAGCACGCGGGCGATGGCGGCCCAGGTGGCGCGGTGTTGTCGGGCGCGGGTGACGGCCGACTTCA
>JAABUJ010006578.1_pt1 | contig 11158 bp, 13 predicted proteins | sample 5559131 | NCBI WGS metagenome assembly JAABUJ01 (sample SAMN10711875, study PRJNA513366) | rock metagenome | isolation source: Antarctica rocks | place: Antarctica: Victoria Land, Mt New Zealand nord | collected 2016-01-07 | reverse complement strand
TGCGGGTCGATCCGCCCCAGGGTGTAAGCGCGTTGGTTGACGCCCCCGGTCGGGGAGGACTCCACGTTGAAGGAGACGCTGGAAATCATCGGCTTGTACCCCAGATCAGCCATCCACCCGCCCAGCGTGGTGACCCAGGAGTTGGCGTCCTCGGCATCAGCCAGGGTGATCCCCACCGGGGACACCAACAGGACCGCCGACAGGATCCCGGTGCGCCGGTTCCACACCAGGCACTGCGTGCCGCCGCGCCCGTCCTCCACCTCCAAGGGCAGCAACGGGGCCAGCACCCCGGGCAGGTCCTGCCCCCGCGGTATTTGCATCAGCGGCCCCGAGGCCACCGCATCCTGGTTGCGCGAATGGGCGGCGTGACCGCGGCCGAACCAGCCGACCCGCTGCGCCACGGTGCGCCGCGCCGACCCGAACGGGACGACGCCCACACCGAGCACCGGGACCGCGACCGCCGCCATGTACAGCGCCCCGAAGAACGAAAAGTTCAGGGTGGCCACCACCACCCCCACCGTGCCCGCCACCAACGCGGCCTGGCGGCCGGTGAACCGACCCAGCCCGAACCCTGTCGCCAACCGAAACCCCGCATAACCCCGCACATCGTTGCTACTACTCATCACTGCTGCCCTCCTCAGAGGTGTCGTCCTCGCCGGTCATCGCCCCCGACGCGGACTCCGCCGCGCCGCTCACCACATCCATCCCCGCCCCCGCCCCCGCCGCCGCGATCCCGGCACCCACCGGACCCGCAGCCGCCGCACCACCCGCCGCGGCACCGCCACCAGCCGCCGCACCGCCACCGGCGGCAGCACCATCGCCGGCAGCGGCTTCTCCGCCGCTCACCGCGCCACCCACGTCGGGGCTGCCCCCGCTCACCTCACCGCTGGACGCCTCGGGCCCGGACTCAACGGGCGCCGCGGCCTCGCTGGCACCAACACCCCCAGGTGCGCCCCCGGCTTCTCCGCCGCTCACCGCGCCACCCACATCGGGGCTGCCCCCGCTCACCTCACCGCTGGACTCGTCGTCGGCTGGGGGCTCCGTTCCGCCACCGGTCATCGCCGCGGCGCCCGACTCCGCGCCGTCTTGAACCATGCTCGCGGCCTCACCCGCCGCGGCGATCCCCGCGCCCACCGGACCCGCAGCCGCCGCAGCACCACCACCGCCGGCGGCGGCTTCACCACCAACCGCCCCGTCGCCGCCACCCGGGGTAGGCGGCTTCATCCCGCCCGTGGCACCGCCGCTACCTTCGCCACCGTCAACGGTGGCCTCACCACCACCGCCGCCGCCGTCCATGCCGGATGGCGGTACTTCACCACCACCACCGCCGGGATCGCCGCCGGTGCCGCCGGGGCCCGGTGGGGTGTCGGTCACTCCGGTGCCGGGACCGGTGGTCTCCATGTAGGTGGCCTGCGAGGTCGCGGTGCTCCCCCCATCCGAGCCACCGCCGCCACCGCCGCCGAACTGGGACAGGGCAGCTGCGCCGCCCACCGCACCGCCCGCGAGGGCCAGGCCGCCGCCACCCCCACCGGCACCGACCGATCCACCCACGAAGGAGAAGAACTTCATCATCGCGGGCAACGCGATCACCGCCAACGCGATCACCATCACCCCGATGACCGTGGTCGACAGGTCCTTGCCTTGGCCCATGAACTTGAACCCGACGCTGTAAATCATCGCCGCGATCGGCTTGTACAACACCAGGGCCACCAACGCCGAAGCGATCCGCGGGAACCACTGCCGACCCCACGTGGACAACTGCCCCGCCGCGGCAATAGCAATCAACGACGCCAACACCAAGATCCCGGCCTGGCGGATGAACCCGAACACCCACTGAATCAACGCCAGAAAGAACGTCAACATACCCAACAGCAACACTGTGGCCGGGTTCGTCAGAGTCGCTGTCCCCAGCAATTTCGCCAAGCTGTCACCGAACTGGTTGGACCCGTTCTGCACCAACTGCTTGGAGATGTCATCACCCGCGGACAGCGCGAGGGAGAGCACCGTCAAACTCAACGACGAGATCGCGACGTACTTCACCGCACCCATCACCAGATCGGCGAGGGGCTGCCCGCGCCGGGACAACGCCATCACCATCGCCGTACCCAGCACCCCGGCCATCATGATCAGCTCGAACACCCCCTGCAGGGGTCGCTGCGTGGACACGATCGCGGCGGGGTCGATGTTGATCGAATCCGTCTTCACCCACCACGTCATCGACGTCCGCAACAAATCCCCCGCGGACTGACCCACCGACTCCGCGAACTGCCCGAACACCGAGTTCGCCGCCGCACCCACCGCTTTCTTGGCCGTGCCGACTGGGTTGGTCGCAACATTGCAGACGCCACCGAGGACCGGACCCGCTAATGGGATCGAGCTGCCTACGGCGTTACAGACCCCCGAGGTATCGGGCATCGCGCTTTCCTGCTTTCATGTGCTCGTGGACGACAGGCTGCTCGCACATCCCGTTTAGAAAAGCGTGTAACCCGTGCTGTCTGGCACCGCCGACAACGTGCTGCTGCTGTTATCTGGTAATTTCCAATCGCCGCCGACCCACACCACAAACGCACGACCGGCAGTGAATCCCCCTGCATTTCCTCCGGGGCGGTTAAGCATCACTACGGTGGCGCGATCAGGGGCGTACGACTCGATGCGAAAACCCACAGGTGGGCTCAGCTGCGCCGCTAACTCCGCTGGGTTGTCCTGCGGGTGGGTTGCGCGGTAGCTGATGAGCTGGTCTTTGATCGCCTGGTCGGCGACCACCTGCTCGGCCACGACCTGCCGATAGTCCGGACCGAAGCCAATACGTGGAAGCAGTTGCATCGCGGCGATAACTGCGCCCTGTGGGGTGTGGGAGTAGCCGGCCGCGATCGGACCGTTGATGCGGAGTGGTCCGTCGACCGGGGAGAACGGCAGCGTCAACCCGCCCACGTCTTGGAAGCGGAGCCCCGCCGGGGCCGCCGTCAAGTAGTTCGGATCACTGGGCTGGCGGGAACCTCCACCGACTCCACCCCCTGCCGGCCCGGCCGGGGCTGGCGGCGGCGGCGGCGGCGCCGACCCGGCCGAGGTCGGGGCCGGGGTGCCTTGCTGGGCAGCAGGGGGGCCGCCCCCGCCACTGAGGGAGAACCCCACGACGACGGCGACCACGACCACCGCAGCCAGGACCACCACCGGCCACAGCCACGGTGGCCGCCGCCGATCTGTGTACTTCTTCGTCGTGAAACCAGTCCCAGTCATCGTGGGGTTCCTCTCCAATGGGGGTGGGTGCTGGATACATCGGGGGACGTGCTCGATCAGCCGCCGACAGCGCCGATCAACACCGACGCGGACCCGGCGAGGGCAGCGGCGCCGAACACCCACGGGGCGTGGGACATGGCGTTCTTCGCGGTGTCCGAACGACCGCGGATACCGACGCCCATCATCACCGCCACCGCCAGCAGGCCACCCATCGCGGCGATGCCCGTACCCCACTTCAACCACCCGAGCACCTTCGTGGTGAAGGTGTCGAGGCCGGGGGGAGCCTGCGCCGGCGGATTCGGCGGCGCCGCGTAAAGGATCGTTGAACTCAACGCATCGAAGGAGTGCAGCAACACAGACATGGTGAATCCTTTCGTTGGATTAGCAGAGGTGCGCAAAAAAAGACCTGTCCCCCCGGCGCGGTCGGTGGTGAGCGTGCTTGTTGGCTGTGCACGTCAGGACCCCGCCGCGGACAGTGCCGCGGCCATCCCCGCGTTCAGTGCCGCGACGAGGAACAGCGGCGGCACACATTGGAGGCCTCTCCTCGCGTACAGCAGCGCGGGCACCGTCGCCACGATGCACACCATCGCGGCCACCCCCAGCAGCCATTTCAGGGCGATCAGCATCGACATGGGCAGCGGTCCTTTCCACGGTCAGGAGACCTGCGCTTGGGGTGTGGCCGGTGGCGATTGCTCGTCGGGCGCCGCCGCCGGGGCGCTCGGTAACGGAGCGCTGAGCAGCGGGGTGACCGCGGCGACGAGGCGATCGCGGATGGCCAGCACCGACTTGCCCGCCTTGGAGCGCGCGGGCACACCGGCGGCGAGGGTGGTGGTGTGCGCGGCGGGATCATCGGTCTCTCGCAGCCAGTCCCACCACGGCACCGCGACGATGCCCGTCAGGTTCGGCCCGGCCATCCGCAGGCGGTGGCGCACCGCGGAGGGCGGGCTGTGCGAACAGTCCGCGACCACCGCGAGCACCGGGGCAGCACCCATCCGGGCGGCCACCGCGATGGCGTCCCGCACCGAGTGCGCGGTGGACCGGCACACCAGCACATCCACGGGCTGCGAACCGTCACCGGCCACCACACCGGCCTCGGGGCACTCCAACAGCGCCGCCAGGACGGTGGCCCCGACACCACCGCCCACCGCACCCACCACCGGAGCCCGCATCACGTCCGGTTCCGTCATCAGTTCGCCGCCGGAATCCGCAGGCTGGAGACCTGCCACCCGCCGGCGGGGGTCGGGCGGGTCATCGACACGAACAGCACCACCGAGCTCATCGGGGCGCTCCACCCATCGGCGGCGTGCCCCGTCGCGGTGACCGTCCATCCCCGGACCGCGCTCGTCGCAGTGTCCGGTGGGCGGCCATCGTCGTGGTCTGGGGTCAGGGCGACGGTGGTGTAGCCGCGGTGGGCGGCCATCTCGTTCCACAACGCACCGCCCCCCTGCATCAGCGGCTGGCGCAGTTGGGTGGCGAAGGCAGGTGTCGCGAAGTCCGCGGAGCGGCGCTGCCCATCCGCGGGAGACGTGTCCATCAGGCTGTCGTAGGTGAACGTGGCCGTGGAGAAGGCTTCCCCCACCGCGCTGGCATCGGCACCGTTGACCTGGTCGATGCCCGGTCCGCCTCCCCGGGGGGTCCCCGACGCACCGGGGGGCACCGTCACCGGTGCACCACCGCCAGGCGAGGAGGGCAACGCGGTCGCCGGGGCTACCGCACTCGGCGGCGCTGACGAGGCCGGTGCCGGTGATGGTGATGGTGCGGTCGGTGTGCTGCACCCTGCGCCCACCGCCACAACCGCCGCGCCGAGCACTGTCCTACCGATCTGCTGCATTGCCGTCCTCCTCATTGCGGTGCACCTTCCGCACCATCACGGGACGCGGCGGAGTAGGACGCCCACCACCGACGCTCCCGCCGCGTGATGCACCACCCCACGACGACCACGAGCCCCGTCGCGGCGAGCAGGGTGAGCAGGCCCATGTCCGGGCCGGCCGCCGCCCACGCAGCGGTCGAGGCACCCGTCACGAAAGACACCACCAGCGCCAGCGGCGCCGCCACCGACGCCCGGGAAGGCTCGCACCCACGGCCGCCGTAGAACGCCATCACGGCCATGGCGGCGACCGCGGCCACCAACGACAGCACGAACACCCCCACCACCAGCACGTGCAGCACGGTGACGAACTCGTTGAAGGATGCGGTCGCGTACGGGGGACCGACGTACAGCGGGCCATCAGCGTGGATCGTGGTCATTGCGGTGCTCCTGTCGTACCGAGCGGTCGAGTGGCCGCGAAAAAGTCGGCGTGATAGATCGGTTTGATGTTCAACGGTTCCCCGAAGGTGGAGGCCTGGATCAACTGCCCGTTGCCGATCGCGATCGCCACGTGGTGAATGTTGCTGGCGGTGCCGTAGAACAACAGGTCCCCGGCCTGGTAGGACGCCGGGTCGAAGCCACCGGGCAAGGCCTTGGCTGCGGTGACCGCGTACTGGGCCTGCGCGGTGCGCGGGGCACCGGGCAACGGGGCACCGCCCTGTTTGAACGCGTACAGCACGAGGCCGGAGCAGTCGAAACCGCCTCCGCTGGGACCGTTTTCGTTGCCGCCTCCCCACACGTACGGCAAACCGAGCTGCGTCTTCGCCGCGTCGACCACCCTCTGCTGCGCCGGGCCACCCACCGTGCCAACGACGCCGCCGCCGACTGTGGGGGGCGGCGGTGGGGTGAACCCCAGGGTCTTGTCCAACCAGGCCAGGGTCGGTGGGGTCTGCGCGGCGGCGTACGCGGTGGCATGCCCCGTCCCGGGCACCACCACCGCCTGATGCGGCACCCCCAGCCGGGTCAACGTGCCCACCATCTCCTCCTGCTGGGCCAACGGCACCAGCTCGTTCGCGCTGTTGGCCAGATACACCGGGGGAGCCCCAGGTGTCGCCGACAACGCCGGGGACGCCGCCGCGTACGTTGAGGAACACACGAACGGCAGGCAGCCCAAGTAGATGAACGGATCTGCCAAGCTCGCGGCCTTTTGATAGTCCGTGGCCACGATCGCCGCGGCGTTCGCCGGAAGAGCCTGCAGGTCGTACGGGCCGCTCCACCCCACCGCCGCCTGCACCCCGGCGTGGTCCCCCGGCGTCGCCACATCGACCGCCAGGTTCGCCCCCGCCGAGTCACCCAAGGTGGCGATCCTCGCCGGATCCGCACCCCACTGGCTGGCCTGTGACCGCGCCCAGTCGATCTCCGCGCGCACGTCGTCGAGTTCTCTCGGCCACCGCGGGCTGGACATGTCGTACTCCCCGTTGACGACGACGTACCCGTGCATCGCCGCGTCCTTCGCCACCCCGTCAAGTTCATGGCGGTCACCGAAAAACCAGCCGCCGCCATGGATCTGAACCAGAATTGGGTGGAGTGGGGTCGTTCCCGCACCCCCGCCCGGGGGCAGATACACATCAACCGCCTCCGGCCCGGTGGTGCCGGGGTAGGACAACACCAGCACCCGCACCTGCCCCGCCGAACCGGCGCACCCACCCGAGGCGGACGACCCACCAGCACCAGGTGCGGCCGCAACTTCTCCGGCAGCTGCACCGGTGGTCGTGCCCGCTTGGGAGAACTTGCCCCGCGCCATGTTCATGATCGCCGGGACGTACGCCGAGGTTTGGGCGTTACCCGGCACCCCACCCGCGGCGAGCACGGCGCCGATCCCGGCGTTGTAGCCACCCAGGGCCATCTCGGTCACGCTCGCGGTGGAGTGGATCTTGCCCGCGGCCTGCGCAGCGCGCACCTGGTTCGCCAGGTCATGGTCGTAGCGGGCCTGCGCATCCACCGCGTCGGAGAAGTTGTTCGGATCGGCGGAACCCTTGCCGGTGGTGTCCTTGCCGTAAGAAGCCCAGGTCTGGGGCTCAAATTGCGAGTACCCCATCGCCCCGGTGGAGGACACCGCAGAGGCGTGAAAGCCGGACTCCTGCTGAATCTGGGCGGCCAGCACCGGGGCCGGGAACGCCGCGTCCAGCGCGCCCGCTTTCTGGATCAGCGGCACAAACGCCACGGGGATACCTCCCCCGGCCAACGCACCGGTGCCCGGGCCACCACCCGAACCGCCCGCGCCCTGCTGATCACACGGCGGCGCGGAGCTACCCACCACCATCACAATCACGAGCAGCGGCACCACCAACGCCAGTGCGAGCAGCACCAACGCCGCCTTGCTGCCCTTCACCGGACGACCGCACTCGTAGCGAGCTGTCCCGGATCCGGCACGGGGGACGGTGCTTGCGAGGTGAACGCACGAACGTCGGAGTACCGGTGAATTGACGCCACATCATCGAGCAAATCCCGTAGCCGTGGGCGTCCGTTGCCGCCGGTGGCCCCGTCGGCAACGTCGACGCCGCCCTCGTCGCCGGCGCTGCACTCGACGAGGGCGAGGAGCCCGACGAAGACGCCGTGAGCCTGGTCGGGGTGGGTGCCGGTATACCCGTACAAGCCGCCACAGCCAGCGCCACCGTTGGCGCTACGAATAACCGCAGTGCCCGCCAACCCCGACCTCCTGCAGATTCGCATTTGACCCGCCGCCGGGGAGGTAGCGCTCGACTGTTCCTTCATGCGGGGCCTTTGGCTCACGCGATGGCCGGAACGACACTCGCAGCGACCGTATCAGGATATACCTATCGTTTAAACCTACGCACTGTGACACTGACCTAAGAGGATCGGCACGATGGCCAACCATGAGGAACCTTCACGGATGAGTCGTCGCATCCTTCGTGGGTTCGATGCGCTGCGCTTTCGAACCGCGCGTGAGACCGCAGGTCTCACCCGGGGTGACTTGGCACGGTTGGCGCAGGTCAGTGCCGCCGCTATCGCGGCCTGGGAAAACGGGCGGAACCGACCGCAGGTCGACAGCCTCGCGCGGGCGGTGACCACGCTCAAGCTCGAAATGCACGACCTCGTCGTCGTACCCGACGATCAGCGGTATCTCAGTGATCTTCGAGTCCAACGGGGGCTGACTCAACCTCAACTTGGCAAGCTTGCGGGCGTTTCCACCACCCACCTTGGAGCGCTGGAGCGTGGCGAGACGGGCCTCACCGAGGCTGTTGCCACGCGACTCGCTACTGCCCTTGCCGTCACGCCCGTGCAGGTTCGGGTCGCGTGGGAGCGGGCACGCAGCCGCCCTCCCGGCGCGGCGCCGTAGACGTCGATAAATTTTTTGTCGGGGTCGAGGACTTGAAAGCCATGCACCTAGTGTAAACATCTGTAGACGTTATGCGTCAACAGATGCAGGTCTGGGCTTCACCACAGTCGTTCGAGGATCGGAAGAAGGGACGACGATGACGGACCAGGTCAACGAAGGCGGCTGGACGTTCGGTGCGGCGCTGCGGCACCTCGTCGCGACGCTGCACCCAGCCGACCGCGGCCCGTACAGCCTCGCCGAGCTCGGCGACGCAACCGGTCTGTCCCGCCAATACATTCACCAGCTCATCCACGGGCGTCGCAACGCCCCGCGGTACCAGCACGTTCGGGCACTCGCCGACTTCTTCGGGGTACCACCGGATTATTTCTTCGACGCTGCTCTTGCTCAACAGGTTGATCACGAGATCGCTACTCTCACGACCCGCCGCGACGGTCCTGCTAGCGGTACAGGGCCGCCCCACAGTGCCGAGGGCCGCCGCTTGGCGCAGAGAGTGATGGATCTCAGTCCGCACGCCCAACAAGCGGTGTCAGCACTCGTGGACAGCCTCCGTGACTACGAGCAACAACCCCGCGCAAGACGATCACGGCGAAAGCCTGAGCCTGATGCGGACGCAACATGAACCGGCGGCTCACACGCTCACGACTCAGCCTCAACTGCCACCAGCGGGTCGATGACCTGTTATGTCACGTGCAACTGCCCAACCCCTGGTCGATGAACGTGTTCATCGACCAGTTAGAGACCTACCGGGGGCGCGAGATCGATCTCTGCGCGTTCATCTGGACACCCGGATCGGCCACCGGTGGTTGGCAGCCCTATGCCACGCACGACGTCGTCGCCTACGCCGAAAACACCACGTTGCCCCACCAGGACCACACGATTTTTCACGAAATCGGACACATGCTCGCCGGCCACATTCCACGCTGCGTGCTGTCGATCACTGAGGCGGAGCACGACGCCCCGCACCTACGCCCAGCTGCGCTGAACCACCTCCTCGCCGCAGAATCCCATGCCATCGACGAATACGAAGCTGAGCTGATCGCGACGATACTGCTGTGCCGGGTGGCGAAAAGTCACCCACACGGACCGCTCCAGCAGCGCGTCGAGGCAGTCTTTCAGTGATCGCCGGCTCACTGTTTTACGGTGTCGCGCTGGGCGCCGGAATGGGCGCCCTCATCCGCTTATGGAGACTCGGCAGCGCCACGAACCGCCAGGCCGGTCTCGCGTACTGTCTCGCTCTCGCGGCCCTTACAGCGACGTTCACCGCCATGGCGCCGCCCACCCAGCGATTGGTCAACCAGGTCATCCCGGACGGCGCCAAATTTCTGGGAAACACCCTCACCTTGACGGCCGCGTTCGGCGGCCTCGTAGTCACGCTCTATTCGCAATGGCCACCCGAGTTGGCTGCCCCTCGAGTTCGCTGGCGCCTTCCATGGCTACTCCTGACACTGGTCGTGCTCAGCGCGACCTTCGCGCTTCCGCACGGCACCGCGCTGACGGGATCATTCGACGGCCTCTACACCCACCACCCGGAACTCGTCGCTTACACCGTTGTCTACGCCACCTACTTAGGCGGAACACTGATCAGCCAGGCACGCATGTTCTGGACATTCGCCCGGCCCGCGCCGTTCTTCTTTGCCACCGGCCTGCGGCTCTTCGCCATGGCCGATGCGCTCTACGCGGTAGCAAAGCTCGTTGTCCTCGCCACTCATCTCGCCACAAGATCCACCACTACCACCGGCGACGCCTCGGGGGTCTGCCATCAGCCGTTCAGCTCCACCAGCTGCGCCGTCGCCGTCGGCGCCCCCGCCATCGTCGTCAGCGTGTTTGTCGCGGCTGTCTTCCTCTGCCTGATCTCCCTCCGGCTGGACAAGCTTGCCCAGTGGATCGGCCACGCCCGGTCATACCGGCGACTCACGCCACTTTGGATCGCCGTTACTGCCGCGCACCCCGAGCTGCTCAACCGTGTCTCCATTGCAGGTCTGGAGAACACCGCAGAGAGCATCGAATGGCGCCTCACCCAACGCTACGTCGAAATACGCGACGCCCTCCTGTTGCTCAGTCCATACCGGCCGGTGGAGGAGTTCACTGCGACGGTGACCAACGGAGGCGCCCATAGCCCAGAAGCGGAGGAAGCCGCGGCGATCCTCACAGCACTACGCGCAGAACAGAGCGGCAACCCAGTTCCCAACACCGCACCACGTCCTCTCCCAGGACCACGAGGGGGTGTCGGCCCAGACCGGGCATGGCTTGAACGCGTCGCGATCGCCTTCAACCACATAGCACCCCTCGGCGTCGCAACCGACAACCAAGGAGCCAAACAAGATGCCGCATAAGCCAATCCCCGTCATCGTCGACACCGACGGGGGTGTCGACGACGCTTTGGCCCTCGTTCATCTCGCCCGCAGCAGCACCACAGACCTGGTGGCGGTGGGCTCAGTGCACGGCAACGTCACCGCCCAAGCCGCAGCACGCAACTCACTGCGCATCCTCGAACTCGCAGGAGACACCACCACTCCCGTTGCCGAAGGTGCAGCGCAGCCGCTCGCGCGGCCACTGCACCTTCGTCACCCCGATGATCCCGTGGGGGCGCTGACCGGGGCGACGGACCGACAGACCACCGACGAAACCGCAGCTGACCAGCTCGTGCGCTTAGCTCGAGACCGACCGGGCGAGCTCTCACTCCTCGCCATTGGACCGTTGACGAACCTAGCGCTTGCACTCGCGACCGAGCCGCAGCTTCCCCACCTTCTCGA
>JAABUJ010006577.1_pt1 | contig 11160 bp, 11 predicted proteins | sample 5559131 | NCBI WGS metagenome assembly JAABUJ01 (sample SAMN10711875, study PRJNA513366) | rock metagenome | isolation source: Antarctica rocks | place: Antarctica: Victoria Land, Mt New Zealand nord | collected 2016-01-07 | reverse complement strand
TCGTAGAAGTCAGAGTCGATCGGTTTCGCGGGGATGTTGTCGCGCATTTCCTGGAGGCGAACCTTAAGTTTATCCTCACGCCGCCGGAGCGAAGAGCGGATCGCACGGAGACTCGAGGCAAGCCGCCGCTGCAAGACCGCCAGCGCGAGGCCGACATTCCGCTTGGCACGGTCGTTCAGTGTCTGTGCGCGCTCGTATCGCTTCGCGACATAGTCCGTCACGGCGTCGTAGAGTTCCTTCTCGATACCGACGAGTTCGTACTGGACCGTCTCGACATTCCGCGGCGGGAAGAGGTCCTTCCCCTCGAAATCCTTCATGTGCTCCTTCAAGCGCCGCAGGAAGATGGGAATGGTCGTCTGCCGCAGCATCGGGGCAATATTCTCGTTCGTCTCAAAGAGATCGGGGTCGAGCAGGGAGAGGAGCAGCCGGAAGTTATCGGGGTCACCGCGATGGGGCGTCGCCGTCATCAACAGGAAGTGATCGGTACGCGTACTGAGCGCTTCGCCAAGTTGGTAGGCGCGCGTCTTGTCAACTTTCTGGCCGTACTTATACGCCGCCATCTTGTGCGCCTCGTCCACAATCACGAGGTCCCAATGGACGCCCTCGAACGATTCGAGCCACTCGAGTCGGCGGGCGAGGTCAATGGAGATAATGGCGCGAGGATGCTTCCGCCAGAGGGCCGGGCCGGGCGTGGTGCGCAGATCCTCGCTGCGGAGCACGGAGAAGTCCTCGCCGAACTTGGTGCGTATCTCATCGGCCCATTGGAGCGTCAGGTTGGCGGGCGTGACGATCAGCGTCCGCTCGACCGCGCCGCGATATTGGAGTTCTTTCATCAGCAGGCCCGCCATGATCGTCTTGCCCGCGCCGGGATCGTCCGCGAGCAGGAATCGGATGCGCGGCGAACGAAGCAGATGCTTGTAGACGGCCTCGATCTGATGCGGAAGCGGATCGACTTGGGAGGCACCAATAGCGAACTGCGGGTCGTATTGCGCGGCGGCCCGGATGCGTTCGGCCAATGCCGCGAGCCGGAATCGCGTCCCGTCGCCATCGAACGATGTGCGCCTGATGGTGAACTCGCCCTCCTGAAAGAGCCGGTCGTGGAACTTCTCATCGTCCAGTGTGAACGCCTTGATGCGCACACCGTCCCCTTCCGGGATGGCAACGATCACTCGCGCTGGCCCTGGCAGTTGCGGGCTTGTGATGATCTCGTCTGGCTGCGGAACGGTCGGCATGATAATCTCCAATTCGATACCTGACGTGATCCTGTCGCAGATGCTACATCGGTATACATGAAGCCACCAGACGCGTTCATGTCCGGGATCGCATTGCGCGTGCGAAGTGTCTGTTAACCCATGTGCGCGACGGCAGTGTACTCGATTTCGTGAGCGCTTGCATCCGCCACAATTGATCACGTTGGGTTAATTTCTCGCCCGACAGCGGGAGGCACATTCGCTATGCTAATCACTGCCATCGGGCCGCTCGGGGTTTTTGTACGGCATCGCTATTCCCTCGATTCTTGGCACAACGCCGCTTCGGCCTTCCGATCTCGCTACGAAGTCACCGCGCAGTGACTTCTACCGTACGCGGCTCAACCGGCATCGATGCGCCAGGCGGTGCCACGTTCTGTTGCATCAGACCGATGTTCAGTTGACCGACATTCCCCACATTCACGCTGTACCGCCGCTGGTCGCGCAACGACCGCTGCACCCGCAGGATCATCCGCTGATAGCGTTCCATCCCCTGCTCCGCCCGCGCCAGCGCCTCCGCCGAACTGAGGCGCGGTGTCTCGTATTTGTTGTTCTTCTGGATTTGATAGTCGTTCAGGCTCGCCTCCATCGTCATATACGTCATGAGATGCTGCATATCAGCCTCGTACAGCGTAAACGCTTGTGCGAGCATATCCACCAGCATCCATTCGATGCCGTTCGCCGGTCGCCATTCCTTCGCCAGCGATTCTCGTAGCACGAGGAAACGTGCCCGATCCCACGGGTCGTGCTGGTAGCCCTCAATCGCCCGTGCCGCTCGCCAGATCGTCGCGCGCCTGCTCCACGAGTCGCTGCCACACTTGCTGCGCGAGGGCAGGATCGCGCTCCCCTACGGCACTGATCGCGTGCCACGATACCTGATCCGGCGTCGTGGTCATTGCATGTTCGAGAGCAAAGTCGTCGGCGGGTTCCGCCGCCCGCTCGTGCGCCTCTGCCGCGCTCATCTCCATCCGCTCGCGATAGACCTTGACGAATCCCTTGTACTCATCGGCCATCTCGCGCGCGAAACTGGAAACGCTTCGCGCGTCCTGCTCTACCGGGATGATCGCGCCGTCTTCACCCATCGTTCCACCTCCCGGCATGTCGCCGTGTATCCCCGCAGGAGTTCCGTTAGTTCCCGATGTGCCGCCCGTCGCGCTCTCCCCTCTTCCCGATGCCGCTCGCACGCCGCGATGAGCGCGGCGACGTCCGCCTTCGGGATGTACTGCTTGCGGAGCCTGCCGTCCACGCGCTCGAAGCGGTAAGCGTACGGCCCGTGCAACTCCCCGCGCTCGCACTTGCACCTCGGCTTGCCGCATCGCACCCACTGCCAACAGACCGCGCCAGGAAGCGTCTTAGGTAACGCTTTCGCGGTTTCTTGTTCGCGCACGCGCACACCCGCCGCGACCGTAACATCTTTTTTCTTCGCCACCATTCGTTCCCCTCACGCCGTATATCATCGCGAGCCGCATTCGCCATACCCGCGTATCGTCACATCAGCCGGATCATACGATGCCGCCGTTTGTTGGTTTTCTTGGTTTGCTCGGTTCATCTATAGGGGTAACCAAGAAAACCAAGAAAACCGACCGTGAGGTCGCATGGATCCGCCGCAATGACCAGAGACCGCTTCGATTCGATAACAGCGGGCAATGCCCCCCTGCTCTGGGTGCCGACGGTCAGGGCGCACATCTTGCGGGCTTACGGGCATGCTACTGTTTGGCTGACAATAGTCCGGAGGCTCTATGGTGGCCCCCTTTGTCAAGACACTTTTGAGTCGTTCTTATCTGTGCGATTCGTTCGATCCGCATACTCCGCTGACTCAAACCTATCACTCCTCACGAGGATGCGTCATCCCGAAGGCTGGTTCAACGTAATGAAGAGAGGGCGAGTATATGCTCCGCCCCCTCTTTCCCGGCTGTCACGCGGGCCGCCGATCATCCCCGCCCCGGTGCTATCTCCACCTCCGGCTTTGGCTTCGGCGTCACCGCGTTCGCGAGGGCGATCAGCACTTTGGCGACCGTCGCGCGCACCGGGTGCCGCGTCGTGCGCTTGTCGAACTGCCAATCGTTCCCGTTGATCCATGCCGCCTGCCGCTGATACTCGCCATAATGAACCTGCGCCGCCATCGGGTTCTCCATCGCCTTGCTCCTTCGTGCTTCCTGCCCTACTGCCTCGGTACACCCCACTGTAGCGGGCGAGGAGGGGCCGCACATCGCGTGAATCACGCAATCATGGAGCGCGATGTGCGCGGGCGAAGGCGGGAGCGAGTGCGTAGGATGCCGCAGTGGATGCGTCCACTTGGGATAAGGCGGTACGTAGGGTACGCAGACGAGGGTCACGCGAGGCCATTGGAAACGGCGAAGTGGGTGGCGGCGGCGCGGGTGGCGACGCCGAGTTTGTTGTAGATGCTGCGCAGGTGCTGCTCGACCGTCCGGGGCGAGAGGAAAAGACGCTCCGCCACCTGGGGATTCGTCAGCCCCTGCGCCACGAGTTGCAGGACTTCCACCTCGCGAGCGGAGAGTCCGGCGGGATAGGAGGGGGCGGCGGGCGGTGTGACATCGAGCCGTGCGGCGAGTGCATCCGCACGCGCGAGGGCGGGCTTGGCCCCCAGTCGCTCGCAGATGGCCCGCGCCTCGGCCAGCCGCCGCCTCACCTCGTCGCTCGTTCCCGTCGCCGCTCGCAACTCCGCTATCGCCAAGAGGGTCAGGGCGCGCTCGTACGACGCTCCACAGGCGTCCGCGAGGGTGAGCGATTGGTCGAGATGGCGGGTCGCATCGTCATATCGCCCCGCCTCGCCGTCCAGTTCGCCCAGCAGGCGGTGCGCGGCGAGCAGCGGCAGCGGCTGGCGCGGCTCACGAGCGAGGACAAGGGCGCACTCCGCATGAACACGGGCCTGCTCCCTGTCGCCCACCTGCCGGTGGTACCGCGCCCACAACGCCTCGCCATCGGACCGACCCGGCACCGCCCCCGACCATGCCAGCCAGCGGTCGTGCGCCTCCAGCCATTCCCGCGCATGTGCCGATTCTCCGGCGTCCAGATGCAGCGCGGCGGCGAGTCGGAGCATCGCCAGGCCGATCCGGATGTCCATGACGCCCGGCGCGGTCCGCGCGCCGGACGGTAGCCGTGCATGGATGTGCCGCCATGCCGCCTCCGGCTCGCCCTGCGCGCGCGCCAGTTCGTCTAGCAGCGCGGCCATGTACTCCCGCCAGCCGTCGCGCTGTCCCTCCCGCAGCATCGGCTCCGCTTCCGCGCGCGCCTCCGCCCATCGCCCGGTCAGCGCGAGGACCGGGATGCGCGCGAAGCGGAGGTTGCGCTCGCCGGTCGTGCTCGCCCGCCCCCATGCACCCGCCGCTTCCTCCGCCAACCGCCGGTGCTCGTCCAGCCGTTCCGTCCGGTACGGGAGCGAGACGGCGACCAGTTCCTGAACCGCTGCCCCGCCGAGCGTGTGGTGGTTGCCGAGAGACTGGAAGATGTCGCGTGCCCGCGCGAAGGCATCGCGCGAGGCGTCGGGACGACCGGCGAGCGCGTAGGCGATGGCGAGACCCCCGTCGCGGTCGCCGTGGTGCGCCCACCCCAACTCGCCCAGCGGCGTGTGGCGCGGCATGCCCTCGCGCGTCGCCTCGCCCATCGCCAGCGCCTCGGCGACCTGGCCGGTGACCGCAAGCGACTCCACCAGCACGCCGCGCGGGTTGGTGATCGTCGGCACGCCGCGCTCGTCGGGCCCGAGGTCCAGCCGCTCCTGGTCATCGGGCGGGAGTGCTTCGAGCGCGTCGCACCCAGCGGACATGTCCCGGATGGCGGCGACGTAGTCGGATTCGTAGGACAGGCAGAGGCCGCGCGTATAGCGGGCGGCGGCGGCGAGGGCAGGGTCGCCGACAATGGCGGCGATGCGCAGCGCCTCATCCAAGTACTCGATGCCCTCACGCGGCGTGCTGTAGCGGCGCAGGCGGGCGATCCGATAGCGCAGCCAGCCCCGCTGAACGAGGTCGCCCTCGCCGCCCTCCAGCGCCACGAGCGCCGCCTCGTACCGCTCGATTGCCGTCAGCCAGGCGTAGGTGAGTTGCGCCCGCTCCCCCGCCCGCACCAGCCATTCGACCGCGCGACCGTCGCTCGCCCGCTGGAAATGCATCGCCACCGCGTCCGGGTCGGGGTGCGGCCGCGCGGCGAGCAGTGCGCCGATGCGGCGATGGAGCAGCCGTCGCCGCGCCGGGGAGACGCCCGCATAAACCGCCTCGCGCACCAGCGCGTGCGCGAAGCGGACGTGCAGCCCGTCCGGGGACTCGGCCAGCAGCCCCGCCTCGGACGCCCCCTCCACGGCGACGAGCAGCGCCTCGTCGTCGAGGTCCGCGAGCGTGCCGAGCACCGCCAGCGGCGCCTCCTGCCCGACCGCCGCCGCGAGAGCGAGCAGCCGCTGCCCCTCCCCGTCCAGCCGGGAGACGCGGGCGTCAATGATCTGGCCCAGCAGCGGGGGCAGCGCGGCCCGGCGCAGATCGCCGAGGCGCCACCCCTCCTTTTCCCGCCACAGCGCGCCGGACTCGACCAGGGAGCGCAGCACCTCAACCGCGAAGAGGGCGTTCCCCTCCGCGCGCTCCTGGACGAAGGCGACAAGCCGGTCGGCGTCGGGGTCGGCGAGCCGGTAGCGGTCGGCGACGAGGGCGCGCACGGCGGCATCGTCGAGGGGATGCAGGTCGATGCGCTCGGCGGCCGCCTCGCGCACCAGGGCGGGCAGGAGGGGGGAGAGGGGGTGGCGGCGGGTCAGTTCGTCGCTGCGATACGTCACGACGAGCAGCAGCGGCAGCGCGCCGAGATGGCGGGCCACGAAGCGGAGCAGATCGAGGCTGCTCGCGTCCGCCCAGTGCAGATCGTCGAGCAGGACCAGCACGGGCCGCGCGGCGGCGAGTGCCGCGAGGAAATCGAGCACCTGCCGGAAGAGCGCAGCCTGGCTCGTCACCTCGCCGACCGTGCCGCGTAAGGCAGCGGGCAGTGCCGGGTCATCGTCTCGACACTGATACTTCCCGAAGAGTTCGACCCACGGACCGTAGGGGGGCGTCTCCGTCAAGTCGTAGCATCTGCCGACAAGGACGAGCGCGCCCCGCTCGGTTGCTTCCCGGCAGATGGCCTCGGCGAGGGCGGTCTTGCCGATGCCCGCCTCCCCGCTGACCAGCACGAGACTGCCCTGCCCAGAGGTGGCGGCGTCGAGGTGTTGCCGGAGTACGCTGAGTTCGCGCTCGCGCCCGACGAGCGGTTGAGGATCGGGTGATGCGGGGATTGTCACTATGCGTCTCTCCAACGAGCAGTGCGCGTGCGGTCGATGACTGTTATTGTAGCAGGAGGAGCATTCGCACTTGGTTCTGACACCCATCGCGAGAGTAGGGTGCGGTCAGGCGGTGTCACCCTCCCGGCCCTCCGCGTCCACGCCGCAGATCTCCGCAAGCCGCGCCCGCCACTTCCGCACGTCTCCAAACGCGCCTTCACCAATGCCCAAGAGCCGCCGCGCCGCCGCAATCTGCACGCCCGTTATCGCCGGTACGCCACCTCCGAGCCATGCGCGGCAGATCGCCACATCAGCCGGATCATACGCCGCCCCCGTTGATTGGTTTTCTCGGTTTTCTTGGTTCTCTCTATAGGGAAACCGAGAAAACCGAGAATCGGGCGATTCGCCATGTGCCGTCACGCCTTCCCGATCCGCTTCCGGCCTGTCGCCCTTCCCCGATGCATCGGCCCGCCGGTATTGATAGGGATCGCCCCGCTTTCCCTTGCCGGTGCGCGCGACCTTCCCTTCATCAACCAGCGCGCGAAGCGCCTTCCCCGTCGTGGATTCATTGCCCCCCACACGGGCGCGAATGTCAGGTTCTGTGAGGGTATCGTTGCCCATCGCCGCCAGCACCGCCGCTTGCGCCTGTCCCATCAGCATCGTCGCCAGATCGCCGCCCGGCGTCACGATGCCTGTCTCGCTGTCGAGGTAGACGACGGTTTCTTCCATGTCTTCGCCGTACCGCTGGATCGTCTCGATTGTGCGCACCTGATCGCGCCGCTTCATCATCAGCAGCGTGTCTACCGCGCCGAAGAGGGCCGTGCTGCCGAGCAGCGCATCGCCGCCGGTGCGTTCCCCCTTCCCGGCGTGATGGACGCAGATGATGTGACACCCGGACGTGCGCGCCAGATCAATAATCGGCTCCATCGCCCGTGCCACTTCCGCGTAGGCGTTCGCATCGTTCAGCCGCACGAACCGGGAAAGCGGATCAATCACCGCAAGCACGGGCCGGTACTCCGCAATGGCGACGGTCAAGGCCGCGAGGGCGTCATCGGGAGCGCGCCCGGTGTGGATGTAGAGGTTGTCGCCGCTCGCGCCCATCCGCCGGAAGTGCCCGGCGATTTCCGCCCGCTTCTCTTCCAAACACAAGTACACGACCGGACCCGATGTGATTGCCCGTCCGAAGAAGGGCGTGCCGCGCAAGATCGCCACGACCAGATTGCGGACGAAGGTGGACTTGCCGACTTTCGGCTTGGCGGCGCAAATCGAGATGCCCCCGGCGGGTAGTGTCCGTTCCCAGACATACGCGACTTCCTCTTCCGGTTCCGCAAGCAGGTCATCGAGCGTGCTGAACCGGAATCCCGATGCGTTCCTGTCGCGCGACACCGAGTCCGTTTCCGGCGCGTACTCCGGTGTAGCATCCGTGAGGGCGGTTAGCCGTTCCGCCGTTCCGCCCATCGTCAGCCAGTCCGACACATCGCCTGTGTCGGGCAGGCCGGGCAGTTCCAGCACCTTCACCGACGCGGCGATGCCAATGAGCGCGCTCGCCACCGTACGCGCGTGATCCGCCCCCGCCTTGTCGTGATGCGGCAGGATGACGACCTGCCGCCCGCGTAGAAACGCGTTGTACTCGGCACGCCATTTGCCCGCGCCCATCGCGTTGCACGTTGCCACGTAACCGAGCGCACGCAGGTTCTCGACATCCTTCTCGCCTTCCACGACGTACACCGTCGCGGCAAGGTCAGCGGCGCGCAATTCGGGCAGCCGGTACGGGATAAGGCGCACGTCTTTCAGATTCCAAACCCACCCGCCCGCGCCATCCGGTCGCCGCTGCTTGAATCCTTTAGGCAGGTAGCGGACCGCCTGGAAGAGCAGGTCGCCCGCCTCATCGCGATAGTCGTAGGTGGCGACAATCCGACGTTGCCCATCGGACGCGCCGTGGGATGCCATACGCGCTGCATCCGGGTTGTCGAGCCGATGTAACCATGTGCCGGTCTTCTCTTCGTAACGGGCATCTGCCGCGTATTCAGCACGGCTACAGCGGGCGTATCGCCCATCGGCCGAGAGGAAGCCGTGGCAGTGGCGAAGGGGGTCGTGCCCGGCCCCGCGCTTGCCGCCGTCATACCCGCCGCATACCGGACATGGCCGGGTGCGCAAATACCGCTGCTCCGGTTTTACGTTGCCCATCACGCCGCCCCCTTCCGCGAAGTCAGCGAGGAACGGATACGCCGACAGCGATCGAAGTACCACCAATGCGCGTTCGGCGCGGTAGCGAGGATCGCCATGTCGCACGCGAGCAGATCGCGGCGGTGCTCATCGTCCGACATCGTGGACAGGTCATGCCCGTGGAATTCCCGCCACTCCTCGAACGAGCGATACGGGTTCGGCACGGTCCGAAGGTCTTTGCCGTCGCGCGCTACAGATCGGCACGACGGCTGGCTCGGTGAGATGTCTGGAAGCCCTTGCATCTGACGTTCTCCTGTCCAGAGACGCCGGGCGGGGCGGATGATATACTGAGGTTGCGAAGCACAGTACACCGCCGCGTACCCGGTCGCAATCCGGGATATGCGGCTATGCGGCACGGTCGCCTTCGTCGGAAAGGGTGGGTGTCGAGAACTCCCCGCGCAAGAACTGTTCGAGCACCTCCCGCGAGATGAGCACCCGGCGTCCCATGCGGATCACCGGCAACCGGCTCTCGCGGATCATCTTCCAAGTGCTCGAAGGTTTCGCGCCTGTTTCTTCCATGAACTCGTTGACGGTGACAGAACGCTTCTGTAAGGCTTGCATGCTCGCACCTCCATAGTGCAGTAGAACGTAACGCCACGCGCTGTGACGTCCTTCATTGCACTATCGCGTGTGCCGCGCACGGTGACGCAAGCGGTGGCACACTTGAATCTCGAATTAGAAGCTATGGAAGCTGTATATGAATGTACCGTCGCGCGCGTTCTCGCCACTCGTTGGAAGGAGGAATCGGGCGTCCGGCTCTTTGATGCCGTTTGTCTATATTTCGTTTCACGTCGCTAAGGCGCTTGGATATTGCTGTCTGCCGACCTAAACTCGGTGTATTCCGTTGAATCCATTTGATGCTTCCGTCGCTGATCGCTTCGGCGTAATAATCGAACCACTCTTTACCCTTCATCTCTTTTGCCGAGAATGCGGTCTCTTGCGAACGGCGAATCGTCGCGATTTCAGTGATCGGATAATCGCGGTGTGCATGAAGCCACTCTTCATGCTTACGAACGACTTGATTTGCCCCCTTCAGGAGCGAACCCGGCATCCATTCCGTAGCTCCCGTTATGATGGTTTCATGTGGTGGCTCAATAAAACGAACGAAAGGAGCAGCACCTAAAGGCTCCTCGCCCGGTCTCGGTTTTGTGTTCACATACACGAGTGTTGTCACGAGGACTCCTCTCGTCGGCAATGGTTCCCTCAGGCCCGCCACGACCGCCCGAAAATGACGCACCGTACAGGGAGTATTGGGTAAACCGCGAAGGCGTAATCGTGCAGATATGTAGCGCGTAGCACCTTCATCAGCGCTCATCTCTGGCCCCTTGAGATGATAACCCAGTCCTTGCACCCATTGATGCTCGCTGTAATTGGGGCGGGTAGCACGGAAGAGTATAAATTGTTCATGAAAACCCGCTATTTCCTTCTTCCAGCTATCCGATTCGGAAAGCTGGTTTGCAAGGGTCGAGCTTGGTTCGTCTTCTGCCCATTGCCGAATTACCATGCCAAGCTGCCTTCCCTGATAAGGCAGCGGCCAGCAATACAACTGGTCGCACATGAGGAAAAACATCTCGCGCACGGCTGAATCCAGAGTCTCTTTGTCATTGAATAGGCTGTGGTAACTGATTGTATATGCGAACTCTTCCCACTTCTCGTACATCCATGCTCCGACCGAAGCTCGCATTCGTTCTTCGTCTCGGTACATGTCGAGGCCATAATTTCCCGGTAAGGGTTCGGTAAGCCGTTGAATCCATAAATCACGGCGAATAGAATTTGCGTCATCCGTGCTGGTCATACCTACGCTCGCTACCTACTTCGTTCGTATGTCACGAATGCCGCGAGTTACCACTTGTCATGACGTGTCGTGGCGTTCTATACGTACACGACTTTCGCTTGCGGCGCAACAGTTCGCACTAGAATGCGATAAGCCGCAATATTCGCTTCGGGCAACTGAAAATCATAGTGTCAGAGGCTTAATCTCGCAGCCGGGATGGGTACGACGGTCGATAGAGGATCAACGCAATTGTGTGCTCGAATCCATGACTCTATGGACGCGGTTTGGACGCGATTGCTGCGTGGTGCGCTGTATTGCGGCTTGTTACTCCGTATTGTAGGATTGACAGTTTACCGCTTTAGGATGGCACAAGGTACCAATCAGCAACAGATCACAACACGGGGCAGAATCGGTGAGAATCAGCCTCTCAAGGTGGAGATCACGGGTTCGAATCCCGTACGCGCTACCAATTTCTCCCCTCAAACAATGGCTCATCGTGACCGCTCAGGGCTTATTCAAAGTCGGCAGATGAGGCGTGAGCACTATGCGTCCGCGTATATTGTTCACGCCTCAGTCATTCCATTGCTTACACACCGTCGGAAAATCGGCGAGGAAACGGACGATCTTCAGGGATCGTTTGAGCGAACGCCTGACTTTCCCGA
>JAABUJ010006576.1_pt1 | contig 11162 bp, 12 predicted proteins | sample 5559131 | NCBI WGS metagenome assembly JAABUJ01 (sample SAMN10711875, study PRJNA513366) | rock metagenome | isolation source: Antarctica rocks | place: Antarctica: Victoria Land, Mt New Zealand nord | collected 2016-01-07 | reverse complement strand
CCGCCGCACAAGAGCTTGTGCGTAAAGCGTGTTTATATAAAAAGTTTCTAGGAACAACCGTATTATCTATAAACCGTGATACAATGGCGAATGTAGCGTGTACGGTAGCGTTGTTGGTATTTCTTCTCCTTCTCAAATCCCGCCAATATCATGCTGCTTTCGGGCGGCGCTGCACTACCCCTGCTTATTCCAAGCCGGGAGTTTTCATGAAGTCTCTTTTATCTGCCGTCAGGCAAGGCACTCTCGTCCCCAAACGTCTCCGCTCCCGGACGCCGACCACGAAAACAGCCCGCAGCGTTAATCGCATGCACCCTGGCACAATCCGCTCTTTTCCCGTTGGGCAGGCCCTCATAGCAAAGCAATCTACAAAGCCTCTTCGCGTTCTGCATGTGATTTCGTCTGCGGATCGCAGAGGCGGTGGGCCGATTGAAGGCATTCTTCAGATCAACCGTGCACTGCAAAGTCTGGGGCACGAAAGCGAGCTTGTCACCCCCGACCCGCCGGATGCGCCCTGGCTGGCTGAGTTTCCCATGCCTATCACTGCGCTCGGAGGGGCCAAATTCAGCTACCGCTACTCGCCGCATTTGGTGCCGTGGCTGATGGAAAATGCGTCCCGTTACGATTGTTTAATCGTCAATGGCCTGTGGCAGTTCCATGGCCTTGCCGTGCGCCAGGCGGCTTTGCGCCTCGGCGTGCCGTATTTTGTCTATACGCACGGCATGCTAGACCCTTGGTTTAAGCGCGCCTTTCCCCTTAAGCACCTCAAAAAGCTTTTGTACTGGCACTGGAATGAGCGCCGCATTCTGCGTGACGCCGCGGCTGTCTGCTTCACTTCCGAGGAAGAGCGCCGGCTCGCTCGGCACTCGTTTGGCTGCTACCATGCTAGCGAAGTGGTGGTCAACTACGGCACCTCAGTTCCCGCAGGCGACCCCGACACGCAGCGCGAGATGTTTTTGTCCCGGTGGCCTCACTTGCGCGAGCAGCGCCTCTTGCTGTTTCTGAGCCGCATTCATGCCAAGAAGGGCTGTGATCTGCTCCTTGAAGCGTTCGCCCGCGCCGTCGCCACCGACCCGTCACTGCACCTGGTCATGGCAGGCCCCGACCAAACCGGCTGGCAGGCTAAGTTGGAAGCGCAGGCGCAGAAGCTTGGCATTGCCGAACATATCACCTGGACAGGCATGCTGTCCGGCGAGATGAAATGGGGCGCGTTCCGTGCTGCCGAAGCCTTTGCGCTGCCTTCGCACCAGGAGAACTTCGGCATCGCGGTTGCCGAGGCCCTGGCCTGCGGCGTGCCTGTCCTCATCTCCGACAAAGTCAACATCTGGCGCGAGATTGAGCAAAGCGGCGCGGGCCTGGTAGCTCCTGATACCAAGGCCGGCACTTCGGATTTGCTCCAGCGCTGGCTGTGTTTGTCTGAGCAAGAGCGACAGGTAATGGGCTGCCATGCTGCCGAGTGCTTTGCCGAACACTTTGAAATCCACCAGGCTGCCCAAAGCCTTCTTGATGTCCTCGCCAGCGTCGGGGTAGGACGCGCCTCCTAGCGCGCCTGCCCCGCTGTTTCCACGCGCCCTGATGCCCTGCCACTCATCCATCATGCCCTGCCAATCCCCAGGGCGGCTACCCCGCATTGCCGCCCTGACGCCTGCGGGCCTGCGCCTGCAAGAGATTAATCACCAAGAGCAGCGCAAATGAGGCCACCAGCATGACAACGGCAATCGCTGTCGCGTCGGCGTAGTGGAACTCGTCCAGCCTGCTCATAATCAGGTACGGCACAATCTCCGTGCGCCCCGGCAGGTTGCCCGAGATAAAGACCACCGAGCCATATTCCCCCAAGGCCCGCGCGAACGCGAGGGCGAAGCCGGTCACGGCGGACGGTGCAATCAAGGGGAAGATGACACGCACGAGTGTCTGCATCCGGCTTGCGCCCAGGCTTGCTGCCGCTTCTTCAATCTCCACGTCAATGTCTTCCAGCACGGGCTGCACTGTCCGCACCACAAACGGCAGGCCGATAAACGTCAGCGCGACCAGCACGCCCAGCGGCGTGAATGCCACTTTAATGCCGTGCTGCTCCAACACATGCCCAATCCAGCCGTTCTGCGAATACACAGTCGTCAGGGCAATGCCTGCCACCGAAGTCGGCAGCGCAAACGGCAGGTCTACCAGCCCGTCCAACAGCCGCCGTCCGGGGAACCGGTAGCGCGCGAGCACCCAAGCCACCAGCAGTCCAAAGACCAAGTTCAGCGCCGCAGCGCCGAGCGATGCGCCAAAGCTCAGCTTGTACGCGGCGACCACCTCCCGGCTGCTCACGACGGCCCAGAATGCGGGAAAGCTTAACGTCGCGCTTTTGATAAATATCGCCGACAGCGGGATCAGCACCAGCAGGCTGAGATAGAACACCGTAAAGCCCAGCGACAGGCCAAAGCCCGGCAGCACGCGCCGAGGGTTTCGTTTGGTTTGGGGCGCAGTAATGGCAAGGCTCATAGGCTAATGCTCGGCGAAAGCAGGGCAAAACACGGCGGCGATAGCATCACAACTCGGCGGCAGGCGCTTTTGTTCCTGCCCTGGGGCGCGCTGCGGCTCACTTTTGCGAGATTTGGTCGAAGATGCCGCCATCGTCAAAGTGCGTCTTTTGGATTTGGTCCCACGTCCCGAATATCTTTTCTGCCGTGAACGCGCGAACTTGGGGAAACTGCTTGGCGTATTTTTGGGCCACTGCGGCCAGGCGCGGGCGGTAAAAGTGGCGCGCGGCAATCTCCTGCCCTTCGGGGGAGTAAAGATACTTCAGGTACGCCTCCGCCAGCGCCGTTGTGCTGTGCTGTGCGGCCACTTTGTCCACCACTGCCACCGGCGGCTCGGCCTGGATGCTGACAGACGGATAAACCACCTCGTACTTGTCTGCCCCGCCCAGCTGGCTTAGGGACAGCCGGGCATCGTTTTCCCATCCCACCAGCACGTCCCCAATGCCGCGCTGGGCAAAGGTGTTGGTAGACCCGCGCGCCCCGCTGTCCAGCACGGGCACATTCTTGTACAATGCCTGGACATAAGCGCGGGCGGCTGTTTGGCTATTGGCGTTCTTTTGCAATGCCGCGCCCCACGCCGCGAGATAGTTCCAGCGCCCGCCGCTGGACGTTTTGGGGTTGGGCGTAATCACGCTGATGCCGGGCCGGACTAAATCGGGCCAGTCTTTGATAGCCTTCGGGTTGCCTTTGCGCACGAGAAACACAATGGTGGATGTGTACGGCGTGCTGCTGCGGGGCAGCTTTGTTTCCCACCCGGCCCCGATGTCCCCGGCCTTCTGGATGGCATTGATGTCTGAGGCGATGCCCAAAGTCACCACATCGGCTTCCAGGCCGTCAATCACGCTGCGCGCCTGCTTGCCCGACCCGCCATGCGACTGCTTGATGGTCACGTTCTGGCCGCTTTGCGTTTTCCAGTATCTCGCGAACGCTTTGTTGTAATCCTGGTAAAACTCCCGTGTCGGGTCATACGAGACATTGAGCAGCGTCAGAGCCTGCGTCGTGCCGCCTGCCGATTTGTGTCCTATCCCGCACCCACTAGCCAGCAGCAGGGGCAGCACAAGGAGCGGCAAGAAAAGCGAAAAGCGGCACGGCATAGCGGTTTCCTCTCACGCGGGCACACAAAACAGCGTTGAGCAAGCATTATGCCACGTTTAACCTGCATTGTCAATAAACTTACTAGCAAATGTTGCGCGTGTTTCAGTGGCTTGCTGCAAGCGCGTCAGCGGCATCGCCAAAGCATTGCCAGCGCGTCACGGGCGCGTATCAACGACGGAACAAAACTTTCCGTCGTTGCTTATGGCTGGCAACGCCTTTTGTTCGCCTGAGAAAAGCGGAAACAACGGCTTGTTGGCGGGAACAGGCCGAACAGACGCCCGCAAAGAACAGAGATTTGCGTTTGTTGTGTGATACAATACACCCATGCGAGTGGTGGATTTAATCGGAAAAAAGCGGCATGGGCAAGAACACACGGCAGACGAAATCCGCTTTCTGGTGCAAAGCTACGCCCGTGGCACAATCCCCGACTACCAGATGAGCGCGTGGCTGATGGCGGTCTTGTGGCGGGGGCTGAGCGAACCCGAAACGTTTGCGTTGACCGGGGCGATGGTGCAGTCGGGGGATGTGCTGGACTTGTCCGCGCTGCCCGGCGTGCCCGTGGACAAGCACAGCACGGGCGGAGTGGGGGACAAAACGACTTTGGCGGTCGTGCCGATCCTCGCGTCAGCGGGTGTGCCGGTCGCCAAGATGAGCGGGCGCGGGCTGGGGCACACGGGCGGGACGCTGGACAAATTGGAAAGCATTCCCGGCCTGCGGACGCAGCTCTCCATTCCTGAAGTGCTGGCGCAGGTGGGCAAAATTGGGGCGTGCATCTGTGCGCAAACCGACCGGCTGGTTCCTGCCGACTATAAAATGTACGCCCTGCGCGATGCCACGGGCACGGTTGAGTCTCTGCCCCTGATTGCCGCGAGCATTATGAGCAAAAAGATTGCGGGCGGCAGCCGGGCGGTGGTGCTGGATGTCAAGGTCGGCAGCGGGGCGTTTATGAAGACTTTGGACGACGCGCGCGCGCTGGCAAGCCTGATGATCCAAATCGGGGCGGCGCATGGGCAGCGGGTAGCCGCCCTGCTGTCGGGCATGGACGCCCCGCTCGGCTACAATATCGGCAACCGGGTGGAGGTGCGCGAGATTGTCAGCCTGCTGCAAAACAACCCGTGGACAGAAAGCCGCCTGCGCAGTTTAGTTTGTGCCCTGGCCGGAGCGGGCTTTGTGGTGGCGGGCGTAGTGCCGACGCTCGCCGAGGGGGAAGCCCTGGCCGCGCGGCAGATTGAATCCGGGGCGGCGTGGGAGAAGTTTATCCAAATTGTGGAAGCGCAGGGCGGCGATGCCGATGTGCTGCACAATGCCGCCAAACCTCCGCAGCCGCGCGTGCGCTGGGACGTGAAAGCGACGCAAAGCGGCTATGTCACCCACGTAGACGCGCAGAAGATTGGGCTGGCGGCGATGCGGCTGGGGGCGGGGCGGCTGACCAAAGAAGACCGCATTGACCCCACGGCAGGGGTCGTGCTGCGCGAAACGCTGGGCAGCCAGGTCGCGGCAGGCAACGTCATCGCAACGCTTTACACATCGGGGGAAGATGCCGCGCGCGAAGCGGCGGAAGAAGTGCGGGCCGCGTTCACGGTTTCCCCTGAAGCCGGGCCAAACGAGCCGCTTGTTTACGAGACACTGGGCCTGTGACCGAGACCGAATCCACTATTCAAGACCTGGAAGGGCGGCTTGGGGCCGAGTTTGCGCGGCTCAACAGCGAGCACTTTGGGGGCAGGCTCGCCCTGCCGGAGATTGTTGTTTCGCGGCGCAAGACGTATGGCGGCTACTACCAGCCCGCCCGGCACCGCATTGTGGTCAGCTTGCAGGCATTTCAGGAGCATGGCTGGGCGGAAACGCTGAACACGTTCCGGCATGAAGTAGCGCACCTTGTCCACCCGAACCACTCGCGGGCGTTTTGGGAGCTGGCATTGGCCTTGGGGGCAGCGCAGCGGCATGCGTCCGCGCCGCTGGCCCTCAAGGCTCCCCCGCGCTTTTTGTATGCGTGCCCCGCCTGCGGGCGGCATCTGGCGCGGCATCGGCTCTTGCGCCGGGAGTCATCGTGCGGGGCCTGCGACAAAAAGTACAACCCCCAGTATAAACTCCAGTTAATCCGCCGCTGAGTTTCTTTTCGCGCCAAGCAAGGGTACATTACACCAAAGCCCCTCGGGCCACAAAGGAGTTCAACCCGCCCATGTTTCCAATCTTCAAGAAGCGCGCTTCGCTGATCACGGCAGGCGGCACAATGGCTGCACTCATCGCTGCGGGATGCTCGCATCAGAACGACACGCCCGTTGTCACCACGCCTCCGGCTCAGGTCAGCACCACGACCAATATCACGCCCCCCGCCACCGCTCCGGGCGCGTCCACCACAACAGTCGTAGCTGGCCCGACCAAGACGGTGACAACAGGCGACGCCTCCACCAACAACACCAATGCGGGCGCGGGCGGCGCGACCGGGACGCAAACCGCTGTCGCCGATGCGGTCAACAAAGCTATCCACAACAATGCCCAAATGACCGGCTCGCGCATCACGGCGGTGGTCAGTGCGTCCGGCGCGGCCCGCCTGACGGGAACGGCGCAGAACAGGCAGCAGAAGGGCCTGGCCGAGTCCACCGCGCGGCAAACACCGGGCGTGAGCAGCGTCATCAACAAGATCGAGATTGTGCCCACAGGCGGCGCGAAGTCAGCCGCCAGCCCTGCCGGGCCGTCCAAGACAAAAATCATTGTCGTGCATGACAAAGCGCCCGGCACAGACACGACGGGCCAGTCCTCGCCCAGCGACACCAGCACGGCAAGCGGCACCGACACAGGAGCAAGCACCGCCGGGACAACAGACGGCGCAACCGCCCCGTCTGCAAACACAGACACCAAGGGCCAATAATTACGGGCCAATAAATAATCGCCCTTGACTTGGGGGCGCGCGCGTGATACAATACGTCTTCTTGGCAGGGCTGATAGGTCTTCCTATCGGCCCTGCTGCTGTTGTGGCAGCAGTGCAGGCCCAAAGGCGGGAGAAAAGCGTGGGATGAAATACCGCACGATATTGCTGTTCGGTGCGCCCGGCAGCGGCAAAGGCACGCAAGGGCACATTTTAGGCAACATCCCCGGCTTTGTGCATGTGTCTACGGGCGAGATGTTCCGCAACCTGCGTGTCGGGTCGCCGCTGGGCCGCATCTTTCTGGACTACACCAGCGACGGCTCCCTGGTGCCCGACGACTTCACCGTGCAGCTTTGGAAAGAGCACATGGATACGCTGGTCGGCCTGCATCGGTACGACCCGCAAGCCGATACGCTGATTTTGGACGGCATGCCGCGCACGGTCAAGCAGGCGCGGCTTTTGGAAGACCTGCTGGATGTGCAGCGTTTGTATTATCTCAACTGCGAAGACAAAGCCATTCTGCATGCCCGGCTTAAGAACCGCGCCCTGCACGAGAACCGGCTGGACGATGCCTCCGATGAAGTCATTAAGAACCGCCTGTATGTGTACGAAGCGGAAACCGCGCCTATCTTGGGCTACTATCCCGAAAGCAAAATACGGCGCATAGACACAGGCCGCTCGCCGGTAGACGTGCTGGCCGAGGTCGTCCTAGACCTCAGAGCGCTTGGCACAGCCTCCCCTGAGCTGGAGCCGGAAGAATAAGAAACTGTGCATAGAAACATTGTCACTAGGCCCTGTCTTGCATTGACAAACAGCCCAGCCTGGTGCTACAATTCTTCCCGTTGTTTCAGAGCGAAAGGAAGTGTTCCCCCTATGTACGCGATAGTCCGTGCCGGTGGCAAGCAATACCGGGTGGAAGAAAAGAATATCCTCACCGTAGACAAGTTTACAGGCGAGGCCGGCGACTCGGTCACCCTGGGCGAAGTGCTGTATATCGGCGGCATTGACACGCCGCAGTGGGGCAAGCCGACCGTAGCAGGCGCGGCGGTCACCGCCACCATTGTCGAGCAGACCAAGGGCAAAAAGATTGACGGCTATACGTTCAAGCCCAAGAAGAACATTCGTAAGCACTGGGGCCACCGCCAGCAATTGACCCGCGTGCGCATTGAAAGCATCGCCCCCGCCGCTTAACCCAAGGAGATACCCAGATGGCACACAAGAAAGGCGTCGGTTCGACGCGCAATGGACGCGACAGCAACCCCAAGATGCTGGGCGTTAAAGAGTACGCAGGCGAGGCCGTTAAGCCCGGCAGCATTTTAATTCGCCAGCGTGGTACGCAGTTTGATCCCGGCGTCAATGTGGGCATGGGCCGCGATCATACCCTGTATTCGCTGATTGCAGGCTTCGTGAAGTTTGAGGGACACAGCCGCCAGTCGCGGCGCATCAGCGTGTATCCCGATAAGCCTGTGTACGACCAGCCCGCAGAGATTGCGGATTAGCAAAGCTTAACAAGCGCCCCTGCCATGATTGGCAGGGGCGCTTTTTGGTTCTATGCCCCCCACGCGGCCCGCATCGCTGCAAGCGCGCGAGCGATGTCATGCCGCGCGATGTCCAGGTGCGTGACTGCCCGCAGGCGCTCGCCGTCCCCGCTCACCCGCACGCCCTGCATTGCCAAACGCTCCCGTGCCTCTTGTGCCGTCATGCCCGCGACGGTGAAGAACACCAAATTACTCTGCACTATGCCGGGGTTGATAGACACGCAACGCATCTCGGCCAGCCCCTGCGCCAGCATTCGCGCATTTTCCTGGTCTTCGCGCAAGCGTTCCATGTTGCACTCTAGGGCGTACAAGCCTGCCGCCGCTATCATGCCGGACTGCCGCAGCGAGCCGCCCAGCATCTGCTTGGAACGCCAGGCATGGGCAATCAACTCCGCAGACCCTGCCAGCACTGCCCCCATTGGGCAGCCCAGTCCCTTGGAAAGGCACAGCGTGACGCTGTCATACGGCCCGGCGAGCGCTTGGGGCGAAACACCCAGCGCGATGGCGGCATTGAGCAGCCGCGCGCCGTCCAGGTGCAGGGCAAGGCCTAATTCTTTCGCGGCCTGCGCCATCTTCCCTGTTTCTTCCAGTGTCCAAACCGTGCCGCCGCCCGCGTTGTGCGTGTTTTCCGCGCACACCAGGCGCGTGGGCGCAAAGTTCTGCCCGCCGGGGGCGACTGCTTCCCGCACCTGACGCGCGGTGAATATGCCCCGCTCGGTGGGGATGAGTGTGGGAGCGGCCCCGGCGACAGCGGCGTATCCGCCTGCCTCCCACCGGATAATGTGGCACCGCGCTTCGGCGATAAAGCCCTCGCCCGGACGCAGGTGCGCCCGCAGGGCAGCCAGGTTGCACATGGTCGCGGACGGCAGGAACAGGGCGCTTTCCTTGCCCAGCATATTCGCGACCCGCTCCTGCAATTCGTTGGTGGTGGGGTCTTCCCGCCGCTGCTCGTCCCCCACATCGGCGGCCATCATCGCCCGCTTCATGCCCTCGGACGGCCTAGTGGCGGTATCGCTTGACAAATCAATTACCTGTGACAAACCTATCACTCGCTGCTTTCCTTTCTTTGCATAGCTTCCAAATACGCCTCGGCTGCCATGCGTATTTCCCACTCCGGGTCTTCGCAAAGCGCCCGCCAGCCTTCATCCGTGTCCCCAATGGCTTCCGCAAACGACCCGAATACAGACGCCATGTCCGCACGCGGCATCGCCGCCTTGACAGCCTCTGCGTTTTCCCTCACCTGCGCCGCCTCCTGCATAGACACCAGTACGCCCCCCACGCCCGGCTGCCCCGCCGCCCAGCGCAGGTGCGCCTGCGCGGCGCTTTGCCCGGTGAAATTGCGCGTCATGTTGCGCAGACGCCACGTATTGGGAAAACGCACAAAAGGCACGCCGCCCAGCCACGCGAACGTTTGCGCCGCCAGGGTCGCGATGTTATGATGGGTGCAGACCGGCAGAAGGCGGCCTGATGCGCCCTGATCCATAAAGTTGAAGCGCGTAATCACGCAGTCAGGCACAAATTGCTGCGCTTCAATCGCCTGCGCCAGATAATTATAATCCCCATAGCAGGTGGCCCCGAAATAGGCAATGTGCCCTTGACTGCGAGCATCAATCAGCGCCCGCATTGCGCCTGCCAGACGCGCCCGCGTATGCACTTCCGCCCGCACGTCATACAAATGGAACACGTCCACGCGCGCCGTTCCCAGCAATGCCTGCTTGCGCGCAATCGCCCGCGTCACCGCGTCGTGCGCCCCGGCCTCGGCATCCGGGCACCGGGCCAGCGCGTCGCCGTCGGTCGTGCTGACAATGACACGCTCGCGCACGCCCAATGTTTGCAGGCTTTGCCCCAGCGATTGTGCCTCCCGCTCATGCGCGGCGTGAAAAAACGTAATCTTTGCCTCCAGGGCGGCTTGCACCACTTGGGCGCGCTCGTCCTCGCCCAGGCGATAAATGTCCCCATCCGGGGCCGGGTCATCCGGCGCGCGACGCCAGGGCCGTTCCCCGTAGCCCAGGTGTCCCGTCTGCAAGTCTGTCATCGTGGGCCTGTTCCTTTGGAAACGCGAAGTGTGCTGAAAACGTCCATGATACTCCGGCGCGGCCTGCTCTGCCCCTCGGCATTGCTGCGGCGTTTCAAACCATAATCAACGACGGAACAAACTCTTCCGTCGTTGGTACACGCTTGCCGCGCGCATGTCACGCCCAAGCAGAGCCAGCACAACGAGAGGGCGGCGGGGCGGCTGCCACTGCCAGACGCCGGGCGCAGCCGCCTGCCTCCCTGCTCTTGACAAAGAGCGCCTAAACCGCTAAGATTGTGGGTAACAAAATCCTATGGCAAAGTCACCCTACGACATCGCGCCGGATGCGTCCTTCGCGCAGGCCGCCCGCACTTCCCTCCGCCAGCAGCTTGAAGAACTGCTGCGCAATCTTCCCGGCACCCGCGCGGGCGACAATGTGGAGGCTCTCCACGATATGCGGGTCGCCTCGCGTCGTTTGCGCTCGGCCTTGTCGGTCTTTGCGGCCTCGTATCCCGCCCGCCAGTTTCTGCCGCTGGAAAAGCAGGTCGCCAAAATCACCGATGCTTTGGGGGCGGTGCGCGATGCCGACGTTTTGATTGAGTTTATGCAAGCCCAGCGAAAGTCTGCCCCGGAAAGCGCGCGCGTTGGTCTGGACGCCTTTTTGGAGCACCTGCACAAAGGACGCGACGCCGAGCGTGTCCACCTGGTTCGCGCGCTGGACGCGCTGGAAAAAAGCCGGTTCCGCAAAGACTTCCATGCCATGCTGGACGCTCCTGTTTCCCCTGACGAGGTATCGCATGGCTAAAGCATTGCCCATTATTGCCGTTAATCCCGGCGGCAGCCTGGCCGAAAACGCCCCGCTGATGCTGCACACTCGTCTGGAAGAGATGTACCGCTTCGCGCCGCTCGCGCTCCACCCGGACAATGTGGGCGAGCTGCACGCCATGCGCATTGCCGCCAAGCGCCTGCGCTACACCATGGAAATCTTCCACGCTGTTTTTCAGCAGCCCGAAACGGCGAAAGAATGGGACTGGCTGTACGACAAAGCGAAGGCGGTGCAAGAGCAAATCGGCGAAATCCACGATGCTGATGTGCGCGTTCCCCTGCTGCAAGATTACCTAGAGCGCCAC
>JAABUJ010006575.1_pt1 | contig 11164 bp, 7 predicted proteins | sample 5559131 | NCBI WGS metagenome assembly JAABUJ01 (sample SAMN10711875, study PRJNA513366) | rock metagenome | isolation source: Antarctica rocks | place: Antarctica: Victoria Land, Mt New Zealand nord | collected 2016-01-07 | reverse complement strand
CGCACAAAGCCCAGATATTAGTAACAGAAAACTGCGACTTTTGTTATGGCAGATCTGGGTACACCTAGGACTAAAGTTAGGGTTTACCAAATGCGGATGGCTTAGATCGAACGACTCTAGCGAGAACATAATGGCTAATTTGCTACTCTACAGAATTATCTTCTTTAGATCAATCTAGGGAGGACTTTTGTCGAGGCGAGAACTAGTTTGCTAATCAATGGTTATTCGAACTTGAAGTGATCGCAAGACGAGGTCATTAGCCAAACAAGTGCTTCTCTTTTAAGGATTGTTTTCTCTACAAATAAACTTGGGAGATCGCGAGGCAACGTTAGAGTACGCACATTCTCTACGTTATTTGATTGGCAAATTAGCTAATATGAACGAAGCTTTTCGATACAAGTTTGTACGAACGAGATGCCCTCTCGTTTTCTCGAGTGAAGAAGATGAATCTAACGTAGGCACATCGTAAATCGATCAAAGGGTCTAAATGCTTAGGCAATCATACGATGTCAAAGTGGCAAAAGAGGACGAGAAACATACTAGGTGAGCGAAAAGATAAGATCTTCTTTTACGCAATCAAGACTTGATATTTATCGATTGCTCTATGCGCCTGCATGCAATGCTTGGCGCCACTATGTATTATCTTCTTTGCAACGTTCAATCATAATATCTACGACGAGACATGTTCTCTTTGTGTGCTTGCACAGGGATTAGAGCGCATCATAGGGCTAAGTATAGCCTAATAACTATACAGAAGCACTAAGCTTTATTCACCACACAAGATTTAGTTAATCGAAAGTCCTTTAGGTCTTTCGCAATCTACAAACTTTCGAGGAAATCTTTCTAAATATCGAGGTACTCGCTTACGATCTAGTCGTTCTATCCTCGAATAAAGTGCCATTTGTGCGAGAACCTTTCGTCAGAGCACAATGCTAGTTGACCTACGATCTTAGGTGCCCTATACAATCACTCAAGGAAAAAGTGATTTAGGTTCTTGATCTTTGCAAATCCATTAATTCTAAGCAGCATAAATGCTTACGCATTTGGCAGAGCTGCAGCATTATTTTATTCCATCACATTATTTACTTGGATGCGACGTGTCGTTCTCTTTTACCTATGATCTGCTTCTTAATGTCGAAAAGGGAAGAAGCTAACTTTGTGCTACCACACGTTTGCATCGAAGCCTATATTTCTGTAGCGTGAGTTTAGCAGCAAGTCGAAAGCTTGATGCCAAAATGAGGTTGCCAATCAATCTATTTATCATCAATTCATATGATAACGTTGCGCTTTGTTATAGGTCTAATCTTTCTTGATTGCCTAATTGCATCTTCATTGCCAATACGTTCGCAACTTTGCTTATCACCTTTCTGGTCTACTTACTTTCTTTCGTCCTTCTTTAAGTCTACCCTACTAGACATGATCACGAAACATTTTTCACTTTTTCACTTCTAGTCTCGCGAGTGAGCAACGACTGCTTTAAAGTGAGCCAAGAGTGAGCGACCCTAAGTCGTGCCTAAGTCATGGTTGAGTCGAGCTAAGCTCTTGTGGGGCAATGCAAAGGCGCAGCACGCTAGAGCCTAAATAGATTTCCTTGAGCCCAACTTTAATTGCCTTTGTTGGCGACATGTTGTTGTCTATACTTCTTGAATGTTGTCTTCTAGCGAATTGGACCACTGCTACGTAGATTCGCCTTTTTCACCTAACTAGGCGACTTAGTTAGGCGTACATTTGCGCAACGCATAAAATACTTTGTTCGTCTCATCTCGTTTGCTATCCTTCACATCCACTCTTTCATTTTCTTCATTTAGGCGTTTTCTTGTTGCTTCATTCTCTTTGCTATCGACTCTTGCTACTCTTCTTACGACTCGTTTGAAACGATGATCGCTTCATCGACTCAACTTCAATTTTGTCGACCTAGTCGAAAAAGATTTTTCTTGATTGCGTCGACAAAGATGTCGCAATAGCATCGTTCGAATAATGTGATCTCGAGACGTAAGATCTAGCCTTTTGTTGTTAATCGTAAAGAGATAGTGTTATCGATTCGTTGTAATTATCTTAGTTCGAAAATTTAGACAACAACAATTGACGAGACAAGATAAATGAACATTTTTAAGAAGCGCAACGAACACTTAGTTAGCATGATTCATAAATAAAATACGAGACTTTAATGATCAAGAGCTTGCAATAGCGCGTGTCGCAAAGTATAAGAGAATTGTGCGAGACTTGAAGCCACTCTAGTCTTGGCATTCGTCATCGCTTATCTATTAACGATGAGAGATAAGCTAGCTAGTCTAATTAATTATCACATTAAGATATAGAATGCGTCGATAATTTAGTCGCCAAAGGGAAGCAATAAGTGCTAGGAGAGAGTCGTCATCATCTTCGATGACAACGCATCGATCAATCATTCTTGCTATACGCATTAGTTGATGGAACTCGCAAAATTGAAAGAATCAAATGTCGTACAAGACGCAATTCGTCGATCGATCGCAAGTAGCGCTTCAATAGATAGCAATCGAACTAGTAGCATTTAAATAGACGAATGCGCATTAGTTCAACAATAGACGATAGACAACATATAACACTCGTTAATAGTCGACTAAGTAGTAGCACTTTTATAGACATTAATTCTATAGAAAGCACTTCCACAACGCATTAGAATAACGATAGAGTACGACACGATCATGCTACAAGTTGCGTCGCCAAAATCTCAAAATCTAGCAAAGAATAGAACAAGACGTATTAGAGAAGATTCGTCTTATGTCGAAGCTAACAAGACGACAACATATAAGACAACAACAAGTTAGAAGATCTATTAAGCGATTCTCTTTATCGTATTCTATTGCGTCATTTCCAAATACTATGCTCGTAAAACACTAAGAGCAATCTACGAGAAAACATTTCATATGTTGGAAAAGCAAAGAGCAACTTTGAACGAATGATCTAAAGTCGAAAACGAGCGTTGTGTAATTAAATAAAAACATAACTACAGAGAATAATTTCTTTACGAAGATAAATTTTAGTAATTACTAACGTTTATGAAGGGAAAAACACTAAGGCAATACGTTTATTTAATGCATTTAACGTTTATTACAATGATGTAGCTAAATCTTACGTCGTTGCTTTCTTTCTATTAAGTCATGTTCGCATTAAGTCATGTTCGCACTAGCGACTTTGCTCTCTTTCATTCTCTTTATTGCTAGTCATGTTCTACATAAGAATAATAGTGATCGTTCATTAACTAAATATTAACGACACTTTGATTGCATTTTGTACTTGGCTCACTTCTTCGTATTGCTTCCTAAATTCTTGATCGAAATAAAAAAGTCTTGAACTTTAATCTCTTCTAGAGCCTTGTCGAAGAATTGAATACGTTCGTTTAGATATATATGAAACGAGATGATTTAATTCTTCTTTTTTATACTACTTTTGTCAATTACTCTTAACGCGTATAGCGAGTCATTGTTGATGAAATGCGAATTCTTACTTTAAAAAATAGTTAGAAACTTCTATTACGATCGATGATAAGATGAAGCTAACTTACTTGATGATGTTACTATTCACTTTTTCGACAAGTCTTGACGCTTGATTAATAGCTTCGCTTAGAAGATTCTTGATCTAGTTGACGTCTTTTATCGTTTCGTTGAGCTTTCATCTAAGTTCTTTAATACGACGTGCGAAAGTGCTAAACATTCGAGACATGTTTAGAATGAATTTCTAGAATTAAGTCTTAACAAATCAACTTTATATGCCAAGTACTTGGATAAGAAGAAATGCATAAAAAGAACGTAAATTTCGTTAAATTTTTGTAAGATAAAATAGTTGATAAAAGAATAATTGAAGAATTGGTCTTAGATTGCAAGTCTTCGTTTATAGTTGTAATGAACTTCCTATTTGATAGATTAGAGAAAATAGATAGTAGTAGGCAATCGTAGGTAACAACAACGACTTCAAGGCAAAATATAGACGACTATAGTAGTAGTTAAACGCTAGTCGAAATCGTTTAACACGAGAACGAAAAAACATCTTTATTCGTTTCAAGAAATCTTAAAATCTCTTTCATCTTGCTTATGAGAGCCACATATATCGTAGTACGAAGAACGTGCACATGAAGATATGATGTGTTCTTTAAGCCGTCAAATAACATATACATTTAGACGCTTTTATCGATTTCTTAAGACTTTAACATCTTTTATCATGATCGCGTCTTTCTTTAACGCGAAGCGTATTTTTATCTCTCTTGAAATTCGATCTTCTATTGTGACATTAGTTTAATTTGTCATTCTTTTATCTAATATTCTTATCGAGGAAGAGCTAATCTTCGACTATGATTCTCGACATTTCTACTTAGTGAATTCTAATAACATTTTTCACAATAAGTACGAAATGACGACGAAGCTTAAATGTGACAATTGTTCGACAATATAACTAGTTAAAGATACATAGCGATACGCTCAAAGTTCTTATTATGTAATCTCTTTAATATACTTTTAGGCAAAAGTGGCGATTCAATCATTGCGTAGCTATGAAAGTTAATAATTACGATTTCGTTAACAAGAATGCGACGAATTATAAGCTTAACATTTCTCGACGCATTGCGCAAGCAAATCCATCGCATAAAGAACTCTTATACGTTAGAACGATCGTCGATAGCTTTAAAATTAGCGATTTATACGACAATCACATATGTTTGATATACGAAGCTATAAGAGAATTTCTCTAATTATTTGAGCGACGATGCAAGAATGATCGATTAACATTAGATCTCTTAAAAGAATATTTAAGACTTCTTCTTATAAGCTTGAATTATTTTCACTCGAAGTGCTATATCGTTTATACGAGTAAACTTGAAGCTATAATTATTTGTCGATTGAAGCTTACTCGACGATCACAAACATTAAGCTCGACAATATAATAATAAAATTTAAGAATTCATTCGTAATTAAGAATTTTGCTCGAGCACAAATTTAAAACTCTATGCTTCGAAAAGTTCAAAACGAACGCTCAATCTATTAATCACATAATGACTTCGAATCTCTTAAATCATTTTATGTTTTGCCAAAAATAGCGAACTTTAACTTGGCTCAATATGGCAAGAACGAGCTTCAAAGACACTTAATATAGTTGAATCATTATCGCGCATTCGAGGTGATCTTAGAAGCAAGCTAAACATATAGCGCAAATGTCTAGAATCTTGATGTGCTAATGCGTTTTAACTTTCGTTCGATTAACATTTGCTAATACGTTAAGAGATAGATTTGGAATTTGCTAAAGAAAAGAAATTTATTTCGAGAGATTTATTTTAACTAAGAAAAATACAATGGTTAAACGCATATTGCGAAAATGATTGCGTTGTTAAGTCTCTCTTCAAAAGAACTATGTAATTAAGAAAAAGAAAAACTCGATTAAAAGTTTAAATCTAAGATGAAAAATTTAGAGAACAAACTTTGCGAAAGTGCAAATGAGTTTTATAAAGAACTTTTCTTCGACTTTTAAGATAATATATTTGGGAGCATTTGTAGCATAAAAGCAAACCCTAGCTAATTCTTATATCTAAAAGAATTTATGCGCAAAGACCTTGTTTCAAAAGCTTTTACTTTGACGAACTCGATATTATCTTTTAAGAAAGAAGATAAGTAGAAGTTTCTCAACTTTACGCAAAAGATGCTTCAATGATTGCTCAAGAAAAGAAAATTAATTAAAGAGTTATTCGAAGATTCTTGACTCTATCTAGACTTAATGTGAAAAGAGAAGTCGATAAGTTAGGCTTAATAAATTTTAAGATTTGAATTTGATCTTCAAATTAAACGACGCAATTTTTTTGAGATTTGACAAAGTGTGCTCTATTTAATCTTTCAAATTTGCACATAACTTTGAAAACGTTAGACTTGAAGTCTACATTCAAAGAACGTCTAAAAAAGGTGCGTCAAAACGCGTAAGAATGAAGAAGAGTCGCATCACACTTTAGATTTAGTTGTCTTTGCTCGTTCTAAATACAACGCAATAAGTTAAGACATAACGACGTCTATTAAAATAGAACATCTAGTATTCTTCAAGAGATTTAATCGACTTTACGCTCTTGCAAACTGCGCGTCAAGGCTATCTAACGATTTTACAACTATTGTTGAAACATAGCGTCTTAGTGTTGAAGCAAAACAAGTATCAAAGAATAGCGCTATATTGGGCGAACATAAGAATGCGACGAAGAAGCTTCTTATAAGAAGCAAATACATCGATCACGAAGAGAAGAGAGCAAACATCATTACATTTGGCGATAAAGAGCAAGTCTTTACAAGTGATAACTTTGTTTTTAAACAAAGAAGCAATTATGTTTGCGCAAGATCATAAAGGTAGAATCGCATTGCATCTAACGATCGAAAGAGACAATTAAAAGATAATAAAATTATTGATCGATCAAGGAGCTAAAACGTTTCTAGTGAACAAACTTAAATATACGACATTACATTTTTTCGCTCAACTAGGATATAAGAAAGCGACCAAGCTTTTGTTCGATGAAGGGGCATTGGAATTTGCGATCGACAATGCTAAACGCACAACGCGTAATTTAATAGAAGAGAAGAGCATGAAACGTGCTATAAAGGCTCTAGATAATAAATCGTCGACAAACTATGTATATAAAGATCGTCTAATATTACTTTAAGCTATGACTTCACTCAACTTAATCAACTATTATATCATCTAGTTTGTCTTTCTATCCCAAATAAAGAATGTGTGCATATAAGTAGAAAAGCTTGTACGTAGTCAATGATAAAAGATAGCTACACATAAGATTGCATGTTGTCAACTTGACTTGTCTCTTTGAAGTCACATTCGAAGTTCTTGTCGACGACAATAACAATCTCGAGATAAGACATAATTACTCGATCTCTCTTTTGAAATGCTAGAGCGTAAGTCGTAGATACAATGTTTTTGATTTGAAGCACATAATTAATCAACATGAGAATCTTACGAACAATTTGTTCGAACGCTTATCTAACGATCGTTAAGGTCTTTTTTCGCAAGAAAATCAAGATTCTTACGACTATAACATATTTCTTTCTTTTTTATGACAACCTTTTTTAGAAAGCTCTTCTAGATGTCTCTTTTGACAATTAGGCCTAGCGACTCATATTTCAACGAGAGATGTATCTTGCTCGCGATGGCGTCGTCAAATTGTTTGACCCAATTAGTCGTGAGAAACATGATCTCTTGATAATACTCTAGTTCTTGTAAGAACATAGAGACAAGGGCATTGCGATAAATGTATGGAGGGAGCGTTGCTCCAGGAATACGTTGACTTCATCGAGAAGAAGGACGACGTTTCATTTGTCGACGCGCTAAAAGATTAGAGGCAATTGCGCTTCAAGCTTCTTCATAGATGTGCCAAGTTCCTTAGCGAAGATTTATCAAGTCAACATTAACAACAGTCTTGTTCATCAATGATAAGACATATTGAATAGAGTGATCTTTGAAGATGTTTAGACATTCTCTTAGTTGTCAAAGTCTTGTTGACGCTTGTGGGCCCACTAGCAAAAGGATTAGTACGATGAAATTGAACAAATAAGATTGAAGATCATACTACAAAAGAATGATCAAGCTTAGCTCTTTGCTCACTACAAAGTCATCGAACGTATGCTTAGTCTTTCGACTTGTATGGGCTTTAGCTAGTGCCTAAATAACTTTCTTTCGCTTGATGAAGATCGCAAGTTGAGCGAAAGTCGCGAGATTCCAATTGATGTTCTTGATGTCAACAATCGCAAACTTAGTTATATAAGGTGTTAGCCTAGCGTAACTTGTGATTACGAGAGCTCACCTCATATTTTGTTGTCGTAACTAAATCCTAGTACGATTGGATTGCAAAGAATTAGGTCATCTTCGTTCATCTTCGCGAGATCTTTGTCGTTGCTCTTGACTTGATCTAATTGATTCGTTGAACGATTATCACTTCCAAAAATGATTCAAGCCTCATCTAATAAATCTTGTTCGATCGATTGATTGATAAAAGGCCTAGTGTGATTGGGATTTGTCTCTTGGAAAAAGATCGCATCGATCATGATGCAACTATTGACAAATATCTTAATTGATTGGCCCTTGCGCATGTAGAAGACATCGCCCCAGTATTGACGATGATGAACGCCTATTAAAGACATAAATTTTCGATCAAAGTCGACAAGATTTGTCTCGATCTAAATCTTATTCGAATGATATTCGAGAGAAAAGGCGTCAAGAGAGTCGATCTTCTTTGTTTCACAAAACTTCAAAATGGCAAACTTGATTAAGATTTTCTCAAACGCTTTGTCATCGAAATCCACGTAATGACACTCAAGATAAAGTATTTCATCTCGTTGTTCATTTTTCTCTTCTCGCCAAAATGATATTTGACACATCTTGGCTTGTTAATACCAAAACAAGTGATATAAATTATCATGTTAGATTTGAAAAGCGCTTAGAGTAGATCGTAGATGATTTCGTGATTCTTAAGAAGCGCGATGATGCGTTTGATTGTAAAGGCATAGATCGTCTTCACGAAATCGACCAATAGATTGAAGTGTTTAAGATGTGAAAAATCGCATTGATACTCTTTCAATTCGATGAGACGATTGTACAACAAGCTTTGCTCGATCTAATCAAGATTAGTGACTAATTCGTAGCTTCGAGCTCTTGAGGAATGGGAATGCCTATATAGTGGACTTGTCTTCTTTAAGGCAAATTCCATTGACGTCTTCTAGAATCGTTCTAAGAATATCTCGCAATTCTTTCGACTTGATGTCAACGAAGAAGATCGCGTTCGTGATCTTCTTGTCTAGGGTGCGACATCGTTAGTAATGAAGAGCTATGCAAGAGGTCGACATACTTATCAATTCTTATACGAAGTACGAATATGTACTCGTTTAACTCATTTACTTCTCTCGATGGCGTTGTGAATTCAACGACCTTGTACTTGTACTTCTTCTTATTCTAGCTACGAGACAATAATCTTAACTTTTGGGTTTGCACTTCATAGAGGACGTACACTTCGTTAATCGTCTTGAATTCCATCTTCGAGATCCTCGCTTGTGAAGCTTTCTTGTCTTCGAATTTCTTTCTAGTGTTCGCCAACTAAATGGCTTCTACAATAGTTGGGACGCTCTAAATGACTTAAGCAACTTTTAGTAAGTTCACAAACAATTAAACGTGTTCATGATTGAGCGTTTGCTTGTATGCGAACAGTTTAGAGCTGCTTGGGAGTGTTTGCGACCAAGGCAAGTTTAAAATGACATCGATTGGCGTCATAGTCAAATGTGGAATAAACGTTCGCGACTAAGCTCTATAGAAGTTTGTAAGATCTTTGAAGAACTTTAGGCAAATAATGATCGATTGACTGGGCGATCATCTTGTCTATATATATATTCATCAAAGGTGCTTGACTAGCGAAAATACTACATTGACTCTTTATTGTTCATGATTAATTAAATGTGACGTAGCAGCTTAGTTGTAGACTTGAAGCGATTGAGCTTCAATCGTAACGCGAATTGTGATGATCTTTGATCATTGTGCTTCTTGTTGCGAATGTGTGCGTACTTGGTGGCTGCTCGTTTAGGAGGCTTCATGGACGCGTTTATGTCGATCGATATGAGGGAGGAGTCCAAAACTTCGACTAGCGTTCATAGCGATTAGAGAGGCGTCCATGGAGGTGTTCACGTTGCTATCGATAGCGATTATTTAGGAGGAGCCCATGGGCGCGTCCACGATTGCGTTCATGTACGATGTGCGAGTTAGAATCCTTGTTCGACGCAATTGGAAGACACATATACAAGGAATATATATCTATCGACGATTAGTAGTTTGAGGCTTTAGCTTTCGACAAGTTGACATCCATTGTCGAAATCTAAGCTAATTGAGGGTTTTCCTAAGCGAGACATATCTGCCTCGCTTTGCGTTAGAACCATCATTTAAAAAACTTTTAAAAATGAGTTAGCTAATCGTTTTTTGCATTCCTTCAAGGCGCCTGCTCATTAATCGACAAAGTTCGACGTTCTTCTAGACATTAATCGCGCTAAATTCCTTATTCATTCATAAAGACATTGGCATATCACACGTCTTCTTTGAAGACTTATTATCGACTTGGGCTTTCAAAGCAAACCTCGATAACATTTTCTCAAATTCGAGCGATCAAACTAAGCGAAAAGACATTTGTCGTCGATGAAAACCTCTAGATTGCTACAATGTCTCTAAAGAAAGATGAATGTCTTCTATTAAAGGGCGCAACAAACTTAAGACCTATAGAGCCTACGATAAAAGCGCGATACTAACGATTTTTGACTCGATACAAGACCTTTTGGTTTCTTAATCGTGAATAACATGCAAGGAAAGCTAGTTCTCGTTGTTTGCTTCATATATCTAAGTGACTAGAACTCCTTGCATCGTCTTCGATCTATCTTCTCTATCTACGAAAGACGATGAACTTTAACACAAAGAACATCACGTATGTCATCAAAAGTGTCATCTTTATCCATCTTCTTGCGTCGAAGAACACAATCATCGCAAACGTTACAATAGATGCCAAAGTCATCGTTAGCTCAAAAGAGATTATCATTCTCGCTTCGTGATCGCTCACATAGATCACTTCAAGACACAACGTTAGTAAGAAAACGTTGTTGTCAACGATGTTTGCTATCACAATATCGCTATGTTCTCTTAAAGCTCCAATGACAACTATGAACTTTTTCGATAACGTCGTGACAAAAGCTAGGATAATTATGTCATAGATCGTTCTCGAGATGTTTAGCTTCGAGGCAATAGACGTCGCAAAGTGTGATAGAATATAGTCGAAGAGTGAAAGAGTCAAAAACTTAAGAATGAGCTAAAAGATGTGACTTCGTAAGCGACGAGAGAAATGTCTTAGAATTCTAAAAGGTGGAGAGGCGAAGCTAATTTTCGCCATCGAAACTTCGTTCTCATTTGAGGTACTCTCGTTATGTTTATCAAGTCTCATAGATGCTATATCGCGATTGTTGCTATCATTGTTGTTGTTGTTGACGTCGTCATTGTTGATGTCGTTGTCGCTATCGTTATCTAAAGAATTCTCGAGCTTCGACGCGACGAGAACGTCTTGAACTATAGTCACGCCAATTGAAAGCAAGTAAAGTTCGAAAATCACAATAAAAATACTGCCAAAGATAAC
>JAABUJ010006572.1_pt1 | contig 11165 bp, 16 predicted proteins | sample 5559131 | NCBI WGS metagenome assembly JAABUJ01 (sample SAMN10711875, study PRJNA513366) | rock metagenome | isolation source: Antarctica rocks | place: Antarctica: Victoria Land, Mt New Zealand nord | collected 2016-01-07 | reverse complement strand
CGCCTCGCAGTTCTCGCGGCCGTCCCCGTGTCGCCGTGGAACAGCGCGCGCTACGTCTCGCGAAGGACCCCGCATGGCGCCGCATTTTACCCTAGAATCGTGCTGACTTTCTACCTGTAATCTACAGGCGTCTGTTATGCAGTGCGATCAGCGTGGAGCGATGACGGACCAGGAAGGCGGCGAGCATCGCCCTTGCACAGACTACTGCCCATCTCGGGCATCGTCTCGCAGCGGATCCCGCAGGGCGTCGTCGTCCGCAAGCTCAAGGCCATCCTCGTAAACCAGTCGTTCCCATAAAGACTCCACGAAAGAAGGACTGGGGGGCTCATGCGCGGCGCGTGAGCGGCGACGCATGAGATCTCCCAACAGCGCCAATTCACGGACGATAGCCTCGTCCCCATTGACAACGCCGTCAGGCATCTCCCTGTGCTTGTGATTCGCCATGTTCTGTGTTATCCCCGTCCTCCGCTACCATATGGACCCGAAGGGCGGCGATCGCGCGATGGAGGAACTGCCGCGCCGCCGCGGGATTGCGCCCCATTAACCTCGCCGCATCCTCCAGCGTGCGATCTTCGTAGAAGCGCAATTGGATGATCAATTGTTGATCTGGAGATAGGGCCGCCATTATATGCGCATGCAATCGGTCGGCTCGCTCCCACTGCTCGACCAACGGGTCCAGGCCACTATCCGACCCTCGTGGACCTGCCTCATCGAGCAGCGACTCGTCTACCAGCATAGTACTCTCCCGGCCATCGTGGCGTCCATAATCGCCCAGGGCGCTGGTCGCGATCCGCAGGAGCCAGCGGGAGAACGGCGTCCCGCGGTCGTCGTAGCGGTGGATCGTGCGCAGCGCCCGCTCGAAGGTCTGCGACGTGAGATCCTCGGCCTGCTCATGGTGGCCGGTATGCGTGAGGCAGAAGAGGTAGATCCGATTGGCGTACAGCCGGTAGAGTTCACCGAACGCGGCTCGATCGTGGCGTGCCCGCGCAATCAACTCCGCATCGGCTTCGGTAGCCATCGCCCCTCATCTCCCCTTATACCTTGTGCCCCCATGGACCATATTCACATGCTCTATTTAACGGAATGGCGAGCAAAAATGTGACATGGCCGCAAGGTCGATCCCCAACATCGGGGCGGCAGGCCCAACGCCGTGGGCGTCATGTCACACTTTGTCGCTCGGTAGCGTTTATCTTCACAGCCCATGCGTACGGACCAAGGGTCGTGATCGACCGCGAGCCCTGGTCCGATGCCAAGTTACCGCCGTTGGGCTGGGAGGGATTGCCCAAACGTCCGCGCCATGATCAGGGGGGCGAGCCACCAACAGCGCCTGGGTAGGTTCGTCACACACCGACGATTGCTCCGTCTCACTACCCGTCTCACCCTCTCATCGCATGCGCCTGCTTCCCGTGAAAGGAGATTGAACCTCATGGCTATATCGCATCTGTCCGACGCCTTGCCCGACAATCCCGATGGATTGGTCGTGACGATCACCCCCTCCCGAGCGCAGGCGTTCGGCGTGTGTCCATACCGTTTCGCGCACGAGAAGAAGCGGTTCGACGCCGCCAATCGCCATCTGCAGGTGGGTCAGTGGGTACATGAACTCACGCACGACTACAAACTGGTCCGCATCAACGGTCGTGAGCCGATGATCGACGACATCATCGCGCGCAAAGCGCCGCCGGCGCTGTTCATGGATGCCGGCGACGACGAACACTGGATCATCGACATCGGATCCGCAAGCCTACGGGGCTACCGGGCGTTCCTGGAGGCGCAAGAATTCTCGATCATCATTGACGCCGAGCGGTACGTACGGACGCCCACGCGCCCTGTGGCCGGTGTCGAGGGATGTTCCATCGTGCTCTCGGGGCGCGTCGACGTCATCGCCATGCGTGACGACCGCTCCATCGCCTGCATCGACGTCAAGACGGGCATGGTGCCTACGCCCACGCAACTGGCAGAGGCGCCTGGATCTTTCATCTATCACCATCTCACGCAATACATCTACGGAGCGGACGAGGTGGACATCGTGCAGGTCAACCCGATCACGGGCCAGTGGGCGTCAGCACGGCCGACCAAGAGCCAGATTGAGGCTGGCAAAGACTTCTGCCGCGCGATGGCCGCAGCGATTACAGAGCAGTCGTACCCACCCCACCCCGGCGATGCGTGCTCGTACTGCGTGCTGGCCGAACGGATCTGTCCAGCGCATCAGGTTCAGAAGGCAGGGTGGGATACGGCATTCTGACGGACGCTCGACCAAGGGATACCGATCACAGGACCCAGGCCCGGCGTACAACCAGAGATATTGTCCCGCGGCCCGCACGCCACGCCAAGAATAGGATGGGCACACGTCGGATTCCGCGCGATCGAGGTCCAGGCCGCGACGGTTAGGCTGGCATAGACGTAGCGCGCGATGGGGTAGATCTCAATGGCACGCGAACATGATCCCCTGGCGATGGCGACCGATGGGCAATACCACTGGGACGATCCCGGCATGGATGACTACCAGCGCGGGTGGGAGGGGTTCGGGCGCGGTCAGCGGGTCGAGGTCCACACAGCGATGGGATGGATAGCAGGCACGGTCCGGGAAACGCCCGATGATAATGGCTGTGGCATTGTCGTGGAGTGCGATGAGGTCGTTGACCCGCATGGCGACATGTACGACGGGCACGGCGTCATAATCATGGTCGCTGGGACGTATCGCCGTGTTCTCTGGAGCGTTCTGCGCACACATGGCCGATCTCAGAGGGCCGTAGGGATGTCATGAGGCGCAAGCGCCCCTCCTCAGACAAACATTCAGCCTGGGACACTCGCTAGCGCCGCTTCCAGAACCCGGTCGATTGGCCACGGATTGTCCAGGATGGAGCGGGGGGGCACGGCCAGTCGAGCGCGAAGCACCGGACACGGTAGACCTCGCGACCGTATCCCCGCCTTTCACCAATGCCAGTCGGTCGAGATTTAACGGGGGGGGACGAGTGCTGTTTACGGGCCGCAGTCCAGCCTTCAGCACCAATGTGGAGGGGGGAGGCAACATCGGGCATGCATGTGCCCGATGGTCGACTGGTTGGATAGGGATAATGACGGAGAATGGTGGATATGAACGAGCACATCGTTTGGGAAAACCTGCCCGTTGAGCGACGAAATGCGCTCGTGGCGCGCATCGTGGGATGGGAACCATCAACCGGGGAAGGTGAGCCGCCGCCCTACATAGACGGGGCAATAGCCGTGCGCCTCATCGACCATCTCGCGCGGGAGCGGCGCATCTCGGCGTTCCGTGTCCAGTTCGATATGTGGCCCGACGCCTGGTCTCTTTTCCTGGAAACGACCATCGCGGGGGCGATCGACGAGATCCATGTGATCGGGGACACGTTTCAGGACGCGATCGCGAAAGGCGCGCTGACCCTCCACGATGTGGACGTTGATCGGCTCTACGTGGACAAAGAAGGCACCCCGAGCGAACAGAGGGCTCTTAACGCCTTGATCGAACCGGTGTCACGCTTTCTTGCGCGCGCGCTCTTGCAGGAGACGCATCACGATGTACTCGTCGCCTATCGACGCGTGGCTCCCACCGCGCCTGTGTCTCGCGCCGAGTTGGCGTCCCTCCTGGTGCACGAATTACATCGCATGGCGACGGAGGGCGACACGACGGCCTGACGAGGGGGGCCGCCGTGGTGAGCACGGATGTGATTAATCGCGGACTCCAGGCATGACCCTACGCCCTTAATTATCTGGGCACGCGGCCGCGATGGCCGGGACGAGCAAGGCGCGCCCAGATAATTCACGCGCCCTGGGGTCAGGCGCTACGCAAGGCACGTGGCGCGGGTGAAGCTGGCATGACGTGGATCGGCGCGTCCGCGTCCTCCTCCACCGTAAAACGCGCCGCCGCCGCCCGAAGTCCGGCCGCCAGCGTCGCCAACTCCTGTGTTTGCGCGACCACCTCTTGCACGCTCGCCGTCTGCTCGTGCGTCGAGGCCGTCACTTCCTCGGCGCCGGCGGCGCTCTCCTCGCTGACCGCGGCGATGCTCTCGATAGCCGTGTGCACGCGCGCCGCTCCCGCCTGCATGTGCGCCACCGCCCGGCCGATGGCTTCCGCCTGCGCCGTCGTCGCGTCGACCCCTTGCAGGATGCCCTGCAAGGCGCCACTGGCTTGCTCACCCAAGACGGCGGTGTGCTCCACCTCACGCGTGCCCGCATCCATCGCCGTCATCACCTCCGCCACCTGGGCCTGAATCGCCCCGATGCGCGCCGTGATTCCCTTGGTTTCGGCCCCTGCGCGCTCGGCGAGCTTGCGCACCTCGGCGGCGACGACAGCGAAGCCCTTGCCGTGTTCGCCGGCCCGCGCTGCCTCGATGGCCGCGTTCAATGCCAGCAAGTTGGTCTGCGTGGCGATGTCATCGATGGCGGCGACGATCTGGCCAATCTCGGCGCTACGCTGACCCAGCGCGTGCACCTGCGCGGCGCTCGTACGCACGGCGTCGCGCACGCCCGCGATACTGGCGATCGTCTGGGCGACGGCCGCGCTGCCCTCACGAGCGGTCGTCATCGCCTGCGCGGCGGCTTGCCGTTGCGTCTCGGCGTTGGCGGCGACCTCGGTCGTCGCCGCGCCCACGCTGGACATCTGTCCCGCGGCCGCCGCAGCGCTCTCGCTCTGCATGCCCGCGCCGCGCGCCACCTCTTCAATAGCCCCGGCGATGTGCGTCGCGGCCTGCCCAATCCGCTCCGTCGTGGCCGACAGACGGGCCGCGCCCAGCGTTACGGCGTCGGAGGAGTGGACAACGTGGCCGACCAGCGCCTGGAGGTTGGTGATCATCGTGGCGACCGCGTGGCCCAAGGTATCCTCCGGTCCCTGCGGCGTGATGGCGCATGTCAGATCCCCCCGCGCCACCGCCGTCGCGGCCTGCGCCACCCTCTGCTGGTGGACGACCATCGTCTGGAACGACGCGGACAGGGCGCCGATCTCATCCCGCCGGGCCGCCGGAAGATCGGCCGTGACAGCCGTATCACCGCCGGCCAACCGCCGCGCCGCCCCGGTGAGCCGTCCGAGAGGCTGTACGATCGAGCGCGCCAAACCCAGGGCGAACAGGGCGCTGACCGTCGCGAGCGCGATCAGTCCGATCACAAGGACCAAAAACGCGCGTTGGTAGGTAGCCTCGCTCTCCTGGTACGCCGCGTAGCCTTGTCGCTGCTGGGCGCCCATCAAGGCGTAGACCAGATCGAGCGGCGTATTCAAGCGGTCGTTGAAGGTCGTCGTGAGCGCGGCCATCGCCTCTTTTTGCTGACGGGGTGTCCCGGCGGAGAGGCTCAAGAGCGTGTGACGGTTTGCCCCCAGAGCGTCCCATGCGGTGGGCCAGCGCTGCAAGAGAGCCTGCTGGTCGGGGTCGGACATCCCCGCACGATACCGGTCGACGGCATGGGTGATGGAGGTGTCCAGCGTGTCTATCTCGAGGAGCACTCCATCGCGCAGCACCGTGGCCGACTCTTCGCCTTTGGTCGTCAGGACGTACTGCGTCACGATTTGGCGCATCTGATCCAGGTTATCGACGATTTGGCTGAGCTGGACCGTCGGGACCAGGCGCGCCTGGTAGAGCGTGCGCAGGCGCCCGTTGCTGGCGCCGAGTTGGGTAATGGCGACGACACACAGCAGCGCGATGGTGAGGAAGACGCCGGCGAACCCGGCCAAGAGCTTGGTACGAATAGTCATCCGCGATCTCCTTCTAAGCCGTATCAGGGCGCGACGAGGAACCAGGCCTCCATCGGGTTGCCGTCGGCGTAGCCGGTGGCGTGTGAGTCTCGGGGCATGACCATCTGCCAGCCCCCCACGGTCGCCATGACGTGCGCGTGGATCGAGCAGTACACATGGTAGAGCCCCGGCTCCGAGAAGGTGATGCGGCGCTCGGCACCGTGGATGGACGGCTCACCATCCGTACCCAGGAGCTCGAAGGCGGCGCCGGTCGGGTCGGCGGGGTCGGTGACCATGTTGTGCGGATCGGTGTCGTGGTTGTGCAGGATGATGGAACCGCCGACGTGGACCGCCCCGACGCGCGGCGCTATCAGGTCATTGCTAGCGGGCACGTCGATGGATTCGTTCACGGGCACACCGCCGGGTCCCGGCACGACGACCCAGCCCTGATCGGGCAGGTCGGGGATGGGCGCGTTGGGCAACGTATGTACGACATCGGTGGCGGCGGCGTAGTCGATCACATGGGCCGTCGCGGCGTCATAGAAATGATAGAGGCCCGGGGTCCGTGAGGGTGAGGCGGGCCGTGCCGCCGGCAGGGACGGTCAGGCGCGTCTGCGCGGGGCTGTGCGGGGTCGTCTGGATCAGGAGATCCTGTGCTGTCGTGTTCGTGAACACAATGGCCTGTTGGGGCTGGGCGAGAGCGACACGCGGGCTCAGCACCGGAACGTCCGCGGTAACCGCGAGGCCCACAGGCGCCAGGGCCGCGTTGGCCGCGTGCGCCCAGACAGCGGAGACGCCGCCTATAATGCAGACGCCCGCGATAATGGCGGCGAGGAGCGCGCGGCGCATTAGTAGCCCCCTTCCGCGCTTACCGCACGTATCCCACCGCGCGGGCGCGCCGCATCGGCCGTGACGTCGGCGTGGGCCAAACGTGCGACGCCGATGCCGCTGGACGTGTGCATGACCGGAATGATCGCCGCGCGCCGCGCCACGCGTCGGAGCGTCGTGCTGGAAATCGTGAATTGCCGCGCGGACTCGCCGGCGGCGAGGAAGTGCGCGTCCTCCGCTGCGTGCTGCATCGTCATCCCTCCTGGTTGTCGGGTTTACGTGGTGGTGGACCTAGAATTGTGGCGCGAACGCGCCATGTCACGTTACAGGAGATATCAGTCCAAATGACGCTTTCTACAATCCCCCAAATGGGGGGCTGGCGCGGAGGTTCGATTAGCGGACAGTCGGCATGGGGAGACACCCGCGCAGGCGGTGACCACCAGCTTCCTGGGGTCGCCGACCGTGCGCGTCAACGGCCGGGACATCGAACCGGCGCGCGCCGACGAGCCGGGGGGCGCCATGAGCTGCCGCCTCTATCGAACGGAGTGCGGGGAGAGCGGCGTCCCGCCCGAGGCGTTGCTGCGGGCGGCGATACGGACGCTGGCGCACGGTGATGCACGGGCGACGAGTCCCACCGGCGGAGTGACGGCGCGGCCGCGGACCGAGGCGACCTCATGACGGGCGTGACGGTGGAGGACATCGGCGCGCGTCTAGCCACTGACCTGTGTCGCGACGATGACGCCTGCGCGCCCCTATGCGTGCAGCTTTTGCGGCTGCTCGCCGACGGGCAGCCCGTGTCACGGGATCGCCTCGCCGCGGCGCTCGGCCTGGCGCGTGCGGACGTCGATGCCACACTCCACCAGGTCCCCAATGTCGAGGTTGACGCGGACGGCCACATCGTCGCGTCCGGGCTCTCCCTCCTGCCTACGCCGCACCAGTTCCACGTCAACGGGCACGATCTGTACACCTGGTGCGCGCTCGATACGCTCATGTATCCGGTCGTGCTCGGACAGCGCGCCCAGGTCACCTCATGCTGCCCGGTCAGCGGTGTCCCGGTGCGCCTCACCGTAACGCCGGAGCGCGTCGCGGAGTTGGACCCGTCCAACGCGCTCGTCTCCATCGTGGTCCCGGACGCCGCGGCCGCGTGCCGCGACGTGCGGGGCGCGTTCTGCCAGCACGTCTCTTTCTTCGCGGGGGCCGATGCCGGCGCGGTGTGGCGGGCCGCGCATCCAGAGATCACGCTGCTGTCCGCGGAGGACGCCTACGCCGTGGCCCACCACCTCGCGCGGACACGGTATCGCCTATAGGATAGGGCCATGACGCCGCACACACCGCGCCGTGTCGTGGAGCCTGTCACCCCGCACGACAGGGAGCCTCCGCGAAAGCTACCGGGAGGCTTTATGGGAGTCTCCGTATCACGTCATGGGCCGCATCGTTCGCCGGACCTCCGTGTCCGTCACTGTTGTCGTCCTCGCCCCGTAGTAGGGACATGAAGGCGCGCTCAGCCCGTGTCAGCCGCCGCCCATGCTGGCGTGCGATCTGGAATTGGCGGCGCATGTCCAGGCCACTGACCCATGCCTGCGCCAGCCGCCCGGCGGACACCTCGTGATCGACGGCGCAGGCGGAGACGAAAGCAATGCCGAGGCCGGCCGCGACGGCTCCCTTGACCGCCTCCGTGCTGCCCACCTCCATCCCGATCTCCATCCGCACGCCCGCCGTCGCCAGGGCCTGTTCCGTCACGTCGCGCGTCGCCGAGCCGCGCTCCCGCGCGATCAACACCTCGGCGGATAACGCCTGCGGCGATACCGTGGCTCCCGCCAGCGCATGGGCCGGCGGCACGACGAGCACGAGGGCATCGTCGCGATACGGTTCCACGTCCAGGTCGGCGTCGTCAAGCGGTTCGCCGATCAGTCCCAGGTGCAGTTCCCCGTGGCGTACCCGGTCCACGATCTGCCGGGTGTTGGCGATCTCCACCACGATCCCTACCCCAGGGTAGTGGCGACGGAACGCCGCGAGCACGGCCGGCAGCAGATAGTCGCCGATGGTGGTGCTCGCCCCCACACGCAGGCACCCACGACGGAGACCCCGCAGGTCCGCCATCGTGTCGTCCAGTTCCCCCGTGAGCGCGAGCACCCGGCGCGCGTAGCTCTGGACGAGGCGGCCGGCATCGGTGAGCCGGACCCCACGCCCGACCCGCTCGAACAACGGCGTGCCGTAGTACCGCTCCAGGTCGCGCACCTGCGCCGAGAGGGCCGGCTGGCTGATGGTGAGGGCGACGGCGGCGCGCGAGAAGTGCTCGTGCTCGGCCACGGCCGCGAAGGCGCGCAGCTTGTTGAGATCGAGCCAGCCTGATCGCCCGGTCGTGTCTCCCGTCATCCGCGCCCCCCTCCCATCAATAACCCATCGTTATGATACTCATCCAAAGGGTGTATTGGACAGATCAATCGGTAGGGCCTACGCTCTTGGTGTAGCGTATTGCCGTCCTGGACCACCCCGTGTGCGCCGTCCGACTGTGCGCGGACGCGGGGTACCCGGCCGCGCGCCTGTTGTTGGTCGATGCGGTGCCCGCGCCGACCGATCGTTGAAGGAGCGCTGATGATGAGCCAAGAACGCACACCCGCCGATCCGTCGGTGGATCACGCGACGCTGCGGGGACAGCAAGCGCATTGGGCGCACACCTTCGCGGCCCATCCTGATATGTATGGCACGGAGCCCAGTGACCCCGCCCGTGCGGCCGCCACGCTGTTCCGGGCCGAGGGCGTCACGACGCTCCTCGAGCTCGGCGCGGGCCAGGGGCGCGATGCGCTCTTCTTCGCGCGCCAGGGGTTCCGCGTGCAGGCCGCCGACTTCGCGGTGGACGCGACCACGGCTATGGAGGTGAAGGCCGCCGCCGCGGGGCTCACCGGGGCGCTCACCGCCCTCCGCCATGACGCGCGCGACCCCTTGCCTTTTGACGCCGGCGCGTTCGATGCGTGCTATGCGCACATGCTCCTGTGCATGGCCCTGACCACAGCCGAGATCGAGCGCCTGGTGGGCGAGGTGCGGCGGGTGCTGCGGCCCGGTGGCCTGTTCGTCTACACGGCGCGTACAACCGACGACGCCCATTATGGAGCCGGTATCGCGCGTGGTGACGACATGTACGAGCACGGTGGCTTCATCGTCCATTTCTTCAGCCATGCGTTGGTGGAGCGTCTGGCTAGTGGGTGGACGCTCCTCGACGTGACCGCCTTCGAGGAAGGCGCGTTGCCCCGGCGCCTGTTCCGCGTGACCATGCGCCGCGGCTAACCTCGGCGGCGTGGGGCCAGCGTGGCACACGCGCGGTGGCCCATGAGACGGCTGTACGCCGTCGCGCGCTACACTGATGATGATGACCGAGACATTAGACTCGTTGCCGAATAACGAGATCGCCCCTCAGCGCCTTGGTTAGCAGCCCTGCAGGACCGTAACAGGTACCATTTTGGCCGTTTGTGGGCGCAATCTGATGTTGATTCGGTGGTCTATGCTTATCCTGCAACGAGTCTAATGACGATTGGGGCGCTGGCACGGCAGGCCAGCATTAACCCGCGCACACTACGCTACGACGAGCGCATTGGCCTGCTCGCGCCTTCGGCCCGCACGGACGCCGGCTATCGCCTCTACACGGACCGCGACGCTGCCCGCCTGTCCTTCATCCGCCGCGCCAGGCGCTTGGGCTCGCGCTGACGGAGATCGCCGACATTATCGCTCTGCGTGAGGCTGGAACCACTCCCTGCCGGCATGTGAGCGCCGTGGCGCGGGCGAAGGCCACGGCGATCGAGGAGCGCATCGTCGAGTTGGAGACGTTGCGGGACGAGTTGACGCGCCTGGCCGACCGGGCGGAGGCGGTCGAGGAGCGGTGCGTCGAGGGGTCGTCGATCTGCCTCGCGGTCGAGGGCGCGCCGCCGATACGCCCTTGACCTTCCACTCAGGTGGAAGGTGTAGACTCCCGGCAAAGGGCGCGAGAAACGCCCCCTTGTCTGCCGTACCTGGGAGAAACCGATGAACATATCCCCTGTCACCTCCACCATTACCTGCCCCGCCTGTGACGGTGAAGCGACCGAACCGATGCCCACGGATGCCTGCCGGTACGTCTATATCTGCGGCCACTGCGGTGTCACCCTTCGCCCGCGTCCGGGCGACTGTTGCGTCTTCTGCTCCTACGGCAGCGTCCCTTGCCCCCCGAAGCAGGTGGAGCGCGGGGCCTGGTCATGAAAGGATCACGGATCGCCGCGCCGGTCGGCGGTGTGGTCGCGGCAGGGGCCTCAGTTGTGTGCATGGCGAGTATGGGCGCGATGGTCGCGGCCTCGGCGGCCGGCGCGACGGCGGGCATGGCCGGCATGGCCGGCATGGGCGCGGTAGCCGCCACGACGACCCATGTCCCGATCGTCACGCGCGCGCTACGCGCCGTGGGGCTCGGCGCGCTCACCCACGTCCCCAACACCGTGCTGCAGCCACTGCTGATCGTCCTGCTCCTCATCGCCAGTGGGGCTGCCCTCTGGCGGGCACGCGTCGCCTGGACCACACCAGCGCTGACCCTCGCTCTGGTCATTGTCGTGGCCGCGGCCGGTCTGTACGCCTCCATCTATATCACGGTCTCTGAAACAGGCTACTGGATCGCGCTGGCGGTCCTGCTCCTCGCGTC
>JAABUJ010006571.1_pt1 | contig 11168 bp, 13 predicted proteins | sample 5559131 | NCBI WGS metagenome assembly JAABUJ01 (sample SAMN10711875, study PRJNA513366) | rock metagenome | isolation source: Antarctica rocks | place: Antarctica: Victoria Land, Mt New Zealand nord | collected 2016-01-07 | reverse complement strand
TTGCACGACGTACGAGCGCGCGTACGGATCGGCCCAACTGATGCGTATCGCGTCGATGGCCGTTCGGCGTCCCAAGTCGACGACAACCCACTGCGGGTGCAGGTCGTCGGGGTCGCCGGTGTACCGGTTCGTCAGGTAGGGATCGCTCTTCCAGTATGTGTAGCGATCCCCGTCGTTGAGTCGCGAATAATCATCATCGTTGCCTTGATCATGCGTGAAGCCGCGGTGGGGCAGACGATACCCGTAAGAATCGCGGATCGCACGGCCCGGCGCGTCGGAGCTCCTCCAGTAGCCGCCGTCACGCGCGCTGAAGGCGCCCGCCGGATTCCAGTGCCACTGCTGAACGGACAGTTCGGTGTAGAGTCGATAGCTCACCGGACCGAGCCCCGAGGAGAGCATTGCATCGACGTCCGGCAGAGCGTACAGCGTCGCGACCGCGCCGTCGTTCTGCGAGTCGACTGCGGCTCCGATCGTTCGCAGTGGATCGAAGACGTTTTCGATCGCCGTGGCACCGACGTCGACCACGATCGAGCCGGACGATTCGGCGCGCACCGGGCGCATCGCGGCGAGCGCGAAAAGAAGCACGGCGAACACGATGCCGATCCGCAGGTCGCCGCAGCGGCCGTTTTCCGACTTTTCCATCTCGGTCGCTTGAGCAAGTCGCGTGAACGTCCTGCAGACGCGCCGCGGGAAACAGCATACGTTAATGGCAAGAAGCACGCAAACTCAAGACGCCGCGTTACCGCGCTAGAAAGACGCGGGATGGGCCGACATTGGCACCAAGACTCAATCAGTAGCGGACGCGCCGGAACTGATATGGAGCTATGATGGATAACTATGGCGGCGCCAGAATTGGGACCGCGGGTTGGACGATCCCTGCGGCGGTTCGGTCTGCGTTTCCAACTTCCGGTAGCACGCTCGAGCGCTATGCCGCGCGGTTCTCGTGCGTTGAGATCAACTCGTCATTTTATCGTCCGCACCGTCCCGCGACGTACGAACGCTGGGCTGCGGCAGTTCCCGCGACTTTCCGATTCGCGGTTAAGGTTCCCAAGACGATCACGCACGAGCGTGGACTGGTTGACGCTGTTGAGCCGCTCGGGCGTTTCCTGGACGAAACGGCGGCGCTGGGCCACAAGCGTGGCGTTCTGCTCAACAACTCCCGCCGTCGCTCTCATATGACGCGCAGATTGCCGGCAGCTTCTTGAGCGCTCTACGGCAACGGTATGCCGGTCAGGCGGCCTGCGAGCCGCGTCATGCATCCTGGCTAACCGACGCTGCAGATCGGACGCTGCGATCGTTTGCGATCGCACGCGTCGCCGCCGATCCGGCGCTCGCAGGCGGGAGCGAACCTGGTGGCGACTTGGCGTTCCGGTACTTCCGGTGGCATGGCTCGCCGCGCCGGTATTACGACGCGTACGGCGACGAACGTCTCTGCGCCTTGGCGCGCCTCGCGGCGCCGGATGCGTCGACACGGTGTATCTTCGACAACGCTGCATCGGGCGCTGCGACGAGCGATGCGCTCCACTTCAAAAAGGTCATCGCACAGTGTGCTTGGCTTCCCCAAGTGCAGTTCCGAAACAGCGACGCTCGGTAGCCGTGGTCATCATGATCGCGAGTCCCCTTAAACCCGAGTTCGTAGAACGCATCACTGCGTTGCAGGCTGTCGACGAGGTGCTCTACGATCCGACGCTCCTGCCGGCCCCTCAGTTTCCGAACGACCACGCCGGAGATCCGGGGTTTCGCCGCGATATGAACCAACAAGCGGTTTGGAATGAGATGCTGAGCCGCGCGGATGTTTTGTTCGGATACCCGCGGGAAAGCGGCGACGGATTAGCGCGCGCTTTGCAAGCCGCGCCGCATGTCCGCTTCGTCCAAGGAACGTCGGCCGGAATGGGGACGCATATCCAACGCGCGGCGTTGCCGGCTGAACTGTTGAAGCGTGTCGTCTTTGCGTCGGCGGCAGGCATCCATGCCACCATGCTTGCGGAATTCACGTTTTACGGACTCCTCGCACTACGAAAAGACGCTCGGCGCCTTGAACGGATTCGGCACGAGCGCGCCTGGATGCACTATGTCATGGGAGAACTTTTCGCTTCAACGCTTGCCGTCGTCGGCGTTGGTCACGTCGGTACCGCTATCATGGAACGCGCGAGGGCATTCGGCATGCACGTTATCGCCGTCGGCCGAACCGCGCGTGCGTACCCGCTCGCCGACGAGATATACGGAATCGATGAGTTGGAATTGGCGTTTTCCCGGTCCGATGCGGTCGCCGTGACGCTTCCCTTGACGGAGGCAACGCAGGGCCTCATCAGCGCGCGGATTTTGGGCGCGCTCAGACCTTCGGCCGTGTTCGTAAACGTTGGACGAGGCGGCGTGGTTGACCAGGCTGCGCTCGTCGCGATGCTGACTGATGGACGCCTTGCAGGGGCCGTGCTGGACGTGTGCGATCCGGAACCACTGCCCGAGAATCATCCCTTATGGGACATGGACAACGTGGTCTTGAGTCCCCACACGGCGGCTCTGTCACTGCACGAAAACGCGCGAATCGTCTCCCTCTTCTGCGATAATGTGGAGCGCTTCGCGGCGGCGCGACCATTGCGCAATACCGTGAACCTCAGCGAATTTTACTAAAGCCGAGACGCCAAACGCGCTTAGGCGCTCGATCCGATCCGTGGTAGGGTTTACCCCCATACAAAGTTGAACCAGAATCACGCACAATCGAGCCATGCAAAACCCGTTTGTCCCTTCCAGGGTCTGCCATGCCGCAGTCGACATCATCGGCGGATGTACCGATAGGCGCCGCGCAGCTACCACGAGACGCATCATTCATCGAATGCGCGTGCACCCGTTCGGCAAAGCCGCAGCATGCCGTACGATCGGAGGAATCTCGGGATTCCTCATCACCGCCATCATCACCACGTCGGCACCGGTTCCAGCACAGCAACCCGTTACGCCTCCCTCCGCTCCGGCGAACGCGCGCACTTCCCTCCCACGGCCAGGTTCGCCAGTCAAGGCGATTGCACGCGTTACCGTTCCGTCAGGCGATCTCATCTCCGTCACGCTGCAGCAAGATATCGGCTCGCGCATTTCGACCGAGGGAGATACGTTCGCCGTCGTGACGATGGAGGATTACCACGTGAACGGTCGCCTGATCTTGCCCAAGGGCTCGCCGGGATATGGCACGCTCATGCACATCAAGCGTGCCGGCCACTTCCATGCCGGCGGCGAGATGACGTTCACGGTTGAGCGATTGGTCGCGCCGGACGGCACGGCAATCGGGGTAACTACCAACGGCGCGACGGCCGATGCGGATAAACAGTCGGAGAAGAACGGCAATGCGGTCGCGCAAGCGCTGCTGTGTCGATTCTTATGAAGATAACCTCCCGATTTGGATCTGCGGCGGTATAAAGAAGCCGCTGAGTCAAGTATGGCCCTCGCTTAAGAGCTACGAATGAGGTGCCACTTTCTCCGGATGATAACACGCACGGTTTCAACGTCTCGGAAAAATGAACTTCCGAATCACCATGTATGATGAGCCCGTCGGAAACGGGGAATTACTGCGAACGGAACCGACAAAACACGGTAAGGCATGTGCCGATCCGTACAGCCTGAGACTGACTGCGAGATGCATCACCCCCGAACGGTCGAAACCGCGGCGAAGGCTGCGTTTTCGGCACGAATGCGCCAGCCGAGCATCGCGATATTGAGCGCGCCGAACAACAACGCGTGCCATGGAAGACCGAGGGCGAGCGAAACGCACGGCAGTTCGGCAGCCACGATTAGGTAATTGGGATGCCGCACGAGGCGGAACGGGCCACTTGTGACGGGCGCGACGTTCGGCACGATAACGATGCGCGTGGTCCAGCGTTCGCCGAGGGTGCGCAACACCCAGACGCGTCCAAATTGCAACATCACGAACAGTCCCAAAAATATGGGCGACACGCCGTGGTTCCAGCCGAAATACCATAGGGAACAAAGCCAAGTCGCGTGGAGTGCCACCATGATCGGATAGTGGTCGGCACCGCATTCGTACGCGCCACGCGCCAATAAAGCGCGGGTGTGACGTCGCGCAATCTGTAATTCCATCAAGCGTTGGAGCGTGAGAAATGCAAGCAGCAATGCGCCGCTAGGGAGCGGCAATCTCAAGCCTCACGAAGCTCGCCGTAAACCCCGGCCCGAGTGCCGCAAGCACCGACGTCCCGCGAACACCGGCGGCAAGCGCGCGCTCGAGTACGAACAACACCGTCGGCGACGACATGTTGCCGAAGTCGCGCATGACGGTCCGTTCGATGTCGAGCGTCCCGATCTGTAGATCGAGCGCCGCTTCGATCGATTCGAGAACCTTCGTTCCTCCGGGATGCGCAATGACGCGCTCGATCGTCGACGGGTCGAGCGCGAGCCGTCGCATTGCGAGATCGAACTGCGCGCGGTAATTCTCTGCGATAAACGCGGGAAGCGAGGGCGACAAGATGACACCCAAGCCCGCGGGATCGGTTCTCCAACCCATGATGTCGAGCGTTTCGGCCCAAAGATGCTCCGTCGAACCGATCACCGTCGCGAGCCCCGCCCCCTCGTCACTGCTGCGGAAAATCGCTGCGGCCGCTCCGTCCCCAAATAGCGCGGTCGAAACAATGTCGGCCTTGGTGGCGCGGTCGCGGCGAAACGCAAGCGTGCACAGTTCGACATTGACCAAGAGCACGTTGGCATTTGGTTCGCTTCCCGCAAGGCGTGAAGCGATCGCCGTTCCGGTTACACCGGCCGCGCAGCCCAGACCAAAGACCGGAACGCGCCGGACATCGCTGCGAAAACCGAGTCGCGGCAGAACGCGCGATTCGAGACTCGGCGTCGCAATACCGGTCGACGACACGGTGACGACGGTATGGATTTCGCTTGGGTCCAATCCGGCATTCGCCAGCACCTTCGTCACGACGTCGCAGAAGAGCGCCGTCGCGCCGCTCAAATATGCCGTCGTTCGATCTGGCCAATCGTGCGGCCGTTCAAACCAAGGAATCGGTTCGACCGAATACCGCCGCTCGATTCCCGTCGACGCGAACACCTTGGACAGCGCCGCGTAGCCTTTCATGCGTTCCCCGAAGACCGCAGAGGCAAAGTCCGCCGCACGGTGTTGGTCGATGACGTATGGTGGAACGGCGGTTGCAAGCGCGAGCAGTCGCGTCGGGACAGGGGCTGCGGAGACGTGCACGATCGTTAACTGCAACGCGGGCGAGTCGCGCCGAGATGCAGCCGACGACGCCGCGAAGCCGCTCGGCTCTCAGCCCGCGACCGACCGTCGGTATCGGCCGTCCCCTTTGAAGCAAATCGCAGCCGTCGTGTCCCGGCCGGCATCCTGCCGGAAGGCCACTTCATGCGCGTGCAAGCCGCAACCGCGCTCGCCTTAAGGGGGTAAAAGAATTCGCGTGGTCGTCGAATTCAGCCTCATGATTGGACTGGTCGCCGTCGCCTCGGTGATGGCGATCCTGTACAACATACGCATCTACCGGCGCTGCGTGCGCGCCATTCGCGAACGCCGGGCAAAGGTGTACGAAAGCGCCGTGCTGGGGCGGCTCGAACGGAACATCCGAACGAGCGGCTCGCAGCAACGCTTCGAACGCTAACCACCGGAAGCGAACCCCGGGGGAGTGGCGTTACGGATCAGTGATCGAAGTTCTCGCTTTGCGCGCGCTCGGTCGCCCGGACGTGAACGTTGTTGGCAACGAAGGCGTTGAGGACTTTTTTCTCGTCGATCTTCACTTCCTTACCGTGGGCAAGGTTGTGACCGAAAAGACCGCCGATGCCGAAGGTCGCAAAGCCGATGATCGTCGCGGTCGTAGCGGCGCCTTTGCGGTCGTCCTCGGCTTGCTTTTGCGCACCCTGCGCGAGGCGGATCTTGCCGCCGTCGACCGAGTATATCCAATCGAAGTTCAAGGTCAAGGCGCCGCTGTGTCCGTTTCCGCCGGCTTGGTCGACCTCGCCGATCGTCCCCTGACCGAGGGCGCCGTTACGCACGACGACCATGCCGTTGACGACAACGTCTTGTGCAGCCTGAACTTGAAAGGTGTCGCCGTCCTTCACTTTGCTCGATGAAACCTCGCCGAGCACGTGAACGGGAACCGAGGTCCCGCCCGGCACCAATACCGTGAAAGGCCGCGATTGGGCGCTACCCAGTACGGGAAAGAACGCCAGTGAAGACACCGCAATGAGGGTCGATACGATCTTTAACATGTTAGCCTCCCTGCCGTCGTGCGAGAAGTCGCGCGCACCCACGAGAGTGCCCGACAGTGCGCCCTTAGCGACGCGCTCCCCGGGCCCTCTTGTTTTGATCCTAAGGGCCTAAACCGCCCCCCATGCTCAGTCCGGCCTCGCGAAGGGATCGGGTGCCGAAGTCGGAGCGGCGAACGGGTCGGATGCCTGGGCGCCGCAGAGCCTGGCCGCCCGCATCACCGCGCGCATGACGCGTTCGGCCGTCTGAGAATCCGTGAACACGAACGGCGCGAACATCTCACGCTTTTCCAGATCGGTCAGACGCACCAGGTGCAGACGCGTGAGATCGACGCCGTTGAAGTGGTAGACGAAGCGGTAGTCCCAGGTGTACGTGTCCCGGTGCGCGCCACCGAAACGGTCGGCGACGTGGCGCCGGGCGTACGTCGCATTCGTAAACGCCGGGGAGTAAACGTTCGTGCCCGAGCCGTCGTCGAGCGCGTATACCTCGGGGGGATCGAGTGGGCGCGCCGCTTCGCTCGTGTCGATGAAACTCTCGACGAACGTGTTGCTCACGCCAAGATCGCAATGCGTTCCGGGCAGGAACGTATATGTGCTCGCGTAGTCGATACGATAGCGCACGCGGGGACTTTTTCCCACCCGCACTTCGTTGCCGCGCAACGTCGTCGCCGCGTGCGCTAAAATGTAGCGTAACGATGTGTCGTAGTCGGGGCCGGTGTCGCTTGCGGCCGCGGGCGTCGGGCCGCTGAGCGGTGACGAAGCGGCGGGCGCGGGGGCGGCCGAACGTGCTCCCGGAAAACCGGTCGCCGGGCCCGGGGATACCGCGGAGGAGGACGCCGGCGATGGCGCTGGTGTTAGGCGCGCTGACGCCGCCGGAACCCGCGATGCGACCGGTGCGGAAGACGGTGACGGCGATGCCCCGGCGGGCGAGGCAAGAGGCGACGAGGCGCGTGGCGCAATCGAAGCGGGCAAGGGTGAAGACGACGCCACGGCCGGCGGAGCGGTCGGCGCCGGTGCGGCGATGATGAGCGCCAGCAGAGGAATGAGCAACATCGCAACGCGAGATTTTTGGCTTCGCCGAACCATCATCCCCCAAACCTGACAAGAACCGGAAGCGGCGCGATATCATCGAGGAGCTTCAGCATGGCGACCCAGCCGAAGAACAGCACGCAGCCGCAGTGACGGGCGAGCGCGACAGCGTTGCCGCGCGGCCTGGACCGACGTGCGAGGCGCGCATCGTCGCTTTCGAAGAGGGACGCATCGCCGGGCGCTTCGACCGGCTCGCGACGGAGGAACCGCTCGAGATTCGGCTGCGGCCGGCGCTGCACGCCGCACGGTCGCGATCACGATGCGTACGCCGGGCAACGACTTCGAACTCGCCGCCGGCTTCCTCCACAATGAAGGCGCGCTCGGCACGAGCGCCGATCTGCGTCGCATCACGTATTGCTTGGCGGGTGAAGTGGATGCGGAGCAGCAGTACAACGTCGTCAACGTCGAACTGGCCGGCGCTGCGTTGCCGGAGCTCGACGCGCTCGAACGGCATTTCACGATGACGAGCGCCTGCGGCATCTGCGGCAAGGCGAGCCTCGATGCACTGCGCCTGCGCGGCCTCACACCGCTCGGCGACCAACTCCGCATCGCGCCGGCAACGATCCTCGCCTTACCCGATCGTTTACGCGAACGGCAAGGCGTATTTGAAAAAACAGGTGGCTTGCACGCGGCCGCGCTTTTCGAGGGGACCGGCACCCTCGTGGCGGTTCGCGAAGACGTCGGGCGCCACAACGCGGTCGACAAGCTCGTCGGTTGGGCGCTGCTCGAACGCCGCCTGCCGCTGCGCGGCTGCATTTTGATGGTCAGCGGACGTACCAGCTACGAGATCGTGCAGAAGGCGCTCGCGGGCGGCATCCCCGTCGTGTGTTCCGTCTCGGCCCCGAGCAGTCTAGCCGTCTCACTCGCGCACGAGTTCGGCATCACGCTCGCGGGCTTCGTGCGCGGTCCGCGTTTTAATGTGTACTCGCACCCGGAACGCATCGCGGACATCGAGGCGTGATCGAATTTCGCGAAGCTCAGCGACGCGTGATCGAAGCCTGCGCCCCCCTCGCATCCGAAACGGTCGCACTTGCCGATGCCGACGGACGCGTTCTCGCCGATGATGCAGTGGCGGGCGAAGACCTCGTGCCGTTTGCGCGTTCGGCGATGGACGGCTTCGCGTTGCAGGCTGCGGAGACGTCGTGCGGCAGCGTCTTTCCGGTGCGCGCCACGGCGTATGCCGAAGCAGCCGCCGCCGTGCGCCACGTCGCCGGCACTGCGACGGCGATTGCGACCGGCGCCCCGTTGCCGCTGGGCGCAAATGCCGTCGTCGCGTTCGAAGACGTCGGGCGCGACAACGGTTCCATCCGGCTAAGGCGAGCGCTACGTCCGGGGGACCACGTGTTTCCGCCGGGCGAGGACGCACGCCGCGGGCAGCGTCTCGTCGCGGCCGGCACGGCGCTTGAACCCTGCCACCTCGGCCTGCTCGCGTCGGCCGGCCGCTCGCGCTTGAGTGTGCGGCGCCGTCCGCGCGTTGCCATCGTGTGCGGCGGCGACGAACTGGTACCGGTCGACGGCACGCCCGCTTACGGCCAAATCCGGAACAGTAACGCTACGACCGTCCGCACGCTCGTCGTTCGCGCAGGGGGCACCATCGTAAGCGAAACGACCGTTCCGGACGACCGAAAGACGCTGCTCGACTCCCTGCACCGTGCGCTGCGATCCGCCGACGTCGTCGTCACGACGGGCGGCGCGTCGGTCGGCGAACGTGACTTCGTCAAACCGGTGTTGCGTGAACTAGGTGCTACGTTCGCGTTCGAATCGGTCGCACTGCGCCCCGCGCGGCCGACGGCCTTTGCAACGCTCGGCACGACGCGCATTGCCGTCCTTCCAGGTAACCCGGCCGCCGTGTTCGTCGCACTCATCGAGCTGGTAAGCCCCGCGCTCCGGGCATTGCAAGGCGCCGATACACCCTGGCCGCGGCAAATACGCGCGCGACTCGATGGTTCCGTCCATGCCAAGCCCCATCGAACCTATCTGCCGTTCGTGCGGGTCGGGTGGCATGACGCCTATGTCGCGAAACCTCTGGACAATCAGTGTTCTGCACTGACGCGTACCGCTGCGGACGCGCACGGTCTCGCCGTCATCGAGCCGGGCCGGCGCGACTACGTCAGCGGCGATGAAGTCGCGGTCGACCTTTACCGTGCACCAGCGTAGTGTGCCCGTTCCCGCGAAATAGTTCTACCATCGCTAGTGTACTGCGGTACACTAGGCGCGCTCGACCTGTGTAAGCCTATTTCAGAAACGATGCGATGAGGGACGCAACAGCGTCGCATTAATTTGGTACTTGAGCGGCGGAATTATTCAATGAGTTGACCGTCTTCGTTCCGAACGTGGTCATGACGCCGACCGCTACGAGCGCGACAAACGCGATAATGAGAGCATACTCAAGTAAGCCTTGGCCCGACTCATCGGAGAGCATGCGCAACACAGGTGAATGTTCGGTCGGACCCTGCGATTCTTGAGGGGGATAGCGCCTGGAGGCGGGTCCGGCTCGGGGCGACTCAGGCCGGATCCGGCTCGCCTCGAACGGCTTCCTCCAGTTCGATCGCCGTCGGAGCCGCGAGCGGCTCTTCGAGCGTGGCGGCCAAGGTCGGCGCGTCGGGCAGCGGCACGTCTTCGTCGAGCGGGCGCTGTAACGCAACGATAAAGGCATTGCCGGCGGCAGCAATCCCGCGTACCTCCCAACCCTGCGCACCCATGAGCGCAAGGGTCGGATCGACGGTGACGCTTGACGCATCGTCGAGCCGATGCAGCGCAAACTCATAGCGCGGCCGCATCGAACTAGCGGCTCAGAACGAGATCGCTCTGCTTCTCGGCTGCGGGCGACCATTCGCCCCGCGCCGCAAGCGAGTTCATCTTGGCCCGGTGCTCGAGCGCCGCTTGCGCGGCCGAGACGTTGGCATCGTCACCCTTCCAGAGGTTGAGCGCGGCGTGCTGCAATGCGCGACCATACGAAAACGTGAGCGGCCACGGCGCACGACGTTCTTTTGCAATTTTATTGATTTCGCTCAGATGCGCGGTCGCGTCTTCATCGGTCTGACCGCCCGAAAGAAACGCGATCCCGGCCACGGCGGCGGGGACCCAACGCATCAGCACCTCGACCGTCGCTTCGGCGACTTCGCGTACCGATGCTTTGGTACTCGACTTCTGCCCAGCGATCACCATGCTCGGCTTGAGGATCATGTCTTCCAAGCGCACGTTTTGGCCCTCGAGTTCGCGGAACACGCAGCGTAAGGTGCGCTCGTGCACGTCGAAACTCGTTGCGAGCGATTGCGATGCGTGCGCGCCGTCCATGAGCACCTCGGGCTCGACGATCGGTACGAGGCCGCCCGCTTGGCAGATCGCGGCATAACGCGCGAGCGCATGCGCATTTGCGTGCAGGCAGGCCTCGCTCGGCATGCCCGCTTGCGTGTCGATCGTGATGACGGCGCGCCACTTCGCAAAGGTCGCGCCCATTTTCACGTACTCATCGACGCGCTTGGGAAGTCCGTCGAGTCCTTCGGTGACCTTCTCGTCGGGTTTCCCGAGCGCAAGGGGAACGGTTCCGGCGTCGAGTTTGATGCCCGGCATCACTCCCGCCGACTTCAAGATGTCGACCATGGAACGGCCGGAGTTTCCCTGCTGCCGAATCGTTTCGTCGTAAAGAATCACGCCGCTGATGTACGAGCCGAAGTCGCGGGTCGTAAAGAGCAGGTTACGGTAACGGCGTCGCATCTCTTCGGTCAGCGGGATGCCGAGCGGTTCGAAGCGTTTGTTGGCGGTGCCGGTGCTCTCGTCGGCTGCGAGGATGCCCTTACCGGGGGCGACCATGGCTTGCGCAACGGAATGCAGAGGACTACTCATGCTGGGGAACTGCT
>JAABUJ010006570.1_pt1 | contig 11172 bp, 13 predicted proteins | sample 5559131 | NCBI WGS metagenome assembly JAABUJ01 (sample SAMN10711875, study PRJNA513366) | rock metagenome | isolation source: Antarctica rocks | place: Antarctica: Victoria Land, Mt New Zealand nord | collected 2016-01-07 | reverse complement strand
CCAGTCCGACAGCCCGCTGGAGACCGCCGGCAGCGCGCCGAGCAGCCCGAGGCCGTTGAGCCGCCGCGCGGCACCCCGGTCGCTGCCGGTGGCGTCGAGGACCGTCGCCGACAGCAGCGCCCCCAGCGGGACGACGACCACCGCAGGGTGCGCGGGGTGGCCCGTGTCGGTGCCGGAGAGCGCGGAGCGCACGGCTCCGTCGCCGAAGGCCTTCGCCAGCACCGCGGAGAGCCCTGCGGCGGGGCGGTCGAGCACGGTCAGGCCCTCGAGCCGGGTGACGACCCGGTCCAGCACGGTGCGCAGCGGCATGCGGGCGACCTGCCCCCGGGCGGCCGGCAGCGAACGTCCGCGCGCGCGTCAGGGGCAGCCGGGGAAGAGGTCGCGGGTCGCGTCCAGCCAGGCGACGGTGCCGGCCCACCGGCCGTACCTGGCGTAGCGGGCGGGCAGCGGGCCTGGCGGAAGGTCGAGGCGACGCCTCAGCCACCCGTCGACGGTGCACCCGCGGGGGCGGCCGAGCAAGCCCATCATCGTGTCGACGCAGAGCGGACCGAAGCCCCGCAGCCGCTGCAGCTCGGCCCGCACCTCGTCGTCCGGCGGTGCGCTCGGCCCGGCGAGCCAGTGCTCCTCCCGCCCGTCACAGCCGACGGCGAGCGCGAGCAGCGGGCCGGCGCGGTAGCCGCAGCCGAGCCCGCGCAGCCCCGGCTCGCCTGCCGCCAGCACTGCCGCCGGGGCCGGGAACCCATGCGCGCCAGCCAGTCCGCAGCTGCCCAGCGCTCCGACCAACCCGGCCATGACCCGCTGCACGGCGGAGTACGAGGTGTTGGTCGACAGCAGGGTCGCGACGAGGTCCTCCCACACCGTCGGGGCGCGCAGCAGCCGACCCGCCGCCGCCTCCCGCACCCAGCGAGGCGCGACGGCGTGCAGCTCGGTCAGGTCGTCGTCGAGGGCGAGCACCCGGGCGACCACGCGCTCCAGCGCAGTGCGGTCCTCGCCGCCGAGCGCGCCACCGCCCCAGCTCACCTGCAGCACCGCCGCGCCGTCGTGCGCACCGGGGCCCGGCGTGCGCACCGACACGGTGACCGCGCCGGCACCCGGCACCCCGACCGTCCGGTGCAGCGTGCGGGTGGGGCGCACGTACGCGCTCGGTGCCAGCCCGGCTCCGCCGTGCGACCGGGCCACCCGGTCGAGGTCGTACCAGGGTGGTGGGACGAGCCGGAGCGAGCCGGTGCGCGGGGCGTCCCACCCGGCCGGCGGGAAGCCCACCCACCCGGGAGCGGCCAGCGCGGCGGCGGCCTGCGCGCCCATCTGCCGCTGCTCAGGCCGCGCCGGCGGCCACGACGAGCGCGTCGATGCGCCGGGCCAGCTCGACGTCCAGCGCCGTCACCCCGCCCGCATCGTGGGTCGACAGCGCGAAGCGCAGAGTGCGCCAGCGGATGTCGATGTCCGGGTGGTGGTCCATCGCCTCGGCGGCCTCGGCCACCTGCTCCACCAGCGCGATGCCGGCGAGGAAGGTGGGCGCTCCCACGCTGCGCTGCAGCGCGTGCGCATCGCCCGACCAGCCGGGCAACCCGGCCAGCGCAGCGGCGACAGCATCGGCATCGAACCGGGGTGGGCGGGCCATGCCAGGACCGTAACCAGCCGCCGTCCCGCTCCGCGCTCGCGTCCCCACCGAGCCGGCGGTCGGACAGGGCAGGCTGTGCGCCGTGCTCGTCGTTGCCGCTGCCGTCGTGCGGGACGCCACCCTGCTCGTCGCGCAGCGCTCCCGTCCCCCGTCGTTGGCGGGTCGCTGGGAGCTGCCCGGCGGCAAGGTCGAGCCGGGTGAGTCGCCCACGGACGCGCTCGTGCGCGAGTGCCGCGAGGAGCTGTGTGCCGACGTCGAGGTAGGCCCCCGGATCGGCCCGGAGGTGGAGGTGGGTGTCGGCATGCGGCTGCACGTGCACGGCGCGACGCTGCGGCCGGGGTCCGCCGAGCCGGCCGCGCGGGAGCACCGGGCGCTCGCCTGGGTGAGCGCTGCCGAGCTGGACGGGCTCGACTGGCTGGCCGCTGACCGGGTGCTGCTGCCCGCGCTCGGGGCACTTCTGTCGGGAGCCCGCCGGTGAGCCGAGACGTGCTGAGCGGTGGCGGGGGCGATGTCGACCGGCCGGCCGGGGGCGCCGAGGGTGACGTCCCCGTCGTGCGGCTCGATGACGAGGTGGTGACCCCTCGGGAGCCGCGCGCCCGCCGCCACCTCCGACCGCCGGTGCTGCGGGGCATCACCCGCTCGGCGGCGGCACTGCTCGGTCTGCTCGCCGTCGTGCTCGCCGGAGATGTCGCCCGCGTGCTGCTGCGCCCTGGTGCGCCACCCCAGCTCCCCAGTGCGCGCGGGGTCGCCGGCACGCTCGGGCTCGCCGCCACGGCGGCGGACTCACTCGCCGGCGGCGACCGCTGCCGGGCCAGCGCGATCCTCGGCGCCGGTGCCTCGCGGGTGCAGGCCAGCGACGGCACGGGCACGCAGGAGGTGGTCATCGTCTACGCCGACGATGCCGCGGCAGCGGCTGCGCTGCAGCGGTTGCGCGCGAGCATCGGGCGAGGCTGCGCGCAGTTCCGGGCTGACGGGCTGACCTACCGCTGGGACATCGCGACCGACGAGGGGATTCGCGACGAGGGGCTGCGGCTGCGGTTCTCCCCGGCGGCCGCCACCGGTGTGGACCAGGGCGGCAGCTCGGGCGGCGGCCTGTCGTCGCTGGAGCAGGTCATCTACGTCGCCCGGCACGGCCGGGTCGTGCTCGAGGTCAACGGCTACGAGGACGGCTTCGGCGGCCCTGACGACGTGGTCACCCGGATGCTGTCGCTGGCTGCGCGGCTGCCGGCGTGAGCACCGGCGCCCGTCCGTCGAGGACGTCGCAGTCGGACGGCCGCGGTGCCGCCGCGCGGCCGGCGCGTGCGGGGCATCACCAGTCGGTCGGCGGCGTTGCAAGCGTCGTCTCCCGTACGATGACAGGCGGCCGACGCCTCCGTCGGCGCCTCTCCCTGCAGTGAAGGTGCCTCCGCCATGCCCACGGCCCCCCAGACCGCCCGCCGCGAGGACCGTCGCAACGTCGCGATCGTCGCCCACGTCGACCACGGCAAGACGACGCTCGTCGACGCCATGCTCTGGCAGCAGGGCGCCTTCAGCGCGCACCAGGCGGAGAACGACTCGGTTCGCGAGCGGGTCATGGACTCCATGGACCTGGAGCGCGAGAAGGGCATCACCATCCTCGCCAAGAACACCGCGGTGCGGTACGGCGACACGGTGATCAACATCATCGACACGCCGGGGCACGCCGACTTCGGCGGCGAGGTGGAGCGTGGGCTGTCGATGGTCGACGGCGTCGTGCTCCTGGTCGACGCCAGCGAGGGCCCGCTGCCGCAGACCCGCTTCGTGCTGCGCAAGGCGCTCGCCGCGCAGCTCCCGGTCATCCTCGTGATCAACAAGGTCGACCGCCCGGACGCGCGCATCGCCGAGGTCGTCGACGAGACTTACGAGCTCTTCCTCGACCTCGAGGCCACCGAGGAGCAGATCGACTTCCCGATCGTCTACTGCCAGGCCAAGACCGGTCAGGCTTCGCTCAACCGCCCCGCCGACGGCGAGAGCCCGGACGGGGCGGACCTCAAGGCGCTCTTCGAGACCATCATGGGGACCATCCCTGCGCCGACCTACGACCCCGCGGCGACCTTGCAGGCGCACGTCACCAACCTCGACGCGTCGCCCTACCTCGGGCGCCTCGCGCTCTGCCGCATCCACAACGGGACGATGCGCAAGGGCCAGCAGGTCGCCTGGTGCCGTACGGACGGGACCATCGAGAAGGTCCGGCTGACCGAGCTGCTCGGCACCGACGGCCTCGAGCGCGTGCCGATCGAGGAGGCCGGACCCGGCGACATCGTGGCCATCGCCGGCATCCCCGAGATCACCATCGGCGAGACCCTCGCCGACCCCGAGGACCCCAAGCCGCTGCCTGTCATCACCATCGACGAGCCCAGCCTGTCGATGACGGTGGGCATCAACACCAGCCCGCTGGTCGGGCAGAGCGGCAACCGGCTCACCGCGCGGATGGTGAAGGACCGGCTCGACAAGGAGCTGGTCGGCAACGTCTCGATCCGCGTCGAGACCACCGAGCGCCCCGACACCTGGGAGGTCCAGGGCCGCGGGGAGCTGCAGCTGGCCGTGCTCGTCGAGCTGATGCGCCGGGAGGGCTTCGAGCTCACCGTCGGCAAGCCGCAGGTCGTCACCCGCGTCATCGACGGCAAGGTGCACGAGCCGATGGAGCGCATGACGATCGACGCACCGGCCGACTACCAGGGCGTGCTCATCCAGCTGCTCGCGCTGCGCAAGGGCCGGCTCGAGCAGATGGTCGACCACGGCACCGGCTGGATCCGGATGGAGTACGTCGTGCCCGCCCGCGGGCTGATCGGCTTCCGCACCGAGTTCCTGACCGAGACGCGGGGGACCGGTCTGCTGCACCACGTTCACGAGCGGTACGAGCCGTGGCACGGCGAGATCCGCACCCGGCCCAGCGGCTCGCTGGTGTCGGACCGCCGCGGCCCGACGACCGGCTTCGCGCTGTCCAACCTGCAGGAGCGCGGGACGATGTTCGTCGGTCCCGGCACCGAGGTCTACGAGGGCATGATCGTCGGGGAGAACTCGCGGTCGGACGACATGGATGTCAACCCGACCAAGGAGAAGAAGCTCACCAACATGCGGCAGAGCTCCTCGGACGTGCTGGTGCCGCTCATCCCGCACCGGCAGCTGTCGATGGAGCAGGCGCTGGAGTTCTGTCGCGAGGACGAGTGCGTCGAGATCACGCCGGCCACCGTGCGCATCCGCAAGGTGGTCCTCGACTCCGGCGAGCGCGGACGGTCGGCAGCGCGGGCCAAGCGCTCGTCATAGCACTCTCGCTATGCTCAGGGCATGGGTGGCAACCTGATCCGTGAGGCACGGCTGCGGGCCCGGCTGACCCAGGCCGAGCTCGCGGCGCGTACGGGGACGACGCAGAGCTCGGTGGCCCGGTGGGAGAGCGGGCGCACGGAGCCGTCGTACGCCACCGTCATGCGCCTCGTGCGGGGGGCGGGCTTCACCGTCGACATCCACCTCGAGCCCGACGACGGCAGCGACGCCGCGCAGGGCAACCGGCTGCTCCTGCTCGAGCCGGGACAGCGCGCGGAGCACATGACGCGCAGCGCGCGGCACCTGCTGCGCCTGCGCCACGAGGCCCGGGTGGTCCGTGCCTGACGAGCTGCGCGACTTCCGTCCTGAGGAGATCAGCCGAGTGCTGGTGGCCCACGGGGTGCGCTTCGTGGTCATCGGCGGGCTGGCGGCGCAGTTCCACGGCTCGATGATGCTGACCCGGGACATCGACGTGACCCCGGCGATGGACGAGGCCAACCTCACGCGGCTGTCCGCGGCGCTGATGGAGCTGGGTGCCCGCGTCCGGCACCCAGACGTCCCCGAGGGGCTGCCCTTCGGGCACGACGCGACGTCCATCGCCGCGGCGCTCTTCTGGAACCTGACGACCCCTTACGGCGACCTGGACCTGTCCTTCCACCCCGCCGGGACCGACGGATACGACGACCTGCAGCGGGACGCGGTCGTGCTCGTCTACGGCGGCACGCCGACGCCGGTCGCGAGCCTGCGCGACGTCATCCGCAGCAAGGACGCGGCCAACCGCGACAAGGACCGTCGGGTGCTGCCCGAGCTCCGCCGCATCCTCGACCTCGGCCCAGACCGCGGCCAGCGCCCGACCTGACGGGCGGTCAGGTCCAGTAGAGGGACGCGGGCCTGCGGCCGGTGGGCGGCGAGGCCGGCGTCGAAGGCGGCGCGCAGCTCGGCCATGACCGGCTTGGTGAAGACGTGCTTCTGCCCGCCGAACTTGTTGCGCTTGACGGTGCGCTGCTCGGGGTCCATCTCCAGCTTGGTGCGGGGGTACCACGACGGCAGCACGTCGCGGCTGCCGGGCGTGAAGCGGTGCGTGATCAGCTCCACGGTCAGGTCGAGCCGGGGCACGTCGCGGACCGCCTTGCCCGCGTCGCGCAGGAGGAAATCGTACCCGGCCTGCCAGTCGTCGAAGGGGATGATGGGCGCGATCGTGAGGCCGACGGGAAGCCGGCGAGCGCGCACCGGCGCAGCGCGTGCAGCCGCTCCGGCAGCGCCGCGGTGCCGCCCTCGAAGCGCTGCGTCACGGCAGCCGCGTTGACCGAGAGCCGCACCCTCGTACGACGGTGGTGCTCGAGCGCGAGGAGCGGGTCGACCGCGTCGAACTTGGTGGTGAAGCGCAGCTGCGCGTCGGCCTGCCACGCGCCGAAGAAGGCGACCGTGTGCGACAGCGAGCCGGTCAGGTGCTCGAGGCCGAGCGGGTCGGTGTAGCAGGAGGCTTCGAAGGTCCTGCCCTCCTCGGGCCGGCGCTCGGCGTGGTCGGCGTAGGGCGCCAGGGAGCCGAGCAGCTCCGGCAGGTTGGCGTGCACGCGCGTGACGGGCGGCCCGGTGAGCGAGCCGGCGAGGTAGCAGTACTGGCAGTGCGGCACCACCGCGTCGCAGCGCCGGGTCGGCGAGCGGCGGCACCTGGTCGGGGTAGAGGTGCGGCGCGGGCAGGTCGACGCTCAGCCCCTCGACGCTCAGCCCGTCGACGCTCACGCTGTCGGCGTGCCCGTGGCTCCCGCGCGCAACCAGCCGAGCCGGCGGTCGCAGGTCGTCAGGTCGTCAGGTCGTCAGGACGAGCTTGCCGAGGACGCGTCGGCCTTCGAGGCGGCGGTGGGCTTCGGCGGCGTCGGTCAGTGGCAGGGACTGCACGCCCGGGTGCAGCTGGCCGTCGGCGAGCTGCTCGACGAGGTGGGCGAGGTCGTGGGCGTAGCCGGCCGGGTCCTTCTTGGTGCTGGCACCGATGGTGAAGCTCACGACGCGGGCGCCGCGGGTGACCTTGCCCCGGGCGAGTGCCTGGAACGCGGTGGCGAGGGTGCGTGTCTTGGAGAGCTCGGCGGTGGATGCGTGGCTGATGCCGTAGGCGACGACGGTGCCACCGGGCTTGGTGGCGCGGCGGGAGAGCGCCAGTGACGGGCCGCCGATCGAGTCGAAGACGGCGTCGACCGGCGTCGGCAGGTCTGCTCGGTCCTCGAGGACGTGCACGCCCTGCTCGGCGAGGTGGGCTCTGCGGGCCGCCGAGGCGGTGCCGTAGACGGTGAGACCGCTCTGCAGGGCGAGCTCGCCCAGGGCGGAGCCCCCCGCCGGCGGCGCCGAGCGCGAGGATGCTGCCGCCGGCGGGCACCCGGGCGCAGCGGTGCAGCATCTGCCAGGCCGTGGCGTAGTTGAGCGGCAGCGCCGCAACCTCAGCAGCGTCCAGGTGCTCCGGCACCGGGGCGGCCAGGTCAGCGCGTGCGAGCGCGCTCGTGCTGTAACCACCCGCCGACCCCGCGCCGGCCGAGGTCCTGCAGACGCCGGCACCGGTCGGCGCCGAGACCCTCGGCCTGAGCCAGGAGCTCGGAGCCGCCCTCGGGCAGCTGCTCGGCCGCGCCCGCGATGCAGGCGCCATGCGCGAGGACATCGACCCCGACGACCTGCGCCGCCTGCTCGTCGGCGTCTACACCGCTGCCCGAGCCGGCGCCGGTGCTCCCTCCGCACAGGACCACTACCTCGACGTCCTGCTCGCCGGCCTCCGCCGGGTGGCAGGCTTGCCGGGTGACGATCGCGCCTGACCCGCCCGGCGAGCCCACCATCGACAGCCCGCCGCCGGATGGGGCTGCGGCGCAGGCGGTCGCCGACCCCGACGGGGTCCTGACCGAGCTGGCCGACGCCGTCGACGCGATGCCCGAGGCGGCCGACTTCGCGGCGCTGGACACCCCCCGCCGCCTGCTGCTCGTGCACGCCCACCCCGACGACGAGACGGTCGGCACCGGCGCGACGATCGCCCTAGAGGCGGCGCGCGGCACCGCCGTCACGCTGGTGACCTGCACGCTCGGCGAGCGCGGCGCGGTCGTCGCCCCGGACCTCGCGCACCTCGCCTGGGAGCGCGAGGACACCCTCGGTGCGCACCGCGTCGGTGAGCTGGCCGAGGCCTGCCGCATCCTCGGCATCGGTGACCACCGCTTCCTCGGCGGCCCCGGTCGGTGGCGCGACAGCGACATGATGGGCAACCCGGGCAACGACGACCGGCGGTGCTTCTGGCAGGCCGACCAGGCGGAGACGACCGCTGCGCTGGTGGAGGTGATCCGCGAGGTGCGGCCCCAGGTGGCGGCGACCTACGACGCCAACGGCGCCTACGGCCACCCGGACCACATCCAGGCCCACCGCGTCACCGAGGCAGCCGTCACCGCGGCCGCCGACGCGTCGTACCGTCCCGACCTCGGCGAGCCGTGGTCGGTGACCAAGCTCTACTGGACCGCGATCCCCCGCTCGGTGCTGCAGCAGGCGCTCGACACCGCCAAGGCCTCCGGGGAGGCGAGCATCTTCGGCGACGCGGAGACGGTCGACGACCTCGGCATGGGTACGCCGGACGAGCTGGTCACCACTGCGGTCGACGGCCGGGCGCACTTCGACACGAAGATCGCCGCGATGCTCGCGCACCGCAGCCAGATCGGCGACGGCGGTCCGTTCAAGCCGATGATGGACAGGCTGGGTGACCGGGGCTTCGGCATCGAGCACTACACGCTCTCCCGCGGGGTCCGCGGCCCCGGTGAGGGCGAGCACGGCTGGGAGGCAGACCTCTTCGCGGGGATCGAGCTCTAGCCGGGTGCTCGACCGAGCGGGTCAGCGCCGCCGGCGGTGGGCTGTGGCCACCTCGTCGAGGTCGGCCCAGAACCACGGAGGCAGCTCTCCGGTGGCCCGGAGGGTTACCCGCTCCGCGGCGGAGAGCGAGCGCGAGAGCTGGTCCACCGCGCTGCCGTAGCACTGCAGCCGGTGGCTGCCCAACCGGTCGGCGTTGTCGCGCCGGAAGCCGTGCGCGCTGGGCCTCGCTCCGGCGCCGAGCCGCAGCACGGTCAGCCACCAGGGCCGGCTGCGACGCTGCGCCTCGGCTCTGGCGGCGAGCCAGGCGAGGCGCTCGTCCCGCAACCGCTGCGGTGGCGGCCAGCTCGGCGGGCGGCGCGGTGCTCGGCTCACGTTCGGCTGCATGCCGCGGCTCGTACGACCCGAAACGTTGCCCTTGATGCGCCGTACGGGTGACAGGAGACGGAGGGGCAGCCAGGCACACCGGCGTGGTGGATCGTCGGAGCAGCCCCACCCCGTTGACCGACTGGAGACCTGATGCCCGGGCCCGCGACCACCATCCCCAGCGGGATGCAGACCTCCGGCTTCCTGGCTGAGATGGGCGGCGCGGCGCTGGTCGACAGCGACCGCGCCGATGTCGGGCGGTTGCGGGAGCGGCACCGCCGCGCCCGCGTCGCCCTGCTCCTGACCGCACCGGTGCTGCTCGTCGTGCTCGTCCTCGACGGCGCCTTCGTCGGCGTGGGTGCGGGCATCAGCAGCCTGGTCGAGGCGCCGATCTTCCCGATCCTGGCGATGTTCGTCCTGCTCATCGGTTTCGCGGTGGGGTACTACGCGATCTCTGGCCGCTCCCCGCACGTGCTCTACCAGCCCGACTCGATCGACGTCCGCCTGGCCGACGTGGTCGGCCTCGCTCCGGTGAAGGACGAGGTCATCCGCTCCCTGAACCTCTTCCTCGGGCACGAGACGTTCCGCGCGCAGATGGGTGGCTCGCCCCGGCGGGGCCTGCTCTTCGAGGGACCGCCAGGGACGGGCAAGACCTACACCGCCAAGGCGATGGCGGCGGAGGCCGGTGTGCCCTTCCTCTTCGCAACCGCCACGAGCTTCCAGAGCAGCTTCTACGGCGCCACCTCGCGCAAGATCCGTGCCTACTTCACCGCGCTGCGCAAGACCGCGCGCCGTGAGGGCGGGGCCATCGGCTTCATCGACGAGTTCGACGCGATCGCCGGCACCCGAGGCGGCATGGAGATGGTCGGCTCCGCTCAGCGGGTGCAGAACGGTCTGCAGCGCACCCACTTCGGTACGTCAGACCTGGCCGGCCCGGTGGTCAACGAGCTGCTCGTGCAGATGCAGTCCTTCGACACGCCGATGGGTTCCGAGAAGCTGCACGCGGCGGTGGTGCGCATCGTCAACCTCGTGCTCCCCGCCCGGCACCAGCTCCACGGCCCGCGCGTGCAGCGGGCCAACATCCTCGTCGTGGCGAGCACCAACCGCGCCGACGGCCTCGACCCGGCGCTGCTGCGCCCTGGCCGCTTCGACCGCCGGCTCACCTTCGACGTCCCGGACAAGGCCGGTCGCCGTGAGGTCTTCGACCATTATCTGGCCCGGAAGTCCCACGTCGTCGAGCTGGACCAGGACGACCAGCGCGACGGGCTCGCCGCGGTCACGGTGGGGTACAGCCCGGTCGCCATCGAGCACCTGCTCGACGAGGGGCTGGTCAACGCCCTGCGCCGCGGCTCGACCGCCATGGACCGACGTGACCTCGAGCAGGCGCGGCTGACCGAGGAGGTCGGCCTGGCCAACCCGGTCGCGTACACGCCGTACGAGGCACGGCTGATCTCGACCCACGAGGCCGGGCACGCGACGGTCGCGTGGCTCGTCGCCCCGCACCGGCGGCTCGAGGTGCTCACCATGCTCAAGCGGCGGAACGCGCTCGGCATGCTCGCGCACGGCGACACCGAGGACGTCTTCACCCGCTCCCGCGCCGAGCTGCACCAGCTGGTGCAGATCGCCTTCGGTGGTCAGGTAGCGGAGGAGATCTTCTTCGGCGACGTCTCGACGGGCCCGGCGGGTGACCTTGCCTACGCCACCACGGTCGCCTGCCAGATGGTCGGCTCGGCCGGCATGCTCGGCTCCCTGGTGAGCTTCGACGCCGTCGATGCGGGGGCTCTCTCGGGCACCAACCTCGTCGGCCGGGTGCTGGCCGACGGCGAGACCCGACCGCGGGTCGAGCGGCTGCTGGAGGAGAGCAAGGCCACGGTACGGGGGCTCCTCGCCACGCACCGCCACCTCGTCGAGGCGCTGCGCGATGCGTTGCTCGAGCGGCACGAGCTGGTCGGCCGCGAGATCACCGACGTGCTCGAGGCTGCCACCGCGCGGCACGCCGTCGATGGCATCCCGAGCCTGGCGCCGCCGGCGACCGGGGTGGGGGAGGCTGGGCCGGTGGAGGGTGCGGCGGTGGTCGA
>JAABUJ010006569.1_pt1 | contig 11176 bp, 7 predicted proteins | sample 5559131 | NCBI WGS metagenome assembly JAABUJ01 (sample SAMN10711875, study PRJNA513366) | rock metagenome | isolation source: Antarctica rocks | place: Antarctica: Victoria Land, Mt New Zealand nord | collected 2016-01-07 | reverse complement strand
GGGGTGGGACTGGCACCGTGGATGGACACGGGACTGGGACCATGGGCTGACCTCCTCGGCGCGGGGACCAGACCGCGCTCTTGAGGTCAGCCTACACCCTTTCTCCCCAGTTAGGAAACGCCCTCATTAACGTCAGCGGGGCATGTGATGTGGGGAATGAAGGCTCAATTCAGGCCTGACACGCATGGCCAATAACCGGAAAAGGGGCAGAAACGGGCACATAGTGGGGAGTGGATCGCGAACACCCGTCCTAATAGAAGTTCTCCCGGAAATAGGCTCCGCTGGCTCCCGACGACGGGCATCCGTGCTGTTTCCATCCCTCCTGTGGTGCGCCGCGCACACGGCCCTTAATGTGACAATGCCCCTGCGACGCCCTTGCCCCCGTCGTTGAGCAGGCCCCACAGGATGCGGAACGGTGGGGTCGCGGAGACAGCACCGCGTCTGCTCACGCAGTATGATGGAGGGAGACAAGCAGCCCTGGTGTCGTCGGCCTGCCCCTGGGGCGGCGACAACGCGCGGGCCGACCACGACGATGCTGCTGTGCGGGGCGTAGGAGCCAACCCCGCAGGCACGGGACCAGGAGCACGGCCCCAGGCCAGGCCGCGAGCGCAGAGACAGGAAGGCGCACAGATGACCACGGAGCTAGGCCCCCACGGCCAGCAGGTCGCGGAAGAGAACGACAGACTGGCGATGGCCGTCGCCCATGTGCGCGCCGCCGTCACCCTGAGCGACCCGCGCTTACCTGATCAGCCGCTCATCTATGTCAATCCGGCGTTTACGACCATCACCGGCTACACGGCCGCGGAGGTCGTGGGGCGCAACTGCCGCTTCTTGCAGGGCCCCGCCACGGATCGCGCCGCCGTCGCCCGCATCCGCGCGGCCATCGCGGCAGGTGAGTCGCTGACCATTGAGCTGCTCAACTATCGCAAAGACGGCGTGTCCTTCTGGAACGAGTTGTATCTCAGCCCGGTCCGCACCGCCCAGGGGGAGGTGCATACCTACGTGGGCTTGCAGCACGACATCACCGCGCGCAAGCAGGCGGAGCAGACCCTGCGCGTGGAGCACGAGAGTCAGGTCCGCGCGGTGACCCACTCGGTGCGCGAGGCGGTCATCTCGGCCGATGCGCAGGGCATGATCACATTCTGGAGCACGGGGGCGCAGGCCATCTTTGGGTACACCGCCGAGGAGGCGCTGGGACGTCCCCTCGTCAGTCTGCTCCCCTCCACCGCGCGTGACGCCGCCACGACCGTGCTGACCACCGTCAGCCTGGGCGCTGGCTCGGAGGTCCTGAGCCACGCCCTGGAGGCCACGGGCCTGCGCCGTGACGGCGCCACCTTCCCTCTGGATGTCTCCCTGGCCACCGCGCTGCGGCAAGGGCAGACCGTCGTCACGGCGATCGTGCGCGATGTGAGTGAGCGGCGGCAGGCGGAGGAGCGCATCCGCTTCCAGGCCCACTTATTAGACACCGTGGGCCAGGCGGTCATCGCCACCGACCTGGGAGGCGCCATCCTCTACTGGAACAAAGCAGCCGCCACACTCTTCGGCTGGACTGAGACCGAGGCGCTGGGCCAGTTCCTCAGCGCCCTCACGCCGCTGCTGGCCACACAGCAGCAGGCCACGACGAGCAGGGCGGCGATCCAGGCGGGGCAGAGCTGGACGGGAGAGCGTCTGGGCCAGCGGCGGGATGGCGCGACCTTCCCCGCGCTGGTCAGCGACGCGCCCATTGTGGACGACACGGGAGCCAGCGTGGGCATCATTGTCGTGGCCGCCGACATCAGCGACCTCAAGCACGCGCAGGACCGGCTAACCTACCAGGCGCTGCATGATGCCCTGACAGGCCTGCCGAACCGCGCGCTGCTCACCGATCGCCTGGAGCAGGCGGTGCGGAGGAGCCAACGCGATGGCGGCTCCGTGGCCCTGCTGCTGCTGGATCTGCGCGGCTTCAAAGAGGTCAATGACGCGCTGGGGCACAGTGCGGGTGACGTCCTCCTGCAGCAGATAGCCCAGCGCGTCGTCGCGACGCTACGCAGCTCTGATACCGTGGCCCGGCTAGGGAGTGATGAGTTTGCCGCGGTGCTGCCCCAGACGGATGAGACAGGAGCCGTGCAGGCCGTGGGCAAGCTGCTGCGAGCACTGGCGGAGCCGCTGTGGGTGGCGGACCATGCGCTGAGCATTGAGGTCAGCGTGGGTATCGCTCTCTCTCCGGCCCATGGGGTCGAGACCCAGACCCTGGTGCGGCGGGCGGATATCGCCCTCTACGCCGCCCGAGACGCGGGCGACGACTATGCCCTCTACACCCCTGCCTACGAGCAGGATGGTCTGGCCCGGCTGACCGTGATGGGCGAGCTGCGCACGGGGATTGCCCAGGATCAACTCCTGCTGCACTATCAGCCCATCCTTGAGCTAGCGACTGGCCGCCTGGTCGCTGTGGAGGCGCTGGTCCGCTGGCAGCATCCGCGGCGGGGGCGCGTGCAGCCAGATGCGTTCATTCCCCTGGCTGAACAGACAGGCCTGATCAAACCGCTGTGTGTCTGGACCCTGCAGGCGGCGCTGCGCCAGGCCCGCGCCTGGCAGGATGCCGGTCAGGCGCTCACCGTCGCCGTGAACGTGTCCACGCGCAATCTGCACGATCCCACCTTGCCCGCGCAGGTCCAGGAACTACTGCGCGCCACGGGCGTCGCGCCAGCGCAGCTGAAGCTGGAGATCACGGAGAGTGCGCTCATGGCTGATCCCCGGCGCGCCCTCGCCAGTCTGACCCGCCTGGCGGAGATGGGCGTGCGACTAGCCATTGATGACTTTGGCACGGGGTACTCGTCGCTGGCCTATCTCACGCGCTTGCCTGTCCAGGAGCTCAAGATTGACAAGTCCTTTGTCCTGGATCTGGCGGGCGGCGGCGCCAATGCAATCATCGTGCGCTCGACGATTGAGCTGGGGCACAATCTCGGGCTGGCGGTCATCGCTGAGGGCGTGGAGGACCGGGCCACCTGGGACACCCTGGCTAGCTTCGGCTGTGATTTCGCCCAGGGCTACTACATCGGGCGCCCGATGCCGGCGGAGGACCTTGCCGCACGCAGCCGCTGAGCGGGACGCGACGCACCGTCGTGGCGCATCCGGCACGGCTAGACCGCTTTCGGCAGAGCAGCCCCGTCGGTGCCGCCGGTGCCCTCAGACGAAGGGATGGCGCTGCCTGTTCCCGTAGGCCGTGGCCGCCTCCACCTGTGCTGGCCGCGTGGCGCATCCGCCCGGTCTCCGTACGGTCGATCAGCCGCCTCGGAGCGCGGAGGGTGTCGCTCAGCGGCCTGCTGCCGGATGCGTTAGATCGCAGGACACCGCTGGCGCCACGACCCGCCTCGTCGAGAAGGACGGCGACGCACGGTCCACTGTAGCTGATTTGTCGGGTGGGTGTGCCCACGGTGCGGCGGGTGTGCGCGTCGTCGACAGATGGGTCAGGCGCACCGTGGGCCTTCTATGGCGCTCTGACACGTCCCCCGCCCTGTGGCGACGCCGCGACCACTCCCCACGAGAGGGTCAACTGTGCTCCACGGCGCCCCCATTCAGGGGGGTCGTTTTCGGCCCATTCGGGTGTTCTCTGACGCTCGGTGTGAGGCCTACACTGGAGCTACGCTCACGGGGACGACAGCGGGCACAGCCCAGGACCCTCCCCCGACGGCGGCACACAGAGATAAGGACAGAACGGATCACGCCCACGGCCCGGCGACGGGCGGAGCGCAACAAGCAGGGGGAGTAGGACAATGATCAAGGTTAGGGAGAAGGGGCTGGCTGTTGTTGCCGACGAGACCACGCGCGGGACCAGCACATCGTGGGACCGCCCGTCAAGCGCGGCCGATCGCGCCATCGCCGCGGCCAGGACATCCTGGCCGCCGCCGATCGGCAGGACCGGCTGACCGATCGCGACGCCATGATCGTGCGCTACGCGCCACTGGTCACGTATGTGGTGGGCCGCCTGGCCATCAGCCTGCCCGCCGTGATTGACTACGATGACCTGCTCGGCTATGGCACCCTAGGGCTGATTGACGCCGTGGACCGCTTCGATCCGGCCCGGCTGGTCAAGTTCGAGACCTACGCGGTCACCCGTATCCGTGGCTATATCATTGATCAGCTGCGCGCCCTGGATTGGATCCCCCGCTCGGCGCGGCAGCGCGGCCGCGAGATCGAGCGCGCCTCCACCCAGTTCGAGCAGGAGCAGGGCCGCCCGGCCAAGCGCCAGGAGATCGCGACGGCCCTGGGTCTCGACACGGCGCAGGTGGCGCAGGCACAGGTCGACGCCGCCTGCGCCATGATCTCCCTGGATGTGGCGGCGCACATGTCGCACGATGGCTCTGAGCTGAACCTGCTGGACATGATCGAGGACGCTGCTAGCCCCAGCCCCGCCGTCGTGGCCGAGCAGAACGACCTGCGCCTCAGCCTGCGCGCCGCCGTGGTCCAGCTGCCCGAGCGCGAGCGCCACCTGATCAGCCTGTACTACGGCGACCGCCTGACCCTCAAGGAGATCAGCGTCGTCCTGGGCGTCTCGGAGTCACGGGTCTGCCAGATCCATGCCCGGGCCACCGCCCGCCTGCGCTCGTCCCTGGATAGCGAGATGACGGCGCTGGCCGCCTGATCGCCCTCCCCTCCCCTTGTCTTTCCCTTTTGGCCGCCGGTGGATGCCCCCCTCTCCACCGGCGGCTTTCTTGTGCCCCTGTCCTGCGCAACCGCCAGGAATGGGCTGCGCGACCAGGGTCCTGGGGTGAGCAGCGACGGCGCACGGCCTCATGATCTGACCGGACAGTCCGCTCCACCAGGGATCACGGAGGCGCTCCCGAGCGTGCCACGCGGCTACCTGGGAGGGGATTGTGACGGTGCCGTTGTGGCGCTACATGAGGAGAGCGGAGTGTCCCATTGTCCCCAGGGGGACGCGTCCGGTTTCAGGCCATGTCCTGCGGATCGGGTATCCTATCCCCACGCGCACCAGAAAACGGCCGCCAGTTGGCCATTGTAGCCCCTGTGCTGGCCGCTTGCCTCATCCGTCGGGCAGACTGCTCAGCATGCTAGCCAGAGCAGTCTAGCTCACAGTATGATCTTGAATGGTGACAGAGTAGCGAGTGATATGCGCTCCCCGCACACGGCCTGGCAGGCCGTGCTGAACACCGGAGAAAGGTCGCACCGCCAGCCAGAGATGATGAATACCTATGCATGCGGCTGGATAGACATGCAACGTGGCGAGCCCGTCTCTTCCTGCTACCTTAAGCACGCGATGCGCTGATGGCTCACGGTACTCTGCCGCTGATCATAATGAATATTTCTCGGTGCGCCGAGCGCAGCCCGGTTGACCGAAGCGGCCAGCACAGTTGGTTGCCCAGTTCTTTTCCGTCGGCCCCTCCCCGAACGCACCGTGCCTCTTTTCGAGGCAGTACGATCTCCAGGATCTGGCAACCCGCCGGAGCAGGTGGTGTCGTCGCAGGCTCGGCTCTCGGCATCTCTGTGCTGGCTGGTTAGGTCATCCGCTCGCTCAGAGGCGCCCCGACCACCCCACAGAGGCAGCCCGAGCACAGCGCACAGAAACCCTGTGTCCCGGGGTTGTGTCCCAGGCTCCATCCACAGCTTGTGAGCGCGGATGAGGGAACCAACCAGCACACAACACGGGAACCAGCCAACGCCTTGGGTGGAGCGGGAGCGCCGTCATCATGCACTTGTGCCATGGCGCAAGTCGACTTGTGCCCTTGTGCTCGGTACCGCACGCCGTCCCGGTCAGGGGCCGTCGCGCCGGAGGGCATAGCGTCTGTCGGTGGTGGTGCCCTGCGCCGCCAGCAGGCCGCGCGCTTCGAGTATGCGCAGATCGCGGACGGCGGTCCGCCGCCCAACGCCCAGCGCCGCCATGTACTCCCGCGGACTGAGGGGGCCGACGGTGCGGAGATGCTCCAACGTCCAGGTGAGCCGTTCCGTCGGCGAGAGACGGTGGATGGTTGATGCCGCGATCCGCTCGCGCTGCCGTTCAGGCGAGTGGCGCCATGGAGCGCCGTGCTCCGCAGGCACCCCAGAGAGGGCGTAGGCGATCGCCTCTTCTCGCGTCATCGCCTGGCCCTCCGCCCAGGCAGTAGCCTGCTCATCCGCACTCAGCGCCCGCCGGGCCGGCGCCAGGTTGCGTTCCAGAGTGGCCCGATCGGGCGTGGCCCATGCCCGGTTGAGGCGATCCTGGGTGAGTGCCAGATGCACCACCACGGCAGGGGCGCCATGCGGGGGCGCGGCCAAGGAGGGATCAAGGCCGGCGCGCAGTGCCGCTGCTGCGCCGGCTAGTCGGAGTGCTCGGTCCGGCACGCGCTGCACGGTTGCCAGCGCTGCCTGCGCCTCCAGGGCACGTGCCAGTTGCGGCAGGCCGTCCTGGCCGCCGGCCTGGGCGCTGGCCAGGCTCTCGGCCACGTAGCGCTGCGCGACCGTCCCGTTGCCGTGCGCCAAAGCCACAGCGGTGAGGCGGGCGAGCAGCGCGGCGCAGGCGGGCAGGTGCTGGTCTCCGAGCTGGCGATAGATCGTCAGCGCTTCGGTGTAGAGCGCCGCAGCCTGCGTGTAGTCACCCTGCGCGCACGCCATATCCGCCAGGCCGGCCAGCCCCTCGGCAACTGTCGATCGCCAGCCAAGAGCGCGGATCATCGGCAGACTCGCGACGAACAGGGCTCGGGCCCGCTCATAGTCGCCGTCGTAGAGGGCGACCTGCCCCAGGTGCAGCTGCACCAGGGCGACCTGTACCGTGTCTCCGGTGACCTGGGAGATTTGGAGGCATTCCGCGCCCGCCGCCCGGGCGCGGTCGCGCTCCCCGGCGCGCTGGATGGTCGCGCCGTACACGACCCGCAAGAGGTCATGGAAGAGCGCGAGGGCGATCAGCCGCGGCTCGCCCACCACGCGGGCCAGGGAGAGGCTTTCCTCCAGGGCTGCGGCGGCTTGCTCCTCCTGCCCGCTCGACGCCATGGCCCACCCTAACACGCGAAGTGCCCGGGAAAGCAGCCGCGAGTCGCCAGCCGCCCGGCTCATCGCAACGCTCTGGGAGAGCAATTCCTGAGAACGGGTCAGGTCGTTCACCGCGCCGGCGAGGACGCCGGCACTTGCGAGTGCCTCTGCCCGCTCGGCAGTAGGGGCGGCAGCACCCTGTGCCAGCGCCCGCTCCAGCCACCCAAGCCCCTCGCGGTGGTGATCGCGATCTCGCCAGAACACGTGCAGACCCGTGGCCAGGCGCATGCCAATCTCCACCGCTGGCGCATCTTCTTGTCTCTGTTCCTGCTCCTGCTCATCGAGGCACCAGGCCAGGGCTGCCCGCAGGTTGTCGTGCTCACGCTCCAGGAGGTTGAGCCAGCGCAGTCGATCTGGGCCGGTGATCACCTGCTCGAAGCGCTCCACCAGCGACAGGTAGTAGGTGGCGTGCCGGCACTGCACCTGCGCCATCTCACCACCAGCCAGGAGACGCTCCCAGCCATACTGCCGTAGCGTCTCCAGCAGCCGATACCACGTGCTGCCATTCGCGGTCTCCTCGGCCAGCACCAGCGACTTGTCCACCAGACGCGCCAGCAGGTCCAGCACCTCCTCCGCCGCGATCGTCCCGCCCGCGCACACCGCCTCCACCCCCTCCAGGCTCCATCCTCCGGCGAAGACGGACAGCCAGGCAAAGAGCGTCTGCTCCTGGGACGTCAGCAGGTCATAACTCCACGCCACCGTCGCCCGTAGGGTCTGCTGGCGGAGCAGGGCCGTGCGGCTGCCCCCGGTCAGCAGCCGGAACCGCTGGTCCAGGCGCGCCGTCAGGTCCGCCACCCCCAAACCGCCGAGGCGGGCCGCTGCCAGTTCCAGCGCCAGCGGGATGCCGTCCAGCCGCGCACACACCTCCGCCACCACCGTCGCATTGGCCGCGCTGAGCGCGAAGGCGGGCTGCACGGCCCGGGCCCGCTCCACGAACAGCTGCACCGCCGCGCAGCGGGCCACCACCGTCGGGGACGCGACCTAGTCCGCTCCTGGCACGGCGAGCGAAGGAACGCGCCAGCGGGTCTCGCCCGCCAGTCCCAGCGGCTCCCGGCTGGTGGCCAGGATGCGCAGGAGCGGGCAAGCCCATAGCAGCGCCTCGCCCAGCCGGGCGCAGGCCTCCAGCAGGTGCTCACAGTTGTCCAGCACCAGGAGCAGTTGCCGTGGACGCAGGGCGTCGAGCAGGGTGGCCAACGGTGGGCGGTCTGGCTGCTCGGGCACTCCGAGCGCCGCCGCGACCGCGCCTGGCACGAGGACGGGGTCGGTCAGGGGCGCCAGCTCCACCAGCCACGCCCCTTGGGGATAGCGGTCGAGCAGGGCCGTGGCCAACTGCAGGGCCAGGCGGGTCTTGCCCACCCCGCCCGTCCCGGTCAGGGTCAGCAGACGCGTGCCGCCCATTAGCTCCCTGATGTCCGCCATCTCGGGCTCGCGGCCAATGAAGCTTGTCAGCTGGATGGGCAGGTTGGTGCTCGGCGCCGGGACGGACGACACAGGCGGGAACGGTACGATGCCGGCGCCGACAGGTAGCCGGGAGCGCACCACTGCCGTCTCCAGCCTGGCGGTCTCGGTGGGTGAGAGGCCCATGGCCTGCGCCAGGAGGGCGACGGTGCTGCGATAGGGCGCCTGCCGCTTGCCATTCTCCAGCAGGCTCAGGCCCTGCACGCTCATCCCGGCCCGCTCAGCCAGCGCCTCCTGGGTGAGCCCGGCGGCCAGCCGGACCTGACGGAGCAGTTCCCCAAAGGTCGCGTGCTCCACGTGCGGTGACGGCGGCGGTTCTGGCGGTGCAGTGCTCATCACTCTCACAGATCTAGGGGTGCGTACCGGCTCAACGTGCATGTGGATGCCACGTTAGGCGGTGGCACCAGCATATCACCGCACGGAACGGTTGTGCAAAAGGCGAATCGCAATTGTGCGGGGAACTGTTTGGGATAACTGTTGCAGGTGTGGATGGACAGCGGCGTCGCACCGGCCCAGAATAGGTACATGGCCTGTACAGGACATCGAGATCATCAGTTGGGGCACGTGGTAGAGAGAGGTCTGCCACGGGTTGCCTGAGACAGCACAAACACACGAGGAGGAGAACTTTGGCATCGCACACTTCTGGTTCACGGCTGCACGCAGAGCTAGCCGCAGCCATCGCGGGCGCCAGACACCTGGGCTGGCTCTGGCGTCTGGCACTCACGGGGCTCATGCTCCTGACCCTGTGCGGTGGGGCAGCGCAGGCGTCTGGGCGCCCGTCCCCGACCCGCGTCGTCTACGTAGCCCTGGGGGGTGGCGACACGAACGGCGATGGCGGAACCGGTCCGATCGATGATTGTTACCCAGCCCTCCTGGCACGTCACCTGCCGCGCGGCGCGCACTACCTCAACCTTGCCAGTGCGGCAACGACGCTCTCCAACGCCCTGGAGACCGAACTCTCTATCGTCCTCGCGGCCCATCCCACCCTCGTCACCGTATGGCTGGGTATCGCGGACCTTGCCTACGGGGACGACACGCCGCCCGCGACCTACCGGACAAACCTTGACAAGCTCTTGACGGCGTTACAGCGCACGCATGCCCGTGTCTTTATCGGCACCATACCCGACCTCCGGCTCTTCCATGACACCGCCAGCCCGCACCAGGCCAAGAATGGGCTCGCCTATAACGCGATCATTGCCGCGGAAGCCCGACGCCATGGAGCGGTGGTGGTCGACGTGTATGCCATCTCGAAGGCCATCTGGAGTAATCCCGCGATGCTCGCGGGCGAGGGGTACGACGTGCCCAACGCCCGGGGGCAGGCCGTCCTTGCTTCCCTGTTCTACCACGTCATGCATAGCCGCGGTGCGCTCTGACCGCTCGCTCGGGCCGGCAGACCCGGACCAGGGGGGCAATCTGGTGGACGCAAGAGGTAGCGTGTGCAGGAGGAGCAGATGGCAAAGCACGAGGATGATCATGAGTGGGTCGCGGTCACGGCCATGCTCGCGCGGTTCATCGAGTCGTGGAATCGGGCCGATGGGGCGGCCTATGGGGAGAGCTATTGGTCCGACGCTGAACTCGTGGGCCCCTCCGGTCAGGTGTGGACCGGCCGCGCCGCGATCGCGCGGATGCACATGGATCTTTGGGACAGCATCTTCAAGGGCAGCCGTATCGGGGCCACCGTCCGCGGCAGGCGCAGGCTGGGGCCGGATGTCTTGCTCGTCGATCTGGACCTGGATCTGCGCGATGCCCACCAGCTTCCGCCCGGCGGCCACGCCGATGCGTACGGCGTCATCAGGTCCCATCTCAAGAACATCCTCACACAGCGCCAGGGGACCTGGAGGATCCTTAGTGTCCTTCAATCAATACCATTGTTGAACCCCGGCGTCCTCGCCTCTTGCGGACAGCCGGTTTATTGCTCACTTTGTACCCTGACGGACCCGAATACCTTTGTCACACCCGGCCTGACGCAGTGAGTGGGTGGCCGGTCGGGGCGCCCATGCCCCCGTGGGTCCGCCCACCCACGGGATGGGTCCTGGCACTCATGCGTTATAGTGCGCTCAGTTGAAAGGAGCAGTGATGACCACTCCCCTCGCTCACGAGCGTGTCGAAGCGCTTCGGCGGGGTGCGCGCCCTTGAGAACGTCAGCTTCGCCGTACAGCAGGGGACACTGCTCGGGATTATCGGCCCGAATGGCTCCGGCAAAAGCACTCTGCTGAGCCTGATCGCAGGGGCACAGCGGCCAAGCTCAGGCGAGATCGTCTGCAACGGGCAGCGCCTGGACCGTCTGCGGTCCCCTGCGATTGCACGGCTCGGTATTGGGTGCGCCCACCAGATCCCGCGGCCGTTCAGCCGCATGACCGTGCACCAGAACCTGCTGGTGGCAGCCCACTCCCTTGTCCGGCAGGGGACGCAGCGTGACGACATGACCCAGCCTGAGCGCACCCTGTTGCTGCCTACTACAGGTCGGGGTTCCAAGCCCAAACCGCCGATTTTGTGACGCGCTCGCATCGAACGGTGCAGGTCACTGAACGGCACGCGTCGGCTCCCGCAGGCGCCAGGGTGCGACGCTGCCCCCGTGTGGGGGCTGGTCGCGGGACGTCGGGAGACAAGTGTTTGGCGACAGGCCTTCGGCACCCGCCACTTTCGTCGTTGCAGCCCCCGGAAATCCCTACGGCAAACCCTGTCGTTATGATGTGCCATACGAAAACAGTGATGCAGG
>JAABUJ010006567.1_pt1 | contig 11178 bp, 9 predicted proteins | sample 5559131 | NCBI WGS metagenome assembly JAABUJ01 (sample SAMN10711875, study PRJNA513366) | rock metagenome | isolation source: Antarctica rocks | place: Antarctica: Victoria Land, Mt New Zealand nord | collected 2016-01-07 | reverse complement strand
ATCGAGCAAGGTCAGACGTCCGTCGAGCGGCCAAGAAATCAGCGAATCGAACTCCAGAACCTCGGCCTCGACGCCGTAGCTCTGCAGGCTTTCGACGACGTAGCGCGCTGCCTTCCACTCGTCCTCGCTGCCCGTGTCGCGAAAGAGCGTACTGAATTTGTTCAGGTGGATCTGCAGATGGTCCGGCGACACCTGACCGCGCACTTGCTTCTCGACATCTTCTCTTCTCAAGCTCACATGAACTCCCTTCGTGCATGCGAATAGCGAGTATCCACTCAGACAAGCGCGGGCTGCTTGACGGCCACCAGCTCCGTGACGATGCGCGCGAGGATCGAGCGCGCAAGAATAATCGGCTTGCCAGTCACCTCGCTAACAATCTCGCGCATTTCCTCGTCCATCCCGATGCAGGTCATCCAGACGAGATCGCAGCCTGCCTCGCGGATTTCTTCCGCGGCCCGGCGCGCCAGTTCGAGCCGCTCCTCACCGGCGTAGGGCGAGGCAGCCGTGACCGTAGCATCGATTCCGAGCGCGCAATACCTCTCCTTCTCCTGTTTTACCTGGCCGGCCGATGGCTTGATGATGCCAAGCTTACGGCCGTTGGCAAGCGCAGAGACAACCGACGGGAAGACCTTTCCGGGATTGACAACGAGCCTGGGACTTTGTATGGCGCTCCAGTCGGCACCGCAGAGGATGACGATGAGATCAGCCCCCTCGTCCTGCACCAGCTCATCGACCAACCGTTGCATGCGGGGAAGGATCTTCTTGTGCGACAGGAGCGTCTCACCACCCGACTTCAGCCGGGCGACGATACCTACCTCGCCGGACTCAGGCGCGAGCGCCGCAATTTCAGCTTGGTCGAGGCCGTTGAGGTTGCCGCGCTCGACAATCTGCACGTCCGGCAGCATCTCGTGCATCGTCGGGATGACGTCATCCCGTGGTGCCTCTGCAATGGTCGCGAACCCGATGGTGAGCAAGTGAGTCCCCTTTCTCCCGATCCGCTCCGCGTCCGGGGTAAGTCGAATCGAACACGGGGAACGATTCGCTTCGACGCCCGCCTGGCCCAGTGCCTCAGCGGGTTAGATCAAGAAGTGCCATCTGGGAAAGGCGCGCCGCGCCATCGCCCCGACAGTGTTCGCTAGCGAGCCTCGCTGCCCGCTCCTCGTCGTGCTCGGCGATTGCTTGGACGATCGCCCGGTGCTCGTCGATTGCGCTCTCTGCTCTTCCGGGTGCACCGTAGGTACTGATCGGTGATAGGCGCAGTCGATTAATCAGGTGCTTGAGCGTTTGGCGAAGCTGGTTGTTCCGTGCGCAGATATGGATCGTTTCATGGAAGTGAGTGTTGAGTAAGCGCAGTTGAGGCGTGGCGTGAGATTCGCTTGGCGCGAGCGACTCGGCGATAATCTTCTCCATCGCCGAAATGTCGGTCGAGCGTGCATATCGAGCCGCCAAACGTGCGGCTAAGCCCTCCAAAACCTCGCGCATCTCGTATATCTCGCCGAAGGATTCAAGTGTGTTGCCAGCCACCACCATCCCAATCCGTGGTTCGCTCTTCACGAAGCCGTCTGCTTCCATCCGCAGCAGCGCCTCGCGCACCGGTGTCCGACTGCTCGAGATCGCGCGGGCGACCGGAATCTCCGCGAGACGTTGGCCAGACGGGATCACGCGGTTAAGAATCGCTCCGAGAATGATGTCATAGGCGCGCTGACTGTTCGATCCCCCAATGAATGCATTCTTGGCGTAGGCCGCAAGCGGCCCGAGTTCGGGATCGTTCGGCACCCCATCAAGTCCCGTGTTCATTTCTACCCGACCATTTGACATTTCTGCGTCTCCTGCTATATACGATTGTATGCAATGGTCGATCGCTCTGTCAAACGAATGGCGACAGTTCGGCAACGCCGACCATAGCACAGAGCGCGATCGCCGGGAGCTCCACTGATGCACGGGCCCGAGTGTAGCTGCACTCTGCGCGCCGAAGGTAGCCCCGATAGCTCGCGAAAGGGATCGGTTAAACAGACTGGTGACCCGAAGCGACAGCGTGCAAAGTGCCAGGAAAGCGCGTGATTTTGAAATATGCGCGATCCCGCACGAGAAACGAATGCAGGGGCGCTAGCCTGGATTATTCATAAACCGCGATTGTCGCACGGGGGTGGTACTCCCCTACCGGTGGCATCCAAATCGGGGCTCGCACACGGGGCTGAGGGGCAATGACTTTCGTCTCGTGGCATCAGATGACCTCCAGCGCGTTGCGAGATGACTTTATGAATAATCCAGGCTAGAATGGCACTAGGCGCTCGAGCAGGTTCGAGGAGGTTCCAATGCCCATTGTCGACGCCCGTGCCCAGGTAATCCAGCGGCCAGCGGCCAGCCTGCTGAAGACAAGCTACGGCGCGCCACCGACGACACGCCCCCACGTCATGGTCCGCTTGGAAGACGATAATGGTCGGGTCGGCTACGGCGAGGCTTCGCCGCTACCTGCCTTCACGGGAGAGACTGCGGAAAGTATCCTCATCCAACTCCGTGGCCAATTTCTGCCGTCCGTGCTCGGCAGGTCCTCGTTCGACACTGGGCCAATTCATCAGGAGCTCGATCGCCTGCCGCATAACAGCAGCGCAAAGTGCGCGATCGATCTCGCGCTTTACGATCTGATGGGCAAGATGGTTAATCTGCCGGTGGTTGCGCTCCTTGGTGGTGCCGTCCGGCCAGACGTCCCGGTCACGTTCCCGCTGGGCATCGGTTCGGTCAAGGAGACCGTCTGTCAGGCCGAGGCGGCCATCGAGCGCGGCATCCGGACGCTGAAGATGAAGATCGGCGGTGACCCGGAGGCTGACGTCGCTCGGGTTACGGCTGTACGCTCGGCGTTCGGCTCAGACGTCGCGATCCGGATCGACGCGAACCAGGGCTACGATGTCCCAACGGCGGCGCGCATCGTCTCGCGGCTGGCCGAAGTCGGCATCGAGTACGTCGAGCAGCCGGTGGCCGATTGGGACTTTGAGGGGCTCGCTGCAGTACGCCGTCTCACGGGGGTGAAGGTGATGGCCGACGAGAGCCTGCATACGCTGCGCGATGCCGAGCGTCTGATCGCGCTCGGCGCGGCTGATATCTTCGCCATCAAGCTGATAAAAACGTCCGGACTGACCCAGGCCCGCGCCATCGTCGCGCTGGCCACCGCGCATCGGGTTGAGATTGTGGTGATTAGCCCCTTCGAGACCCAGGTCGGCGCTGCGGCGGGTCTGGCGCTGGCCCTTGCTGCGCCGACGGCCACGCGCGCCCAGGAGTTGCGCGTCTTCGAGAGCCAGCCTAGCTTGGCCCAGACGGCTATCTGCTGCCAGCATGGCCGCATCATCCCAAGCGATGCGCCCGGCCTCGGCGTCGACTCGCTCGCCGAGTTCGAAAGCCTCGAGTGGCCCACTGCAGACGCACCGGTCGCGGCGGGTCGTCCGACAATCATCTGATCTGAGTGCCGTACGGTGCAATAAACGGCGATTGGGACCGGGTATACTATGGCGGTGATAATCGCCAGAGTCCTTTGGTGACCGCCCAGATCCGCGAGAAGGTTTCCCGTCTTCAATCGGCTGCCCCGCATTGCGAGACGGGCTGCGCGATTATTCAACCAGTCAGATATTACACGTCCGGATGCCGGTCGGTCCAGCCACTTTCGCGCCCGTAGCGGTCGGCAATGGCGAGCAGCGTGGCCTCATCGAAGGGCCGCGCAATAACCTGCATACCGATCGGTAGACCGTTCTCTGTCACGCCACATGGCATCGATACTGCCGGGAAGCCAATTAGATTGATTGGTCCAGTGAACCGGGTGCGGCGGTTCATCGGAGTGCTCGTCGGCAGGGTCATCTCGGATCGGAGCTCATCAAGCGTTATCGGGTTGACTACCGTGGTCGGTGTGAGCAGCACGTCGACCGTCTCGAGTAGTGCAGAGTACGCGGCGCGAATTTCAAGGCGCTCCCGCTGAGCGCGCACATAGTCGATCCCACGCGACTCGATCCCACGTTGTAGCCGCAGGCGCACGCCGTCGCTAAAAAGCTCCGGTTGTTCGACGAGCGATTTTTCGTGATACTCCGCTGCCTCGGCCATCATCGTGGCGACATTTGCCGCGCTCGCTCGCGCCGGGTCGGGGAGCTTTACCGGGACGATGGTCATACCGAGATCCCGAAGCACGTCTAGCGCCGCCATAATCGCCTGCACAATCTGTGGCTCGACATCGTCTTCGATCAAGGCATAATCGACGCCGATACGCACATCGACTAATGGTTGGTCGAGCAGTGCGACATAGTCCGGCACGGGTACGTTAGCTGAGTACAGGTCGCTCGGGTCATAGCCTGCGATGACCTGAAGGAGGATTGCCGCATCCCGGGCTGTGCGAGCCATTGGGCCAACATGGTCGAGCGAGGTTGCCAGCGGGATAACTCCAGCCAGACTCACCCGCCCATGGGTCGGTTTGACACCGATCAGGTTGCACCAGGCAGCCGGGATGCGGATGGAGCCACCGGTGTCACTTCCGATCGAGCCATATCCGATGCCCGCCGCCACACTGGCACCAGAGCCGCTCGATGAGCCTGAAGTCGAATAGTGCAGACCCCACGGGTTATGCGTCAGTCCAAAGTCTGGGTGTGGCAAGCCGTAGGCGAACTCGAGCATGGCGTTCTTGCCGAGCAAAACGCCGCCGGCTGCGGATAACCGCTCATAGACTGTGGCGTCATGTGTTGGCGTGTAATCTTTGAGGATCGGCGAGCCCGCCGTTGTCAGGATACCCTCTGTCTCGATTAGGTCCTTCAGGGAATAAGGAATACCGTGAAGCGGGCTGCGGTAGTTCCCGCGCGCGATTTCCTGCTCGGCATCGCGTGCTTCGTCCATAGCACGTTCCGCCAAGATCGTGATGAATGCGTTGAGCGTCACGTTGAGGCGCTCGACGCGCTCAAGCGCGATACGCGTCAGCTCTACCGGTGTTACTTCCCGGCGCTCGATCAGCCCGGCGACGTGGCTGAGGCTAGCGTAAACAAGATCATCGGCCATCGTTCCCTCCTTTTCTGCACGGTGATAGTGAAGAGATCGATCATCCAATCGTGCTCATCATCTCGGCAAAGATCAGCCAGAGGATCTCGTGATACAACGTCAGATAGTGGGCCGGGACGGGTCGCATGTGTTGACGCGTACAGTCGCTTTCAACGACCTTGCCCTCGCTATATACCAGCGGTCGTGGGCACCGCCATGCCGACTTCATCATACAAGTGGCAGCGGACGATCTGACCATCGCCGATATCTCGTGGCTTCGGCACCTCGTTCCGGCATATATCACCAAGGAATGCCGGGCACCGCGTATGAAACTTGCAGCCAGTTGGTGGCGCTACCAAGCTGGGGACCTCCCCTTGGAGGATGGTGCGCTGCGTTGTTCGCCTTCGTCCGCTACGGTCGACCTGCGGTACCGCCGAAAGGAGCGCCTTTGTGTACGGGTGCGCTGCCTGCGAGAATACGACTTTGGTCGGACCGGTCTCCATGATCTCGCCAAGATACATCACGGTCACCACATGGCTGATATGCTTCACGACGCTCAGGTCGTGGGTGATGAATAGGAACGCCAACCCGAGCGTGCTCTGCAAGTCTTGCAGCAGATTGACAATCTGGGCCTGGGTCGAGACATCGAGCGCCGATACCGGCTCATCCGCGATGATCAGCGATGGCGAGCTGATGATTGCCCGGGCGATGCCGATACGCTGACGCTGGCCACCGCTGAATTCATGCGGATACCGCTTCTTAAAGCGCGGGTCGAGATTGACTTGCTCGAGTACGGTCTCGATCCGCTCGATCCGCTCCTTTCCACTTGCGATGCCATGAACGGTCAGGGGCACGGACAGGATCTGCTCCACAGTCTTGCGACGGTTTAGCGACGACTGCGGATCCTGGAAGACCATTTGGACCTGGCGGCGGAAATCGTGCAGCTCGCGCCCCCCCATCTTCGCGACGTCCTGCTCTTTGAAGCGGATGCTGCCACTGGTCGGGTCATACAGACGCATAATGGTCTTACCAGTGGTCGTCTTTCCGCAACCGCTCTCACCGACGAGACCGAGAGTGCGGCCAGGTGCCAGGGTGAACGAGACGTCGTTGACGGCGTGAACGACCGGATGATACCCCCGCATTCGCGCGAGCGGGCCGGTCGACAGATCAAAATGCTTGGTCAGTCGCTCGACTGTAAGTATCGGCTCAGATGCTGTGGCAATGTCGCTATCGTGCATGGTTGTGGTTATCACGTCTCTCTCGCTTCGGTCGTCCCTGATGAAGCCGTCCGCGTCCAGCGCGAATCGTAGAGATGGCACGCGACACGTCCGCCATCCGACCGCTCGAACAGTGCCGGGATCTCGATTGGGCAGGGCTCGAAGCAATGCGGGCAGCGTGGGTGGAAGCGGCAGCCGCTTGGGAGGCTCTGGAGGCTTGGCATGCGTCCCCGAATTGTCGGTAACCGGTCGAGCTCCTGATCAAGACTCGGCGTCACACCCAGTAAGCCCTCACTGTACGGATGCAGCGGCTCGCGTACGATTGCTGACGTCGGCCGGTCTTCGACAATCTTGCCCGCGTACATGACGGCAACGCGGTCACAGAATTCGGCGACCACGCCCAAATTATGGGTGATCATCAAGACCGCCATGCCAAACTCTTCGCGCAGCGAGTGGAGTAACTCGAGAATCTGCGCCTGGATGGTCACGTCGAGCGCGGTCGTCGGTTCGTCGGCAATTAACAACTTAGGGTTGCATGAGAGCGCCATCGCAATCGCGATGCGCTGGAGCATGCCGCCCGAGAATTGATGCGGGTAGTGCTTCAGCCGCTCGCCTGGCGACGGGATCCCGACGCGGTCCATCATCTCGACTGCGCGTCGAGTCGTTTCACGCTTGTCTGCGCCGATGTGGAGCCGGATTACGCGCTCGATCTGGTCACCGATGGTCTTAACCGGATTGAGTGCCGTCATCGGGTCCTGCGTGATCATCGCAATGTCTTTGCCGCGGATCTGCTCCATCTGACGCTCCGAGGCCGCGAGCAAGTTGACACCGTTGAAGAAGATCTGTCCCGCAGTAATCCGTGCTGGCGGCCGAACGAGGCGGATGATCGACATCGCCGTCATGCTCTTGCCGGCCGCGGACTCGCCGACGAGCCCCAACACCTCACCCTGTCGGAGCTCGAAGCTGACGTCGTCGACCGCATTGAGCGCCTCGCCATCGATGTAGACCGTAGTCTTAAGCCCATCCACGCGCAGCAACGTCCGGTTCCGTTCCGAAGGAGCTGTCAGCTGGATGTCGGGTGCTGCAAACTTGGCCCGGGCGACAAAGTTGCTCATTGGCTACGCCCCTCGCTCTCTTGTTCGTGGATCGACTGCGTCGCGCAGCCCGTCGCCTAGCAGGTTGAATCCAGCCATCGTCAAGAGGATCGCGACACCCGGAAACACCGAAAACCACCACTCACCAGAGATGACGTATCCTCGCGCATCGGACAGCATCGACCCCCAACTCGCGGCCGGCGGGGCGATACCGATGCCCAGGAAACTTAGGGACGCCTCCACGAGGATTGCGACCGCCATGTAATAGGTCGCCTGAACGATTATCGGCACGATACTGTTCGGCAGGATCTCTGAGAAGATAATCCGCCAGTTGCTTTCGCCGATGGCGTGTGCGGCCTCGACGTACTGCTCGGCTCCCTCCCGCAGGAAGACGGAGCGAACAACGCGAGCAAAGCGCGGGGCGAAGACGACGCCCATCACCAGTGCGATCTTGCCAATGTTGCCTAGATTAACTGGCCCGATGGGCGTCGGTTTGACGCCGAGCACGCCCATCACTGCGATGGCGAGTACCGTTGAGGGGAAGGCAAGGAAGACATCCAGCACGCGCATAATGACCTCGTCGACTAGAGACCCTGACCAGTAGCCGGCGACTGCCCCAAGCGGCACCCCGACGACGATTGCGATCATCACAACCGATAGGGAGACCTTGACCGAGACGCGGGCACCATAGATCACCCGCGACAGCACATCGCGGCCGAGATTGTCGGTGCCGAATGGGTGGTTAAGCGCGGGCGCGGTCAGCGGGTTGTACGGGTCGGTTTCGTTTGGATCATTGGTCGCCAAAATCGGTGCAAGGAGCGCCATCAGCACCACGAGCAGTACCACCACTCCGCCTATGACCGCGAGTCGATTATGACGAAAGCGTCGCCACGTGTCTGCCAGCGGCCGGCTTTGCTGGGCGCTGCCGACCGTAATCGGATCGCGCTCGACCCCCGATGTGTTTACTTCAATCGGTGAACCGACCATATCTCCATCCTACTTCTATGACCCATTAGTAGCGAATGCGCGGGTCGATGACCGCATACAAGATGTCGACCGCGATATTCGCAAGGACGTAGATGACACCGACCATCAGGAGCGCGCCTTGGAGCGTTGGCACATCACGATTGAACACAGAGTCCGCAATCAGGCGTCCGAAGCCAGGGAGGGAGAAGACGGTCTCCAGGAGGACCGTTCCGGCGAGTATCTGGGCGATCGTCAGACCGATGACCGTTAGTGTCGGGATGAAGGCGTTGTGAAGAGCGTCGTCCCAGACGACGGTTCGCCAGGGAATGCCCATGGCCCGCGCGGTGACGATATAGTTCTGGTTCAGGGTCTCGATCATCCCGGCCCGCAGCATGCGCATCATGAACGCCAAATTGAGAAAGCCCAGAACGAGCACCGGCAGTAAAACCGATTTCAAATTGGCGATCAAGCCCTGGTTGATCGGTATAAAGCCGCCCGCCGGTAGCCAGCTCAACTTCACCCCAAAGAGTAAGATAACGATGATCCCAAGCCAGAAGTCCGGGATCGAGATCCCAAGCAGAGAAACCACCGAGCTCGTGTAGTCTTCCTTCTGATTGCGATGCGTGGCTGCCCAGACCCCGAGCGGGATCGCACCGAGCAGTGCGACCAGGAAGCCGAGCAGTCCGATTTCCACCGTCACGCGCGCACGCTCTACGAGCAGCGAGGCGACCGACTGGTGGCTGACGAACGACTGCCCCAAGTCCCCGCGCACCACATGGCCGAGCCAGGTGAGGTACTGGTTCGGGAGCGGCTGATCAAGACGATAACGGTGCTCGACTTCCTTGATTAGATCGGGTGTTGCCTGGTTGCCGAGTAGTGTCTGTGCGACGCTGCCCGGCGCCAGATGGATCAAGAGGAAGGAGAAGAGCGAAACCCCGAGGAGCACCGGGACCGACAATGCGAGGCGGCGGCCGAGATAGGGCACGATTCTCAGAAACATGACTTCCCTCTAGTGCGGCGCGATCGCCACCTCGTCAAAGTACTCATAGTATCCCCCAACCGACTTGTACCCTTTGACGTAATCCTTCCAAGCAACATTCCAGTTTTCCCAGGCAAACCAGATGGATGGCATGTCCTGCGCCATCAAGACCGAGACTTTTCCCATCAGTTGCTTCTGCATGGTCAGGTCAGATGTCTGCTCGACTTGGTCAATCAACTGGTCGACTTCAGGATTGCTGTAGCTCGTGCGCTGGTAGGAGCCCTTCGTCGTGAAGACGAGCTTGACCTGATAGTCAGGTGTATTAACTGATGACGTCCAGTTCGAGACGCCCGCGAACCAGCCGGGATCGCCCAGCTTGATCTTGCTTGTATAGGCGACCTTCTCGAGCGGCGTGACATTGGCCTTGATGGCGACCTTCGCGAGCATTGCCTGGATCAGCGTTGCCTGCTGAACGATATACGGGTTGTTCTCACAGAGCAGGTCGAATGAGAAGCCATTCGGCTGGCTCGATTGGGAGAGCTCGGCCTTGGCCTTATCGAGGTCGAAGTAGTGGTTCTTCTCAACCGACGGGTCGTAGTATGTCGTGCCCGGGGACAACGGCCCATGGGCGGCAACACCCTGGCCGAATAGCGTGTTCTTGACCATCGCCTCATTATCGATGGCGTAGGCCATAGCGCGGCGGATATGCACGTCCTTGCCGAGTTCGTGAATCAGATTGAGCTGGACGTAGTCGACGCGAGTCGACGGGAAGCTTGCGCCGGCCATCCCCGGCGTCTTGATCACCCGCTGGAAGTCCTTCGGAGGGACGTACCCCGAGAAGTCGATCTGACCGGACAAGAGCTGGGCAACGCGCGCAGATTCATCGACGATGATCTTGTAGACCATTTTCTGGAATTTGGGATGACCTTCGCGGAAGTATCCGTCGAAGCGCTCAAACGTGAGGTGATCGCCGCTGGCCCACTCGACGAACTTGAACGGGCCGCAGCCAGCGCCGGCCGGATTTTTGGTGAGGTCTTGCTTGTCGCGGGCACCCTTCTTGACGATGCCGCCCATGATGCTGGTGAGGTACGGGATGAACGAGCTGCTGGGTACCTTCAGCTTCATCACGACCGTGTAGGGATCCGGTGCATCGATGGTATCAAGGGCATTAAACAGGCTGTATGCCGGAGACTTTGGTCCCTGCTGAATGATGTAGTCGAAGGTCGCTTTGACGTCGTCCGAGGTCATCTCGCTGCCATCGTGAAACTTGACACCCTTGCGCAGCTTGAAGGTGTATTGCGTGGGGTTCGAGAGGTCGGGCATCTCTGCAGCGAGCTGGGGATAGTACTTGTCGCTGATAGGATCGTAGTCAATGAGTTGCTCGTAGATCTCCAGCATCGCCATGAACGACTCGTTGTTGCTGTTCACCTGCGGGTCGAGTCCCTGCGGGTTTTGCAGCATGTCCGCCGTGAAGGTGCCATTGTAGAACGGGACACCGGCCGTGCTTGATGTGCCGGTCACAGCAGACCCGGACTGTGTGGCTCCGGCGGCGGGGGAAACCACCGCGCTGCTGGCCGCCGACTTCGTACTGGTGCCACTCGTGGCTGTTGGCGCGGCGGTAGAGCCACAGGCGACCGCTCCAGGAATCGGGAGCATCGCTCCGGTAATCCCGAGCATCCTCAGAAATGTGCGACGATCGATGCCTTGTGTGCGCCAGTCATTGGACATGATTTTCCTCCCCTGGTCCTAGACGAAATACTGCTCGCCGCGAAGCACGACTTGACCACCCTTGACCACCAATGAGGGCTTGCCGCCGTGGACGGCGCTGACAGTGGTGATGTCCTCGAGCGGATTGCGCGCGAAGACGACAAGGTCAGCTTGCTTACCACGAGTTATGCTGCCGGTTTCGTGGTCTACT
>JAABUJ010006566.1_pt1 | contig 11179 bp, 8 predicted proteins | sample 5559131 | NCBI WGS metagenome assembly JAABUJ01 (sample SAMN10711875, study PRJNA513366) | rock metagenome | isolation source: Antarctica rocks | place: Antarctica: Victoria Land, Mt New Zealand nord | collected 2016-01-07 | reverse complement strand
CTCCTGCAGATAAGCTTGATCGCCCCCAACGCATGTCAAACGCATCTTCCTATCGCCACCCCAACATCCCCGTTACCAATTCCGATAACGCTATTCCCATCCCCAACGATATACTCGCAGCTACTCAACCATAATTTAGAGACCAGAGATGGGTTATCCCATACGCCGGCACGAACGTGGTGCACTTATTTGTGAAAGATCGCGGAGACGGAAACTTGAAGCACCAATGAAACCCATACGCAAACCGTCAAAGACTCAATCAAGATAACTAAGAGCGAAGTCCTGAACTCATGTCTGATACGAGGAACCCGCACCGTGCCGGCGCAGGGGGCAGCTCTGAAAGGTGGAAGTGGGATGTTTATGAGGGTGGATAGGATTGTTATGGGTGTTGGATTGCTGGGTTTTATATGAGGGTCTGGGGATGAGAGATGGTGGGTTTGTTATGGGGATGGCGGCGAGATGTGGACGGAGATGGGTGGGTGGAGTGTGGGTTTGTGAAGAGGTGCTGTTGTTCGTAGATTTCCGATACGCTCGGGGTATATAGTACAATAATTCGAGGATTGAATCTGCCTATGGTATCAGCCATGTCCAGTCGCCTGTCACGTCAAAAGTTTGAAGTTTCATCTCATAGATGGAATTTATATTGATATATACCCAACCGCAGGCTGACTGTTTGGAAAGCGCTGAGAATTCGATGGATGGTATTATGTCCAACAAGCTAGTCATTGCATTTGTGAGACCTCTTGGGTCAGAGCTAGATGTTCTTCCAACATTGTGACCACCTCCTGGTGCCCCTCCTGTTTTGCTAGTGACAGTGGAGTTCTCCCATCCCTGTCCATCGTCTCAGCCCGGGCTCCATGCTCTAAGAGCAACTTGAATATCGCTTGTTTATTATATAGCGACGCCCAGTGTATTGGAGTCCTGCCCGCGATGGACTCCGAATTCACCTGCGCGCCATGCTTTAGTAGCAATCTGACTATCGCTTCGTGCCCGCGAATAGTGGCCGAGGATAGCGGTGTCAGACCGGCTTTATCTTTCGAGTCTACTTGCACATCTTTCCTATCAAGCAGCAACTTGACTATCGCTTCTCGACCCGCCCCAGCGGCCGATGATAAGGGTGTTGCGCCCGTCCAGGACTTTGAGTCTGCCTGCACGTCTTCTCGCTCAAGTAGCAGTCTGACTACCGCTTGATGTCCGTCGCAAGCGGCCCATGACAGCGGTGTCCCGCTCACACGATCTTTCGAATTAACCTGCACGTCTTTCTCCTCCAGCAGCCGCTTGACCACGGCAACACAGCCAAAATATGATGCTATTGTCAGATTTGTGGCGCCCAAAGGATACATAGATGGGCGGTCTTGTTTAAGCACGCTGTACCAAACTACGAAAGATCGAGAATGCATATCAGAAGTTTCGAACGCTGCGATGTCTGTAAGGGCAGCATCTGGTAAGCTTTGAGCTAGAGTGAAATGTTGGGCCCAGTGCTGGGCCGCGTAAGACAAGAATGAATAAGTCTTCAAATAGCGGAACATCTCTTCGTCTTCCAAGTATGTTCCACGTGACTCGGCTTGGCTCTCGTTGAATTTGCACAGCTGAAGATACCAGATGCAGATCTGAGCCAGCATCAGATTAGATTGTGCAGAATAGAATGAATTTTTCCAGATCGTAAGCGAAGAATCTCGGAGCGAAGGAGACGGTATAGTCTGCTTTTCGTGAAGTAAGAATTCCCTAGCCGTCTGATGGATCAGGTAGACCTCTGAATCCACCACACTCAGAAACAGCCCACATGTGTTCTTTATTACACTGACGGAGTCCTCTGCAGGCCACAGTTCAAGATCTTCATGCCGTTCATGGTGTGCCTCCATGACCATGGCCACATTCACCTCACGTGAAGTCATTGGTCGGATGGAAGCGAGTACTATTTGCAGGAGCTTCCTGGCCCTTTCTTTATCCGGGCTTCTGTCAAGAATGGCCGTGTACGCTTCGTCAACAGATTTAGGTATAGCTTTCGTAATCCCGGCAATGTCTCCGTTGGTAAGCAGCAGCCTTTTGGCGATATCTTCAAACGTGAGATGTAGCCATAGATATGTTCAATGGGGTATACTGGTGAGGTTCTGCTCAAGCTTGGCTCGTTTAGTTTCACTGAGATTCATTCTTTTACCAACCTCTTCAACTTTGTGGTGGATGACAAGATCAATCTCGCCACTAATCTGCCCTGACTCTTCCTCGCCGCGTAGCCTGACTTCCGAAACAGTATTGGCCAGGTCTTCGAAGTCACGCACGACATCAATCTCCGGACGAGAAGTCACAAAGAATTTCAAGTTAGGCCTTTCGTTACCGACCGAGTCACGAGAGCGGTAGAATTCGACGAGCTTCCCAATCAGAGCCTTCCTCGACTGTTCTTGGCACTCATCAAGCGCGTCGAGAACACAGATGATTTCGCCATTCAGGGGATCTGTAGCCGCTCTCATGAAAGCGTTCCAAAGGGCATCGAAGTCTGTTAAAAATTTCTCGTTCTTATATCTGAAGTCTGATATTGCATGTTTGTAGAGGAGAGGTTGCTGCATAATAAGCTGGTGAAGGATAGCACACATGGCCTTAGCCCCATCCGTCCGGTCAGAGTCTCCATCTTTGAAGAAAAAGTAACACACTGTTGGCAACTTGGGGTTCACTGTCAAGACCTCTCCTCCTCTGTCTACTAGATGTTTTGCTATGACTGACTTCCCGCAGCCAGGGTCTGCAGATAGCCAGAGTAAACTGGAGCTCCGCTTCTTACGCCAGGCAAGAAAATTTGCATGCCCGAGGAACCACTGGCAAGTTCCCGAGATACGTTCGGGGTTAACATTCTTGCCTGCCTGGTAATTAGAATATAGCATCTTAATGTGGCTTTGCTCTTCTTCTTCGCGATGCTTTTGGAAAAGTAGATCCCATCGCTCTTGCTCTTGCTTTCGCCCTACCTCTACCAGATTATCGGCGATGACTTTGGCCAGAGCTCCGCACCTGGCATCTTGTTCCTGGATATCCTTTACCCGACTTGACCAATCGCCTGAGTTGAAAACCGCGTTGGCCCACCGATTTGGAGACTTCTTATGCAAACGAACCAGCAGTGTCGCTTGGTAGTCCCAAATCATAGTGTAGAGACGTACAATGGAATCCCTCAAATGTGACGCAATATCATCATATTGGAGGTAGGTCTTCTCTTGCCACTCATAAATTGCCATAAGATGTAGAACATCAGCCAGACCCTTGGTGGCTGCTTCAGACTCTTGACTTGGATTCAAAAGGAGCTTCGCCGAAGGTCAGCTCAGACCAGAAGAGCTTCTATAGAAGAACTCACAGGAAGCAGCAAGCTGACCCCAGACCATGCCAGTGCAGCATGCGGTTCCACCCATGCCGCCGACGCTATGAAACTTTTGCTTGCAATGATGATCTCGATAGCCTTCTTTGAGTACTGATGGATAGCGAGAGTGACGCCGCTGCGCTTGTCTTTCGAGTCTATTGCTTTTCTGATCTCTTCAAGAGCTTTCTGCGTAACGCCGTCAACATCAGCGGACACAAGGTTTCCAGCCTCGTTGTCAGTGTTGCTGATCCCGAGACACTCATTAAAATCCCGGATCAGATTGAGATTGTCTTTTCGCAAACAGCCATAGGCCAACGACCAAAGTGAAGGCTCTGCGATGGCCGAGCCTGACAATACGCTTGTCGATTTCAAAGGTGGAGAGATACAGCGTGGTGGTGTAGTTGGACACTATGAAACATTGTCAGATCTTAGTATCTGTTAATGACAGCAGAAGCTTGGGTCGAGATCGTGCTACTACATTGTGTGCACTGGCGCGATCAGGTAGCCCCAGATGGTCACCAATTCCACTGATTTCTTCACTGCTCAGTGGCGTCTTTTCGTGGGTGTCCGAACTGAGAAAGTGATATCTTTCATCGGGTTGCCTCTTCGGTAAAGTGTTCTAACATATCGACCACCCGAAGTCCTTTCGCTACTCTGATATGGACCAGGACTCGATGTACCACTACCTGCCTAGGTATTGCGGAATATACAACCCCGGTCCGTATAACCAAGATATGCTGGTTGATATTCGTACCGCATCGGTGCCAGGCAAGAATTTGAAGGTACAGTACTCACCGTTAAGGTGCAATCTAATACATTGTCAGGAGCAATCTGTTCATTCTGATTGCCTCGATCTTTGGACGGCCAGCGAGTCCGAGATCTTCGCCACAACCCTTTCTTGAACATGCTGCAATGCTCAATCGAGCAATATGGGCGTAGACTTGCTGGAAACTTCGAGCGACCAACTGTGGGTGGGTTCTACAGAGGAAGCACAGCGGGAGTGATAGAAAGTACTTCATTCATGAGAACTGCTCTGGAGCCTCGTGGGTCATGTTTAAACCTAGTGCTGACATGCAAGGACCGTTTCACCTCCAGGAGGGCTGTACTCCATAATTCGACAGCTGGTACTGGCCGATCCTGAAGTCGTTTCTCATGTCCACATCTAGAGTGTAGCCCCGGGATGTCGTAGAGATTAGGAAAGGAGAATATGCAGCTCAATTGTTCGGTTTCTCATTTAGGAGTTGTTGTTAGCATGTGCAATTTAACTCAAGACTCAAGAGGTACGAGATTGATCCAGTTGGAGACCTAGGTTGACAATGAGCGCCACCGGCGCTTAACTGCGTTAAGTCCGCTTTTATCCACATTTAGCGCCTGAGCGCCCCATACCCCGGTACTTAAATGGAAGTCACAATGCACACAGTCTTTCCTTCGAGGATTCAAGTCCCATCACTGCGTACATTCTTGACGTCTTCCTGTCTTCGTGGAGGCTGGTGAGCTCATTGATGGGCTTGTACACGCTGGATCACAGCGCCGGTTTTGCATAGTCTGTAGCAATATCTGGATTTCAGCGTGGCGGTGAGATACGGGAGTTCGATGTGCTGTTGCAGTGCACGTTTCGAGGGCTGATTGATATTAAAGCTCGTGGGGGATAATTTGTGGCTAGGGAGGATGAGTGCTAGACACATAGTCCTTCAATGAACTGTTTGATGATATCTGACAAGAGCAGGGTTAAGGATGCAACAAGTTGTTATGACGCTAAAAGCCTGGTATGATACACTATCAAGCACTCCAGCAACTCCTTGCTCTCACAAAGCAGATATCCATCCCACACATCCCTCATCCCTAAAGATCTCTCAATCGCCCATAATCTCATCCTCCTCGTTTCCCGCGCCCCTCTCTCCCGCGCCCACACCCTCATCACCACTACTCCCATCCTCAATCCTATCGTCCTCCAACTCCCTTACCCTTAGATCCTCCTCCCCCCCTTCCTCAACCTCCCTTCCCTCCTCTTCATCCTCAATACTCTCCACCTCCTCCTCCCTCATAGCCTGCTTCTTCTTCCCCACCGCCTTCTTAGGCGCTGGTTTCCTTTTCTGCTTCGGCGCCTCCAGATACGCAACGACCTCCTTGTAGTTCGGTCCTAGCTTAGCTTTATTCCGCAACAAGCGCTCTTTGAGCTGCCCCTTATTCTTGCCCTCGGAGTCTACAACTCCGGCGACGATAGCGAGGACCATCTTGCCGGCGAGTTCGCAAAGGGACTTCTCAGCTAAAAGCAGGGTGGTTTGTTTGTGCTGCGTCTCTTCCTCGTCGTCTTCGTTGTCGGAGGGGAGGTCTTCGGGATCAGAGTCCACGTCCGGGGCATCGTCGGGTGCGGGCTCGAGCGCGCGGTGGGATTTCTTGGCGAAATGTTTTTCGGTCGAGGTGAAGAGGGTGGCGAGAAGAGGATGGACGGAGGCAGGCACGTGTGGGATCTTGAGGTTGGTTTGAGTCGCATTATCGTTCGGTCGATTTGCCTTGAGATGGCGGAAGGTGGCGAAGAGGGTGTGCAGGTCGAGGTATGCGCTTGTTGCTGATAGACGGACGGGCTCTGCGAGGGAGCGCGATTCCATGATGGTGAGTAAAGTCTGAGCGGCGGAGTCGAAGGCAGGAAGGGCAGTGACTTGTTCGCCTTCTTCGATCTTGGTGCGAAGGGAATGCACGAGCCACATGTAATACAGTATTACAGCTTCAGCACCGTTTTCGATCAGGTTGTTAACATCTGCGATGGACTCGACATCCAGGTCACTTTGATCTATGAGGATTGGCATTATAAAAAGTAGGGTTGTAAGCAGAGTGTCTGACTTCGCCGACTTTCTGGTCCCTGGCCGCTGCGACTCGAATTGATTGACGCAGTCAGAGATGCGAGCAAGATTTTTGATCCGGAGCATGGTATGGAAAAGCTCGGTGAGATTGTTGAATAGGCTGTCTGGGCTGCTCGCAATCGTGAATAAGGCCTTTGTTGTCTCATCCCACAACTCCTGCACTTTAGCTTCTGTGACCTCCTCCAGATCTTCGAAGCTACGGGCATGTAGAAGGGTCGTAGTTGCCTCCGTCAGAACACCCGAGTCTGCATGACTTAAGAATTGCTTGTTGATGTCGTCTAGCAATGAAGCGTAGGCCGTTGAGTCCTGTCGTAGCTCCTGGAATATCTCGAGGTTCAGAACTTGACCCAACCGCAGCACAGCAGTGGCGGTTGCTGGGTTGGCCCCAAACTTCTTCAGTAACCGAGGGATGACCTGTGCGAGATGTAGAGCCGTAGCTGCTTGTATCTCACGTGACTCTGCTTTTCGTGCTTTCGTCGTCTTCCCCTTGTTATCGGTCTCACCCCTGACGGCCTCGAGCCAGCTTGACCGTACTGCTTCATGAAGGATTGCTAAAAGTAATACACTCTCCTTCTCGCTCAATTGGCAACGCGCCTTGAAAGCTGTCTCAGGATCGGTAGAGTTCGCATCCACGTGTGATAGGTCGTACAGCAGGTATCCTGCGAGGACTTCCCAATGACCCAATTCGTCAATGCCATCAATTACCGTCTGAGCGGCTAAAGCTAGCCTTGAGTCTTCGCCCTTTGCGGTCAGTTGCCGTGCAGCAGCAGGAGCTTGTGTCTCCTCGGCGTCATAACCCTCTAGTGACTCTGCTAGACACTTGAACTTGAGCCATGACTTTCGGGGCAAGTCGTAGTCGTCCTCGACCTCGTCACCCAGCGCTTCATCAATGGTCTCATTCTCGCCAAGGTCTTCGATGACGGACTCAAACAAGTCTTTGACGTTGTCAGCGAAGAAGCCAGCAACGGCTTTACGCACGCGCGGTTCGTTGTCAAACACGAGTCGACCAACATTGTCGATGTCATCAGGCTCAAGTAATCCGGTTTCTCGGATCATACCGAGAAGCTCTACAGTGGCAGCGCGTATATTTGGCTCCGAATCTCGTATGGCCATCTCAACCATCCGGGGCCGAAACCTTTCTGTGAATGCGCGCAATCGACCGACATCTTCCTTGTTTCTGTATAGTCTTGACAGCTGCTTGATGGCCTCTGCACGGGTCGGAGCACCGGTATCGGAGAGCACCCAGCCCAGGGATCGGATGTATTGACCCGAAAAGAAGACCTCTGGACAAGCAGTGATCCAGGTGCCGAAGGCGCTAACGCAATCAACGCGAATTCTAGGGTCTACATCTCGGTATCGGTGGGCGTAGACAGCATCAAAGATAGCTTGAGCAGCTTGCTGCGCCAGATCGCGCTTGGTCTCACCTTCCCTGATCTTGACCTCCAGTCCTTTGACGCGCTCCTTGTTGACGCTTTTCTTTTTCTGCTCGTTCTCTTTCTGCTTGGCTATCTTTGCAGTATTGTCGGCGATCTCAGCTATCAAGCCACATATCGTACTGCCAATGGTCAACGATATGACTGTAGCGGTGTGTCGAAAAGGTCGGAGGGATGAGTCGGTCATTGTAGTGACCCACACTTCAATGTTTTGAAGGAGGGCCTCGTCGCTATAAAGAAGGCCTGCGGCATGCGCAGTACGTATCAATGACTGGAAGAAGCCGGTCATCGTAGATCTGAACGTAGCACTGCCTTTACCCCTGGATACCAATGGGTAGTCTGTAACGTTTTGTGCATGAAACTCGTTCTGCAAATCTTCGATTCTGCTGGGCGCGTTGTCCGGATCTTCAATATCATGGACATCGACTTGCAGTTGGCATCCACAACATCGGAGAACGAAGTTGATCAGATCGCACACAGCTTGGGCACGGTGGTCTTCGTAGCGCGTAATCCAATTGGCCGCGGCTGCGTCCAGTGTATGAACATCCGAGAAGACCTCCGCTACAGGACGCGTCAGCAGTGACTTCCTACCAGTATTGATCCACGTCTCTTACCGTAAAGCCCACCGTCCTCATCTAGCACGGCTGCACTCGGTCGTGCACGGGTTTTCTTCGGCTTCGCGGGCTTCTTGAATCCATTCGTAGCTGGTCGCACTGGCAACTTGGTAGTCATCGCAGCCGCTGTTCTGGGTTTTTTGATGGCCGGTCGGTCTGAAGTTTTCCTTGCTTTAACCACCTTCTTCCGCCTTTCTTTCAGCTCCTCTTCGTCTGGCCCGCTATCGCTGCCTTCGGGGTCGCTCTCGTCTTCCGAATCATCATCTTGTCCATCCACGTCGCCACCACGCGACGCAACGCGCTTGCGCTTCTCACCGCCAGAACTGCTGTAAAGTATATTGGGATCTTTCTGGTAGAGGACCGGCTGCTGCTTTGTGCGCCCGGATCGTCTCCGATTTGTCGCGTCGTTGTTCGTTGGGCTTGAAGAAGCCGCCGGAGGGTCGGAGAGCTCCATGCTTGATAGCCTGGCTGGCATCTAGAGTGAAAGAAGAGTCGAGCGTCCTTCAGGACAGTTTAAAGGAATTTGGACAGTCTTTTGTTGCGCGGTCGCACAGTAGATATCAAATGTTTGGTTGACGCGAATCAGTGCTAGTTCCACTAGCGTGCCAGGCCAAGTGGTCCGGATCTTGGCGGGGTCAGAAGTGCCCTGGTCTCGACAGAAACGCCAAACCGTCAAAAGTCCTGACCATTATGACCATGGCAGAGCTTTTCGTCCAAATCATGAATCGTCTTGGTCTACATGGATTTTCTCCTGAGACTATCGACATTGAGGTGCCACGGTTCGTAAAAGGGTCAGATACTCTCGTTTGAATTACTCCTTTCAGCAAAGAACGGCTTCCTCGATGTCTCAAGTCGAAAGCGTACTTTCAGGTAAACATTTCTCGTTGCTGCGTTTGCAGCTTCTTAGCGCTGCAACAATGAAGCATCGCCACTACCCTAATTGAATCTGGAGTATAGAAGCGTATCATGTTCCAATAAAGCATTTTCTGCAGTAAGAGTACGGTACACATTTGCCAGCCAATGTAAATGATATAAACGCCCTCATAAGCTGCAAAGCAACCTCCGTTTTTTTGAAACATCCCGGACCTTAGAATTGTCCAAATGGCCTTGTAGGCATCGCCAAAAGCTGTGATATTGCCATGGACGTCCAATAGATTGGTCGCTGGTTTTGCGTAACTCTGGGGAACCGCAAACCAAGCATACCTCTCCACATAGTCTAGACCCTCAAGCATCTGGCATGCCGCAGCGAGATACTGTAGCTTTGTTGCAGCTTGTGGTCTTACCACGGAGGCCGGACGTTGTAGTCGAGCATTGCGAACTTTGTCACCAAGATCGGAAGCTTGTACATATAGTGAACTTTCGGGATATACGCCTTGAAGTTGGCAACGGCAGTGTTGAAGTTGTCGAAATCAGGCGCATGATGGTGTAGTGCGATGAAGTCCACTTTTTATAGCCTTTATGAACTCGAAGACCCAGTCTCCTTCGACAAGACTAGTGTTTGCCGGAGCTGCACTTCCAACGCGCAATTTTGTAGCGACGAAGTCACCCCAAGAACTGGCAGCCTCAGTAGCAGTCAATGAGGTGCCGTCAGGGTCGTTGTATCGAGGATCGTCTTGTAGCCATCTGACTTAACTCTCGTGAGACTCTGGGCCATATTCTGACCTTGTTGAATCAACAGGACAAGCTCAATGCCGGACAGTACGCTACCTGACCAACTGAATGGTTCTTCAGGGGTAGGGCTCCAATCGTAGGCCCATGATGCGCCGATTTCCTGTACGCCCGCACCAAGCTTCGGCGAGGCCCACATGCCGGCACCCTTCTTGCCACTGGCGCCAGTATCTCCCGGACCTGTTCCGGTACCTGTGGATCCACTTACTTGTATACTTGTATATCAGCTGGCTGGGGTAGCACATGTCCTTCCAGAGGGGGAGTGCTCTAGCTAGTTGTCTACTGCGGGAATACTTGTTCTTCAAGAGGGGTGGTACTTGTAGTGGTAGGCTGGGGGAACGTTTGCCCTTCAAGCGGGGTGGTGCTCGATGTGTGACTGGGTTGGCGGAATGCCTGCCCTTCCAAAGGGACGCTGGGGCGTATCTTTTTGGTGGCGGTCATAATCTCTGGGCCAGAGCTCAGGCAACCCTAAGGTATCGGTGAGCAAGTCTGCTAAGCTGTGTTTGCGGCAAGTGATTTACTGGCACCAGCAGCTAAAGAAGCCAGACCCACAACAGTGGCGGAAGTACATGAGAGACGCATGGTCAATGGAAACCGTCAAAAAGTGATGGTGTATAAAGGTCAAACTGAGAGTCAGGACTGATCCAGACAGAATTAGTGATAGAGAAACAGAGGATAGCGCTGGTATAGTCACATGAATGAGACAAAAAGACAATATTTTCATAGGAGACTGCAACGCTAAACAAAAGAGACGAGAACAGGATTTCCTTGACGTAAATCCTCATGGCAGGCTTCTGGAGGTCGCACTGCCAAGTAGGTACTTCATGAAGCCCACCATTAGCAGCATCACATTTCTCAACGATCGAAGTCGTTCTTCCAGACAAGCTCCTATTGTCTCGGGCGGAGTGAGCGGAGAATTGCGCCTCATCGCGTTGATCCACTAAATGCGCATAAATTGCCGAGAGCGTTGTGTGATTCCTCAGCTTGGCCACGCATCCAGAATATAAATGAACCGAGAAGTCACCGGAGATATCCAAGAGAGGTTGCGTACCTGCCGCGTTGCCATGATTGGCTGCAATTGCTGACTCAGGATGCCAAGCCCTGGATTGGCAGTCCTGCAAGCTCCTGCAATGTTATCGATAGCAGTAAGGTACGAGTACTTCATCCGAGAATCAGTTTGTCGCGTCAGATCTGACACGAGCAATTGTATCATTCACCATGTCACGATGCCCTCACCCTTCCCCGCCTCTGCCTCTACCCCCGGCA
>JAABUJ010006565.1_pt1 | contig 11179 bp, 13 predicted proteins | sample 5559131 | NCBI WGS metagenome assembly JAABUJ01 (sample SAMN10711875, study PRJNA513366) | rock metagenome | isolation source: Antarctica rocks | place: Antarctica: Victoria Land, Mt New Zealand nord | collected 2016-01-07 | reverse complement strand
ACCTTGCTTATTTTCAGGATTGAAACGATATCCCAATATCGAATTCGGCATCGAGCATATCTTCGAGACGTACACGAATGTTTCAAGAAGTCAAATCTATGTATCCGTTTCGTGATCTAGAAGTCAGACAACAAACTTTTCGGCTCCGCACTCCAGAGACATGTGGGGGTATCACTCTTCGTGGCAACAAGTGAGGCAGCCCAAAGCGTGATAGATCAATGAGTGTCGATCAAGTACCTCCACAACCCAGTCCTTACCTTGTACACACTCAGGTAGACAATGATACCATGCGATAGGAAAACAATGCATCTACTTCTCCCACCCAAGCAACTTACCATCAACTCCTGCCTTCTCACAAGACTCCAGGAATTTGATGGCGTCTGATGTTAGAGGTAGACCTTGACGCCACTCGATACTATACTCTATATGCATATTGCGTAGTAGCATGATACGTACATACCCTAGCTCCGCATTCTCGCCAACCTATGTCTTCGCTCTTCTAATATAAGCACTAAGGTAGGAAGGCACATCAACCGAATGATTGGTCACAATTATTATCCTCCGCAGGAGCGCTATGACGCAGGGTCTCATCGATCCTTGCCTCACATAAGATAGCCAGAAGTTGGTCGTAGTGCTTACACCAATAAACCCCTTTCTAGTTCTTACATAGCTGGTCTTCAAGCAGACGGAACATTTTAGTCCGTCGCTGGGCAGAAAAGCTGTTGACAGATCTCGTGGCTGACGCCTTTGCAGCTGTGCTCTCAGTCCACTTCAGTTCCCTAGAACAACACTCACACTAGTCACAGCTATATTCAGAATCCGACCGCGAAGATGGTTCTCAAACTCTATGGCTCTGCTATGTCCACTGCCCGCGTCCTGGTCACAATTCTAGAGATGGACTTACCGTATGAACACATCCTCATCGATATTGCGAAGGGAGACCAGAAGAGCGCAGCCTACAAGAAGTTGCAGCCTTTTGGGAAGGTGCCTGCGTTGGAGGATGACGGGTTTGTCATCTTTGAGAGTAGGGGTATTTGCAAGTACCTTGCACGGTAAGTCGTTTACATATTTCGTTGAGGCGTTGATGCAGAGATTCAGTCTTACTAATGTTCTTGTGTTAGGAAGTACACTTCTTCCGAGACGAGATTGATCCCAGAGGGCGATGACAAGGCCTATGGTCTCTTCGAACAAGCTTGCTCCGTCGAACAAAGCTATTTTGCGGCCGCTTCTGAGATTTTAGGAACTGAATTCATCATCAAAAAGTATGTGTCATTTTAATCTTCATGAATATCCCTCTTTCTTTGTGCAGAATCGCTGACCGGAGTTCGAATAGAATGAAGGGTCTTGGTCCGCCAGATGAAGCAAGAGTCGCTCAAGCCGAAGCTAATCTCGATGAAGTCTTCGCTTACTATAACAAGGTTCTAGCTAAACAGAAATATCTTGCTGGAGACGGACTGACCTTGGTTGACTTGTTTCACTTGCCTAATGGGTCGGCTCTGAAGGCGTTTGGGTACAGGGGAACATTTGAAAAGTATCCGAATGTGGATGAGTGGTTCACGGGGTTACAGGAGAGAATGACTTAGGTCAAGGCTGCAGCACTGGCGGGCACGACGGCATAAGCAGCTTTGGAAATTGGCACTGCACGTTCCAAAGCCCATGTAGAAGGCGCTTGAACTGCATTTTGAGAGATTGTAAACCGAGGAGGTACCTTAGCAAAATACGCTGGCCGAAGTTGTTCTCGACCATGGCGTGACACTTAGCTATCCCCAACATCTTCGGGAGGAAAAGACGAGATCGTTTAAGCTATCTATCATGAACGTGGTGTAAGCAGCTGGCCGGTCAGGATTCGCATTGACGGGGAAGCCTGCTAATTGCACAGGACTCTCGCCCCAGTAAGGTGATGCCACGAATTGTGTACTGGGGGAGGGTTGTTGTGAAGCACGACTTCTACGGCAGCTTCCACGTAACCTCTGGTCATGAACGCCTCCTTGATACAAAAGACTACTAATCTATTATCACCAGGTCGATTGGCGAGCGGCCCGACGACTCAATACATTATCGTACTATCGGTGAACTATCTAAAGGTTAGAGAAATCGGCAAAGCCCGGGAAGAGTCTAGAATCGTCGAGCTCCCACGGCGCGGTCCATGGTTTAGCGGTATGGACCTCGATTGGGAAACGCAGGACCGGGCCAAGTTTGTCAACTTTCTGAATTGCAGGGGTCATGAATATAAGATCAAGGACTGGCGAGATGGGAAGGGTGCCCTGAGGGGGTTTGATCGCGGAAAATTCATGGTGTGCATTCAGCACGAGATCCAACGCCAAGTTGGGCCCTGATGAACCTCTGGCGGAGCACACCGCGCCGTTTGCTTCATGTGACTGAGTCATCAGGGTATGAACAACTGCAGCAGCTGGGGTAATGCAAGAGGCGCAGGACTATGAGGCGCAAGGGGCGGGCTTCGAAAGCTTTCATGTGCAAATCTGGTGTATCCCTGATTCATTCGGCGCGGAGCTTTCAGTGGTCTGGTGAGTGAGGTATGCAGAGACTGCCGCCGGCATAGCGGTACGTTCTTCTGTTTCTATTGGGTATTCTATTCGTCTGGACAGACTCGGATCTGGCGGTCTCAGGTTTCGCAAAGCCATCGTAATCCCAAATGTCGTCAACCATTCGCTCAGCGCATGCGCACGATTTAGCTGCAGAGAGATGGACTGTCAATTCGGGCGAGCAGGCAGGTAACGCTTCTCCGGATTTGAATATCAGGGTGGCAAATGCCTGAATGAGGTTCTGCAATGAGGCAATTGAGGGTGGTTGTCTCGATGCTTGGCGACCTTCACAGGTTGTCCCTCCAATTTTTGTCATCAAAATGATCAGTCTTCATGGAGTCATCGTTCGAAGAAGGACACAAGGAGTCTGACACAAGGCGCTGATGTGACAGTATACGAGACTAAGAATCGTGAATTGTAATGATACGCGCCGACCTTGCGACAAGCGCCTTGGAGATATTTTAATCCAAACGTTGATCAAGACTTTCGATTCTCGTGTCAGATATAGGAACCTGTAGTGACACGCTATAGTAGAGAAAATAACTAATTGGATCGTGTTGTTCGCAGCAAGAACGCAGAAACGGATATTGTGCAGACTTGAAAGGAAGGAGATGAGCCGGCAGATAGGAGTAATAAGACGAGAGATTGCAAACCATGTGGATGAGATGACACCTGTGGACCGTGATAGTCTGGGAGTATTGCAATTCTCCTTCGATTTGCGCAACGCCTAAAAGAGGGGTATCCCAAGTGAAAAATCTTTACACCTTCAGCCACAAGCTGAGAACTCCCTAGAGTTCTATTAGCTACGCTACTTCATGTAATTCGACTTTGTGGCACTTCTTACCTTGGCATATTCCACGATCTCGTCGCCGCCCAATTTACTCTCACCGTAGAGACGGTCCACAAAACTAATGGGAACCTCGCCGACAGTGTACCCCATGCCCTTAGCTCTTGTCATCAATTCCATCTGAAACGTGTACCCTTTGCTCTCCACCTGACTGATGACATTCTCCAGCACCTCTCTCTTGTACAGCCTAAAACTGCCAGTCAAGTCGCTCACACCTGGCCGTAACGCTGTGTCGGCGAACAGATTTGCACCTCTCGACACCAACTTCCTTTTGAGATCCCACCCATACACGCCTCCGTTCCCTGCATAGCGAGTCCCAGTGACGATGTCGTAGTCCTTGGTTGCCTGAAGGCGGATCATTTCGGGGATGAATTTAGGGTGGTGCGAAAAATCAGCGTCCATGATGATGACGAATTTGCCCCTTGCGAATTTTAGACCATGGACATAGGCAGTGCCGAGACCCAGCTTGCCGGCACGAGGTTTTAAGACAATGTGATCGGAGCCATAGAGCGCTTGGAGCTGTTTCACGACCGTTTGGGTGCCGTCTGGGGAGCCATCGTCAACGATAATTATCTCCCAGTCCAACGAACTGCGATACTTGTTAGCACTGTAGAGACGCCGTCTATCGGACCCAGCTACTTCTCGGTAAATGTTCTGTTCAAGAGCCAGGTAATGATTGATATGTTGCGACGCTCGTTGTAGGTGGGAATTATTACGGAGTATTTTGCCTTCAATGTCATGGTGTGATAGTATAAACTAAAAGGAATGACTGAGAAAGCGGCGGAAGGTAAGAGAGAGTCGGGACTTCGGCACTTTACTGCTTCGTCTGTTTGATTTACGAACGCTCGGAAGCTCGACGTCGAGCGAGGTCAAGTGGCCGCCTCGGCCCGAAGTTTTGCCGGCTTCTGCATTATCGCGAAAGGTGAGCGCGTAATCCCCGTCGATTGCCCTAAAAGGCTCAGTTTCGCTGGTAGACCATAACCAACATCGGGATATATGCCAAGAGCACGAAAGGAACGACAGAGATCAAGTTTTACGCGATAACGCGTCGGGCATTCAAAGAATTCTGGCTCATGAGACAAGCATCATTGAGCCTTTCCGTCTCAAACCCAGCGTCGAACTTGACAATCCAGTTTATTTGCGTGAGCGTTCCACAAAAAGCGGCCTGAGTAGTATCTTTTGATAGAGTCCAGGCTCAACATATACTAGGAAGCCACAGCTGAAACACAAGATTTGTGCGAAAGGGAATTTGTACACTTGAAATTCAAGTGAAGGCCGAATTACATCGCAATGGAGTCTACGACAAGCACGGTTGAAGAGCAACGGCTTGAAAACATCAGGCGCAACGGGGCACTTTTGAAGAACATGGGCATTCACCGAGAAGTGCTTTGCGGCGAGACGAAGGCTGCGAGCAACCGACCAACCAAAAGACGCAAAATTGAGTCCGTAGCGCAACCGTCACGATCCTCAGCGCGCATCTCATCAGCCGAATCGAAATCAGCATACGTAGATTCAAGTGATGAACACATCGCTGGAACCCAGAAGAGACGAACGAACACCAGCAAAAGCAAAACCAAGAGCAAAGACGAAACTGCGGAATCTAAGATCGAGACAACAGGTGCTAGCGCTATACCCCAAGAGAATGTGGACGTTCTGCGTGCCGGGTGGGCGAGCTGGGGGCCCACAGCGCTACCTCCATCACGAGACGAAGATGCAGTGTTTCACTTTCCCGATCAGCCATCCTTCCTGCCTAACAAATCTCCGGAAGAGATGATCCGAGAAGGTTGCTTCGGCGGCTCGTACTTCAGACCTCTATACTCTAGGAAACTCGGCATCACAATCTCGGACGATTGGCGTGGACTGCCTGGAACGTGGGTTTCTCCCACTTACAATCAAGATATTAATAAGTACAAAGTCTCCTGCGGCCAGTCCATTGAGGAGTGGGAAGCAGCAGGCTGGATTAACCATACATACGATGTTCGCGGTTGGTTCCAGTGGTATTGCAGATTCTTCATGGGCAGAAGATGCGAAGATGATGAACGCCAAATCAGCCGGTGGAGAAAATGTATAGGGGAGACGGGCCGCTGGAGGAGAATGCTGCTCAAGAAGTATGTGGCACTTGGCATCAGGGAAGTCTTTGACGATGGAGAGGACGAGGATCAGGTGGATGTCAGCCCTGTCATGCATCAGACCTGCGCTCATTGGGCGTTTGAGGTCAGGCAAAATGTACTGGATGAATATTGGAAAACTGGGAACTGAAAAACACTCTGATTTATGGTCCCGTGGCATTCAACGCCCACGAAGTGGGCTATCAAGGAACACAAGTATGAGCCATATGTCGTGACACAGCCCATGCGCTGCTGGGACTAGGTGTTTATTTGCTTTGCAATCCTTGATAGTCATGAATGCCCCTCGTCAGGTGCTTCTAGAATTCCCTTAGCTGAGACTGCATCATTCCTGAGACGGTTTGCCTTATTGGCGATGGTTCGTCAGCGATAGAGTAGCTCATCGTGACTCCGCATTACGTTACTCATGTCCCAATGTGTTGGGGCTCGTTTTACCCCTCGGATGAGCAACTTCCAGGTCTTTGATGAACCCGGATAAGACCTACTGCCGGCTCAGAATTTCAAGATTCCAAGATGTATCGCAACGATATTCCGAGCAACTCAGATATCGTCCTCTGCGCGTTCAAATCTGCGTCTGCCAATCCCAAAGCACAGGCTCGCGATGTATGAAAAAGATCCGACCCTTCGGACTATGGTGTTTGTCCTCAATCGCCGCAACCATGAGAGCTTGTTCCCAATCCTCTGCACCAATGATTTCAATGCAATTTGGATAGCAGTTTGGATCATTAAACTCGAAAAGTTCCAGAGCCTCTGGCCACAGCCGGCAGCATCCTGCTGGGCATCGACAGTTTGTAAGATCCAGTCTTAGAGTATCAAGACTCATCGATAAGATCGCATCGACGGATGAAACCTAGATCTCCAGCATCTTATACACTTTCGACCTGTAGAGCCAACCCCACTTCTCTTCGCTTGTCAGGCGCTCAAAACTGCCTTTGCCATGAGATGCGTCATATACATGTTTTTGAAGGTTGACGGTGAGAACATTGTCGTGGCTATTACTCGAATCGTCGCGCATATCTAATGCACAGTCTAGCCTTTTGACTTCCGGCCACGGTAACGTAGGAGCCCAGGAGAATCGACGGCCATTTTGGACACCTCCCAATGGAACGAAGAACGTGTTCTTAGAGGAAAAAACGACCTCAGCTGCCTCAGCTCGCATCTGGCGATTCACTGCTCGAAGCGCCCAGTGCGGGTCTTTCAAAATCCCAACTAGAAAATCTGGCCTTTATGACATCATCGCAACACATGGCGACATTCCCTCGTACCAGCAACAGTTCGAGGATAATGATGCGGAATTTCTTTGGGCAAGTCGAGATACGGGAAGATTTTCGAGCGTCTCTCGGCAGCAAGCACAGTGCAATTCTCTGAAATATTGCCACAAAACCCGCAGCCTTGATAGAGGTGATTCCAGGCATAACGAGATTGCCGGATGACTAGATTGGAATGCAAAAGGTCAGTGACCTCATCGACAAAATGGTCAAAATCAAGGGGGTTTCGTCGAAGGTCGCACGCCTTGCATGGCACCGAACCAGATGGGGCACCGAAGGATTAAATTTGTTGGAACGGCACAACACTTAATGGTGAGGGGTATAACTGGAACGGCACAACACTTAGCGGGGTACACCGGGGGATTTCAAGTGTGTCAAGCAGCGTAAATCAAAGGGAGATCAGAAGTCTGAAGATCAAGAATAGAGCTAAGCGGATTTTAGTACACCCTTTTTCTCTGTGTTACCGGCGCGAATCCTTCCAGAAGGCCACGAATTTCCGATGTTAGGATCGGCGCGGCAAGGGGCTGAGCTGACTGAAACTACGGAGTACCCTGGAAGTCCTTCGGCCAGAGCCCAGCTTTGGAACTGCTCATCTGTGTCATCGTACTCTAGTATTCTTAATCACAGGATTCGAGAGGATGTGCACTGGTGCGGTGATAGGAGCGCATACTTTCGTCATCGTACTTATCGAAAATGCTTGTGTCGAGAGCGGCGTTATCAGTTCTAGCGCTTCCCATAATCCTACAGACTCGGAATCAGCACTGCCTTGGTGAAAACTGTTCCACTTCCCGTTGTGTCGGTGTGTAGGTGTCCGATTTCGATTCACTGTAAGTCAAGAGTACGTAGCACCTGCTGTTTCAACTAATAAAGTAACGAGCGGACTACAACGCGATACTATACTGATGAAACACTGTAGCGCCTTGAATTCGAGTCGGAGCTAATCGTTATCGCGCCTGCAGCCCCGTTGTATTCACCAATGGATCGATGAGTTCCCTTCTAGCCGAGATTTCAGAGTTTGCGAAGGTGGCCGGAGTGCTTCAAGAAGATTTGGATCAACCTGTTGACGAGATGATGAATCCAGATCTGAGTAATCTGTTTGTTGAGGGAAGCTGTCCGCAATGGGGCAAGTTCCAGTGTAATCTGCTTGCAAAATTCCTCTGCCATTCAACGTGAAGACCTGCAATACCTTTTCGAGAGCTCCCATAGCCATGATCCTGCAGGAATGGGTCGAGTTCCCATACTCGACAGGAGTTGGTTGACAGGGCGCAGTCCGGTACGCCCGTATACAAGCGATAAAGGTCAAGGCGAAGATGCAATTTCTGGTTTCAGGAAGGATGCGCAGCAGTCTTGTAGTTCCGCACAGCAGGCCATGGCCCGCATGGAGAGGCCGGGGATCCACTTTTAGCCTGCTTAAACTACTTTACTTTAGCTTCACATTAACATGTAACATGTTGGATAGAAATCACTCAATACGTAGGCTAGAGAAGGACAGCTTTCAATGATCGCGAATAAGCAGTCGAACTCCTAATTCCCAGAACGTCCGTCCTTATACACGAAAAGGTTAGAGAATCATTAAAGAGTCATATACAATAATGGTCGCCGTCTACAGGAGGTCTGGGGAATGATAAAGGCGGTAAGCCGTACTCTTGTCGTGCCTAGATACTGCTGGTCTAGAGGAAGGGCTAGCACGAACTTGTGGCTGAGTTCAGGAAGCAGTGATGGATTCTACAGCAAAATGGGACCCTGTGAACGCTGCTGTACCGTGACATTGCGGGTCGATAAGTGCACCAAGCACGCTCTACGGGCCTGGTACTCCGGATTCAAAGGATGATAGTAATTATCTTCACGATTTTAGACCGGTGCACTATTCCTTGGTTTACAATGTTTTCACTCTAAGCCTCTGAGGATTCGTTTCAAGCTCAATAGCAGGATGGACAGGCAGGAGCGTAGTAACAACGGTCTCATTGGCGACAGATGGGACAACAGAAAGTTGAAGAAACTAGAGATGTTGGTTGTTATGTTGGTTGTTGTTTAGTTACCAAAATAGACAGAGAAGGATGCTGGCGACACAACCATGGAGGCTGAGTTATGGAGCGGTTCAAAGGTATAAAAGAGGCCTGTTCCGACATCAGCAGGCACTTTGAACATTATCAATCATCACTGCTACAGCGTAGCATCGACTCCCTTCTTCGATCACATTTCAGAACGCGAGGCAACTCACCTAGCCCCAGACTCGACTCATAAAATCGACTCCCTTCTTCGATCACATTTCAGAACGCGAGGCAACTCACCTAGCCCCAGACTCGACTCATAACATCGGCCTTGCAAGCAACGAAATGGCAGTCCTCAGCCACACTCTCCTCACCCTGTCCGCATTAGCGATCTTTTCTACCCTTCCAGTTTTGGCACACCCCTCTCAACATCCTGACTCCTTGTCCAAGCGAGCGGGTACCGCAGGATCAATCATATCAACCTTTCTTGGCAACGAAATCAAAGGTCCTATCTTCGGCAGTCCGCCAGAATGCTGCCCCAATGGGGGCTGCACGGTTCGCGCGGACGATACCGGCAAATGGCAAGCATGCTGGGATGCGCCTCCCCAGGGTGGTGGTTACTACTGGACGCAAGACGACACAAAGACCGCCAATTGTCTAATAAACCTCCACTGGATTCAGAGTGACGCTTGTATATCTGTCGTAGGCAGCGAGTGCGAGGCCGGAAAGGGAACGAGTCAGATCCTGAATGCCTGGATGGCCGAAGCCTATTCCTTGAGCTTTGATGATTCCAATACATTGCAGACGGCATCGAACAACATGGTAGGGGAGACCGTTTCTTCTGGCTATGCGGACAATAATGGACTTTCTATGGGAGCAGTCGGACTTACTCGGGTTGGCCAGAATAGCGCGGCCGCCCAGCTTGAAATTCGATTTGATGGAGACCAAGGTTGTTAAGTGGGTGGTCAGCGTCTATTACGGTCTCTCTCGGGTTATTGTTATTGTTTTTGTTGTTGCTGTCTGAGTCCTGTTGTCAGCGTTGTCTTGCTGGAAAAAAACCTCGATAAGGAAGCAGTTGTCTGTGTGGCGTCTTCGATAGATTGCATGCTTTGTGAACTAGCGTTACCACCCTCTTTACTCGGATTCAGGATGCTCATTCGTTTTATTCAAACTGTGTCTACTCTTAGTCTAGCATAGCATTTTATCTCGTTATCGCTCATTCCAAACGTTTTTTAATTCGACAAAAGCGAAATAAGCTTCTTTCGATATGCAATGCATGCTATTAGCATGCATCTTCCGTAGATAAAAGTCCTCACCCGACGCCCAAGCTCGTGATAGAATTATCTTGACCGGACAAGACAAGCCTTCTGAACAGCCGCCGAATGTGACCAAGGGCACTTAGCTCAGGCAGAGAAGAAAGAGATGTGAAGCGCTTGTGTCGAGGCTACAAAGACGAAAATTGCGGACAAGAGATATATCGAGGTTGTGCCCAAAAGCCTCGATTCAAATGGACGACAGTTATATCTGGATCACCACGCAATCCCTGCGAACGGAGGAGGCCCATTGACTGTGGTCTAAAGCGTAGGATTCCGAAAAAAGAGGACCGAATAACATGCAAAGACGTCAATACGTTTTGCCCGGGAGGGCTGGTTGGGAATTCTATTCCACGAAGCCGAAGTTATTCGACCCGCGAAATCCTAGCACGTGCCTGCCCGGCTCAAGGATGAGGCGCCTTTGCAGGCAGCGCCGATTCCTTGAGCACACCAAGCTGGCATCTGCTAGGTAAACAAACAACCACGGGAACGGATTTCTCAGCGGGCCCTTTTTGGGGTAAGTTGGTAGCAGGCAAGCTCTTCTTCAGCTGCATGGGCTCAGTCCATGCATATAGCCTGATACTTGCTCATGCTGGTTGTTGTATTGAGTCAGGCTGGTAAAGAAAAAGGAGAAAAACTCTACCACGAACCTCCAAGTCCTTGCTTTCACCCCTGTTTCTAGTGCTCTGGCCTCGGCTAGGGCGACAAAGACAGCCAAAGAGAATTCGTCACGCACCTTCAGCCTTCTCCCTCCCGCTACATCGAAGGCATGCCCCAAGAGCCACCAGCCACTGTGAGCCCTCCGCCTTACTCTTTCGGAGGTGTCCAAAGGTATCCCTATACATCTCAAACCTCCTCGACCCCGGTTCTTGGAGAATGGCAACCCGATGGTTGCTCTATTTATGTGGAAGTTTGGGTTTGGGTGCACGAGAGGATGATTGGGAAAGCAGACAGCCACGAATAGTGGGTCAATGACTCCTCACCCACCCCTTAAATCCGCCGTAGCCGCTTTCCCCTCTAGCATGACGGATATCAATAAGGGCCTTGCTTAGTTGCCATTACCTCAGGCACTCTAGAAGGACAATCTCAGT
>JAABUJ010006564.1_pt1 | contig 11181 bp, 11 predicted proteins | sample 5559131 | NCBI WGS metagenome assembly JAABUJ01 (sample SAMN10711875, study PRJNA513366) | rock metagenome | isolation source: Antarctica rocks | place: Antarctica: Victoria Land, Mt New Zealand nord | collected 2016-01-07 | reverse complement strand
GCTGCAGGCGTCCCGGGAAGGCACCGTCCGTCCGGACATTGACCCGGCGCTGACCTCGCGCCTCATCTTCGGAACCGTGAACTCCCTCATCGAGTGGTATCGGCCCAGCCGGGACCTCACGACGGACGAACTCGCCGACGCCGTGGTGAAGGTGACCTTCGACGGGCTGCGCAGCACGCCCAAGACTTGACCTTCGCCGTACCGCCCGTCACAGTAGTTACCGAACGAATGGACGGTCGATAAAGGAGCGCGTTATGCCGACGTTGTTGCAGAGCTACGTCAACGGTGGCTGGTTCACCGCACGGGACGCAGGGACACCGCTGCGCAGCGCCGTCACCGGCGACGAGGTCGCGCGGATCTCCAGCACGGGCGTCGACGTCCCGGCGCTGCTGGACTACGCGCGCACAGTCGGTGGGCCGGCGTTGCGGGAGCTCACCTTCCACCAGCGGGCCGGCCAACTCAAGGCGCTGGGCAAGCTGCTGATGGCGGGCAAAGATGAGTTCTACGCGCTGTCGACCTCAACCGGAGCCACGGCGCGCGACTCGGGAGTCGATATCGACGGTGGCTTCGGCACATTGCTCAGCTACGCCAGCAAAGGCACCCGCGAACTGCCCAACGACACGATCTACCTCGACGGCAACCCAGAGCCGATCGGTCGGCGCGGGACCTTCCTCGGCCAGCACATCTACACCTCGCGCCGTGGCGTGGCCGTACAGATCAACGCATTCAACTTCCCGGTGTGGGGCATGCTGGAAAAGCTGGCCCCCGCGTTTCTCGCCGGCGTCCCCTCGGTGGTCAAACCCGCGAGCCAGACCGCGTACCTCACCGAGCTGGTGTTCCGGCGCATCATCGAGTCCGGCCTGCTCCCCGAGGGTTCGGTTCAGCTGCTCGCCGGGAGCGCCCAGGGCATCCTCGATCACCTGGGCGGGCAGGACATGGTGGGGTTCACCGGCTCGGCCGACACCGCGGCGAAATTGCGCTCGCACCCGAACGTGGTGCGCGCGGGCGTGCATCTCAATGCCGAGGCCGACTCGCTGAACTGCTCCGTCCTCGGCCCCGACGCCACCCCGGACACCCCCGAGTTCGAGCTGTACATCAAGCAATTAGTCGTGGAGATGACCAGCAAGGCCGGTCAGAAGTGCACCGCGATCCGGCGCGCCTTGGTCCCGCGGGAGTTGGCCGATGCCGTCATCGACGCCACCCGTGACCGCTTGGCCAAGGTGGTCGTCGGTGACCCGGATACCGAGGGCGTCACCATGGGGGCGCTCGCCAGCCTCGAGCAACGCGAGGAGGTGCTGCGCGCCCTGAAGGCACTGTCGGCGTCCGCCACCATCGTCAGCGGCAATGCGGACGATTTTGCGGTGCACGGCGCCGACGCCCAGCGCGGCGCCTTCCTGCCTCCGATCTTGCTGCGCTGCGACGACGCTGAGGCCACTGCGCCGCACGACGTAGAGGCCTTCGGCCCGGTCAGCACCGTGCTGCCCTACGACAACCTCAACGATGCCGTGGCGCTCGCCGCGCGCGGGCAGGGCAGTCTCGTCGGCTCGCTGGTCACCCACGACCCCGCGGTGGCGCGGCACATCGTGCTCGGTATCGCTCCGCACCACGGCCGGATCCTGGTCCTCGACCGCGACGACGCCAAGGAATCCACCGGGCACGGCTCACCGCTACCCACCCTCGTGCACGGTGGTCCTGGGCGCGCCGGCGGCGGGGAAGAGCTCGGCGGCATCCGCGGCGTGCTGCACCACATGCAGCGCACCGCGGTGCAAGGCTCCCCCGACATGCTCACCGCGATCACCGGACGCTGGACCAAGGGCGCTGCGCAAGAGCAGACCGAGGTGCACCCCTTCCGCAAGCACCTGGAGGAGCTGCGAGTCGGCGACACCGTCGTCGGCGGACCCCGCGTGGTCAGCCGCGCGGACATCGACCACTTCGCCGAGTTCACCGGGGACACCTTCTACGCCCACACCGATCCCGAAGCGGCAGCACAGAATCCGCTGTTCGGTGGGATCGTGGCGCACGGCTACCTCGTGGTGTCACTGGCGGCGGGGCTGTTCGTCGAGCCGAACCCCGGGCCGGTGCTGGCCAACTTCGGCGTCGACGCGCTGCGGTTCCTCACCCCCGTCAAGGCCGACGACGCGCTGACGGTGACCCTGACCGCCAAGCAGCTCACCCCACGCGTGTCCGCCAATTACGGTGAGGTCCGCTGGGACGCCGTGGTCACCAATCAGGACGACTCGCCGGTGGCCACCTACGAAGTGCTGACCCTCGTCGCCAAGCTGCCCACCGAGGCCTGAGGACGGACCGCACCATGTCTGCAGTGTCCGTCCGGCCCGACCTCGACGAGTTGCCGCCCTATGTACCGGGCCGCTTCGCCGCGGGGGCCATCAAGCTGTCCAGCAACGAGGTACCCGGCGGTCCACTGCCCAGCGTGCTGAGTGCCATCACCGCGGCCGCGCAGGCAGGGAACCGGTATCCGGACATGGCCTGTGTGGAGCTGACGCACGCCCTCGCGCAACGCTTGGGTGTGGATGAGCAGCACGTCGTCGTGGGCTGCGGGTCGGTGAGCCTGTGTACCCAGGTGGTGCAGGCCTTTTGCTCGGACGGCGACGAGGTGGTGTTCGCCTGGCGCTCGTTCGAGGCGTACCCGATCCTGGTCCATGGCGTGGGTGCGGTCACGGTGCAGGTGCCGTTGACCGCTGAGTTCGGTCACGACCTGGACGCGATGCTGGCTGCGATCACCCCGCGGACCCGGGTGGTGTTCCTCTGCAGCCCGAACAACCCGACCGGCACGGTGCTGCGCCGCTCCGAGCTGATGCGCTTTCTGGACGCCGTACCCGCGCACGTGGTGGTGGTGCTGGACGAGGCCTACACCGAGTTCGTGCGCGACCCCAAAATTCCCGACGGCGTCAGCCTGGCCACCGGGCGCGAGAACCTGGTGGTGCTACGCACCTTCTCCAAGGCTTTTGGCCTGGCGGGACTGCGGGTGGGATACGGCTACGCCCCAACGGAGATTGCGGCGGCGATCCGGAAGGTGTCGGTCCCGTTCAGCGTCAGCACGCTCGCCCAGGCCGCGGCGCTTGCTTCGCTGGAGGCCGCCGACGAACTGCTGCAGCGGTGTGACGAGGTCGCGTTGGAACGGGTGCGGGCACGCGAGGCGCTGCTGGCCGGCGGGTTCACCGTGCCGGAAAGTCAGGCCAACTTCGTGTGGCTGCCGCTCGGTGACGGCTCCACCGCGTTCACGGAGAAGTGCGCGGCCGCCGGTGTGCTGGTGCGGGGATTCGCCGGTGCCGGGGTGCGGGTCACCATCGGGACACCGGCCGAGAACGACGCGTTCCTTGCGGTGGCTCTGAACTGACTCGAGCCGCCGAAAGTTGTACAGCGTGACAGCTCACGCGCCTCCGGCGAGGAAGTCGCTGACCGTTTGGCCCCATTCTGCGGGAGCTTCGATGTGAATCAGATGGCCGACGTCCGGAAAGCGTACGAGTTGTGCGGCCGGGATTGCATCAGCGATCTCGTGCATATGCTGCGTCGGGACCCGCACATCAAGCTCTCCGGTGAGCACGAGGGTGCTCGCGGAGATCGTGTGCGCATCCTTCAGCAGATTCAGACCTCCCATCATCTCCGCGACCATGGGACCGGGGGCAGCAAAATTCATCGGCGCCGCTGCCAGCCGGTCGAGGAAGTCGGTGCCCACCGCATTCTGGTGCGCAACATAGGTATTCATCATGGCGCGGATCGCCACACACCGGTCCTCGTCACTCGTGGCGCTTCGCATTCGTGGACCCGCTTCGTCCGAGACCCGTAGACGCTCGGCACCATCGGGCACCGTCTCGGCAAATCGTTGGCGCACACCTGTCAGGGCCTCCGCGAAGGGGGCATTCAATCGGGCCGGCCCGCTCGCCAGGACCATCCGGTCCACCTGCTCCGGGTAGGTGCGAGCGTAGGCCAGCGCCGTGGACGCACCATGGCTGCTACCATAGAGGGTGAGTTGGGCGACGCCGAGGTGCCTGCGGAGTTCGTCCAGGTCGTCGACGTATACAGCGATGCGATAGCCGTCCGGGGAATCGGGCGGGTCGGATTCGCCGGTCCCACGGGGGCAGAATACGAGCCGCTGGAAGCCCGGCAGGTCGACGTCTGCGTAGAAGGCTGCGGGGTCCAGGCCCGGACCACCCGCAAGCATGACAACCGGCGCCCCACTACCTCGGGTGACGTAGGACAACGTGCGGGAGTCCATGGTGTGAAAGGTCCGCATCGGGTTCGACCCTGCCTCTGTTGTCCCGGCTCGCGCAGCGGCCTCGGCTCGGTGGTGATTAGCTCGGCACACCAGGTTGGTCACCCTTGTTCAGATACCAACCGAATGATCGGTTACTACAGTGTCTCTGATTGTGAGCCGGTGCACAAGTGCTCAGGGTTTCGCCGTCCTCGAAGCGCCGCACGACCTCGCCCACCTGTTTCATGGGGGTTCCTTCTGCGCAATCGTGTCCGCCAGTTCGACGCCAGCGCCTTGTCGACGTGGCGCTATTCGGTGAATTCCACCGAAGCGAAGCCGCCTGCGGGGTCGGTGTAGAACCGAAGCAGCAGACCATCGCGGGTTTTGACGTCCATTGAGTGTCCGACGCGTCGGGTTGCTACCGCGGAATGCTCGATGTTGTGGGACTCCAGGTGGGAGATCCAGCGGTCGAGCTCGTCGCGGTCGCGAACCCCGAATGCCACCGGCATGTAGCCGGCCACCGCACCCGCCACTGCGGGGTCGAGCCGCAACTCGACCAGCGGCCCGCTCCCCGGCAGCTCGAGAATCACCGCGAATACCGCGCCATCCTGGTCGTGGTGGTCGAATCGTGGCAGCCGCTCTGCTGCCAGGCAGTTCTCGAACCACGTTATGTCTGCTTGCAGGTCACTGACCGGAATCGTCACGTGGTGCACACCGGTGAATCCGGGGGTGGTCACAGTCTCGCCTCCCCGCGGAGAACCCGCAGCTGCCGGGCTCACGATGACGCGGCTGCCTTCGGCGTGGCGTCGATCATGCTTCCTACGAGTAAGCACGGGGCGTCCGACCGGTTCTTCCAGGCATGGTTGGTTCCGCGGATGATCACCGTGTCACCAGGCGTCATCAGTACCTCGTCTACGTCGGTCACCAGGTAGATTTCACCTCTGACGCACGTGAGGCAGTCAAGGGTGTCCGTGCGATGCATGCTCGGGTGCCGCTGCATGTCCTCCTCAGTGGGGATGACTTTCTGGTCGACAGCCTGGTGAAGCTCACCGAGTACCCGGCGGTGCTCGTCGGGGTCCTTCGGGTCCGGCGGGATCTCCACTGCACGGCAGAGCATCCCGTTCGCGAACGGCTCGCGCGCCATCATGTCCACCGACCGGTCGCCCTCGATGCTGTTGTCCGCGGGAGTCTCCTTCGTCCCCCACAGCGTCGCCCGCCAGAAGTACCCCTCCTGAGATTGGATGTTAGTGGCCTAAGTCTCGAGAACGGCTGAGCGCCCCTCCTCGTTGGCGCCAACGACGTACCTCTTTAGCTTCGTCATCATTTACCTCTCGTTGTTACCAGTGTGTGGTAAGCGCCCCTGGCGACCGGTACGAATGGTGCTCTCCGGGCCCGGCCGTTGCGATAGAAGCGGGTGAACTCATGGCGTGAAGAGGGCCTTGCTCAGGTCAACCGGGGCATTGATCGTCTTGTACTTCACCATCAGGTCCGCCACCTGCTGCAACGCCGGCTTCTCCACTGTGGACGGAACGAACAGGGGCAGCGTCAGCTTCGCCGCATCCGTGGCTGACAGTTTCAGACTTGTGGCGGCGAAGTTGCGGACGAAGTCCGGGTTCTGCGCCGCATACGCGTTCGCCCTCGCCATGTCCTGAGCGAACTTGGTCACCACATCTCGATGCTGCGACAAATAGGACTGAGACGTCACATACACGAACAACGGCACCGAAGGCAACGCCTCCGCCATCGGCGAGAACAACGACCGCAATCCCAAAGCCTTGCCCTGGCTGATCGCGGGCTCACTCTGCACCGCAGCCTCGACCGTCCCATTAGCCACCGCCGCATTCATCGTTGTCGGCGGGGTCTCCACGAACTGAACCTTCGTCGAGTCCCCTCCCAACTTGTCGATCGCCGCCTGAGCCGACAGCTGCGACGTGTTACCAATCCCGTTCACAGCAACCTTTTCGCCCGTCAAGTCCTTCGCCGAACGAGTCGGACTGTCCCCCCTCACCATCACCGCAGTCGCATCGGACTCCGCCGACGAACCGCTCGTCGCCGCCATCGCCACAATCACCAAAGGCACATTTTTCGAGATTGCCGTCAACACGCCCACCGTGTCCGCCGCCGTAAACTGCAGCTGGCCGTTGAGCAACAGTGGCACTGCAGCCGCCCCCGAGTTGACCTGCTTCTGCACTACATCCAGCCCACTCGCAGCAAAAGAATCAGTCGACAACGCCGCGACATACGTCCCTGTACCCACGCCCACAGTGACCGACGTCTTCGCGCCGCCCCCACCCGACGTCGTAGAGCCCCCGCCAGAGGAGGCGGGCGAACTCGAGCTGCACCCCGCAAGGATCACCGTCGCGGCCAATGTGGCTGCAACAGCGACCGTATTATACGTTCTCATCGATGGCACTCCTTGTGGTCGCGACCGCGCCAGTGTGGTGGCCCGGAGACGCGCAGTTTCGTAACGCTTCCGGGGTGAGCGGAGCAACTCCGACGGATGGCGGTAGCCACCCGCGTCCACACTGCGTTGCTCGTCTTGACTGGCATCCGTATGGAACACTAGCATGCTAGAAGGTCTCTAGCAACGGCAGTCTGCGACCCGCATGCGCCACCTTCGCGGCTGGCGGGCGTCCGCTTCGCTTCGCTTCTGAGATGAATTCGCCCAGATTTCCGGTGACCTCGAGTAGTCATGTTTGACCAAGATGGACCTACTTCAGATCCCGCCCGGTCCACACCTATGGAGACACCGTGACCATCGCCATCAAAGCGCTCCGCGACGATATCCACCGCATCTTGATCGGTCGGGGTGTGCCAGCTGATGAGGCCGCTATCGGCGTGGACATGTGCATCGATGCGGAACTGCGCGGCCACAGTTCGCACGGAGTCCGGCTGCTGCGCAACGTACTCGTCGAGTACGCCAACGGTGAGAGCCGACGCGCACCGGTGCGTGTGCTGCACGAGACCCCGGTTTCCGCGCAGCTCGATGGGGGATTTCACCTGTCCTGGTCCGTGCACCGCACCGCAGTCGACATCGCGGCCGAGAAAGCCGCGGAGACGGGCATCGCCATCGTCAGCGTCCGCAACGCCGGTGTCAGCGGCGCCCTGGGCAATCTCGTTGAACGAGTCGCCGCTCGTGGGCTGGTCGCGCTGGCAATGAACAGCTCGCCGCTGACCGTGGTGGCTCCCGGTGCGGCGACGCCGACGCTGGGCACCAATCCACTCGCCGTCGGTGTTCCGCGTGCTTCCGGGTCTCCGCTGGTGCTGGACATGGCGACCTCGGCGATCGCGTTCAATCAGGTCATGCGCTTGCGGGACAACGGCGCCGAGCTACCGGTCGGAGTGGCGGTGGATGCCGCCGGTGCGCCGACCATCGACCCGGCGAGCGCCATCGACCCCGACACCGGGCGCGGCCGGGTGCTGCCGTTCGGGGGTCACCGGGGCTATGGGCTAGCGCTGATGCTTGAGTTGCTGGTGTCCGCCGCGGTAACGGGCAGGGTCGCGGAGGACAAGCGGGGGCGCGTGCTACTCGAACCTGCGGATTTCAGCGCCGTCTACATCGCCTACCAACCCGGTCTGATCGGCGATCCGGGTGCCGGCTACGCGGCCAACGACCGCTTGGTCCAGGACCTCATCGATCAGGGCGCCCGGATTCCCGGCGAATTCAGCCGGGCGCGTCGCGAGGCCTGTCTGCGCAACGGCACGGTCGACTTGGACGCCGCAGCGACTCAGTTACTCGCCAGCTTGTCCGGTGCCCCCTGAGGTGCGCGAGGGTAGGCCACAAGGGCTCACTCGATGTTGCGCAGGATGTGCGCCTCCATCTCACGACGAGCGACATCGGTGTCGGGCACCCGCAAGGCCTCGATGATGCGCACGTGGTCGGCGTGCCGCTCGACGAGTTGGTCAGCCAGCGGAAGCGAGATGCCCGCTGTGTTGATGAGTAGGTCAGACATGTCCCACATGCGCCCACTGATGTTGAACACGATGTCGGAGTACGCCATCCTCACGATCACCGAGTGGAACTGACGGTTGAGTGTCCGATAGCCATGAGACCGGGTGGCCGCATCCTGCTCGGAGGCCAGGGCGCCGATCTCCCCATTGATTTCCACCAGCTCAGCGATCTGGGCGGGCGTGCGGCGCTGTGCCGCCAAACCGGCCGCAGCCCCCTCGAGCCCACTGAAGATGGTGAAGAAGTCCGCGACATTCTCCCGCGAGTAGACCGGCACCCGACAGCCGACCTGCGGCCTGATCTCGACCAAACCGTCACCAGCCAGTCGACGTAAAGCCTCCATGACTGGCTGCTTACTGACCTTGAGTTCGCCCTTGAGCTGCTCGACGCCGATCTGCTCCCCGGCTCGCCAGCCACCCTCCAGGAGGCGCTCCTTGACCACCTCGTAAACGAACGACCCCAGCCGACGACCCTCCTGCGCCGCGACCATGTACGTGTCCACGCGTCCGCCTGCCCTGCTCATCACCTGAGCGTATCCGCACGCTCGCAACCCGGTACGACAGCGGCGCACGGCGCCGTGACCGGACCACAACCACGCTGCCCGGACTTTTACCGGTGACCCAGGTCTTGACGCAAGCCGCAGGGTGCGATAAATTTTGAGACACGCTAGCATGCCAATGGAGGACAAGTGCCGATCCGTACCGGGGCTGAATACATCGAACGCCTGAAGAAGACGCCCCGGGAGGTGTGGCTGCGTGGTGAGCGCTTGGAAGACGTCACCACTCATCCCGCGTTTCGCCGTCCCATCGAGCAGATCGCACAGCTCTACGACATGCAACATGACCCCGTCTACGCCGACGTGCTCACCCGGCCGGGCCCCGACGGTCCCGTCGGTGCCTCCTTCGTGCCCGCGCGGTCATACGCGGATCTGGTGGCTCGCCGGGAGGCCTACAAGGTGTGGTCGGAAGCCACCATGGGCCTGATGGGCCGATCGCCGGACTTTCTCAACACCACCGTCATGGCCTTCGCCGAAGAGCCGGCCGTCTTCGAGCGACTGGGGGCGCGGTATGCCGAGAACGTGCAGCGCTACTTCGAGTACGTACGGGACAACGATTTGTTCTTGACCCACGCGCTGATCACCCCCCAGACCGACCGCTCCAAGTCCGCATCAGAGCAAGCCAGCGAGTTCCTCCACATGGGCGTGGTGTCGGAGAACAGCGACGGGCTCATCGTCCGTGGTGCGCGGATGCTCGCGACGTTGGCACCCATGGCCGACGAGATCTTGATCTACAACCTGCCGGGACTGCGCGCCGGCGATGAGAAGCATGCGGCGGTCTTCGCCATCCCGATTGAGACACCCGGTCTGCGTTTGATCAGCCGCGAGCCCTACGACGACGGCACCCGCAACACTTTCGACCATCCGCTGTCCGCCCATTTCGAGGAACCGGACGCCTTGGTCGTCTTCGATGACGTACTGGTGCCGTGGGATCGCGTCTTCCTGCACGGTGACGTCGCGCTTGCAAACGCGATGTACGCCGAGACCAGCCTCCGCCAACACACCGGCCACCAGACCGGGGTGCGCGGGTTGGTGAAAATGCAATTCATCACCGGCGTCGCGATGAAACTGGCCCAGTCGGTGCAGATCGACTCGTTCCTGCACATCCAGCAGAAGTTGGGCGAAGCGATCGCGGCCACCGAGATCTGCCGGGCGCTGCTCATCGCGGCGGAAACCGAATTCGAGACGTCGACCAACGGCTCGGTCCGTCCCAGCTTCAATGCTCTGCAAACCCTGCGGATGCACCTGTCGGCGACGTACCCGAAAGTAGCCGAAGCACTGCAGACCCTCGGCGCCGGCGGGTTGCTGATGATGCCCTCCGCCGAAGACTTCGACTCGCCCATCGGCCCCGATATTGCCCGCTACTTCCAAGGTGCTGACGGCCTCGATGCGACCGACCGCGTCCGGCTGTACAAGTTGGCCTGGGACCTCTGCGGTGATGCTTTCGGGCAGCGCGCCGTGCAATACGAGCGCTACTACGCCGGTGACCCGGTGCGCATGTTCGCCATGAACTACAACGGCTACGACAAGACGGAGTGCTTCCGTCTGGTTGACCATGCCCTTTCCCTCGCCGGCGACCCGACCGAGGCGGTGGCTGCCGCGCGCGCGACCCCCGGGGTCAGCTAGATGACCACCACTGCCGCCATCGGCCCGGCGGCAATGCAGGGCCATGGGGCAGTTCGCCTCCGGCGTCACCGTCATCACCACGCTCACCGAGGACGGCACACCCACCGGCTGCACGGTCAGCGCATTCTCCTCACTGTCGCTGAGTCCCCCGCTCGTGCTGGTCTGCATCGACGCAGGCCGGTTCATGCATCAGCAACTCAGCACGGCGCCCGGGTTCGTCGTCAACGTTCTTTCCGCAGAGCAGTCCAATGTAGCCATGACGTTCGCGCGGCCCTCGCAGGACAGGTTTCGTGGGGTGAACACGCACCGCGGTCGGCGCGACATCCCGCTGGTGGACGGCGCCATCGCCCACATCCAGTGCGACCGTCACGACGTGCTGTCCGGGGGCGACCACGCGATCATCATCGGTCGGGTGCACGACGTCCGCGTGAGCGAGGGTGAGCCGCTGCTCTACGCCAAAGGCGCGTTCTTGCACGTCAACGAAGACGCGTGGGACCAGGCGCTCGAACGAGCACCCCACGAGTGGCTGCTGTCCGCACCGTGGTGACCCCTGCTCGCGCCCATAGGAACGAGGATAGGAACCGTCCATGTGTTCAGCTTTGGTCACTCTCTCGCACTCACCGTTGATGGGGTACACCGACCCTTCCACGGACACACGCAAACGAGTGGAAGCCGCCCTGGCCGACGCACGGACATTCATCTCCGACTTCGCACCGGAGGTGGTCGTGTTGTTCGGCCCCGACCACTACAACGGCTTTTTCTACGACATGATGCCGCCCTTCTGTATCGGGGCGGCCGCGGTGTCCATCGGCGACTACGACTCACCGGCGGGGGACC
>JAABUJ010006563.1_pt1 | contig 11181 bp, 12 predicted proteins | sample 5559131 | NCBI WGS metagenome assembly JAABUJ01 (sample SAMN10711875, study PRJNA513366) | rock metagenome | isolation source: Antarctica rocks | place: Antarctica: Victoria Land, Mt New Zealand nord | collected 2016-01-07 | reverse complement strand
GGTTGGTTCTGGCTCTGGCCCTTGACTATCTAAAAAGGTTTGGAGTGAATGCGACAAGTTTAGAGCTTGCAACTCTAGGTCGATAAACAGTTCTCCCGCCAGTGCACCTTTATTTACCAGCAAGTTGAGGTTGTATTTACTTACAGCATCCTTGAATTCTTTATTGGGTGCAGGTCGGCTGCCTATCCAGGCACGAAATGCAGGGATCAAAAAAGAGAGCAAAAAAACGAGAATTCCCGCCCACAGCCAAAATGGCATCCGGTATGCAAGATTCATTTGCGCTGCACCGCTGGGAAGCCCGATTGGGTTTGCGATTGGCCCACCAGATCGTGGATAGAATTTGTCCCAAGTAGCCAGAGCGGCGCAGTAGACCCCTGATACTCCCTGAATGATGCCCCAGTGATGCTCCCGGAGGTACTGCTTATAGCTTTCTGCCATATGGCATCATCTCGCCTCGATGCTCTGTGCGTCAAGTATATAATTGCCCCCACGAGAGGTAGCCGACTTCTAAGTAGGCGAAGACCAGCAGAATGGGCAGCTGAAACGCTTTGGGCCCCATGACACCTGTGAAGTAATAGTGACCATAAGGAACACCGGTACGAAGACTCAGGCTCTCGCAAAATCCTGCAACTCCCAAACAGAATGCTGTAAAGATCAATATCCCTTTTATCCGATACAGGATGCTGGCATGAACCAATGCAAAAAGCGCAGATGGAATGACATGCAGACCACTATCAACAAGGAAGGGAGTTTGTCTGCGTAGAACTGACAGATACGAGCCACCGAGTAAACAAGCAAGGCTGCCCAGAGGAAGAGGGTTTGCCACCTGGCTATGCCTTTTGCTTGTCTCCATTGATCGAGTCTATAGTCATGCCTCCGAATTCATAAGCCAAAGATTGAACTTCCGCTTCTGATTGGGGCTAAGCGCGTGGCCACATCCGATTTGGGTTGACTCGTCCCGCCGTCTTTCGATACTCTAAAAGCCCGCGCAGTCACGCGTCTGCCATCTGTTGTGTCTGGCTGAGGTGTTTGGTGTTGGGCGCTTTGTGGGCTTGTTGCTCTGCTCACGCGTAGCCGACAGACCTCTTCGCAACTCTGTCCCAGGGAGTCTGGCTGTTCGCGGTGCTTCCTCCTCCAGGTTGAGGCGTAAATCCCAGGGCAGAACCTTAGAGGTCAGGCTCTTTTTCAACGTTCCGCTCACGGTGCAATCCGCCGTCTGCATGCTTTCAGCCTGTACCCATCTTCGTGCACTACGCTGGCCCCAACCGAAGACAGCAGATTCAGGGAGTAATCGCACCATGAGTATAGGAAACAACACCACCATCCCGAGCGGGAAAGACATTCAGCGCAAGTGGTTCGTGATTGATGCGGCCGGCAAGACGCTGGGCCGCCTTTCGACCGTTGCGGCTTCGCTCCTCGCAGGCAAGCTGAATCCCCTCTACACGCCGTACATCGATATGGGCGACCACGTTATTGTGGTCAATGCCGAGAAGATTGTGCTAACCGGCATGAAAGGCGACCAGAAGCTCTACCGCCGCTACACGGGTTATCCGGGCGGTCTGCGCGAAGAGAGCTTTATCAAGCTGCTGGCGCGTCGTCCCGAGGCGATCGTTGAGCAGTCCATCAGGGGCATGCTGCCGAAGAGCAAGATGGGCCGGCAGATGGCGACCAAGCTAAAGGTTTACAAGGGCGATAAGCATCCGCACCTGGCGCAGCAGCCGCAGAAGCTTGAGTTTCATGCTTCGAATGCGGCCAAGCCGGCGGGAATGCCCCGACCCGGACAACCTACCCATCACCTGGAAGGCTAACGGCTGGAAGGCTAACGTTCAGTTGCGTGAAGCGCACGGGGTTTTCGGCCGTGCCGACAAGCTCTCAAACCCTCAAACGGGCTCCTGCCCTGAGGTCACGATCTAAGGAGCATCATGGCGGATTTGGTTCAATACTACGGAACGGGTCGGCGCAAGTCGTCGATTGCGCGCGTTTTCCTGCGCCCCGGCAGCGGCAACTTCGTCGTCAACAAGAAGGACGTTGACGTTTACTTTGTCACGGCGCAGCAGCGTGCGGCGGCCAGGCGGTCGCTATCAATCGCCGGCATCGACGAGACGTTCGACGTGCTGACCACCGTGCGTGGCGGCGGCGTGATGGGTCAGGCGGACGCGGTCAAGCTGGGCATCGCGCGCGCGTTAATGGAGTTCAATCCTGAGCTGCGCAAGGCGCTGAAGGCCGAAGGTCTGGTTACGCGCGACTCGCGTGGCAAGGAACGCAAGAAGTACGGGCAGAAGGGCGCACGCGCTCGCTTCCAGTTCTCCAAGCGCTAAGCTGGCTGGGTGTTTCGAGGGGCGATGTTGACCTCGCGAAACACCCGAATCGCACCACCCTCTTGGAAGATCGAGAGGCCCGGAGTTCAATCTCCCCGCTGCTTTCTCGCAAGGGGATTATCCAGACCGGTGGAGTCGAGTCCATCAGAGCCTTCCGGCGCGGTCTATAAACAGGAGCCAGACATGGCAAGCATCACGATGAAAGAACTGCTCGAAGCCGGTGTTCACTTTGGACACCAGACCAAGCGTTGGAACCCGAAGATGAAGGAATACATCTTCGGCGAACGCAACGGAATTTACATCATCGACTTGCAGAAGACGCTGAAGATGTTCAAGGAAGCGTCCAAGTTTGTCACCGATCTCACCTCTTCGGGCAAGCTGATTTTGTTCGTCGGAACCAAGCGCCAGGCGCAGGATGCGGTCGCTGAAGAAGCGACGCGCGCAGGCATGCCGTACATCAACTCGCGCTGGCTGGGCGGGCTGCTGACCAACTGGGTGACGGTGCAAAAGTCGGTCAAGCGCCTGCAGGAGCTCGACGACATGTCGACCGACGGACGCTACGAGCTGCTGACCAAGAAGGAAGTCATCAAGCTCGAGCGTGAGCGCAAGCACCTCTCGACTAACCTGTCGGGTATCAAAAGCATGAAGCGTCTGCCAGATGCGCTGTTCGTCATCGACTCGAACAACGAGGCGATTGCTGTGGCTGAAGCCCGCAAGCTTGGAATTCCTGTAGTAGCCGTGGTGGATACGAACTGCGATCCCACCGTCGTTGACTACGTAATTCCCGGCAACGACGATGCGCTGCGCGCGATCCGTCTGTTCACCACCAAGATGGCGGACTCTGCGGCGGAAGGCGTGCAGATGGTCTCCGAGCGCGCCTTTGCGACTGAGACGTCGGATACGCGCGAGATGCCGACCGAGTCGCATTTCATCGGCCTTGCAGATGAGGATGGTGCGGCTGAGCCAATGGAAGGCTTCGTTGCTGAGCCCACAGTAGGCGCTAAGGACATCCTCGATGCAGATCAGGATGCTGAAATCGATCTGGAAGCAGCCCTTGGCGGCGGGATTAAAAAGGCACCTGCGGCGGCCACCGAGCCGGAGTCGGAAGCTGAATCCAGCCACGTTGAAGCGACTGCATAACGGAAACCGTACCCTCGATCCAACAGAGAGCGTGGGAGCGGGGAACCTCCCCCGCACCACGCTCTTCTTCTGTCCGCAACTTGGAACGCGAACGTTCATCTAAAGAGATAAAGAAAAAGGGATCAAAATGTCCACGGATACAGATGTGAAGATTGACGCGAAGCTGGTGAAGGAACTGCGGGAGAAGTCTGGCGCGCCCATGGGCGACTGCCTGAAGGCACTGCAGGAAGCCAAGGGCGATATGGAAGATGCTTTCGTCGTGCTGCGCAAGCGCGGCATGGCGTCGGCCGCCAAGAAGGCCTCACGCACCACCAACGAGGGTGCGGTTGGAACCTACATCCACGCCGGCGGCAAAATCGGCGTGCTGATTGAGCTGAACTGCGAGTCGGATTTTGTGGCCCGCACGGAAGATTTCCAGGAACTGCTGCGCGATATCGCCATGCACATTGCGGCGACCGATCCGCGCTTTATTGGGCGCGACGAAGTTTCGCAAGCCGACCTGAATCGCGAGAAGGAAGTGTTCCTCGCGCAGCCGGCGATGAAGGGCAAGCCAGAAGCCGTGATTGGCAAGATTCTCGAAGGCAAGATGGCGAAGTTTTATGAGGAAGTCTGCCTGTTGGACCAGCCGTTCATCAAAGAATCGACCCAGACGATCGCACAGTTGATCGCGACCAAGGTGGCCAAGCTGGGTGAAAACATTTCGGTGCGCCGCTTCGCCCGCTTCAAGGTAGGCGCAAGCGACTGGACGGTAGCGCAGACGAAGGTGCAAGCCGAAGAAGCTGCTGCGTAATATTGCTATCTGCTGGATAAAGGGGCCCGGGCTTATTGCCGAGGCCCCTTTGTTCGAAAAACCAGCAATTAGGCGAGGAGGTCGGGTGGGCCGTCGGGTTGGGTACGGGCTTCATGGCTCTTCAGCAGGGCGTAGCGGGTGCCGAAAGGCCCGGCTATCTCAAAAATCAGAATGGCGGCGAGGACAATGGTGCTTACCTGCGCGGACAGCTCGGGAAGAGTTGTACGCAGCGAGAGGACCAGGCCGATCGCGAGGCCCGCATGGGAAGTGAGCGAGAAGGGCAGGTACTTCTGAGCCTCCGCCGGCAGTGTGGTGCGGCGTCGCGTAATGGTGGTTGACGTGAACTTGGCTGCAGCGCGAGCGAGGATGTAAGCAAGGCCGACGAAGCCAAGCGTCTTCAGCATTGCCAGGTGAAGATTGGCTCCTGCGATAACGAAGAAGATGGCGTAGAAAGGTGGGTCGGTGCGGGCCTGAACGTCACCTAGCCGGCGGCTGTTCTGGGAAAAGTTTGCCGCCGTCGCGCCCACGGCGAGGCTGGTCAGCAGCGTCGAGAGCTGGAAGGTGGTGGCCAGACCAAGCGCGAACAGGATGCTGCCGATGAGCAGGATCAACGTTTCACCGTGCTCGACCACGCGGGTGGCCCAGATGGAAAGCAGCGCACCGACCAGGTAGCCGAGCGCTATCGATCCAACCAGCTGCCAGATCAGGATGTAGATGGGACGGTAGAGCGCGTGCAGGGTGAATGCCTGAGGGTGAAACAGCGGACCCGCAATCTGCATGGCGAAGATAGCGAGCGAGAACAGCGCGAGGCAGAGGACGTTATTGACCGCCAGCACGCCGGTGATGGTATCGGTCAGCGGACCGGCGGAGTCGTACTCGCGCAGCACCATCAGGGTGGAAGCGGCGGCGCTTTCGACGGCGATGATGCCCAGCAGCAGGGAGATGCGCCAGCCCTGATGAAAGAGCAGCATGGTGCCGCCGACCGCGAGCACCACCAGAACGGCATCCACTGCGGTAATCAGGAAGACGTCGCGGCTGATCCGGCGGAAGCGGTCGAACTTGAAGATGGAGCCAATCGAAAACATGATCAGCCCAAGCGCCACGTCGCTGAGAACCTGGAGCGCCTGGATGTTGTCCTGGCGAATCCAGCCCAGCATGGATGGGCCAAGGACCAGGCCCGCGAGAATATAGCCGGTGACCTCCGGGATGCGGGCGAACTTGACCAGGTGCCCGGCCAGCAGCGAGATGAGCAGGATGAGGCCGACCGAGGCGAGTTGATTCACCGGTTCACCACGGCTAAAAACTGGCGAGGGCCCCGCTGTATGGTCAGCACGGCAGACTGCGGTGCGGATTGGGTCACAGCAAGGGTCTCGGTGAGGGATCTTGCGCTTGCGGGTCGTCCGTTAACCTGCAAGACCTGATCGCCCGCGCGCAGACCGGATGCCGCAGTGAGGCTGGCTGAAACCGAAGTAAGAGTCACTGGGGTCGAGGTGGCCTGCTGAACTGCAAATCCGGCTCTTGCCTGATCGGAGCTCAGGGTTAGCGTTTGTAGCGTGGCGGATGCGTGCTGGACGCGCAACTGTACGGGTAAGTTGCCGAGGGCGGAAGCAAGTTGCTGGGCTGTCGAAGCCGGCGTGTTATCGATGAAGAGTATGACATCGCCAGGCATCAACCCTGACAGCGCGGCCGGCCAGCGCATCCAGACGTCCGTGACGACAAGTCCGGTCGTGGCATGCAAGAGTCTGTCGAACGGCGCGTCCATGGGCTGAGCAACGAAGCCTAGATGAGCAAAGGGCACCTGAGCGGGGCGTCGAAGATCTGCGATGTGCGCGGCGATCTGTTCGACCGGGAGCGCGGCGACTTCGCGGTCGCACTGCGCCAGCACCGCGACCAGGTCGCCATCGATGTCGAACATGCCCGCCCCGATGAAGTGTGGGTCGAACGACGCATTCAGCAGAATGCTGTCATAGTCGATGCCGTTGCAGGTGGTTTTGCTGGTGCCGCTGTACATGCCCGTGACAAACTCCGGGCCGTTGCTGCCCACGCTATCCACAACCATCCACGTGCCGGGTTCAAGGTCTTCGAGCTTGAGCGTGCTGGCGGGAGTGGCCTCCAGATTAGCTGCCTGGTAGAGCGTAAAGGGCAAGCCGGCGCCCCAGAGCTTCGGGGCTGCGGGAATTTCTTTTCCGTTGACGAAGATCTGCGTGGACGCGGGCGGAGATCCGCCAGCGGTCAACAGCAGACTGTCTTTTGACCACAGCAGGGCCGTGCGCCCGTCGCTGGCGGAATAAATGAATTCAGCATCGGCCTGGGCCATGGCCGAGAAGCGGCTTGAGGTAGTCCGCAGAGTGTTGCGCTGGGCAAGCTCCCGCAGAGTGTCGACATCGTGCCGGAGTGCTTCCGTGCGTGTGGTCTCTGGCGAAGGATGAGTGGTCTGGCCCGGCTTGAAGAGCAGGCCGATGATCAGGATAGCGGCTGCAATGAGAGCGAGCAGAATTCCATACCGCTTCTTTTGCGCGCGCCTTCCGTACATTCTGTCAGTGTACAGAGTGAAGTCAACAATCTTGTATGTAGGGTCGCCTACTGAAGGCGAGACCACGGTGGCCAACCAACGCTTTGCGGACAGCGTGAGGCCGGCCGCCACCGGCGATTAACGCAGGATGTAAAGGCTGGGTGGGAGGCGGGCAGGGCTTTTTGTCAGGCACGAAACGGGTAGCTGCTGGGGACCAACACCGGTTGCACGTGGTGGGCACGTGGCCCATGCTCAACGAAGAACTGCTCGACGGCGTCGAGGACCGCGTTTCCGCTCTTCGCTTCAAAGATGTGGCGTCGCAGGGTGGCTCCGCCCGGAATACCGTGCGTGAACCAGCTTGCGAACTGCTTCATCTTGCCGAGCGTCTCACGCAGGCTGGATTCTCGGTTGCGCTGCAGCTTTCTCTGATCGTCCGTGAGTTCAACGCCCGCTTCGCCGACGATGATTGGGTGCTCTTCCAGTTCCCGCAGCAGCATGTCGAAGTACGCGCGGATCATGCGATGGCGGTCCTCATCGGTGGCCAGGTCGTAGCTCCCGGTTGCCGTGTACTGGGCAATCTGCCGGAAGATCCATGGGTTGGCCGGGGCCGCGCGGCCGATCATAACCGCGTCGCAGCCGGTCTGGTGCACCATGGCGACCGCGTCCTCGGGCGTCAGGATATCGCCGTTGCCGATGACCGGGATTGAAACGGCATCCTTGACGGCGGCGATGTACTCCCAGCGCGCCTGGCCGGAGTAGCCGTTCTCGCGGGTGCGGGCGTGCAGAGCGACGGCGTTCAGGCCGCAGTCCTCGGCAAGCCGCGCCAGCGGAACGCAGACAATGTTGGCATCATTCCAGCCCATGCGAAACTTGACCGTGAACGGAATCGAGACTGCCGCGCGCACGCGCTTGAAGATGACCTCAATCAGCGGCAGATCGCGCAATAGACCTGAGCCTCCATTGCACGAAACGACCCGCTTGGCCGGGCAGCCGAGATTGAGATCAACCAGGTCGAATCCCGCGTCCTGGCAGATGCGCGCGGACTCCGCAAGCGTTTCGGGATTGGAGCCGAAGAGCTGCGCCGAAATCGGATGCTCGTCGTCGTAGTAGGTCAGGTAGCGTTTACGCTTGGTTTCGCGCATGCGCGAGAGACCGTCGGCCGAGGTGAACTCGGTCATAATCAGCCCGCAGCCGGACTGCTGATTCGTGGTCTCTTCGTGAATGTCCGCACTGGAGCTGCCCGCCGCTTCCGGCGTAAATTTGCTCGCATTCTTGATGAAGCGGCGGAACACGGTGTCGGTAACGCCTGCCATCGGAGCTAGGACCGTTGCGGGAGAAATGTGCACGCCGCCGATGTCGAGAGTTTCGGGAACGCGGGTGCGCTCAGGCATCAAGTTGCGCGCCGGATTGTCCCAGTGCTTCTGCATCGTGTGTAGGCGTGGTGCGAAGGAAAAGGGCCTTCACCTGGTTGGCGAAGGCCCTAACTTTGGTTGAGCCGCAGGTTATTTCTTGGCGGCGGCTTTTGAGGCGTCCGACTGGGCGAACTTGCGGCGGAAGCGGTCGACGCGGCCGGCCGTGTCGATCAGTTTCTGCTTGCCGGTGAAGAACGGGTGGCAGGCGGAGCAGATTTCGAGCACGATGTCCCCTTTATGGGTCGAACGCGTTTCGAAATGGTTGCCACAGGCGCACTTGACCGTGGTCTGGTGATAATCGGGATGAATAGATGCTTTGGGCATTGAACTTTTCCTTTTGCGGCCTGGCCGGCTTGCGGTTCGCTTGCGAACGGGTACATTCACCGTCACATCGAAGGGCCTGTCGCGCTACCGGCTCGCCACCTTGTCTTCGCGTTCAGCTGCATGTGCCCGAAACTGCAGGGACATGCTTTCCTCAGTCTACCTTTGATTCGCACAGCGGGCAATCGGATTCAGAGTGCGGGAGAGCCGGGAAGGGGAGCGGGCGACCTGCGATACTAGGGCGATGCCGGACCGCACGTTGAGTTCTGACAAGGTTTGCCCGCTCTGTGAAGACTCGGGCGTTAGCGTGGTGGCGCGGCCCGACGGCACGCGGGCCGCGCGGGAGTGCAGCTGCCGGGTCGAGCGGCGGTTGAACCGGATGCTGGAACGCACCCGGATTCCCAAGCGGTACGAGCACTGTTCGCTCGATTCGTTCGAGACGGCCTTTCCTTCGGCCACACGTTCGCTCAAATCGGCGCACCTGAGCGCACGCAAGTTTGTCGAAAGCTATCCACTCGAGACGCAGGGAACCGGCTTGCTGCTGACTGGCTCGATTGGCGTAGGCAAGACACATCTTGCGGTCGGCATCCTGCAGGCACTGGTGAGCGAACGCGGCGCGCAGGGTCTGTTCGTCAGCTACAACGAGCTGCTGAAGCAGGTGCAGAACAGTTACAACCGCCAAGTGCAGGCGACCGAGCTGGAAATCCTCGCGCCGGTGTTTGAGGCCGAAGTGCTGGTGCTCGACGAACTGGGTGCGTCCAAGCCCAGCGACTGGGTCTGGGACACCGTAGCGCACATCCTGAACATGCGCTATAACGACCGTCGAACGACCCTTATCACGACCAACTATGCCAATGCCGCTCCTATGAATGCGGGTCTGGATGCGAGTTCGGCGTTTGAGCAGGCGAGGGCTTCGCGGCGTGAGGAGAGCCTGGGTGATCGCATCGGCGAACGCATGCGCAGCCGTCTGCAGGAGATGTGTGTGGTGGTCGAGATGACGGGCGTGGACTTCCGCCAGACCGTCAACCTGGCGCGATTTGGCTGAGACCTGCCGCCTGGCATGCTGGACAGTTTAGAATTTCGCAAATGAGCACCTTGCCTCCTGAAGCGCCCAAAGATGAACGTTCCTCAACCCTGGGGAACTCGCCGCAGCGGGAGCCGGTGTTTGGTACGCGCGCGCCGGAAAAGAGCGAGACACCGTGGGCAGCGTGGGGCCTTGCGTGTCTGGCCGTGATCCTGATGATTGGGGCGATTCTGTTGCTGACACACCACAAAGCCGGGCCGCCTGCGAATTCTGTGCTGCCGCTCGCGTCCTATGCGGGGCAGCTCCCGATTGCGGACGTTACGATGAGCGAATCGACCAGTTTGTCGGGTGGGAAATCGACTTACATCGACGGACGCGTTCAGAACCACGGGACTAAAACCGTAACCGCCGCGTCTGTGCAGGTCTTGTTTGCCAATGAGGAAGCCATGCCGCCGCAGATCGAAACGCTGCCATTGAGTCTAATTCGTACGCGCCAGCCTTACGTTGATATCGAGCCCGTCAGCGCGGCACCGATCGCGCCCGGGGAGGATCGCGAGTTCCGGTTGATCTTTGAAGATGTTACTGGAAGCTGGAATCAGCAACTGCCTGAGATACACATCGTCCAAGTGACGACTCGCTGAGGCGGGTACAACTCAGAACAAGAGCAAACGCAGATTCCCTTCGGGAATGACAACCAAAGGGGCAGAAGAACTTCTCTCATTGGCTTACTGCTGTGTTCCAACCCATTCTTCAATGTAAATTCGTCATCCTGAACGGAGTGAAGGATCCCTGTATTCGCCGGACGTACAAGATGTTGCACACTATTGAAGCAGCCACAACTGGCTCGGGCGTTTCGCGCTGGAGTAAGCTGATCAGGATTAAGCTATGCACTTTTACTAGTAAGGAGATGATCGCTATGAACTTCCTTCGCCGCTGTGCTGTTCCGGTCCTCGCGCTCGCGTTTGCAGTCGCTCCGCTTCACGCTGCATCGGCGGCCCAGAAATCCAGGGCGGCTGCGTCCATCGCTACTTCCACAGCGGACCCGCTCGACATCAATACGGCCAGCCGCGATCAGTTGAAGGCTCTGCCGGGTGTGGGCGATGCGTATGCCGATCGCATCATCAAGGGTCGGCCCGACACGGCTAAAAATCAGCTGACGCAGCGTGGCATTTTGCCCGCAGCTACGTACTCGAAGATTCAGACCAAGATTGTCGCGCACAGGCCCGCGAAGTAGGTATTGCTCATGCCTGCGCCGTTCTCGCGTGCTCCCGGGCGGCGGACGCAAACGTCTGCGAAGGGAAAACTGGCCTCCACAGATTCTGTGGAGGCCAGTTTTGTTGTTTGCGAACCACTGCCTATGCTTCGTCGCAGAGTTAGCTGTTTGGTCCCGGGGTTAGATGGGTTGGATTGAGTGTGAATCGTTGCGGCTCTTTTGTCCAGGTGGCGCAGATGTACTCGTAGGGTGTGAGTCCTTTGAGAGTCTTGAGTCTTCGGGCGAAGTTGTAGGCCTGGACGAAGTCGGCGAGATGTTGTCGGGAGTGTTGGTGAGTTTCGTAGTAGAAGCGTTTGACGGTGGCTTCCTTGAGTGTTCGATTCATGCGTTCGACCTGTCCGTTGGTCCAGGGGTGTTTCGGTTTGGTCAGGCGGTGGTCGATGTCGGCCTT
>JAABUJ010006562.1_pt1 | contig 11185 bp, 7 predicted proteins | sample 5559131 | NCBI WGS metagenome assembly JAABUJ01 (sample SAMN10711875, study PRJNA513366) | rock metagenome | isolation source: Antarctica rocks | place: Antarctica: Victoria Land, Mt New Zealand nord | collected 2016-01-07 | reverse complement strand
GATCAGCTACGCCAACACTTTGTACTTCGGCCCGATCAGTCAGGGACAATCCTTTGCTCGTGACGTTGATACGTTCTATGAGAGGTATGACGATGTTTGGGCAAAACAGCGGCACGGCCAGTGGAAGATTACTGAGACAGGTCTGTCAACAGGTATGTAAGTCTCGGGAGTTCATCTGGATCGCAAACGGTTCAGAGACGGCCTCTAACTGCGTGTGAAGGGCCAAATTGGGAATTCGGCTCTGGCCCCGCCCACATAGCCCACGTACAATACAATAAAAGTATACTTCGAGATGATCTTCAGCCATCGATGTTACAGGACTACAGCGCTGCTAAAGAAAACTCCTATCTGAAACACGGGTAATTAGCGTGCTTGGATCAAGGCTATATCCTTCATGCAACCATTCCCTTATCCGTGATTGTTCTCAGTACTTCATGTGCAGAGACTGCGGATCACGAGAAGCTATCATGGAAAAAGTGGGGACTGAGTATAGCGCTCTCTCTTCCCAGCGGCCTTTCTAATAGTTGCCTTGCTGGCCTGCCAACGGCGAAGGCAAGCAAGCAGGATTGTCGTAGAACATCCAAACGCCATCTTCAACCTCTTCTGTTCAACCTCGCCCACATCTTATCTAGATCATGAGATCGTTACCCTTGGCACTATTGACCAGCCTTTCCATTTTACCACACTCTCGAATAGCTTACCAGCACCATCCTTCGCCCCTTTCTGCTAACAACATTGGAAATCTATACATGATGGCGCAATATTCTACTGAGGCTATCGCCGGTAATATACCTGATTTTCTCTATGTTACTGTCATTGGAGGCTTGAACAGCGGGATGCGCGAAGCACCGTGCAAGGGAAGATGCTATTAACAGCAGGCGACCGAGAAAAGCTCAAAGTTGCGACTTCGAAAGACAATTCCAATCGTATCAGCATCGCAACGAAGCTGCTTCATGCACGCAAAATACACTACAGACTCTTCAGTTGTCTACGATGAAGCCTCGTGTACGAGATCGTGATCCCGCTATCCGAAACAGATAAGTCATTGCTGCGTTGGACTGTTGCGCACTGCCATCCAAGTTCTCTTGCTGACTCCGCATGTATCTAGGTAGTGCTTATGGTATGACATGGCTTACGCTCGCCAATTTCTCAACGTACTTCTTACACTTGTTGGATTTTTCTCACACCGGCCAGACTGCAGGGAAGCGCTAAGCCTAGCAAAATCCTGGAGGATCCGGAGAGTGAATTGGGATTGTGTGGAGGGTTCGGTATTCTCAGCATTGCGCACACTGGGCGGAGAAAAACCCGGCCTTGATGTCATCCACGAGACCATACACACGCCGTTGGTCCGGGTGAGCGGCAGCAAGACAAGCCTAGCCTAACCTGATCTTCCATCAGAGCATGTGGACTCTCGCCTAACACAGAGATCCATGCATGACCGTTCCTCTCGAGGAAAGCAGACCTTCGAAGGATCTCACGATCGAGCTACCTTGACACTCGACACTGTGGTCTCCTCTCAAGAGCCACCAAATAAGACCACTATACTATCACGATTTTGTCCTCGATTCATTGTGGTGATACTAAGCGATGATCAACATGACTTGCATATCAGACCACGTTTTGACGAAAATCCAACCCCCTTTTCTTGCCTCTCATGATTCATGCTCAATCTTGTACGGCCGGAAGAGCGAGAAGGGCGGTACATCTTCCTATCATAGTTCCTGTTACGTTCCGACCCGCTTGATGTCGCAAGTATCTCACGAGTCGCATATATCTTACTTACTTCCGCCCCTGTCATTGTCAACACCAAGAGGCATACTTCCATCGGAGACCACGACCGACACTCATGTACATCACGGCGGGATCGTGGGAGATAATCCTAATTTATCCGCACAATATGCGACACCAACAAGATGCTCTTCTATCACGCCCTGTTCGGACGTTTTGCCAGATTTGGCTTATTCTTCGATCCACATGGCGAAGCCTCAGAGCCTTCACTATTGATTATGACCTCCCACCAATCCCGCGGTTTGGGACCTTTAGTCTACATCGTCATTCGGCAACCCCCTGCATACAAGGTGGTGGCACAAATCCTTATTATCTAGAAAAAATCTCCGATCGAAACTTGACCAACCCCACGACGGGTCGATCTGTACCGTCTTCTCGCTATTCCTGACGGTTGTTTGGCCGATTGCCCCTGTCTCCCCTGTCTCTTGTACTTCAAGATTCCGTTCAAACTGCAGGTCATTCCATGCAGTCCATCAAAACGACCCATGGACGACCATCTCCGGCTGATCACCTTGTGATGGATGCAGCTGAACATTCTCGTGATGGTTGCACAGCACATCAATTATATGGCCACCAGGCTGACTGCTAAGAATAGGCTACTATCCTTATCAGTTGCAATCTCACACCGTTCTGCTGATGGTGGAATGCAGCTGCGTTCACGCCGGCTGTGCAATGCTCAGGAATAATATTTAATCACCGCAATTGTCTTTCTTTCTTAGAGTACAGAGCACCGAGAACATTCCTTCCAGCCCAACTACTCTACCGCAAACACCCACGTTGAAACACAATCTATAAGTTTCTTACAGTCTTTATATCTACCTTCCACGAACACACCGCTCTCCCTACCTACCCTGGCTCACACAAGATGGTGTGCTTCAGAATGTCATCAGCAATTCCTACTATTGCACTATTGACATGCCTATACCCAACCACCTGCATAGCGGCTGCAGTAAGGAACCCCGACACTCAGACCATCACGCAGACAGGCAACCCGGCGCTCGCTGGCGCCAAGGATTGTTTCCTCAACGCCCAGCCCAGTGTGGTTCTCTCAGATGACAAAGCAGGCAATAGCTATTTAACGTCGACCGGCCTCAATTGCCTTGATGATGGTAGCCCACATGACGCGGAGTGCTGGAGTGTCCTCAAGCTCGATGAGTGGCTGCCTCAGTGGTACCTCCAAACCCCTCAGTGTGCTCAACATGCAGCCTCCGAAACCGATTGTAACAAACAGGACCCCCCGGAGCCCTGGACGACAACTTTCATGCGAATGACGATGAGGGGTGGCGATTGGAACGGCTGCTCCGACCCTTGGAGTACAAATTGCCAGTGGAGCCCAGATGCCTGCCCGTTCCTCGGGAACAGCCCTGCGTCCTTGTTGAGAGCTAGATATAAATATGTGTCGTACACGATTAGTAGTATGTATAGGTCTCTTCCGTCGACCTGCTCGATATCATTACCCTGGAGCTAACTGCCTTAGATATCCACCAGTTCTTTTCGACTTGGATCAACCTGATGAGCAGTACCATGAACCAAGCTGCAGATAGCGTCTCCGGTATCATCAGCGTAGTCGACCCGATCAAGGCCTCGCATACCGGCCTAAAACTTTTTCTCAATATCCTCACCTTCGGGCTAACAGTCCTCAACGGACTCGACTTCGGGCTCAGCTCTACCGTAACATCACTGTTCTCTGACGTGATTGGCGCCATTGAGAAAGCTCCCACGGTGTACGATCAGATCTGGCCCAAGCAAACGGCGGAGTCCCAAGACATCCAAATCGACCATCTGACAGACGAGCTGCAAGGGCCGGACGGCATACACACGACGATCTTGGGGAACCTTGGCCGCACACTCGAGGTTGTTCAGGGCGCCAACCAAAGCGATGTCTCCGCATTCCTAGCATTCGCGTCCAATGGCCATTTCTCAGCCGACAACAACCCCTCACCATTCGAAGACCTTGGCTCATCCATCCAGAAAAGCCTGCTCCAGCTCTTCACCACCTACCTCGTGTCCGAAGCCTTACATCAGAACGGGTGGCACGCCCTGATTGTTCCTGGCGCGAACCCTCTAACGCTTGATCAAGGTACGGGACCGTGTCCGCAGTGGGCCAATGGAACAGGGAAGTATGAATGCAACTGGTGGAAGGGCGACACCAAATGGATGGCGTGCAACAGCTACGACAACAACAGCATGTGCGACAACTACTGGTGGTACAGCGAGACCCACAACAGCGCCTACGCTCTCGTCCAGGATGGCAAAAAGCCCGGAAAGCAAGGCGGTACTTTCCTGCGGACAATCTTCGAGAAGGGCTGGTCCACCGGTCCGCTGCTCTTCGAGAACGCGGCGATCTGCGAATTCGCGTCGCTCATCTCTCAAAGCGCCAGCGGCGTCACGTACACCGCCAACTACAACGGCACGGCGGGGTTCTTCTACCAGGGACCACCGTTTACGGGATACGCGGTTGTCAATGCGACTACCAACTTCGTCTCGATTGCGGGAAGCGATGCTGGCAACGCTTTTGTGGCTGCTACCTGGAACAAGGATACGTTGAGTAGGATCAAGCATCCAGACCTTGTGTTTGGTCTCGGTGGTCAGGAATGGAATTCCAGGTGTTCCAGTCAGTTGAATACTACGATCGCTAACAGTTGGGACCCGAAGAAGGGCGATTGGACGAGGAACGATGGCAAATGAGTGAACTCAACCACTATGTCGGACTGAGTCTCGGTCTCTTTGGGATCTAGTAAGTGCAAGGCGTTGAGCGAAGGGTGTTTCCCAAATTGCTGAACCTGGTTGTCTGGGCTTTCCTTGCGATGATGATCACGTCTTGGTTTTACGTGTATTATGTGCGATGATGTACGATGATGTGTTTTTCCTTCGGATACAGCTGGTGCTGCTTCAATACCTTGTGACACAACTACTCCTATGATACGTTGAGCGACCACCTTCTGCCTTCCTTCCCAATGTACTCTGCCCTTCTTATGTGGCAACTGCGCTCATCGAGCCTTGAGGCTGTTGGCTTCGCATGCTAGACACTCGATCGTCTTAGAGATTCGTCAACTCTGGTACTCTTATTTCCCCTGTGTCCTTCCGGAGTTTCATTTGAATGTTTCGACCGGGTAAGGCGAATATTGCGCTTGTTCGTTTATAAGCCTTTATTGGGCGTTCAATCCCACCGCTTTTACAGAAAAAGCGCGCCACTCATTACCGCCCCACAAGACAGCGAAAGGGTCCAGTTACAAAAGCACAAGCCGCCAGCATACAAGCTACTGCATACTTCGAGGCCCTCTGGTCCTCGCAGCAAGCACGCATTGCTTTACAAAGAAACATTAGTGCATCGTCTCACCAGGCCTCTTCTATCCGAAAATGCCGAAGACCGAGGATGTAGGCGAAACTACATGGGAATGGGTAAAGTGGTAAGGTTTTTCGTAATTGGGGGATAAAGAATCCATGGGATGGATCGTGGGGAGGCATTCATGGGGTAGGTCATGGTAGAAAGGCTTTGTGCCTCTCTTTGTCTTCTTCCTCGCATTGTCTCTCCTCATCACATTGTGTACCAGAAATCCAAACAAAGAAATCAACCCCTTCTTTGAAGATGTTTGCGATGTATAAGAGTTCGACCCTTCGTCACAATGCCTTTCTTCTTGTGCCAGTGATTTCTCGAGACTACTTTTTGACCAATCTCTCACAAGCTTTAGTCACAAGGAAATCACTCACTGCAAATCAGAACATAGTTGAAGGCCTCCTATCTTGCCGGGCAAGATGTCTGCACGTCGATTCCGTCCCAACAACTCCGAGTCCTTCACCCCAAACACGCTTCCGAACGATAACTGTCTATTGGACGATACGATGGCACAGTGGACCAACGAAGCCGGCAACGACCTGTTCAGTTCGCAAGCCGAAGCCGCGTGTGGTGCGTCCGGTCACGATTGGGTTGTTCCCAACGGAGCCTTCGACCTCCCCACCTCGCAGTATCAACTTACACAAGACAGCACCTTTGACAGCCTGTTCCTCCCTCAAATCGGCTCACCGCAAGCTGTCGCCGGAGCACAGCAACTGCCTCCGCAGCAGGTAAACGCATCATCCTACCCCGAGAACCCCTCGCTGACAACCGGTTCGTGGGTCTGGGTGCCCGATGCCACTCCGATCAGCCAGTATGACGCCAACCCCTCTCTGTTCGGCGGCATCAACATCGACCCAGCTCTGCTGGCATTGGATGCCCCGAATCCCTTCCATCCTACCAGCACACCCCAAGTTCTTGACGCCCAACCTCGCCAACCTTCCCTCAGCTTAGCAGCCCCAGAGCCGGCCTCCAGCCCATCATGCTCGTCCCCCTCAAAAAAGCGCAAGCAACACCCCACCACCGACGACGACACCCCCAGCCCCCCAAAACGCAGCCGGGCATCCAAGCCCGCGCCCAAGAACCCCTCCCTCACCGCCCCTCTTTCCATTCTCACAGCCTCGTCCCCCATCCCCCTCAAAGACGTCGCCGCGCACGTGAAGCGCCCCATCGCCACCCGTCGCACGGACGCCGCTTACACCCGCAACCGGAAGAACCAGGCGATCCCGCGGCCGTCGAATTCGTTCATGCTGTACCGCATGGCGTATACTGAGAGGATACAGGCGATGGACAGGGACGCGGATAACCATCAGGTGGTGTCGTCGGTGGCGGGGGAGAGCTGGCGGATGGAGACGGTGGAGGTGAGGGATGCGTTTAAGCGGCTGGCGGACGTGGAGAAGGTTCAGCATGAGAAGGCGTGGCCGGGATATAAGTATCAGCCAAGTAAGTAAGGGTTCGTGTCTGGGGAGGAGTGTTTGACATTTTCATGGGGATGGGAGGCAGTACCGAAGAACCAAGACGGACTGACTTTGGGTAATATGTACTGATCTTACGTTGATTGTTCCGAAATACATAAAAATGACACCAGTAAGCTTCCAGACTGAGCTTCGAATACTCGTTCAAACGTGCTGTTATGTATTTAGAACCATTATAAGAAATGTATAAGACCAAGAATCGTCGCTTTCACCTCCTAAACTGCTTCTCTTCCCCAATTATCTAGTGGGAGTATAGTTGACTTGAGAGAGCTAACATGATTGAGACTCCACATACGCGTCTATCGAACGTAGAAGGAGGTCCTGGGTGGGATACGAGTGATTGAATTAGTTCATGTTTGGTACACTCAACATTCAAGTAGAGGCTCCCAGGTTCCCCACCTATACCAATTTGCGCAAGCGTGCTACAATTGACAATCAGTCTGACCTGCAGACTATGGCCTCTCGCCGCTTACTCCAATTTGGTTTTGAAAGCCATACCTATCGAAGAGGCCAACAACCGGTCCTAGGTCCTAGATTTTTCGCTAGGATAGGCTGGTGGTGCTCTAGCTGATATGTCCACCGAGTGAAGCCAGGGCCGCCTTGCGCGTCTTCTTGATTGAGATGTACCGGTGGTGTAGAGCAGAGCGGCGACCTTCTTCTGAAAGCATAAGAGTGGAAGAGATGTTAAGCTCCTGGTGGTATTAGTCCATGAACTGTAGGATTGAGACTAATGGTAAGGTCCATATAGGCCAGCGCTGAATCGCCGGCCACGCATTGTCGAGAGAATGGAGGAAGTCGATTTTGGGACTGTCTTCTCCGGACTGAAATAATTGCGTCCATCTGCTACACGATTCGCCCCAATGCTGGGAGAGAATATGCCTGATCTCAATGGTGAATGCTGCCGTAGCTCGCTATCGAGTCCTCAAATGCTGGTGTACTTTCACATCATGGCATTTTCACGTTATGGCGAGGAGTTCCCCCAACCCCTGAATGGTGGTACCGAGAGCACACTAAGGTCCCATTTTCTATTGCTTGATCTGAACCTACAGTGGGGTCAGCAAAGGGAGACGCCATCAGCGACAAGAGCATGTAGTGACTCTTGACCCAGCCATTGCGATGTACAACCACCAGCCAATGTCGTAAATCGTCGAGGTGTAGCGTTACTAGATGTGCAATGAACCCATGTGGTACCACTGAATTTTCTTCGTGACTTCAGCTGTGGTTGCAGACAGTCGATTTTGGCAACCGCAATGCATTTCTATTTCATGATCGCCTTCCAAGTCAAAAGCCATGAAGCATGCAGAAGCAGCAATTTGCAAGAATGATGTTGGCTCCGTTGCCACGTACTGCTCGTCTTCACCAGTCATAGACACCGTCTTTGTGTACGAAGCGACCCACATCTGCATCTCGTTTCCCTTGCACAATGCTCAGAACGATCTGTCCCGAAACTTCTGGGTGTCCGGCTTTGCCCCATCCACTCCTCGCTTCTTCGGTCGAACCACGAAGGTTCGACCGTACGAACCCAGGGCTCATCACGAACACTTTCAAGCCTTTCGGGCCGTATTCCCCTGCCTCCAGTACGGCGAGCATGTTCAGAGCCGCCTTGCTGACTGGATATGCATCCCCATTCTTGATACCGTCATGGGTTGGGGGCCTCTGGGCAGCATTCCATACCAGTGTCCCCGCACCACTGCTCACATAGATCGAGTATGGGTTCCGCGACTCAAGCAGCAACGGTCGGAATGCCGCAGCAACCATGGCTGGGCCCATCACGTTGGTCTCCAAGCAGATTTGGAAACGAGTCTTGACGTTATCATCCATGTTCCCCACCCCCGCGTTGTTCACGAGTACGTCCAGCCGTCCGAATTCCTCCTTCACGTGCGCTGCAGCTTCTTCGACCGACTTCTCGTTGGTGACGTCTAGCCACATGGTGGAGAGAGCTCCTTTCAGACCAGCGGCTTCGATCTCGGACATGGCAGCCTTGACCTTCTCGTGGGACCGGCTGGCCATGATGACATGGAAGGTGTCGGATGCGGAGGCTAGCACCTTCGCCGTCGCAAAGCCGACTCCGGAGTTGGCGCCTGTGTGCCTCTGTCAGCAGACGAGTGATTCAACGCGCATACCTCCTATGCATACCAGTTATGAGAATGACTGTGGACGCCATGGTGTCAAGAGTCTATATCCTCGGGGGCTGCGTTCAGCAATGGCCCGGTAGAGAAAATTGTTGAATGTGGGCAGATGTCTAGGAGCCGCCTTGATAATCATGTTCAGCTGAACGATCTTGATGGGCGTTGTTCCATGCACCGAATACTCGGCATCAGGAAGAGCATCCACCGGGATTCACGGGGATAATGCACTTCTAGATCCGATGACTCTGCAGAGCGCAGGTGGGTGCGATTGAGCGGCAGGCGACCTTGGTACGTCCATTATCGCCGAGCACCGAGGCGCAGGCGGATTTCTCGACCGAGATGCCCTTGTGTATTCTAAGGGACCTGTTGAGTTGTTGATGAACTCTTTGTACTCCATGGTGCCGTTGAGGAGGATGGGTGGAGGTGCTGGTAGATGGAGCTTTGTCCTAGCCGTCACCAGAATTTCTTACCGGAACAACGTTATTCCGGAGGAAGTCAAAGTGGTTTCACTTCTACGGACCAGGGAGTTGATTTACCAGCTGAACAACCACAAACATGTGGTTTGACATAATTGTATCTAGTGCAGCACTTGCTTGCTCTCATACCCCTTCTTAGTGCCCTCCCGCTCTAGCATCCTAGCAATCCAGGCCTTGACGTGGGGATAATTGTCCACGTCGTACTCCTCCTTCTTGGCCACCTTGGAGATACCAAGCTGCCACGGGACAAAGGCTATATCTGCATACGAGCATTTCCCCCCCACGAGCCACTCCTCGCCGTCTTTCTGCTTACTCAGATGTCCCTCCAGCACAGCAGTGACGCGGTTCACCTCCTTTGCGTACCGGTCGAGGACCGAAGGGATCTCCTCGGGCGCGTACAGCCGGAACCACCCGTACTGGCCGTAGTAAGGGCCTTGCCCACTGGCCTGGAAGAAGAGCCACTGCTTGGCATGGTAGGCCTCAGCTGTGCCGGGTTCGAAACTCAGCTTGTGCTCCGTGTCGTAGCGCTCGATGAGGTACTCAACGATGGCGCCCGACTCCCAGAGGGTAATGCCAGTGTTGGGGTCGTGGATGGATGGGATCCGGCCGTTGGGGTTGATGGCGAGGTACTCGGGCTTCTTGATGTCTTTCAGCAGGACGGCTTCCGCGTCGTAGGGGATCCCGAGCTCTTCAAGGATCATGGCGACCTTTGGCGGGTTGGGGCCGCCTGTACCCCAGACTTTGATCGGCTTGAGCTGGTTGGCCATACTTGATTCTGATACTTGATGGTCTTGCGATTATCTTGGGAATGGGTAGCTGTGATGATAAATTACGTTAGCTGACAGTAGTAGCAAATCCTCAAATATCTAATCGTAGTCACTTGTCAGCCGATCGGACCAAGAGACTCCGAAAATGGTAGAGACTACCGTAACAGGAAATCAGATATGCCTCGAAACACTACCAAACCAAAATTGTAATGCGATGCGATTTCATCAATAAGCTCAGAGGTTCAAGAAGAAACAGGTCCGGCTCGACGCAACCCCCACGATTGCAGGACACACACCTTGATAATTGTTCCTCTGGTCTTTCTGCTCTCTCGCTGTAGATGAGAGATTCCAAATCAAATTGCAACGATGTCGGGCGTTGGGGGTTGCTCGATAATCGCGGGTTAATAACTGAATTCGTCCCTCACCGCCTCGTCCATTAATCGAAGTTCTGCTTTGTAAGGGCCTGTTTGGATTCAAGTAGTGTTCCTAATAGTGTTACGAGCCGCGTGCTGATAAGTACTATCCGCCGCGCACCGCTCTTCACAAGGTAATCAGAAAGAGAAGATCTGCCAATAGAATCAAGATAATCAAGAAGACTTGACTCTTGAACATCTTGAATTCGAGTCAAGATAATCAAAGTAATTAGAGTCTTAAATATCTTGAATGGCTTCAATCTCCAAATAATAACAACATATATAGCTTTCAAACGCGACTTTTTTATAAATTGTGTTCAATTTATTGTAAATTTCGACTTACTATTACGACTACAAAGTTGCTATTCTTTATTATTAAATAATTGTTTGTATTGTTTAAAGACGTTTATAGATCTCTTCAATAATATAACTTTTTCTAATATTTTTTACAAAAGTATTAGCGTAATACTTTGAATACTTTAAAAATATTTGTATTAGATTAATGCGTCTCTATTTTGAGCACTAACTTAACAATATTATATGAATTTTCTATTAGTAAAAACAACAAGATAAAAAGTAACAAGTCTAATATCTATTATAAAAATTGTATTAATCTAAAGAACTAACTTATGCAAATAAATATTTACTTTATTTTCTATTTTATTTTAGCAAAAAAGAAAACAATTTTTGTATTTATATTTTTTAGAGAACAAATTCAATATTAATTTAAGTCGAACTTACACAAATATTTGAAAAACTATAATAAAAATTCTTGTGCAATATTTACAAACTTCGATATCTTC
>JAABUJ010006561.1_pt1 | contig 11188 bp, 13 predicted proteins | sample 5559131 | NCBI WGS metagenome assembly JAABUJ01 (sample SAMN10711875, study PRJNA513366) | rock metagenome | isolation source: Antarctica rocks | place: Antarctica: Victoria Land, Mt New Zealand nord | collected 2016-01-07 | reverse complement strand
ATGACCGCCTGTCTGGCACCTACCAGATGCCCGCCTTGGCCGCCCTCATCACCCAACGCGCGGCTGAGGCCCACGCCACCGTGGCGCTCGCGGTGGCGTAGCCCCCCGACTTTTCGATAAGATACCTTTTGTTGGAGCGGGTGATCGGGTTCGAACCGACGACATCTTGCTTGGGAAGAAACGAAAACCATAACGCATCCTATCATATAGTCCCATCTCACGCGCCAATTGCCCCTACAATTCCCCATCCTGTCTCACATAATCTCATGTCGTAGCATGTAGCGCGGCCACTTTTGGGCCACCATGCCATCCTGCCCTTTTGAGCACTTGACACGCTCAATGCCGTACTAATTTCCGAACCCATAAGGGGGATGATATGGTGAAGGTACAGCACATTTGCTGTGTGGAAAACGCAAAGTGTAGGAGAGAATAATGCAACATAAAGAGCCGCGCCTACAACGAAAAGAGCCGAAAGACCAAAGAATCACAATTAACCTGACGAAAACGCAGTTAGAACAATTATACGATGCGGCAGAACGGGCAAACTGTCATTCGTTGACGGAACACATCCGCACGGCGCTAGGCTTTGACGATGATTAAGAACAACCAGCAATCAACGCCAGCAGCGATAGAGCCTCTTTTGTTGCGCGTGCCTGACGTGGCGCGGCTTTTAAGCATCGGAGAGACACGGACACGCGATTTAATACGTGAAGGGCAGTTAGACTCTCGGTTCGCTCATTCTTATGTTTAGTTCGAGGATTCGCGGACTACTATATGTAGTATGCTCTTTCAGTGATGCGCCATATGTTGAAATGCATCGTAGGCGACATGATAACGCCAGCCGAGCGAACCTGCTCGTAAGGGCCAACAACTGGACATTCAGGCATCGGATTTGGCATTACGTTGCTCATAACGCGCGTCCGTGGTGCCAAATCTTTGAACCATTCCGGAAAATGAGCGAACCGAGAGGTTAGAAGCGTTCAAGATAAACAACTGTCTCGTAGTACCGCGTACGAGCGTAGAGCACTATATACAGCGCCGTATCGAGGAGATTAAGCCATGATTGTTTTAGGAGACACGGTAGCGGACCTGTTGCGCGCGTGGCTAGAAGCCAAGCGGCACGACATAAAGCCGACCACGCTGGAAAGCTACACGCGCACGATTGAACAAGAGATAATCCCCGCGCTAGGCGCTGTGCCTGTTCAATCCTTGAAGCCCGCGACGCTCAAAGACTTCTACACGAAGAAACTGACAGAGAAGCGCGCTACGGGCTGCGACGGCGCACGCTGCGTGCAACTCTGTCACCTGCGGCTATCACAAGCGCTTGACGATGCGGTGAACATGGACCTGATACCGCGCAATGTCTGCGACTCCGTGAAGCCGCCGCGTGTTGTCAGCAAAGAGAAAAGCGTCTGGGAGCCCGAACAAACGCGCACGTTTCTTGACGTGGCGCGTACAAGCGGTGATGGGGCGGTGTGGGTTGTGCTGGCCGCTACGGGCATGCGGCGCGGCGAAGCCCTAGGACTGCGCTGGGCCGATGTTGCCGAGCACGATAATACCCTCCGTGTCTCGCAACAAGTAAACGTCGTGGAAGGTGCGCCGTACGTGCAGAAAACAGCCAAGACCGATGACTCAGCGCGCCGTGTGCCCGTTGACGCTGCTGTTATCGCGGTATTGAAGCAACACCGTGCGAAGCAAAACGAAAAGCATCTACAGGCTGGCGCGGCGTGGCAGAATAACGATTTAGTTTTCTGCACGCGTGACGGGAAGCCCTTGAACCCCTCGAACGTGTTAGCCGACTTTTACGCGCTATGTGACCGCGCTGGTTTGCCGAAGCTCAACATTCACGGTCTACGACACAGCTACGCGACACTTGCAATTAAGCGCGGTGATGACATTAAAGCCGTGTCGGAAGTACTCGGACATCGCAGCATAGATATCACTCTGCGAACATATCACCACGTCGGAGTGAAAGAACATCGCGCCGTCGCGGCCACTATCGGCGCAGCTCTTTTCGGGGCGCAAGAGGCGATATAAAACAGGCTCCGGCCACTTTTCGGCCACTTTTAGAAAAGTTGAAAAGCGCCACTTACGATAATCGTAAGTGAAAACGAAATAATCCGAGTTTTTCACCTCGGATTATTTCGTTTATTGGAGCGGGTGATGGGATTCGAACCCACGACATCTTGCTTGGGAATGAAGGGACAGGCTGTATAATAACATGTAACAGTGTCTAATCTCGTCTAATTTCCGGCTCTGAAATGGGCAAAGTAGAGATGACTATAGGTGATTATCGAGGGCTAGACACGCGGATTACGGGAATTTTACGGGAACGGAACGGGCGGCGTAGCCAATGGACTATAGGCTGTGTAGCCGCGAGACCGAACCTAGCGATTGCCCTGTTTTAGTCCGAAGAAGAGAACTTGCTTATTGGCTTCCTCGCAATCACGCTGAAACTGACGATATGGCACGGCCGACTCGTAGGCTTGGTCGGGGTGCTGCTTGTTCCACTCCCGCACAAGGGTTTCCCAACTTTCCACCTGAGACCCCGTATTGCGGCGCTCGTTTTCCTTCTTGATGACAAAACGTAGGACGGATAGCGGCCGCGTGGTTCTGTGCCGTGGATCGTGATGAACTATGCGACGGCGCGCGGCGATATACTCTTGAGTCACTGTAGCGGCGGACGCCCAAGGCTCGATTTCCAGCGCTATTTTGTGGTGTTCGCTGAAGGGCGACACGCTCCCCTGCAATGTGACCCCTACTGGCTGGACAACAGGTATCCATCCGGTGAGCACGAATATGGTCGCTTCCTTCGCATTCCATGGGTAGGGGTTAACCAATCTGGCGGTGATATCGTGTAGTTTATGGAGTACAGAGTCGGGCCACACCTCTCGGTGATACCACGCGCCCCTCGTATTACAGAAGAGCACGTCCGTCAGTGATCTGTGGCGACGCCCACGCCACGCCACGGTTGCCGGTGTTCCGTCATGGGCATCGACTCGGATGGTGGTGCGGTGCCTTGTAGCATCGACGCGCCCTTCATCGGATACCACGGTCGTGCTAAGGGGATGGATACCCTTGGCCTCTAGCCAGGAAGCGTCAACGAATCGCGTGAGCGGCGACGCAAAGAAGGAATACAAGCTCTCCCAGTCTCGCAGAAGGGTCACGCCGAGATACGCGGTTCGGAAGTGGGCTACTTCGGGATGATAACCGGGTACCCGTACAGCGATACTCTCGGATAGTGCTAGAGCATACTCACGCTCGTACTCGGTAAACCTTCCGAACTCTAGGTCTTCCACTCCGCGCTGAAACCGCCCCTGGGCTGTTCCCTCAACCGTAGACCTAGGTTCTCCTGTGCGCCGCATCCTGCCATCCCACGGGACGCGCACAGAATCGTGTTCCTTCAGCATCTCCATCAGTGAGCGTGTTCTATCAACTAATGCCGCTAAATCATTCTCGTACTCAGTCCTTAGTCCCCTCCTTTCCTCAGCACTGACCCGAGCCTCTTCCTTGATGCGCCTATATCCCTCGATGACACCTTGCGCATTATCAAAGTCAACCATACGCGTCCACACATAGTCGGGGATATCGTCTATCCCGATGCGCTTCGCTACGGCGCGGCGAAGGCCAGACATCTCCATTGTTATGTCTCCATTAAGAACTCTCTTAATGGAGATTATAGCGCGTTACTATTGGGTAGGCGATATGAAAAGCCGTACAGGAGGATTATAGAAAATGTCACCAGACTTGCTAAAACCACGCGACATTGCGGAGCGTATGGGTGTCAGCGTGCCACGCGTATATCAACTTATCGCCTCCGGCGAGATCCCATCAGTCCGTGTTGGCGGAGCAATTCGCACGCCGCGTCAAACGTGGGAACGTTGGCTAGCCGAGAAGGCACAGCAAGCGGAGACGCGAACGTGTCGGTAAACACCGCAAAGGAAAAAGGAACAGCACCCTGCCAGGTGCCGCCCCCATATCCACGTCGAGCCTCACGGCTTTCCCCACCACAGGAGACTAGCATGTGCTCTATCCCCATTCTAACACGACCACGGCCCGAGTTGCGGTCATCTCTCCATAATCCATGTGATGCCCTTGCGCCCCTCGGGGAGCGTGGCATCACTCAAGCTACCCTAAATCACTTCCGCATCCGGCCCGCGCAATGTAGCCGTCGCGACCACACGACGGGGCGTTACATCTCGTTCGTTGGAGCGCTCTACCCCATCTGCGACGGCGCCGGTCGCCTTGTTGGTGAGCGCGGCAAGCGCATGGGTTCGATCGGACCGGACAAGTACTGGTGGCAATGGAACACCCCTGACGCTGCCCACTTGTTGTATGGCGACTGCTCCATCATTGCGGGCGAGCCGGTGGTCTTAACCGAAGGTGAGGCGGATTGCTGGCAGATGCACAGCCTAGGCATTCCCGCCTGTGCGACGTTACGGGGGGCCGAAACGGCACCATCCGTCGAGGCGATCTCCCAATTGGAAGGGGCAGCCCCTTCCGTTATCTTTGTCGCGTACGACAAGGACGCCGCCGGGCGGCGTGGGGCGATCAGCACGGTTCGCGCGTTGCGGACGGCTGGCCTCACCGCAGACGCCCTTGCTCTGCCCTTCTGGCTGCCCGACAAAGCGGATCTGACGGACCTCTACGCGGCTGTCAGGTATGACCGGGAAGCGTTCGTCACGGTCATCCGGGGACTCGACCGCCTGCCCATCCCGGCCCCTGTACCGCCCCAAGAACGACGTCACTATGAGCGTTACGCCGACGGCCCAACACTGTGGGAAACGTTCAACGCGGCCCATGACATTCTGACCGTGGCCGAGCGACGCGGCCAGGTCAAGCAGGTCGGCCGCTTGGCCATGATGTTATGTCCCTTCCACGGCGACACGTCGCCGTCGCTCTATCTCTACCCCAACGACGGCCACTTCCACTGTTTTTCGTGTGGGGCGCATGGTGATGCGTACGACCTGGATCGCGGACGGTGCCGGCGCGATGGGCAGGAGGTGTGGGCGGCATGACAGTCTCCGACAATCCGCTCCACGGCATGACGGCACGGCCGCCAGATGATCGGTTTCCGACGTTATCCAACGACGCGCTCTATGGCTTACCGGGCGACCTTGTGCGGGCCATTGACCCCCATACGGAAGCTCACTCCGCCGCCGTGCTTGTCAACAGCCTCGTCTATTTCGGTGTAGCCGTCGGTTCTGCTCCTTATGCGCTTGTCGGCAGTAAGCGGCACACGCTGAATATCAACGCCGTGCATGTCGGTGACACGAGCAAGGGCCGCAAAGGCACAAGCATGGCCGAGGTGGACGCGCTCTTTGGACTCGTTGACCCGCCCTGGCACGATGCGCGTATCCTTGGTGGCCTGTCCAGCGGCGAAGGGCTTATCTACAACGTGCGTGACGCCTCTGACAAGAAGGATAAAGAGGGTGCGCCTATCGACAGCGGCGTGTGCGATAAGAGACTGCTCGTCATTGAGGAGGAGTTCGCGTCGGTGCTCAAGGTCGCGGTGCGCGAAGGGAACATATTGAGCCCGGTCATCCGGCAGGCGTGGGACAGCGGGAACCTGCGCAACCTAACCAAGAACAGCCCGTTGCACGCCACGGGCGCGCATATCGGTGCCATTGGGCACATCACGCAGAGTGAGTTGCGGCGCTACTTGACCGAGACCGAAAGCGGCAATGGCTTCGCCAATCGTTTCCTCTGGATCTGTACCCGACGGTCTAAGCTGTTGCCTGATGGCGGCGGCATTCCCTCAAGCAAGGCTCTTGAAAAGGACCTGCACACCGCCCTGACGTTCGGCCGCGGCCTCACGCAACCACTTGTGCGCGACGAAGAGGCGCGCGCGATATGGCATACCGTGTACGGCGCGCTCTCTGACGGCAAGCCTGGCTTGGTCGGCGCTGTCACCAGTCGCGCCGAGGCACAGGTACTCCGCCTGTCCCTGATTTATGCGGTGATGGATCAGTCCCCCATCGTGCGGGCGGAGCACCTGACAGCGGCATTGGCGCTGTGGGACTACTGTGAGGCGTCAGCCTGCTTCATTTTCGGACGCCTGGCGGGCGATCCGGTCGCGGATCGCATCCTCGCGGCGTTGCATGACGCTGACGACAAAGGGCTAACAACCACCGACATCAGCGAACTGTTCAAGGGCAAGATGCCGGCGACACGTTTGCATGCTGCCCTGAATGACCTTGAGTCTGGCCAGGTGATCACCCGCGAGAAAAAGGATAGCGAGGGGGGCCGCCCAGCCACGCGCTACTTCTCGGCGGCGGCATGACCCCCTTATTCCCCCTTATTCCCTCTTATTTCGCTAGGGAGGTTCACATGAGCTACGCCAAGATGGCCCGCCAGGTGTCAGTCCGATGGCGCGAGGGTCAGCACCAGCAAGAACAGGGCGGCGATGCGTTAGTGCCGTTAGAGCATGTCGAAATAAGGGGGAATAAGGGGGAAAAAGTCCCCATTCCCTCGCTGCCCACGGCACCGACGCCCATACACTTGGTTGGGAGATCCGACAACCCTATCCCCATCAGCCCGTGCCCGGCTTGTGGTGGACGCCAGTGGCGCCTGCGCTCAACACCGAGCAACGGCGGCGCGTGGCTGTGGGTGTGCGCTGGCTGTATTGCCAGCGACACGATAGTGAACGGTGCGTCAACCTCTCAGAACCCTCAGAGTATTCCTATTTTCCCGAGGCACAATGCCCACATGGCCCACTATGGCGACCCGTGGGAAAAGGAGGAGGAGGGTGCCCTTGTTGTCTAATAACGATGCGCACTCTCTCGCGGCCAGTATCGCGCGTGGCCGCGCGAAGGTGGCTGAAGCACAAGCTCGTGGGCAGGACACGGCGGAGTGGGAGCGCCACTTAGCGGCCCTTGACGACGAGCTACAGGCCCTCATCCTCCCGCCCATTCATGCCGCGACAGGCGTCCCCGGTCCTATCCCCGTTAGCGCCTGTCGGGTATGTGGCAACCGTCGCTGGCGCGCCTGGTGTGACGAGGAGGGGACGCGCTGGGAGTGGCTGTGCTACCGATGCCATCCTCTGGTAGTTATCAATCCTGACGGCACGAGGGGGTCAGGCTCTGTGCCACTATCTTTCGTGACTTAACACACGAGCGAGCATAGGATCGCGACCTGGCGGGGGCTGACCGGCACAAACAAAAGACCCGGACACTCACTTAAGCATCGGGGGCATATCTAGTGGCAATTCTTCGGGAAACCACCTGTAGCGCACACGCAGAAGGCGCTGATACTAAGGCAAAGGCTCTTTTACGGCGGGTTGAATTGCGGCAGTGTCTAGCGTGACTTGCCCAACAATAAAGATTGCTACAGCAAGTCGAACGGGGCAACAATTCCGATTAATTCGTGCTTGTTGGATTTCTGATGCACCAGAATAGGCTTCCCATCAGACAGTGCAAGCGCCTCTTCAATTGAGATATCCGCTGTGCATACATGCACGTCGCTAGGAATGATATCTCCAGCGGCGATCACATCTTCTAACGTCTTTGCTAAACGCACATTACGGTCTGCATGTCGGACGTATTGTGCAATTGTATAGTCAGAAATAAGGTACCACGTAGCTTGTTGCTGATCTCCTACCCATAACACGGGTAGATATGAGAATGAATTGATTAGCATTGCTTGTCGAATGTAGCTTATCGGCTGCCATAGAGCGGCGCAAACGGGGCCTCTAACCATGTAGTCGCCAACAGTGACCGCCCCTTGCATAAGCGCATCCTCCAAAACTAGCGATAGCTGAATAGCATGGTTTGTAAGATGCCTCGCAAAAGCCCCTTGATGGAGTGCATCATTGCGAGCGGCATTTACTGATCTGTATAAAATGGAGAATGGCATATGGCACTGCCTGAATACATTCGGGATGTCTTCGGCCAAAGGCGAGTGTTCGGCCACAGCGTTGATTGATTCTCGATACTTATAGTTACCAAGAGTTCCAATGCTATTTTTCGTCAAAAGGGATCCAAATCGTTCGACTGCGAACAAGATTTCGTGAAACGACTCGGCATCGCCGAGAGCAATGGCCCTTGCTTCCCGCAGTTGATCTCGAATGTAAACGGCCACGTTTGGGTCTAAGGTATGGTTCTGCACAATTGGCTGCATGGTTTATAATAGCCCTACGTAACCTAAAACGTCTATCAAGTATGCACGAAGTATCCGCCCGCCATCTGGTGCCATAAGCCGTGACGCGATTAGGGTGCTAATTGGCGGGTTGAACCATTGCACGCCTACGCGTGGGTGCTGTCAGTCCATGTAGTTGACCTGAACGGCTCTCAACGTATGGACACCACGTCTAATGTTAGCGCATATGGCTCAAGGCAGAGCGTAAGTCACGGTAGAAGCTATCATATTTCTGCGCGGCGGTCCTGAACGTAGACTCCACCGTTTTCATGATCCCATCAGAAGCGGGTTTTACCCATATTCGCGCTATGTCTTGAGGATAAATCTCTACTTGTCCACTTGAACCATTAATATAGCGGTATAGTTGCTTCTGCCCATCATCCGACAAGAGATAGGCAGCGATGTACCACGCAACGATAGGGTTCTTGTAACGCAATATGGTGATGTGCCCGTCTGCGACAGCTGGAAAGTCGTGATCATACACAGCAACCCGTCCAATCGTTCCATCGCCAGTCGAATTCACGAGTACATCATTTTTCTTCACCCCAGCTGCGGAATCGTTCTTAGTGAAAAAGTCTCGTGAAACGGATCGAGCTAAGCTAGTATCTATGTAACCAAGTCTGATACAAGCTGATTTCAATGCACAGACGCTTCGTTTGTTGTCATCACTATCTAGACGTGCTCCAGTTGCTGTAACCATACCCTCAAAGGACAAGGAGAGCGGATCGCTCTCGTCATCTGCATAGGTTGGTTGTTTGCCGCGAAAGGGCACTCTGGTTAGGAGTTGTGATGAGCCAACTTGGTATGCACCTGGAATTCGTGCCGTGTTAACGCAGGGCAATACGTATACGTCCTGGTGGTACTCCGGCTCTAGGATGTGATTCTGCTTGAACAAGCCTCCTTCAGCATCGTCCAAGTCTAGCAGCGCATCCCGCATATCCTTGATTGTAACTAGTGCCAATTTTGCCCCTTACTTCAATCGGCTATCGGTTCAAATACTACGTGTTGGCGAAGAAAGGTTGTTATTTCTGGAAGATCAGAAATGATGTGCTTGTCTTGTCCAAGGATGAGCGCCCCGCTTTTGTCCTTTCCGGGGCGTTGCACTACGGCATAGACGGTATCTGGGTCTGATTTGGCTTCCTCAACATCCTGTAGCGGCTTGTGCCGCTTTTGCAAGAAGAGCAGACACGTCTTTGTATTTGTATACGGCTTGAACATATCTCCAGATAAACTCACAACTGCGACTATTCTCGCATTTTTTATGATGAAGCGCCGTACATATTCATCGCTGTAATTCTTCAGCACGCCGCGCGGAACTACGATCGCCATGCGACCCAACGGGGTAAGCATATTGATACAGCGTTCAAGAAAAAGCTTGTCTCTAGAGACCTTACGGGCTCGTGAACGACCGCCCTTTGCATTAGGTCTAAACGCAACCTCATACTTATCGTTCGCGCAAATCTTGAGCGAGTTCGGCTGCTGGTGCCAACAATCGCCGACGGCTTGTGAACAAACGGCTCGGTGCCGTGGTTATTGTCAACAAAAGGCCGTGATGGCTGCGGAGTCTACGGTCGTGACAGGTCAGTATGTTACTGGGCATTCTGCTCTCCCTTCAACTCAACCAGCGGCACTTCCTATATGTAGTAGCGTATCCGCTACGAATGCTACATGTAGTGGTCGCGGCGCTCTCGAACTGACTTCCAATTTGCGCGAACGATAAGCTCATACTTAGCCAAAACCTCATCAGTCGCAATATCGCCAGCGAACGGGGGATTCGTGGCTATAATATTGAATTTACGTAACTCCGCAGTTCTTCCCTTCCCAACAGTGAATCTAGATAATACATCCGGTCCCCAGGTGCTTTCGTTGAGCGCGTCACACACCGCTATATTTGAGCGACCATCACCCCAAATCAACATATATGCCTTGGCAACTTTGGCAATTAGCCTGTCGTAATCCATCCCATAAATGCACTCACTCGCGTAGTCTCTCTTGTTTTCTGCTATTTCATGTGCGCTGTCACGCTCTGCCTCTATCTGCGTATAGACGTGTTCCATTGCACTAATCAAAAAGCCGCTGCTTCCGCAAGCAGGGTCAAGGAACGTTTGACGGTCGCGTGGATCAAGCACGTCAATTGCCATCTTTATGACATGACGCGGAGTAAAATACTGACCCTTGTCTCCTTTCATGCCTGGGTTGATCATGACCTCAAAGGCAGCACCAAGAACGTCTGTTCCCGATCTGAAGAGATAAGTTTTCTGTAGCGCCGACACACAGAAGGCTAGGCTCTCATCCGTCAGATTAAGAGCTTCCCCTTTGTCAAAAACACCGGACCAGCGTGTTCTAGCTTCCTCAAACAGCCTTACGATACGGAGTCTTGCTTCTTCAGGCGCTTCAAATACTCCCACACGGAATTGTGCTGGCGAACTATCATTTTTGAGATTGGTTCGCTCATCAAAGAGCTTCGCAAATATTAGCTTAAAAATTTCATCGAAGGGATTTGACCCTTCATGCGCCTTTATGTAATCCTCACATTCCTTGAGAATGGCTAAAAAGTCGGTGACAGGAACCAACTCCTTCCGAGTAATCGGAGTATCAACATCCTCTAGTCGTTCTGTTTTGGAAGGGATATTCCTAAGCTCTCGCCATGTGGCCTCTTCTTCGCCTTCCTGTGGTTCGACCCGCAGTAGATATACGTGGGGAGGATCGCCGTTACTCCATACGCCTAGACGACAGCCCGTTGCATTCATATAAACCTGAAGTTGTTCTACGCCGTCCTTTCTCTTAGGCTTCTTAACTTCAACGAAAATCCTTGGCGTCTTGGTACCCGTCGTCGTGTAGATTACTATGTCAGCTTTCTTTTTTGCTTCTGTTGCGCCTACCCTAACTGCTACCTCAACATCCATTTGATCAAAGGAATAACCGTATACTCTCGGTTCGCTCATTTTCAGGGCGGTTGGGGTAAATAATGTTCGACAGACGCATAGATAGCGGGGGCGAATCCGAGCAGGGCGAGAATGTCGTGCTGCGTGGGCGAGAGCGCGGTGAGATG